>Ga0207667_10007618_pt1 | contig 12973 bp, 15 predicted proteins | sample KBSCornC52_FD_184301 | JGI IMG/M metagenome (GOLD analysis project Ga0207667, IMG submission 184301) | Corn rhizosphere microbial communities from Kellogg Biological Station, Michigan, USA - KBS Corn C5-2 (SPAdes) (version 2) | ecosystem: Host-associated > Plants > Roots > Rhizosphere > Soil ...
GGTTTGTTTGCATCTGGGTTGCCCGTCGAGACATTGTCAAAAAGGGCTATTCGCCCAAGACGCAGAGGATCTGGCCGCCAACGGCCGAGCCCGATGCCGTCCTGGATGAAGGCGCCAGGTTCTATATTAAAAGCGAATGCCAGCGCCTCCAGGACGACATGCATTCCTTCATCAAGGGCCGTGGCGAGAACAAACCCCCGAAGTTCGACGGCCGGCTGGAAACGCTGATCGAATGCTACAAGACCGACCCCGACAGCGATTACCTGTCGCTCCGCCACAAATCCCGCAAGACCTACGATTCCCATCTTAGGATGGTGGTTCAGACTGTCGGACAGCGTCTGCTTGCCGAGGTCAAGGGTCGCGACTTGAAGCGCTGGTTTCGCAACTGGTCTGAGGATGGCAAGCACATTCCCCGGGCCCACTATCGGATGACGTGCTTACGGCTCGTTATTGGATTTGGTTCTGCGATGCTCGAGGACGAGAACTGCAAGCGCCTGCGATTGATCTTGTCGGACCTTGAGTTTGAACAAGGGCGCCCGCGGGAGTACGTCATCACCGCCGAACAGGTCATCAAGCTACGGCAAGGGGCCCACGCTGCGGGCGACCGGTCAATCGCTTTGGCTCAGTCGTTCCAGTTCGACGTGATGCTACGCCAGAAGGACACGATCGGGGCGTGGGTACCGCTGGCCGAGCCCGGGATGTCGGCCATCGTCCACCGCGGCCTCAAGTGGCTCTACGGGTTAGACTGGTCCGAGGTATCGGACGGGTTCGTGCTGAAACACCGGCTCAGCAAATCTTTGCGGGGCAAGGACGCGATCAACGACCAAAAGGCGGGCAAGACGAAGACCTTCAATCTGGCCCTCTATCCGATGGTCATGGAGGATCTGGCTCTGATCGCTGGGTGCCCGATTCCGGAACTGCGGCGCGATATGTTCCCGGCATCCGGGCCGGTCATCGTCAACAAAGAGACCGGCCAGCCCTTTACGGAGACGTCCTATCGAACTCGCTGGCGGACCTATGCAACGCTGGCCGGCATCCCAAAGAGCATCCAGAACCGCGACAGCCGGGCTGGCGGCGCCACGGAAGCCGAGGAGCTGGGATTGGATACGGAGAAGGTCCGAAAGGCCCTTGGTCATTCCAAGCCCGAGACGACCCGAATCTACACCCGCGGCGACGACGCGGTGACTGCCCAGGTTGCCGTTTTTCGTTCAGAGAAACGTCCAGCGAACAGGCTGACCAACAAGTGAAACTGCGCTTAGCGATTTCAGTGCCTTACAAGGGCAACCGCTAACCTCTCGTTACTAAGTGGGCACTGATTTTGCTATGGTTTGTTGGTCAAAGTTTCGAACTCAAAAGAATTGAATACGAAGGGACCGGACAATGGATATGGACCTTGAAATCACCCGCCGCGAATTGCTTGCCCTCCGCGCCAAGCACGGCGCCGAGACGGCTATCGGCCGCCGCTGCTCAAACCTGCTGGGGATGCTGGACAGCATGAAGACCGCCACGGACGACCAGCGGGCCGGGCTGGCCAAGAACATCGCCGATCAAATGGCGGACCTGGAACGGCTCGCACAGAATGCAGAACACTGATCAGTAGAGACGGGGCATTCCCATGACCGACAAATCTGATTGGGTTTTCCGCGCCCAATATTTCCGGGATCAAGCCAAGGTCTTAAGGCGCAAGGCCGCCGAACTCGAAGCAGAAGCGGAAGCCTGCGATGAATCGGCGGCCAATGCAGCAAGTTTAGCTGGCTATCGCGCCGTCCCGAATGGTCAGTGCGATGGCGAATAATGTCACATCAACGGAAGAGCGGCGAGCCATGGGTATAGCCCGATATGCCCATCACTGCGAAACTTGTGGTGGACGGTATGACCCCACGCCGGAAGGCCGCCGATGTGGCGACGGATGCTTGATCGACCGCACCGAAACTGCTGCTGGCCCATACACCCCAAAGCGTCGTTATACCCGGCAATCCTGACCGAACATCGAGGAACTCCCATGAGCGCACCTTATCTTAGAGAATTACAGGCCGCTTCGGCTGGCTCACACGCGCCATCCGAGCCAATGGATATTGTGATGCCGCGAGAATTGACTGACGAACAGGCAGACGCCGCTATGCGCGCAACCGCCGTACACCTTGACATTAAGGGCTCGCAACTAACCGTGAACCGCGAGAAGATGAAGGCGAGGTATCGCGCGCTCGTGAAGTTTATTGAGACCACCAATGGACAGTCTTGACGGATACCCGATGCAAATTCTGCTGGTAATCGGAAAGGGCTGCAAGCCGAACAGTCCTATCCCTGGGAGGGAATGGATGAAGCTGAGGCCGGTCAACGTGTTTATCCCAGAGCTGCGGCGCGCGCTCGATGCGCTCGTCCGTGTCGGTCTGGTGATGGACAAGAACCCCGGTAGCTGGACGGTAAAACCGTCACGATCAGGCTACATCATGATCGAAAAATGGCGTGAGCGTCGGCGCGCGTTGAGGGCGCGCCCAGTATTGTACGAGCCAGTGAAAAAAGAGATTTACGTTCTGGACCAGCGGTTCGATAGATTCGCCGCATAATCACTGATGAGCAGGATGCGACGCTATGATCCGTTATCGCGACAATGACCAAGCGAATGCCAGGGCCTTCCGCGCTCAACATCTGCTTGACGCAGCTCTAAGACTGGAGCGCGAGGCAGAAAAACTGAGGAACCAGGCAGTCGAATATCGGCGCATAGCCACCGGCCTGAATCCGACCGATAGTTTCGGTAAGTAGTCCTAAACAGAGAGGGGAAGACTATGTGGATTGTTATCAATATCGGATGCATCGAGTGCGGCGTTTCGAGCAACATTGTCGGCGCCTTCTCCTCAAAGGAGAAGGCGGAGGAGATCGCGTCAAATTGCGACAGCGAATTTAGCTGGCGGGGGGGCGGGCAAAATATCTTCGAGGTTTTCGAGATGCCGGAGCCTGAGACTATCGCGGAGGAGTACCGCGAAAAGCTGATGGTCCCTGCGCAGTCGTAAGCGAATATCTGGAGCCCCCATGACTATCATTTGGAATTTTGAAATGGACGCGGTCCCGCGTGGGGATCGCGTCTTTCTGCTCCTTAAGGATGGGGAGAAGGGCAATGGCGAACTGGCAATCGGGATGATTTGCCAGGACCCGGGTGAGACGATTGACCACTATTGGACGTGGGGCGGCCCGAACTCAGGCAGAGACATTGACGAGGCCCCGATCGCTTGGGCGCCGCTACCAGGTGGTTGGGATGCCGCACTCCCCACTGCTGGCCAAGGATAGATGCCTCGAGATCCGCACATCCGAGAGAAGTTCACCCGCGAGCATAAGGCAGCGCGGCAACTGATCCGTGACTACCGGATCAAATATCCCCCGGAACAATTTGAGACGGAGATCGAAAGCTGGCGGGAGGTTCAATGCGAAAACTACGAGTTCACGATGAAGAGGCTGAGGGAGCCGAAGTGATCACCGCCCGTCCCGCCAAGCCTCGATCGCCCAGATGATCAGGATCACCACCATAAGCACGACCAGGGTTAGGGCGAACTTCACGCGCTAATTCTTCTTTTCTATTTTGGCGTTTAGGTCTTTGAAGTCGGATTTGATTGATGCCGCCATGTCCCGAATAGCGCCCTCGATCCGGTCGGTCGCCTTGTCGAAAGCGTCCTTGAGGACAAAATTGTCTCGTCCCCAGACCTCGATCTGATGCATCTCTTTTTCCACATTCGCGATGTACTGCCGCATGGCCGCACCTACCTCGCCGAAGTTATGATCCTGAACCTTCTGCTCTCTCATAAACTCCGCTCGCAGGTCTGAGAGTTGGGCGGCGTGCACCTCGCTCGCGGCCGCGACCTTCTCCGAAGTGTCCTGCTTAATCTTCTCCACCGTCCGCGTGATGCCGATCACGCCGCCTGTCCACGTAATTCCAAATCCTAGAATTCCGAGTATTAAAGCCGCCCATTGAAATGCCGTGCCTTCCATTTACGAACCTTGCGGGCACTGGCTTCGATAGGTGAGTTCATTTGCAAGCAGTCGTCGCTTGACGCCCGGGGGGGCCACAATGGTGCCGTCGCCCTTCTGCACGATCACCTTGTTGTAGACCTGACAGAACGAGTCGACCTGTTCGGGTGTGCAGCTACTTGGGCTCAAGGCCACGAAGCTGAGCATCGACATCGGTATCGCTAAGCGCATTGACCTTCTCCATGATCGCCTTGCCGGCCATCGTCTTGGCGAGGATGGCTGCGGAGACCTTGGCGATCTCCGCGTCCGTTCCGGCCTGAAATTGCTTCTGGTTGTTGATCTGGCCCATGATCGCATCGGCGATCTTGAGAACCAGCAGAGCAATTTCAGCCCAGGTGATCACGACTTGGCGTTAGCCACAGCGGTCTGGACTGCGGGCGATGCCGCGGGGCTCGTGGTCACGGTGACGCCAGGAACAGCCTGCGCAGAGGCGGCTATGCCGGCCGGCCGGTTGGTCCACATCGACCAGAGGATCGGGGCAAGGGCGAGTACCCCGCCGGTCAGCCAGTCGAAGGTTGCCGCCGAGATCATACCCTTGCCGATGAAGAACCCGCCGAGGGCGGCGAGGATGGCGCGAAGGATTCCGGTAATCTGGTCGCTGGTCATGGTCAGTCCTTTCAGGGTGAGACAAACTCGAAATGCATGGGATCTTTGCGGCCTTTGTAATCGCCACCCCACCGTGCGCCCTGCCGCTTAAAGGCGTCGATCACGATGGTGGAGAGGGTCGTTGTGGCGGAAGTCCGAAACCCGTTGGTGCCGGGCGACAGATCGATAGCGCAGGCCCATGAGTGGTTCGAATAATTGCTGGAGCCGGCAATCTTGCGGATATTCAGGCAGCCGCCAAAGTCGCTGGCGCCGGTGGCGTCAACCTTCTTCTGATCATGGCCGCACTTCTCGAAAATCTCGTTGAACGCCGCCAGCATGGCCGATGCGCAGGCCTTATTGACCAGGATCGAACCAATCGGGTGTTTGTCGTAATACATCTGGAACGGCGGCGATATCCGGGTCAGGCACTTGGCCTGCCAATCAGCCTTCCGGAAATCACCGTAAAAGGCCATTTTTGCTGCGGTGGTATCCTTCGGCCACATGGCCCGATCTCCGTTTCGAGAGACCATGACGGGTTGAGCAGCCGCCGCAACGCACTCATGATCTGCCCGAACCATGGCAGGTTGGGGTCGTGCAACAACGCACCGCCAGCTTGCTCGCCGGGAGGTTGCGGGATAGGTTCCACCCCTCTGACGGGGCCGGGGCCATGCAGAAGCTAGACGCTTTGACAGGACTGCGATTCTTCGCGGCTTTGGTAATTGTGATATTTCACGCTCAGGGCGTTTTTCATTTTCCCTGGATCCCGACCATCTTCATTCCCATTCAGGGGGTTTCATTCTTTTTCGTCCTCTCGGGATTTATTCTGACCTTCAGGTATCCGACGCTCAGCGGCAGCACCGAGACACTAGCCTTCCTGCGATCCAGATTCGCCCGCATTTGGCCGGCGCACATAGCGGCGCTCGCGCTCGCAATGGCTTTGCTCTACGGGGCATCGGCGACATATCCGCAATTTTATTCGCCGCGAACGCTCATCGCTAGTGTCGCTCTGATCCAGTCTTGGTTTGGTCTCTCCGATTACTTCATGCCATACAATCCCGTCAGCTGGAGCATTTCAACCGAAACAGCCTTCTATTTATTGTTCCCGTTTCTGATCTGGAATTTCGCGAAGACATGGCATATCAAGCTCACCGGTTCGCTGGCGCTGGCCCTCGCCATGATCTTTATCTGCCAGCACTTTGCCGTGCCATATCTCGATTTGACCAACGGCGGCTTATCGATGCTGGGGTTGGTTTACATTCACCCCGCCGCGCGGCTTTTTGAATTTGTTCTAGGTATGTCAGCGGCCCATTTGTGGAGATGCTGGCCTACGCCGACTCTCGGCCCCGCTATGTGGACTGTGATCGAGGGCGCCGCGGTGGCGTTGGTCTTGTTCAATGTGCCGCTTACCGGTCTTTTGATCGACGTCCAAACGCTTTCCGCGCCTGCTCGGACATGGATTCAAACGTCGGGCTCGATCGCGCTTCCTTCGACCGTTCTAATTTTTGTGGCAGCGACTGGTAGAGGTCTCATCAGCAAGGGGCTGGGCAGCGCCGTCATGGTTAGGCTTGGGGAAATCTCTTTCTCACTATATTTGGTGCACTTCACCGTATTCCGGTTTTTTGGAAATCACGAGGCTATCTTCGCTGGCTTGAGGAATGCACCGGAGTTTCTGCTTGCGCTCGCCGCCAGCATGACGCTGGCATACCTTATTTGGAAATTTGTCGAGGCTCCTTCCCGCTCCTTCATTAGCGGTCACTCACGCTCTATTTCTTTGCGGGCGCGTCCTTCGGAGCTTCCATCTCCTTGATCCTCGCCTGCGCCTTGGCGAGGTCGTCCGCGAGGCCGCCGGCTTTTGCATCAGCGATCGCTGCCGCATCCAGCGCTTGGTTGCGCTGGGCCTGCAGGGCGTTCAATGCCCTCTGCATGAAGGCGGGGTCAGGCTGCTGCTGGGCGAACGCCGGAGTGGCGGCGAAAAGCAAGGACGCGAGAACAAGTCGTTTCATTAGGCTGCCTGTTCAGTCAGGGGAATGTTGTCGTTGGCACCGATACGCCAGTTGGTGCCGTCGCACGTCACGGGCACGTTATTAGCACCACCGGCCGCGACCACCGCACCTATGCCGGCCGTGAAAGTTGCGTTGGCATCGGTGACGAAATGCCGGGCTCCCTTGGTGCCGGCTGCGCATGACGGCAGGCTGGCCACAGCGACCGCTCCAGTTTGCACATAGCTTACCGCGGTAAATCCGCCAGCCGCATTGCCCCGAGCAAACTCCGCACCATTTGCCTTGAAGATCAACGGCACTGAGATGCTGGACTGCAAAATAACTTGGGTGCCGTCGGCGAAGAGTACACCGTTGGTCGTTCCCCCGACGTTTATCCCAAATTGAGACGAGCCAACGCCGTTGAACAAGACGGTAAGGCCCCCGCTGCCGTTATCCTGAAGCAGGAGATGATCAACATAGCCGCCTCCATTGATCTGCGCGCCGAAAGCAAGGCTGGTGGCCGGATTTACGGTACCCTGAATGGGACGGTTCTCCATCAGCCAGTCGACCTGCTGAGACGCTGCAGTCGCATTGGTCTTCCAGCCTTGACCAGACAACCGAATCCGAGGGCTATATTGCTGGTTGCCAGACGTCGCGACCGTGTTGTCGAGCAGCACAATTCCGTCGGTCGACGTATTCGCCGCCTGAGCGAGGGTCCAAGTATCGACGCCGGACCACGTATTCGCGCCATTCAGGAACGGCAGGTTTGCTCCGGAGGTGCCGGTATTCTGAGTTGCTGCCGTGCCGAAGTTCGTCCCGTTGGTCTTTGTGACGGTGAGCGCCCCGCTCGCCGCCAAGGTTGCATCCCCACTGATTGTTTTCGCAAGTGGGGCTGCACCGGTTTGCCCAACAGCGAGCTGGCCGTTCGTCAGCGCCGCGGACCCGATATTGCCCGAGGGGTCGGCGACGATCACGCCTTGAGTATAGTTGCTCCACAGCCAAGCTCCGGTGTTACCGATGCCGGCGCGCGTCACCCCGTTCGTAACAAATGACAGTGTGTGATTGGACGACGTTCCGATAGCGAACGAATTGGTAAAGGCCGTGGACGGCTGCAAAATGCCCGTGACAGTTCCGTCGGTCAGGCTAAGTCCGGTGCCTGTGGCAAGATTCCCGCCACCCGTACCACCTGCCAAGATCACGCCAGGAGATTTGAAGGCGGTCGCGCTCGTATAACTCGATATGTCGAACCCGGTCGCGATCGTCGCAGATCCTTGGGTCGCAAACAGTTTCCCGGTAGCCGCCATCGGATGCTGACCGTTAGCATTCGAAAACAAGATTCCATTCTTCCAGCCCGCTGAGCCACCTCCGGACGAGATGGAAAGCGCGCCATCGAACAAACTGCCTTGAATGGCGTCGCTGATCAGTGCGACGATTTGCAGGCCGGATTTGTACGCCACAGTCGAGCCAGAGCCGACCGCCTGAATGTCGATCTCGCCGCCAGTGACGTTGCTTAGGTGGACATTGTTGCCGGTCATTAGCCCATAGGCCGAGAATCCGTAGGAAGCGCCAGCCGGGGCCAAGGCGGTCCCGCCGAGATAATTGCTCGTGACGTTGGCATAGGAGGTGACCCCCGCCGGTGCGGCGCTCGGGTTGGTCGTAGTGCCGCTGACCGTCACGCCGCCGAATAGCGCACCACCGCCGGAAAACGCCGTGCCGCTCTCTGTCATATCGACATGCAGGCCGAAGTTAGGACCGTTATTGCTGCTGGTTAAGTTGTCGTTGATAATCAGCCGATTGTAGGCATAGCCGAGGAAACTACCCGTCTGAGCGGATGCAGTGCCAGCGCCGGTCTGGGTGATTACTAGGCCCTGCGCTGAGCTCTTGGCTGGCGGATTGACGTTAAGCGTCCCGATGACGGGATTCGCAAAAAGGCCAGATGCAAGGCTTGCGAACGGGATCGCCTGCGAGGGCCCTGAACCTGAGCCGGTCCCGATGCGACCGATCACGGTGTGGTCGGGCACCGTGGGAAATTGCTGGGCGAGGACCGGGGAAAGCCCGGTCATCAGGGTGGCGAGGACAAGGCCAAGGATGCGTTTCATGGTCCCGAAGATGGCGGAAGCCATGCGGGGAACAACGCACCGCTAGGGCTGCTGCGGAGCCGCCTGTCGCGCGTTCTCGAACCTAGCCCGCTGCTCTGGCGTGGCCGTCCGATAGAAGTCCCTGAGCGCCTTGGCGCCGATCCTGGTGGCCGGGTTAAGCGTCGTCTTGATGACCCATTTCTGATAGCCGGCGTCCATACCGAGCCCGGTCATGGCCTGCTGCGCGCCCGGGATGTCGCCACGCTGGATCTGCCGACGGATGTCCGGCATGGCCTGTTGCACCTGGAATTCGAACCGGGACTTGTTGGCGTACATTTCGCCGACCGCCGGGCCGCCGGGCGCTCCCTTGGAGAAAGTTACGCCACCGAATGGCCCGAGCGCCTGCATAGCATTCACCTTGGCGTCGCCCTCGCCCTTTATGAGGTCTGAAAACGCCCCGATCTGGCCCTCCGGCAGTTGAGAGCCCGCGATATGCTTAGCGATCTTGCCGAGATTCGATAGGTATTTTGCCGGCGTGTCGGCGTCCGGGTCGTAAATCTTGCGGCCGAAGCCGGCATCGTTACTCATGATCTGCCAGGCCGGGCGCGCGATGGTCCCGAGTTTGCGGCGCATCATGTCCAGCGGGCCGGTCATGTACCCCGTGAACTCCTCGCCGATCTTGCCAGCAGGGTTGCGCATGTAGATCGCAGTGCCATTCGCGGCCGTTCCGACGCGAACCCGGTCGCCCTTCCCGGGCTCATTTTCCGAGGTCGAGGATAGATCGCCGAGCAGCTTGAGCGGCTGGATCAATTCAAGCGGATGTTCGCGCACGGCCTGCAGCTTGGCCTGAAACCGGGTCGCGTAGCCGTGCAACTCCTTTTCCAGCGTCGAGTCGCCGACCATCACGTTCATCACGTTCTGCAGCAGCGAGTTTCCGATATACATCAGCGCCATGTCGGCCGCGACCACGGTCATCGCCTTGCGGCGCGCCATCGACTTCGCGTAGGCGACGGCCTCGGCGGCCGGATTCGACAGTTCTCCTGCCTCGTTGATCGCCCCAGCCCTGAAACCGGCATCCCGCTCGATCTGCGCCAGCACGTCCTTGGGCAGGCCGGTCAGCATATCCTTGATGACACCCAGGTTGCCCATGGTGAAGGAACGCGAGAACATCAGCATGTTCGCCACCTTCGTCGCCGCGTCGCTCATAGCCTCCTTCGGCAACGCGCCGGCGTATCGGTTGGCAAAATGCGCCGCCATGCGGGAAGCTGTCTGCTGGTCGATGCCCTTGGCTATCGCATCGGCGCGGAAGTTGACGTAGAGGCCCATCTGCAGATCAGCGACGCGGTCCCATAGAAGCGTGTTGTGCCAGAAGTCGCCGGCCTTATCGATCGCGGTTTTCACCGCGTTGCCCGCGGCTTCATCGAACAGTCCCGGGACAGCGCCGAGCATTTTCGCGGTCAAGGATCGACCCGGCGCGAGGTCTGGAGATTCCATGACGCTGGTAATGTCCTGGTTGAAAAACCGGTGACCGATCGGGACCAGTCCGCTATCGATAGCCTCGTGCATCAAGGGAACATTGTTCTTGGCACGGTTCCCCTCGAAATAGACCTTGAACGTTGCGACCTTGCCCGGCATCGCCGGAAGTGCGCGGCCCCATTCCACCGCATTGTGGATCATCGGGGAGTTCATGATCAGGCTCATGGTTTTGCCCTTGAGCGCCATCATGGCCCCATAGGCAGCCCCGGATTTCTGGCTCAGCACCGCACGCAGCGGCCCTTCGAAATCGCCATGAACGTAGAGCGGAACCTGCTCAAAAATGGTCTTGCCGTCAGCATCCTTCACAGTCTTGAGCATATTGCCTTCAAGTTCCGGGTCGCCATTCGGCTTATATTCGAGCTTCGGACGCCATGTCTTGAAGGCGGGATGATCGAGTGTGAACCATTTGGTTTCGGAGCCTGCGGGAATAGCTCCTTCGGAGATCGTGTCGGTCCCGGTCTGCTCTCCATATTTCTTGATGTTGTTGATCAGCGTCCGCCCCGCGATAGCGTCCTCGAGCTGAGACGTTGCCAGCGGCAGCACGCGGATGTCGCGGGCCAGCATCGCCTGGTCGCCATATTTGGCCTTGGCCGCCGCTTCGGTGTCCTGCGCTTCCAGATATTTCCGCTTCAGCAGGTTAGCGGTCTTGGTGCGGAGGTTGCCGCCGATGCCGTCCAGCGCCAGCGCGGTTTCCTTAGACCCGGCGCCCATCGCATTGATGATCATGCGCGGCGTGTAGGCTGGTAATCCCTCGCCCTCGACCATGCCTAGGTCACGCGCACGGACCCAGGCGTTCTGGGCCCTGGCATGCATTTGCTCGACAACCGCCCGTTCCTCCGGGGTCAGTGTCGCAAGGCCCTGATGCTCCCGCATCGAGGCCGGCTCGCCCAACTGGATCGACGTGCTTTCCTCGTCGGCCGCAGTCCACATCCGGGCGCGACTTTCCGGGTCGAACCGCTTCGCGATCTCGGTATCGATCCGCGACCAATCCCACCGGTTTCGGCGCATGGAATTGGCAAAGTCCTTGGCTATCGCCATACTGTCGACGGTCCCTGTCGCCATGGGAGCGGTCAGCATTTGAACGTCTCGGCCGATGTCGAGCAGATTGTCGCCGGCCGATTTGAACGCTGCCGCTAGACGTCCTGGCGGGCTGGCCGGCTGCACCGATAGCGGCACGTCGGCAGGGTCAGTTGCGGCAGCCCCAAGGCTCCCAGGCTTCCCACCCGTCTCCGTCAGCACTTCCTCATCGGCCGGATCGAGTTTGACCACGTCCTGCTTGGCGGTTATCTCATTTTTCAGGAACGCATCGGCCTGCGCGTCGTGTACGGCCTCGGCGGGGTGGATGCCCTGCTCCTGCCACATCCGTTTCAGATTGTCGATAATTTGCGACCGTTTCTCCCAATAGTTATCGACATCCTTTGGCGGGAGTTCTAACTCACCTGTCGGCGTCAGCCGTTCAGGCTTAAATGAAACGACTTGATCTTGTAGAATATCTGGATCAATTCCGATCCGCTCGTGCGCGGCCTGCTTCTTGGCCGACTCATATATGTCAGGATCATTCCAACCCTTTGCCTCATTAGGAAGCGCGTCGAAACCTCTGACCTGAATGCCATCGTATCCAGCCTCTATCAACTTATCTGCTATCTTTGGTCCCTGCGTGATCGCGTCTCTCCCGACCACGGCCTCCAAGGCCTCGACTCGATCTGGGGTGAGAACGAAAAGCTTTTCGAAGTTAGCATCAACCTTGGCGATGCCATGATGGCCCAATGGGCCAATATTGCCCTTGACCCATTCTCCCGTCGGATCGAGATAAGTGTGTTTTCCAAATACTCCACCCCCGCCATCGTACCTGATTTCGTCAGGGACAAGGGCTGAAGGTTTGAACCCGTCAAAATCTGTGCCATGGCCGTGAAGTAATTTTAGTGAGGCCGACTCCCCAGCATAAGGATTTAGAATATGGGCGGCATTGCTGAAATCCTCCGGACGCGGCAATCCCCCGACGGGCTGATCGACAACGCCACCTTCTCGCGTGGCTGCCGGCCGTGAGAATCGACCAAAGCCACCCTCGATCATCGCCCAATTACCGGCGTTAATGACCTCGTTCTTAGCGCGATTGCCTTCGCCTTGCGACCCACCGAATTCCTCAACGATCTGACCGATCGCACCTCCAGCGCCATGGATGCCCGAACTGATCCCGCTCGTGATCGCCTGCCATGCTTGCGCAGCGGGCATCATCACTGTCTCGTTCATGAACTGGATCGGGCTAGGCCTGCCCTTGGCCGGATCGTGAAATATTCCATAATCTATCAGGTGGCTCAGGGTCTCGTCCGAGAAACCAGTTTCCGTCACGCCACCCGCGCCATCCCCGGCCTCCTTGCTGGCGGCATTGAAGACCCGGCTAAGCGCCTGGCCCGCGCGCACGCGATCAAGAAACGGCTGCGGAATGGGCTCAGGCCCAGCATTTGCCGACGCTGCGAACACCTCAGCATCGCTCATTTCCTTCTGATCTTTCGGTTTTCCGAATACCTCGTCGTCGGTCAGTTCCGTCATGGGGCGACCCAGCCAGTACCGGTCCACTTCATTTTCCCGCGCGGCGTCTCATAAACCCCAACTGGGCGCTGATCCGGAGGGGGGATAGCTGGCATGGGGTCGTTGCGAGGTGCCGGCGCTGCCGAGATCGGAGGTGCAACTCCCGCACGCAATCTATCCTGCATCGATGATTTATAGGGCTGCAGCGATTGCGAGATCATAGACGTCGGGTCGTTCAGATTCAGA
>Ga0207667_10007620_pt1 | contig 12970 bp, 21 predicted proteins | sample KBSCornC52_FD_184301 | JGI IMG/M metagenome (GOLD analysis project Ga0207667, IMG submission 184301) | Corn rhizosphere microbial communities from Kellogg Biological Station, Michigan, USA - KBS Corn C5-2 (SPAdes) (version 2) | ecosystem: Host-associated > Plants > Roots > Rhizosphere > Soil ...
CCAGCAGAATAATTAAGATCCATAGCAAGCATACGTTCAGCGACATTCGCCATATCCACTCTAGCTCTTTCGAGTTCATCGAGGTTTCTTTGTACCATGATGCGGTAATATCGAGGGGAGCGGTCTTTTTTCGATTTATCCGAAGTGTCAACGTCTTGTATGTTCCCACACTGCGGGCACATATATCCAGTCCCCGTTGGTCGCCAATCACGCAACTCCACCCGTTCTTTGCACGATCGGCATGTACGTACGGGAGCATATTCAGGAGCTTTTTCAATAACATTTACCAGTACCCCACGAGGCATTTCACCTGTAATCTGTTGAGCCGCAAAGATTTGGAATGCGGCTTGCATGTTCATTCGCCAGGAACCCAAATACTTCCCAACGTCCTTACTGGCTGCCTTGGTTTTATATTCATGAATCCACCATCCAGGGTCCAATGTGAATGTATCTCCAAGCCCGGATTCAAGCGTAACAGGCTCTGCAATGTTGAAATAGGAATCAATTTTTGCGAGACCGTCCATCCTTCCTTCGAGCAAAGGGAATCGCAAAGGTTCTTCGCAGTAATATTTTGTAAAAGCTTCGTTGGGATACGTAGCCACGTATCCGTGTACGAGTCGGGTTGCCTCCGCGAGAGTTTCAGGCGTCGGCCCAAACTCTGCCACTGCATCGGCGGGAATATCGGGCTGTTGGGATTGTCTGAAATTTTGTAATCCAGCATGTACAAGCGATCCGAGTGTTCTAACATCTGACTGCTGACCCTCCTTGGGTTTCTTACGATACTGCATCCGATATGATTCCCACCAATACAATTCGCACTTCATAAACGAATCGAATTGGGAGTAATCAAGATAAAGCGGCGACTGACTCATTAAAAATCCTTTCCAAAGACCGGAATATACCACCGTAAGGACGATTTTCTATCCATATATTCGGATAAGCCTCCTCCACGCGTATTAACCACCCGTAATCGGACCAATATACGTCGGTAATTGCTGTAGGCGGGAAAACTTCCGCCAATAACGGTATATCGTGGCGTTGCACAAAAACCCGATCTTCCTTTTGTATCACACGATATTTCATCGTAACTCACTCCAATCTAAGGCTGTTCCGTCTGCCTTAATTATAGTGACAGGCACGCCAGCATCGACCAGCGCATCAAAAATGTTCCATTGCTCGGACGGTACTGAAATCCTGCTGGGATAATCTGTGGCGACCCGCCACACGATATCGGGAATAGGCTTTCGCTGTAAGCGATAGCCCCTCCTGCATTTCCGGCAATGCGGGTGTAGGCCGTCCGTCCGACTCTTGTCCTTCCCGAAGTCCGTCAGCGGGTCCAGATGCTGCTTGCACCGTGGGCAATACTTCCAGATTCCTCTTGTCGCCGCCATAAAATATTTCGTCTACTCCATTATCCCGGCACGTACCGTAGCAAAAGTAAGAACCGCAAAACGTGCAATCATAACTTGCTTCATGTGCAAACATCATCGCCCTCATTATACTTAGGAGTGAAATATCCAACCTATTATTTCCACACATATTTTACACAACACTACGCCCAACAAAATTAGTTCTCCAAGTGATTCCAAGGATCTTCGTCCCTTTCATAATATCATTTTCTCAACTGTAACACATTCGCCGCAACTTGTCAAGTCAGTAAAAAGATTGCCATTCGATGTAACCTTTTGACGAGCGTGACGCCCGTGACAAAAAGTGACAAATTCTGACCCATAACCCCTTTGTTTCTGCCGAGTGTGACGCCCACTCATTCGGAAAATTAGGTACCGTGACACGGCGATTCATAGTGAAAACACGGTACTTAGCTGGCGTTTTTGTCACGTTTGTCACTCCACCCCTCCTCTAACTAATTTATTTTCCGATCAACAACAAAAATACAATCGCAATCAACATAATTAACAAGAATGGCATTGACTTTTTCCCTCCTTTATGTTATAATAGTGTCAAGGGGTAGTGTGTGTGAATCTCACACACTAAATAACCCACTCCATGTGTACTTCCAGATCGTAAAGCCCTTCGTCAATGCGGGTAACTTTCCAATCAATCACGGTGTTGCCACGAGCAGTCGCATTGACGTCCACTTTATCCGGGAATTTGTACCACGAAACAATGCGCCCGTCTGGGATATTGTTCTTAACAACATACGCCATCGTCTGTTCGTAACACAGAGTTAGTTCGGAGGGGACTGGGGCTTTCGCCCCGCCCCCTCCTTTTATCCGATCTACTAGATTAGCAATACGCTGAGCCTGATTAGTAATCACATTCTTCTGAAACTCATTAGCTACTTCAGACTGGCGCAAGTTCTTATTAGCCCGTTTGAGCATACGCATCAGCATCATAATCTTCCGATCAGTCTTGGTCATTAGAGTTTACTCCCTGCCCAATCACCAATATACTTGGGCATTTTGTTAACGCCATCGCTCATGAATTCCAGAGCCGAGTATACAGTCAGTCCTTTCTTCATGAAGTAATGAATATCCTTGTCCTTGGCGTTGCCGAATTTCTCGACAAACCAAGCACACCAGAGCGGCCACATAATGAGATCGCCAGGGTCCAGGGTACCTTCTTTGAGACGGAATTCCAGCGTACCTCGCATCATCCAAGAATGGAGGTTAAGCGCCCATCGACGGGCACGATTCATGTACTTCGTACCTTTGTAGTCCTTTAGTTGCTTGTCGATATTACGTAAGGTCTCTTTGTACAGGCTGTCTAGGCCGATATAATCCTCTTTAGCTGGAAGTGCCACATTATACAACCACATATGCAGCCAGTTGATGAAATCGTTCTTATCTTCCATCATCATAAGAGCATGAATGTCATTACGGAGTTTCGGGCAATAGGTTTGGCCCCAAGTGCCTTTGTCACGTTTGGAGCTAACCAGTGACCCGTACAGATCTTCCTGGATAAGTTGGAATGCTACCATAACCCGCCGCAGATCCATTGGAGTAAATTCGGCAGCGTCTACGTGGACGTGATAGCCGCAGGAGCTATTAACTTGGCTATCGCCTTCGATTAAGTCTTTAATAAGACGGCTCATACCGAAGATATATTGGTCACCACGCATGCGATTCGTGACAAGTTCTTGACCGGACCCTTGCACCGAACCATCATGATGCATACTCCAGCCGATGAATTTATTACCGTTGGTGAAAGCGACCGGAGCGAATACGCCTAGCTCAATCTCGACACCGATAGTACGGTGCAGTGGGTTGATGGCGAAAGTAGTCGGCGGAAGCAGGCTACTGACCGGAGTTCTGACACCCGGTTCCACAATATAGTCGCACTTGCGATGCGGGAAGTCCTTGGGATAATAGCCATTATGATGGCTGGCGCAAGCCTGACACTTGTCACATACGGACTTACGCGGCACACGCTGTTTGCACATCGAGCAGATGATACAGGTGCATCGGATGCAGTTACAAGTAGGGCACTTGTCGCCGGGTTTGTAAACAGTAGCTTTTTCCATACTATTTAATTTCCTTCATGATGACCGTGGCTATTTTCTCACCGAATAGGGCAGTGAAAATAGGCAGAAAGTTGACAGTTTTCGGAACACGTGGTTTTCGAGTAAGCATAGATATTGTTCGGTTGATAATGGCGTAAGGCCGTATACTAGGAGGCATTCCGGGTACTGCTCCACCCGTACTACTAGTACAATTAAAAATCGCATTATGTATCTGCGGCCAAAGATCTTCGTAATCTTTAGCAATAGTTAGAATCCGGCCGTCTACTATATGACAAAAACCTGGAATTTCCAAAGCATAGTAGATAGATTGTAAGTTGGATTCAATTATATCATACGCATCGGCATGATATACCCAAAAACTTTGTGGTGCTGTAATCGGTTGCGGCACAACACGATTAACTGTCGTCCGTGCTTCTAGTACACCTAGAACATCGGAATAGCCGGGCATAACTACCCGACAGATATCCGAATGAAAAAGACTATAGATATAAGCGACTCGGAGACCTTGCAGGAAGTCGGCTAAATTCTCCCGAATTCCACCTTCTTCCCAGACAAAGATTAATTGCCCTCTATCAAATGTGTGCATGTGCCCTCAATGCCGCTTCATAGGCGGCCAGTGTGTACTCGTCCCGAATTGCAGGACGAGAATTAACTTCCAGAATGACGGCTGAGCCATCATTCAGTTCCAAAAGATCAACTGCACCAAGGTCATATCCGACAGCCGCGACTGCGGCTTTGGCTGCCTCACGGAGCAGCTTATTCGGTTTAATATCATGCCGCATGTGCCAGCCAAGCCGACGACTACGAATAATAGGAGCATTGGTTGGTTCAGGGCCATTTCCGGCCCATACTTTTGTAGCACGTGCAATGCACTTGCCGTCCACAATATGGAAGCGCCATTCGCGGACCACGTTTGGAATATATTTAACAAAGAAGTCACTCCTCTGCCATGGCCTACGGCCACGAATTCGCTGTCCGACCGGGATAATGTCTTTACCTTGGCTATGTTCCCGTTTCCGGGCTAGCCACAGTCCGCCAGTTGGCATTGGAATACTATAATCCGGATTAACGATGAATTCAGGAACCCTAATCCCTGCGGTTCTAAGGGTTTCAAGCTGTTGTAACCCATCTAAAAGATGTGCCTGTCCATTAATAGCTCCGGCCACCATGTTACCACCCCAACGTAATGAAACGGGACAATCATGGAGCCTCCTTTCTAGTTCTAATATACTGCCGCTTCTGTGACCATATATCTGCACAATTGATCTCCTTCAATTATCCACCGATTGTCTGGCCAGCGGCAATCCGGGCAAGACCAGATACCACAAGGCTCCGACTCGTATACAGAGACGTATAGAGGCTGGAGCTTTTGTTTACAGCATGGACATCTCATGCCGTCGCCACCCGATCTTTCTTCTTGCAGGACGATTCCGGCAGATAGGTACGGACTTTAACCGTAATATTCGCCTGTTTCGCGGCTTTCTTAATGTCTACTGGCGTGACGATAGCGTTTTTCCATAGGTAACCGCCACAGTTATCACACTTTTCAGGTATAGCTGTGTTCTTACGGAACGGGTCCAGCGGGTAATCGCTATCGCAAAGCGCCAATATCGCGTGGAACAAATCAACTTCATCCCGGCTACCACGCATTTCCAATTTAAAGTGTACAGTTTCTTGTGATTGCAAGGGTATACTCTTTCTGCTTTTGCGGTAAACTATTTGTCCCCAACCAATTTTGTGGCAGTAATTCCAATCCACATCTTCTTTAATGGCATCCCATTCTATATCTTCTTGGGAGCGGGGCTGGCCATTATTGAAATGTTTTTCACAGTAGCCATAACAGCCACATTCTTCTTCGTCAACCCAGGCGTCTTTAATGTCGCCCATTGTACGGTGTTCTGTACAATATTCATTGCCGTCGAATAGCTTGACGAAACATGATCCCCAGCGACAGTACGTGTACTGCCCTTCTTCCGATTGATACCGTACTATTTGCTCCTCTTGGGCCTTGTGCATGGCACAGAAGGATGGTTTAAGTCCGGGACCAGCCAGACCGTGACAACGACGCCAGCCAACACCACCTGTTACATCATTTTTAATTTCGTAATAATAAAAGCACTGGTGCCAGCCGTCAGGTATTGGCCCATCGTCTATTGTCCGTTGCGTCGGATCATTTACGTTCCGTGTACTGGTCATATCTCCTACAATATAGAGTTTCTTTTCGGGGTCCCACTTTGCCTGTTGCATGATCCAGCCGCTAGGCTCCTCCTCCCCCTTGAAGATTTGCCATAATTGTTTCAGGATCTTCATTGTCGCCTCCAGGTGGTTTACCCTTCTCCAGGGATTTAAGCCCGGATTCCACGGTCTTACTACCTACTGTGAGCAAGTCGCCAAGACCTTTCATTACATCTAACATAGATTCCACGCTTAGTGTAGAACCGCCAGACTCGGCTGCTACTAATTGCTTCTCAAAGAAGCTAAGTTGTTTCTCAATTAATCGTCTGATTCGACTGTTGACTGCCGTCCAAGCGAGAATCTCCGATTTATGGGCTGATTCAGGATCTGTTGGTTTAGCTGGTCGTCCAACACGGCTTGGTGTCGGTTCGAATTTGTTTGGTTCCATATTGATGCTCCTCTGGCTGACGGACTGGGGAGTAATAGACGGCCAATGTAATATCGCAAATCCGAAGAACTGGGCTTGCGAACAGGTTTACAGCCGATTGAGTTACAATCATGCCCCAATCCACTAGCATAAAATCTTGGGAACATATGGCCGATACAATCAGAATGAATGTGTGAAATCCATCCTGTACCACGACAAACCCACTCCGTTTGTTCGTCTAACCATTTCTCCAGAGTCACGATTATACTCCTACAGCATGTTCGCCAAATATGTCTTTCTTGAGTTCACTAAGACAATGGTCACAGATCACTTGATCCTCCGTGATCTTACCATTCATACACATGCGGGCTGGGCATTCGCCACCGCTAATGCTATGGAGACCCTGGTAACGACCGCGACTGTTATAACCATAGTTGCTAGTCGGCGTTGGAGTAGTCACCCATTGTACGGGCTTATCACCCCACGGCATTGTGATGTCACTGTACAGCGCCATATGACCAGAACGTTGCGGGTCCGGTTCAATAAAATACCGTTTACGCTGCTCAGTCTCGTAGAAGTGTTCAATTACACCACTGGCTAACTGACTGGCAATAATGAGACTGTCTTTCGTACTAGCAAAGACAATCTCGCCCGATTTCATTTTCACGAAGTGCATCGCTTCGCTGTTGAATCGGCTGATATAGCGGCGCATCGGTTCCGATTTATCAGCAGGTTGCTGATACCAGACAATAGCGCCACTACCAGTTAGTTCGGCTACGCTCTTGTCCTCTGCCAGATGAGCGAAGATATGTTCGCTATCTACCTCGAAGTCCTTACGGCCAGCATACTTGCTCTTTAAGGCCGCGTAATTGCTAATATGGCCGTTATGAATACCAGTAACGATATACTTTCCTTCGTACCGGAATGGATGGGCGTTTCGGTCACTAATAGCGCCCACGCTAGCCATACGCGTGTGATAGATCGGACCGTCCAAGTCACAATCTACGAAGGTATCAATGATTGAACCTTTCGTTTTGTAGATGAAATCACCGTCTGTGACACCCCAACTATGGTCGCCACGTTGTTCCATACATATCGCCAGTGTCGGCGTCATGAGCCGCGTTAGTGGTGTAGTATGGCTAAAACCGAAAATTCCGCACATTCACTCTCTCCTCTAATTATATTTGCCGATGTGGTACTGATTCAACAAAATTTCTTCTGCGGTATCCGCATTTTTAGTCCGTACTTGTCGTACACAACGTTTGCATACATTAGTACGGTATTTACCCCACAACTTACGACCCCATTCATCCCGGTTTGGTTTAATCCACCACGTAGCAAAGAAAATAGCAAAAGTAATTTTATTACAAACTTTACATTGATGGAACATGGTTACTTTCTTTTTTTCTTAGGGAAAAACGCTAATTTGAATACGGCATTCATCCATATTTTATAACAATCTTGACATGTACACATATCAGAATATGGATGTTCGTGGGTGGGTCGTTTAGGTTTAGCCATGGCTAGTTCACTACTTCCGGCTTAGCCGCTTCCACAGGTTGTGGGCCAGGACTTACAATTGCACCCGCATCAGCCAATAACTGTACCAATGTCATTGGCGATTGTAATGCAATGATTAGCATTAAATCGTGCAAGACTTCGGGAGAGATTGTACGGGCTAATTTCTTAGCCGCTTCAAAGCGTTCTTCCGCAGTTGGCGGACGGCGGACGAATAGACTTTTGAACCACTTCATTGAATTCTCCCCTCTCCAGTGACGATTAACTGTAGCTTATGCTGCTCGGCTGGTTCCTTACCACGGTTCAAGTAGGCCATCCAAGCAGTATGGCGGAAGCTACGATCCGATGTTAGACGGCGTAAAGCACGGGTCAAAGATAGGTGCCGTCCCACTGCTTTATTATACGGATCGGCAGGAATACCGCGTTTCTTATCGCCATCGCTACAAAAGGCATCATCCGAGACGAGTTCTGTTAGTTCGTTCGGGCCAGTTTCTTCCATGATACTGCATTCGGTTCGGCGGACGTGACCGGGTTTATTGTGATGACTAAACCAGATACGATACGTTTTACCGTTATATTTGAATCGCATAACCGCTCCTTAAGCCTTATAAAGGTGATCTGTTAACTTCTTAATTTCTAGGATTTGATGGGTAGTACAAAAATTAGTTAGAGCCACTGGAACCCGTATTATAGAATCCGCCTCTACGTATACTCCTGGTTGTAAGGTAGTTATCCGTTCTTGTGTAAACGGCCCTGAACCTGTAATTGTTTCACGCGTAGTTTTTGAGTATGTAACGTAAAATAGTGCCATAAGTTATTAGAACCCTCTGTGCCATCCCTAGACTCCCCAGCAACCGCAATCTAATCTCTAGCAACACCCGAAGGCAAGCATCTGTTAGATCAATCTGGTACTAGTCCCTCTTAACCGCAACAGCCGCAAAGCGGCTGTGAGTAATAGCAACTGCGTACAGCCCTATTGATTAAGAGACTTCGGTTTCCAAAGGGTTCTAATAACTGGTGGCCGTAGGGCCACCAGTGTTCCTACTCGAAGATCTCGAAGTCGCCCAAATTCAAATGACCAGGAGGCAATTCTTTCTTAGCTCCTAGTTCATTGAACCAGACTGTGATAATGCTACCCGTGCCTTTGCTCTTGTACTCGGCCACAGGAGTAAAACCTGCTTCTGCCAAGTAAGCGGCGGGTATTTTCTGGCTAGCAATGGTGGTAGCCATGACCATGTTATATTCTTGCGCCAGACAAGTCATAAATACTCGCATTAAAGCAGAGTTTATGGCCGGATCAGTAGTGAAATTGCGATCCGACAGGTTGCCGATTTCCAGCAAGCCACAGCAATATTCTGCTGTTTGACAATTGAATGGTCTGGAAAAATTTAATTCCTGGTGGCATTCCCCAGATTTTATTACATCCGTGTAATAACCCGGTTCATACCTTACAGAATCGATTTCTATCCTGAAATTCTCAGGATAAAAAGTTCCATTGTACAGTTTGCTAGCCGTAAATACATCGGCTAGCAACTGCGAAAGTGTCTTAGCGGAAGTCCGCCGTGATATTGCTTTAAGTGCCATATGAGTCTCCTTAATCTTGACGGGGCGCATAAGCGCCCCTAACATCTGGCTTTTGGTCTAGCAGAGCAAGTGTCAAATGAACTGCATTCCACTCTCCAAAGGACAGTGGCTTTTACGCGGCCAGCGCCGCGTATACCTCACAGCCATTATTTGCAGACCAATACTCTAGCGGAGCGCCACCGCTACGAAGGCCACATTCCAAGCACCGTAGTACCTGGACTCTCTCCGTATGGTTGTCCTTGGGGACAGGCCAGGGTCTAGAGTATTTCTGTTCATCTACGGCCTATGTGTGAGATATTTCGTTAGGCAATGATTTTGGCCCACTGAGTCTGACCATTGCCGTAATTATCTCCGTTCCAAGAATCACCTAGTTTCCAATTCGTGTACACGCTATCCCCGAAACGGCCAGAAGCTTTAGCGCCTTGTTTTAGTACGGCCAGCGTCTTAGTATGCGAACTGTAATTAGGATTCCAGGTACCGTTAAGGAATGTTTGGTAGTACGAATTCTTAGCAGTAATCAACTTAACGGCGGCATCGGCATCACAATTATTTATGATACCTTGTACATCGCCGATTTCGTCCAACAGCCGTCCATCCATGAGCAATCCCATACGGAAGGCAGCACGGGCCGTATCCATAGCGAAATTGAATAAAGCCGGGTGATGGAGCAGGAATGAACCGGGTGTACGGTATTCCAGACGCTTCCATGTATGGTCCTTGAATTGAGTACCCCAGTAAGTAGTGTCTACAGGTACTGGAGCAGGTACACGAAATTCACCAGCACGGCCATACGCCTTACGACGTATTGGATCTTCCATGTCACGGCCTAGGGCCGTGAGTAATACGCCTGCCAGCTTATCCATCATTACTACAGTTCCCTCTGGGAACCAAGGTGGCAATGGATATTCCATCACAGACATGTGCAAGTGACAGCCGCTATAGCGAAACGGATGCTCACGCGGATCACCAATTTCGATAGGTTTAACTGTGGGATAAGCATTACGGCTAGGACTGCAACCGAGAATAATATGGTCATCCTCTGCCGATAGCAGGGTCTTACGATCCAGTTTTACTACATCGGTAGTAGCAAGATGGGCACCAGGGTACTTTTCCTTCAACAACGTGTCGATGGCGAGCAATTTATTACGCACGCCATCCGTTTGGTAATTGTGACAGGATGTCGGGTTAGTGGTGAATTCGGCTTGCACACCATCCCAATACGTGTCAGGATTGACAGTACGATGCGGCAGCCAATCCCAGGCTGGAATTACAACGCCTTTCTTGTCAAATGCAAAGATCTCAGGATCAGTACCAGTAAGACCAGCACCTTTATCCCATGCTGCAAATACTGTTCGCGGTAGCATAGCGGCAGCACGCTTGCAGATTTCGGGAGTAAATTCGGTTACTTCTGGCAATTCCGAATAGACTACAGCGATACTACCATTCTCGTAAGTGATACGAGCGCCTTGTTTGGCTAGGTTATCTTTGGGGTAACGGTAGACGACACCCAATTTATTATCGTGTAAAATCAGTGATCCTGGTTTCATGCCTTACTCCGTTCTTCAAATTGGCCTTGCTCACAGAGCCGCACCAGCGACTCGATATTGTAATGTGGACTGAATACTGGCTGGTCCTTGTACTTGAACGCTTCCCGGCACTCGTGTTCTTCCCAGGCAAGACAGGCCATGAAAGCGGTCTGTACTATCTCACCTTTGGTCATGTGTGGGGAGAGACGCCACTTACGGCCAGTCCAGTGCGGATGACAGTCTTGCCGCACTTGAATATATTTTGTTTGTGATACTACTTCGGTTATGACATTGATCGAAATAGTATCTTTGTACTTGATCCGGCGGACGATACCTTCCGGTGTGCTGCAATCGCACGTTTCATCACGTTTGAACATACCACTACATAATTGACATTTGGTATAATCAAACATAGCTTCTCCATGAGCAGGGCACGAGCAATTACGACCAAATAGACTCATTGCTCTTACCTCTCGCCCGTATCTGTGTCAAGTGGAAGCGCATTGCCATACGCCAAATTCCCCAGTAATTGACCAGTGCCGGGATCAGTACCGATAGACCATGTTCAGGACAGAATAGCTCCGTTATCCATGCCCACATAACTAGTCCTTACTACCAATAGCTGTCAGAATACCCACGATCCCGCATAATCCTAGATAAATGAAGATAGTAGACCATGGGAGCAGCACCGATACGTCTCCGAATCGGGCCGTGTAGATGTGTAGAATTTCCATTTTATTCCTCTGTTTCCGTCAATGAATAACAGTCGTGCGGGTAGTTAGAAGTCTGAAGCCAAAAACTACCGTGTCTATTCCGCGTCCATTCGTTATTCGGATTATGGACACCTGTACTGCGAAATGTGAATACTTTCCGGACAAGTTTGCGGCAGATGAGTAGTGGGCTATTGGCCACATGGTTGAATGTAGTGGTAGCGATATGACCGTCTTTCCACATTACCAGATCACCTGCTACTGGAGGCCGAAACTCAATAACTTCGTATCGAGTTGTGTCGTAATCGGGTATTTTCCCGTATACCATTTCTGGTGTTATAGTAAAAGCCAGTTGTCTCATCTCGCACCCCGTTTCATCTTACTCATTACTTTGTTACGACTGATAACACATGTGGAGCAGATTTCAGCCATTGCCACGCCAGCTTGCTGGCTGGCTTTAATGAATTTCTTTTCTTTCTTAGAGATTTTGTACGTACAGATTAGGCAGCGCATTAATCACCACTTTCTGTTATTCCACCAATAGCTAAGAAAATGATATCCAATACAATTAATGTGATCCAACGGCCGCCGTCGTGTCCAGGGAATAGATCCACACCCATGACAATAAACATGAGCATACCGAATACTGTGGTAATACCACTAGCAATAGCGGGCCACCACCACCAGCCGGGTAGGTTATCCATTGCTAATCTCCACAATAGGTGTAGTAACTGTCGCACGTCGAGTGGCACTATGCCATTTGATAATAGCACGTGCGCCTAGTTCAATGAGTGCAATGTGGTAATGATGCCATTCCCCATCTTTGCCTTGACTATTAGTAGGCGCATGTGTTCCAGAGAGACGACGTATACGGCTCGTAGCATGGTCAACCTCGTAGACCGATCCAGATTTTGTTTTGAATTTCATTACCATTCTCCTGTATCTAATGGCCTGTACAGCACCCAATCCTACAGTTATGGCCACTACTTGTGGCAAGTGGCAGCTATGTACGGGTAGACATGATAAAACCCCGTTAGGCTGCGGACGTTTGGAAGTGGATTAGATGCTGTACAGGCCGCTCTCGTTAGAGAGCGGCTGTTTCGTGTTGTCACAGGACTGCACTCAAATGTTAGTATAAAATGGGACTATGTTTACTGGCGCATACTCGTCAACCTCCCCGACACCTATCTGGTGTTGTGTGTTAGGCTCCAAAAACAGACTAAATTAACCCTGAAGGAGGGTTATGAGCTACGACTTATGTAGCTTATACAGCCCCCTAGTCAAGCAAAACGGAGCACTCGTCTCGCAGGAACGGAGATACTAGGTAGGCTGTATAAGCCGCATAAGCGGCGGCTTAATACCGTGATTTCAATGAGTTAGCAGCGAGTATACCGTAGGTAATACCGGATATCGCAGCCCATGGGAATCCAATCCATACTCCAAAATGGGCTGTGATTACGAACCCATTAAATAGAGACAGAGCGATTAGCCCGACAAGCCACATTATTACTAGCATGTTATTTTTCCTTATTCCAGTGATATCGAA
>Ga0207667_10007622_pt1 | contig 12968 bp, 14 predicted proteins | sample KBSCornC52_FD_184301 | JGI IMG/M metagenome (GOLD analysis project Ga0207667, IMG submission 184301) | Corn rhizosphere microbial communities from Kellogg Biological Station, Michigan, USA - KBS Corn C5-2 (SPAdes) (version 2) | ecosystem: Host-associated > Plants > Roots > Rhizosphere > Soil ...
ATCCTCGTTGCGCGTGACGCGGAACTCGTGGTGCTCGACGATCTCCATGCCGGGGAACAGGTCGCCGAGGTGGTTGGCGATCAGGTCTTCGAGCGGGATGTAGCGCAGCAGGCCGCGCTCGTCATCCGGAAGCTGCACGAAGCGGGGCAGGTTCTGCGGCACCTTGAGCCGGGCGAACTCCTCCTTGCCGGCCTTCGGATTGCGCACCCGGATCGAGAGGTTGAGCGACAACCCCGAGATATAGGGGAAGGGATGCGCGGGGTCGACCGCGAGCGGCATGAGCACCGGGAAGATCTGGGCCGAGAAGATCTCGCTCACGCTGACGCGATCCTTCTCGTCGAGGTCGCTCCAGCTCTCGATGTGGATGCCCGCCTCGTCGAGGGCGGGCTTCACCAGCTGCCGGAACGCGCGGGCATGCCGGTCTTGCAGTTCGTGCGCCTTCTGGCTGATGTCGGCGAGCACATCGAGCGGAGCCCGGCCCACGTTGGTCGGCACCGCAAGACCGGTGGCGATGCGGCGCTTGAGCCCGGCGACGCGGACCATGAAGAACTCGTCGAGGTTGCTGGCGAAGATCGCCAGGAAGTTGGCGCGCTCGAGCAGCGGTTGGTTCGGGTCCTCGGCGAGTTCGAGCACGCGCTGGTTGAACGCCAACCAGCTGAGTTCGCGGTCGAGGAAGCGGTCGGGGGGCAGCGTGCCGTCATCCACCAGGACCGGTTCTGCCTCGTCGTCATCGAGCAGATCCGCCGCGATGGTGGCATCGCCGAGGGGGCTGTCGCTCTCCATCGACCCATCATGGCATCGCGCCGTGAATGCCTGGTGAACAGGGTCGCGGCGCGGTCACCTCATGAAACGGGCGCGGGCAGCCGCTCCGTCTCGTCGTCGTACACGTTGAAGCGGTAGCCGACGTTGCGCACCGTGCCGATCAGGGACTCCAGGTCGCCGAGCTTGGCGCGCAGGCGTCGCACGTGGACGTCGACGGTGCGGGTTCCCCCGAAGTAGTCATAGCCCCAGACCTCGCTGAGCAGCTGCTCGCGGGTGAACACCCGCGACGGGTGCGTGGCGAGGAAGCGCAGCAGCTCGAACTCCTTGAAGGTGAGGTCGAGCGGGCGGCCATGCACCTTGGCCGAGTAGCTGGCCTCGTCGATCACCACGCCCGAGGCCTGGATCTTGGACGACGACTTGTCTTGGGCCATGCGCCCGATCACCAGCCGGATGCGCGCGTCCACCTCGGCCGGCCCCGCGGTCTCGAGGAGCACGTCGTCGATTCCCCAGTCGGCCGAGACCGCGGTGAGGCCGCCCTCGGTGAGCACGAGGACGAGTCCGACGGTCACGCCGGTGGTGTTCAGGATCTTGCACAGCGACTTGGCGCTCGCCAGGTCGTGGCGCCCGTCGATCAGGATCAGGTCGGCGGCCGGTGCATTGATCAGGGCGGCGGGCTCGGCCGGGATGGACCGGACCCGGTGGCTGAGCAACCCGAGCGCGGGCAGAACCTCGCCGTCGACCGCCCCGGTCAGGATCAACAGCTGGGCCACGGGTCCTCCAAAACGCCTACCGCACAGTGTATCGACCGATTCCGCAGCCTTCTTTCCCTGAACGCTGACGACGATACGATCGCCTCATGGCCTGGTCGTTGCGCAGCGTGATCCCTGTCTGGCTGGTCGCGCTGGCCGGCGCGGTTGCCGTGGGGGTGTTCGCAGCATCCGCGTCGCTCACCTGGCTTCCGATCGTCCTGGCCGGGTCGGTGCTGGTGACCATGGCGATCCAGCTGGCACTGCAGCGCAAAGAAGGGCTGGTCACGCGGATGATGGCGAGCCTGGGCGGGGCGCTGGTGATCTGCGCGCTCGCGTCCGGCATCCTGGCGCTGCTGCGAACGTAGACTGAGGGCATGATCCTCGCGCTGGAACTGCTGTTCGTCGGGCTGCTCGCGCTCGCCGGTCTGGCGATCGCGTTCGTCTCGATCACGGTGCTGTACAACCTGTTCCGCGGCCAGTCCTGACCTCTCGCATCGGCACTCGACCCAGAATGTTCGAACTCGATACCACCCTGCCCGCCGAGATCGTGCCGCTGTCGTGGCTGCTCGGAATCTGGGAGGGCAGCGGCATCGTCGCCTACCGGGTCGGCGACGAGATGCGCGAGCACGAGTTCGGTCAGCGGGTGGCCTTCACGCAGGACGGCACGCCCCACATCCAGTACAGCTCGTCGACCTGGTTGTTCGGCACGGCCGACGACGATGCTCCGGATGACGCCCCCGCTCCGGTTCCGACCCCGCTGTTCTCCGAGATCGGCTACTGGCGCCTGGCGCGGCCACTGGGCGACGCCGACGTCGGACCGGGCATGCTCCCCGGCATCGGCGAGCCGGCCTTCACCACCGCCGACGAGGTCGAGGCGCTGCGTACCGCGGGCGGCGCATTCGAGCTCGAGGTGTCGATCCTGCATCCGGGCGGCGTCAGCGAGCTCTACCTGGGTGAGGTGAAGGGGCCGCGCATCGATCTGGCGACGGATGCCGTGGTACGCACCGCCTCGGCCAAGGACTACGCCGCCGCGACCCGCCTCTACGGTCTGGTCGACGACCACCTGCTGTGGGCCTGGGACATCGCGGCCCTCGGCCAGGAGTTGCGCACCCACGCCTCGGGAAGGCTGGCCCGTGTCGAGTGAGCCCGGCGCCGTCGTCGACCCCTTCACCTTGCGCGAGGGGGCCGTCGGGGTACCGCCGCGGCACTACGGCAATCCGCTCGGCGAGCAGCGCGAGCTGGCCGCCGGCCGCGCGATCGTCGACATGTCGGACCGCGATGTGCTCTCGGTCACCGGGCCCGATCGGCTGAGCTGGCTCGACTCGCTGACCTCGCAGCGGCTGATCGGGCTGGCGCCGGGGGAGTCGGCCGAGACCCTGCTGCTCGACCCGAGCGGCCGCGTCGAATACGCCGCACGCGTGCTCGACGACGGCGAGACCACCTGGTTGCTGATGGATGCCGGGACCGGCGCCGGCTTCCTCGCTTTCCTGAGCAAGATGCGCTTCATGCTGCGGGTCGAGGTGCTCGATCGCTCGGCGGAGTTCGCCACGATCGGCTCGCTCGGCCAGGTGCCCGCGGGCCTGACGGCCGCCACCGCCGAGGGCAACGGGATTCCGCTGATCTGGCACGATCCGTGGCGCTCGATCGTCGCGGGCGGGTTCCAGTACGCGGCGATCCCGGTGCATCCCGCTGAGAGCTGGGACTACGCCGAGTCGCTGGTCGCGCGCGCGAACCTGGACGCGCTCGGCGCCGTTCCGGCGGCGGGCACCCTGGCGCTCGAGGCGCTGCGGATCGAGGCCTGGCGGCCGCGGGCGGCCACCGAGATCGACGGGACGACGATTCCGCACGAGCTCGACTGGCTGCGCTCGGCGGTGCATCTGAGCAAGGGCTGCTACCGCGGGCAGGAGACCGTGGCCAAGGTGCACAACCTCGGGCACCCGCCGCGGCGGCTGGTGCTGCTGCACCTCGACGGCTCGGAGGGCGTCATCCCCGCCGCGGGCGACGAGGTCACCCTCGGCACCGGCGCCGGAGTCGGGGACGACGCCACCGTCGTCGGACGCGTCACGGCGGCCTCCCTGCATCACGAGCTCGGGCCGATCGCACTGGCCGTGCTGAAGCGCTCGGTGGATCCGACCGCCACCCTGATGGTCACCGCAGCAGACGGGGTGGTGCTCGCGGCCGCGCAGCAGGTGATCGTGCCGCCGGATGCCGGCGCCGAGGCCAACGTGCCCCGCTTGCCGCGGGTCGGAGCCGTGCGGCGCTGAGGTTCAGCGCGGGGCGACGGCCGCCCAGTCCAACGTGAGTTCGCCGAGGCGCCACCGCGTGCGGCCGCCGCGCACCGGCCAGCCCGCATCGCGCAGGGATGACACCACCGCGATCCAGCGCTGCCTGGGCCCGTAGACGGCGAGCGGCGCGTGCACGGCCCAGAGCCGGTCGAGCTCGAGGAGCAACTCGTGAACGCGCTCGCCCGGCACATTGCGGTGGATGAGCGCCTTGGGCAGACGCTCCGCGACGATCGACGGCTGGTCGAGCTCGGCGAGGCGCAGCGAGATGGTGAGACTCTGCGGACCGGCCGGGCCGAGGGCGACCCAGCTGGCGACCCGGCCGAGCTCGTTGCAGGTGCCCTCGACCAGGATTCCACCGGGCTGCAGGCGCGCCGTCATCGTCGCCCAGGCATCGGCGACCTCGGATTCGTCGTACTGCCGCAGCACGTTCAGGGCGCGGATGATCGCCGGCTGCCGCCCCTCGGGCGTCGGGATCTCGAAGCCCCCCAGCCGGAAGCTGACGCCGTCACGCGCGGCCGCGGCCGCGATCCGCACGCGCTCCGGGTCGATCTCGACCCCGACGACCTGCACATCCGGCCGAACCTCGGCAAGGCGGTCGCGCAGTTCGAGCGTGGTGGTCGCCGAGGCGCCGTAGCCGAGGTCGACCACGAGCGGAGCCTCGGTCGTGCGCAGCACCGGCAGCGCCGCGATCCAGCGGTCGACCCTGCGCAGCCGGTTGACTCCTGTCGTGCCGCGGGTGATGCGGCCTCGCAGGGCGACGCGGGGGACGGATGCGCGCGCCATTCCACGATTCTCGCGCTCGATAGGCTGATTGGCATGACGCACACCCTGATCCTGCTCCGCCACGGCAACTCGGACTGGAACACCAAGAACCTCTTCACCGGGTGGGTCGATGTCGATCTGAGCGACCAGGGGCGCGCCGAGGCCAAGCACGCCGGCGAGCTGATCCGCGACGCCGGGCTGCTGCCCGACATCCAGTACACCTCCCTGCTCAAGCGCGCGATTCACACGGCAGACATCGCGCTGGCCGAGGCCGACCTGGACTGGCTGCCGGTGAAGCGCAGCTGGCGCCTCAACGAGCGCCACTACGGCGCGCTGCAGGGCAAGGACAAGGCGCAGACCCTCGCCGAGTTCGGCGAGCAGCAGTTCATGACCTGGCGCCGCAGCTTCGACGTGCCGCCGCCCCCGCTGCCCGACGACAGCGAGTTCAGCCAGGCGCACGACCGCCGCTATGCCGGGCTCGGCGACGAGCTGCCGCGCACCGAGTCGCTGAAGCTGGTGATCGACCGGATGCTTCCCTACTGGCACTCCGACATCACGAACGATCTCGGAGCCGGTCGCACCGTGCTGGTCACGGCGCACGGCAACTCGCTGCGCGCGCTCGTCAAGCACCTGGACAGCATCTCGGATGACGCGATCGCCGAGCTCAACATCCCGACCGGCATTCCGCTGGTCTACGAACTGGATGACGCGTTCATGCCGGTCGCGCCCGGCCGGTACCTCGACCCCGAGGCCGCCGCCGCGGGTGCTGCGGCGGTCGCGAACCAGGGCAAGAAGGCCTAGCCGCCGCGAGCCACCCAGGCGGCGATCTCGCTGCGCCTGGCCACCTTGAGCTTGGCCAGGATGTGCTCGATGTGAGCAGAGGCCGTCTTCGGCGACATGAACAGCCGCTCGGCGATCTCGCGGTTCGTCGCGCCCTCCGCGACCAGTTGTGCGACCTCGAACTCGCGCGCGGAGAGGGGGCCGAGCTCGGTCCGGCCGGCAGGGCCGCCCGCCGACAGGGACGCGGCGCGAGCGGCGAAGACGGGCATCCTCGCCGCCGCGGCACGCTCGCGCGCTTCGTTCAGCAGGCGCGCCTGTTCGCCGGGACGGCGTGCCCGCTGCGCGACCCGGGCGAGATCGAGCCGCGCCCAGGTGCCCTCCCAGACCCGGCGGCGCTCATCCCAACCCGAACGGGCCCGTTCGAGCAGCTCGCGTGCCTCGCCCGTCCGGCGGTCCGCGAGGGCGAGGAGGCCGTCAGCGTGATCGATCGCAGGCAGCGTGCCGGGGATGCCGCGGTGCCGCAGAGCCGCACCGGTGGTCGTGATCCACGCCTCGGCGAGGTCGCGCGAGCCGGACTCGATGCGTGCTCGTGCCCCGGTGACCAGGTGCGGGAAGAGGTACGCCGCGTCCTCGACCTCGGCGCTGAGGGCTGCCGCGGTGTCGGTGAGCTCGATGGCGCGATCCAGGTCGCCCTCGAGCAACGCGCTCTCAGCCAGCCCCCACAGCGCCGGGGACAGCCGCTGCAGCTCCTTCATCCCGGTGGCGAGATCCAGCGCCCGCTCGAGGTGGCGCCGGGCTTCGGCGAACTCACCACGCCCGAGTGCGGCGTATCCGAGCACGTGCAGCGCGGTGATCTCGGTGATGCGCGAGGTGGCGTCCGCCAGAGCCTGAGCGGCGTCGGCCGCGGCGTCCGGATCTCCGGTCGCCCACCGAACGTGCGCTCGATGGGCGCGCAGGTAGTGGTGATCTCCCCAGACCTCCGCGGCCGCCGCCATCGCCATCCCGTCGGTGATGGCGTGGCGCGCCCGGTCGTATTCGACGACCACGGAGGCCGTGCTCGCCAGCATCTGGTGGGCTCTCGCGGTCGCAGCATCCGCGTCGGCACCCAGACCGGTGCCGAGTTCGATGGCCCGCTCGAGAAGGCTCCACCCCTGGTCGGCTCGACCGGCGAAGACCAGAACCGATCCGAGCGTCGAGTCGATGTGGATCTCGTCCAACATGCTGTGGTCGCCCGCCAGTCCGAGTTCGGCCTCGGCGATGGCCGGCTCAAGACGGCGGTCGAGCATGAACGCCGTCGCGAGGGCGCCGTGGAGCGACGCGCGCGCACGGGTCTCCGCGGGATCGGGGTCGGAACTCTCGTCGAGCATCGACATGGCGTCGGACGCAAGGGCGAGTCGCTGCTCGAGCGGTGCCCCGAGCCGATGCCGCACCGACATCAGGTTCGGAACGAGGGCGGCGGCACCCGCGAGGTCGCCGCCCTGACGCAACAGCCGAATCGCCAGCTCCAACTCCGTCGACGCCCCGGCATTGTCATCGATGATCTGCCGCTCGAGCCCGTTCCGCGCGTGCAGTCGAGCAAGCTCGGCTCGCGGCAGATCGGCGGGAGCGCAGCGGAGGGCGCGTGCGTAGAGCGCCGCCGCCTCGCGATGGGCATCGGCCCGCTGGGCGGAAAGGGCCGCGACCACCGCGTGGGCGTGAGCCTCGCCGGGCAGTCCGGCCCGCTCGAAATGATCGCTCAGTTCGGCGTCCGTGAGTCCGGCTTGCGCGCCGGCTCGCGCGATCCGCGCATGCAACGAGCGGCGCCGACCGGGCGGCGTCCGCTCGTAGATGACATCGCGGATGAGAGCGTGGCGGAAGTCGACCGTGTCGCTGCTCCGATCGGCGACCAGGAAGTGGCCGTCGATCAAGCGCAGCAGGGCGTCGTCGACGGCATCGGGGTCCTGCTTCGAGACGACCGCCAGCAGCTGCTCGCCGATCGGGCGGCCGATCACGGCCGCGGCTTCCGACACAGCGACCGCGTGCGGGTCGAGATCGGCTGCGCGCAGCAGGACCGCCTGCGCCACGGTCTCGGGAACCGCGGCACCCGAACCGGCCGCGACCAGCTCCTCGATATGCAGCGGGATGCCGTTGCTGCGCCGATGAAGCGCCTCTGCCCCCTCGGTCGAGGGAACGTGCCCGCTCAGCTGGGCCGCCAGCGCCGATGTCGCAGACAGATCCAGCCGTGGCAGGCGCACCTCCTCGGCCGAACGGGTTTGCAGCAGGCGTGTTCGCCACTGTGCGGCAGGGGTCCCGACGACCAGTTCGTCGCTCCGATAGCCCGCCAGAACCAGGGATGGTGTGGTCGGCATCCCGGTCGCCACGCGCTGGAGCACCTCCAGCGACACATCGTCTGCCCAATGCAGGTCATCGAACGCGAACAGGATCGACCGCTCGGCGGCGGCCGAGAGCAGCGCTTCGGTTGCTTCGCCGACCAGGCGGCGCCGCGCATGAGCCGCAGTGGCGCCGAGGTCGGGGGCGTCGACGTCCACCTCGATCACGGCCGCGAGGCGGTCGGCAACCGCGAGCCCGGCGCGGCGGAGGCCGGCGAGCACGTCACGCAGCAGCGCACCCGAGCTCTCGGCGTCGCGCGGGTAGGCCGCCGCGCGCACGACGGGCGCGCCCTCGGCGAGCGCCGTGATCTCGGCGAGCATCCGGCTCTTGCCGATTCCCGCTTCGCCTGCGACGAGCAGGGTGTGTCCGCGGCCCGCGCGAGCCTCCTCCCAACGACGGGAGGCCAGGGCCAGGACGTCATCCCGCCCCACCAGCTCCGCGCTCGGCATGCGGCAAGTGTAAGACGGTCGAATTCTCGGAATGGGTCGATCGACCGATGCCTGCGCAGGGTGGATCCGGGAATGCTCGACCCATCGATCCACAGAAAGGAGCAGCCAGATGGCTCGCTACATGGATGTCCACCACGGCTTCGAAGGCGTCACCGCGGAGCAGCTCGCCGAGGCCCACCAGGCCGACCTCGACATCGAGGGCGCCGAAGGGGTGCACTTCGAGCAGGCCTGGCTCGACCCGGAGTTGGGCAAGGTGTTCTGCCTCTCGACCGGTCCCTCGAAGGAGGCGATCATGCGGGTGCACGAGAAGGCAGGTCACCCGGTCACCGAGGTCTACGAACTGACGGCGGAAGTCTGAGCCTCAGCGCTCGGACGTGCACCCCCGAGGAACGGCGCTACTGTGTCGTGCCGTTCCTCGGCACGCGCGACGCAGAAGCAGCGGCGCGCCAGAAGGATCACGCGTCCTGCGGCACCCAATCGCCGGTCGCCAGGTACTGGACCTTCTTGGCGATCGAGACGGCGTGGTCGGCGAAGCGCTCGTGGTAGCGCGAGGCGAGTGTGGCATCCACCGTGTCGACGGTCGCGCCCTTCCAGGTCTCGCCCAGCACCTTGTCGAAGACGCTGAGGTGCAGCGCGTCGACCTTGTCGTCCTCGTTGCGGATGTCTTCGGCGATCTCGACGTCTTCGGTGCGCAGCAGCTCGGTGAGCTTCTTGGCGATCTCGACATCGAGCGCGCCCATGTCACGGAAGGTGCTGCGCAGGCCCTTCGGCACCACCTTCTCGGGGAACCGATAGCGGGCGAGCTGGGCGATGTGCTCGGCCATGTCACCCATCCGCTCGAGCGAGGCGCTGATCCGCAGGGCGCTGACCACGATGCGCAGGTCGCGCGCCACCGGATTCTGGCGGGCCAGGATCTGGATCGCGAGTTCGTCGAGCTCGGCCGCGAGCGCGTCGATCTTCTGGTCGTCGGCGATAACGGTCTCGGCCAGGGTGACGTTGGACTCGTTGAACGACTCGGTCGCGCGCTCGATCGAGCTGGCGACGAGCGTCGAGATCTCGACCAGGCGGTCCTGCACCTCTCGCAGCTCCTGCTGGAATACCTCGCGCATGCCGATCCTCTCGCTGTCGGGCACGATGAATCGCCCCGTTCGCCGGCCACGTTGCTCCGATCAGGTGAACGGATGATGGCCGACGGCTGAACTTCACCCCAAGTCGCCTGCGATCGACCCCCCGCCGACCGGTTCGGCAACTCGGTGCGCCCTAATCTAGTCGCATGGACCCGGCGCACTGGCTTGTGCCTGTCGCCCTCGTCTTCGGCCTGGTGGTCGGCGTGGGCGTCTCTGTCGCGGTCATGGCGGCGCATCGCCGTGGCCGGAGCGCGGTGGCCGTGATTACGCCGACGGTCCCGGATGGCGTCGAAGAGGTGATCGACTCCCTCGAATCCGCCGGCGTGGTCGTCGATTCGTCGAACAACGTGCTGTCGGCCTCGACGGCCGCCCTGGCGTACGGACTGGTATGGAACCAGGCGCTGGTGCATCCGGAGCTGGTGGCGCTGGTCGATCAGGTGCGGCGCGATGGCATCCCGGTCAGCCGGGAGCTGAGCCTGGCCCACACGGCCTTCGGAGACAACCAGTTGCATCTGCAGGTGCGGGTGGTGCGATTGGGCACGCGCTTCGTGCTGCTCATCGCGGAAGACCGCACTGAGGCCTACCGGCTCGATGAGGTGCGCCGCGACTTCGTCGCCAACATCAGCCACGAGCTCAAGACCCCGATCGGCGCCATCGGACTCCTCGCAGAGGCGATCGAAGCGGCATCCGACGACCCGGTCGAGGTCAAGCGCTTCGCCAAGCGGCTCACGATCGAGGCCGATCGGCTCGCCCACCTCACGCACGAGATCATCGAGCTGAGTCGTCTGCAGGCCGCGGCACCCCTGGCCTCGGCCGAGAAGGTGGACATCGACCGAGTGGTCGCGCAAGCCGTTGACCGCAATCGGGTCGCCGCCGAGTCGCACCGCATCTCGCTGGTCAGCGGCGGGGATGCCGGCGCCGAGGTCTACGGCGACGAGCAGCTGCTCGTCACGGCCGTTCACAATCTGATCGCCAATGCGATCCAGTACTCGCCGGACGGCTTCCGGGTCGGCATCGGCGTTACGAACTCCGACGGCGTCGTCGAGATCGCGGTGACCGACCAGGGAGTCGGCATCCCCGAGAACGAGCGCGATCGCGTGTTCGAGCGCTTCTTCCGGGTCGACAACGCCCGCAGCCGCCACACCGGGGGCACCGGCCTCGGGCTCAGCATCGTCAAGCACGCGGTGCAGAATCACGGCGGCGACGTGCGGGTCTGGTCGCAGCAGGGCAGCGGATCGACCTTCACCATCCGCCTCCCCGAGGCGCCGAAAGTGCTGCCTGCGCCCGCGCCGGCGCCGGTCCCGACCGCCACTCCCGCGGCGATCCCACCCACCACCCTCGGAGCGAGCACGTGACGCGCATCCTCATCGTCGAAGACGAGCCATCGCTCAGCGAGCCGCTGTCGTTCCTGCTGCGACGGGAGGGATACGAGACCGAGATCGCCGCCGACGGACGCGAGGCGCTCGCCGCCTTCGATCGCGACGGGGCCGACCTCGTGCTGCTCGATCTGATGCTGCCCGGCTTGCCGGGAACCGAGGTGTGCCGCGAGCTGCGCACCCGGTCATCCGTGCCGATCATCATGCTGACCGCGAAGGACAGCGAGGTCGACATCGTCGTCGGGCTCGAGCTCGGCGCCGACGACTACGTGACCAAGCCCTACTCGACCCGCGAGCTGCTCGCGCGGATCCGCGCGGTGCTCCGACGGCGCATCGAGGTGGACGACCTCGACGAGTCGGTGCTCGAGGTCGGCGGGGTGCGGATGGATGTCGACCGCCATGCGGTCTCGGTCGGCGGCAAGGAGGTCCCCATGCCGCTGAAGGAATTCGAGCTGCTCGAACTGCTGCTGCGCAACGCGGGGCGCGTGCTGACCCGGGGGCAGCTGATCGATCGGATCTGGGGAGCCGACTACTTCGGCGACACCAAGACGCTCGATGTGCACATCAAGCGGATCCGCTCGAAGATCGAGGTCGATCCCTCGCAGCCCGTGCTGCTGCTGACGGTGCGCGGACTGGGCTACCGCTTCGAGGCCTGACCCGCGAGGCTCTCGCCGGTCGAGTAGCCGCGACGCCTGAACTCGCCGGTCGAGTAGCCGCGGCGCGGCGTATCGAGACCCTCTAGTTAGGCGTCGGAGTCGGCGTCGGCGTCGCCGTGAGGCTCGGCGTGGGAGTCGGAGTCGGCGTCGGCCTGGGCAGCAGGTTCTGATATTGCGGCAGCGACCCGTCGAGCACGGGGACCGTGAGCTGGCTGCCCTCTTCGTCGCCGTACTGGAAATAGATGTGGGCGAGCGAGCCAGGCTTCACGTCGAGCCCGGACAGCAGGAACTGCCCCTTCTTGCCGTACCCGAAGTCGGTCGTGGTGTCGGGCTTCAACGCGGCGTGCACGGTGGTGCGGTCGCTGCCGTCGTCGTACTGCACGTTGAGCTGGATCAGGCTGTCAGTCGGGTTGTACGCCGAGAACAGCAGGTTGCCATCGGTACCCGACTTGCTCAACACCAGGGCGTTGAGCACCTTGACCTGGCCCACCGTCGTGCTCACGCCGTCACTGGCGTCATAGGGCTTCAACGAGGCGATCGGGGCACAGGCGGCGACGCCCATCATGACCAGGGCGGCGAGAGCCGCCGCAGCAGCGGCGCGTACCTTCACGTGAGAACCTTCCGATCGCGGATCGACCGTCACATTCTACCGGGGCCCACCGGGCGCGCTTCTCACCAGGCGCAGTACGCCCCGACCCAGTCCAGCAGTGCGTTCTTGATCGCGGGCGGGGTCACCACCGAGAACAGGGCGTCATGGTACGGCCCGGCATCGACCCGCAGCGGGATGAGCGTGCCGATCTTGTCCTCGGCCACCCGATGCTGCAGGCATCCCTCGGGGACGAAGTCGAGCGTGATCGTCGTCGGGGCCGATGCCGCCGTGAGAGTCAGGTCGAAGGTTCGGAACGTCCCCTCCCGCTGGGCGAGCAGGGTGGTGTCCTCGGTGCTGAGAAGCGTCACGGACCCCGGCGCCCCGGTGGGCGTGAAGGTCAGGTCGAGAAGCGCGGCGCGTTTGCCGCCGGTGCCGCCGTTGGCCGCCGGCGGGTCGAAGCGCAGTGCCGGAGCGACCGAGATCTTCGCCACCTTCTCGAAGTCCTGCTGGGCGCAGTCCTGCCCGTGCACCACCGACATGGAGTCGAAGGGGATGCTCGGCGTGACCGTCGCGCTCCCCGTCGAGCCGTCTGGTCGCTGGTATCGCACCCGGACGACCGGGGAGGCCTTCGTCGCGTCGCAGCGGCCAGCGGCCAGCGCGATCCTGAAGTCTGTCGTGCTCTTAGCCAGAAGCTGGCTCGGCGTCGAGGTCGACAAGACCGTCTTGGCGAACCAGGCCGAGGCGAAGCTGGCCGACGTGATCGTCAGGTTGACCTTGCTGTGATTGGTGATCTCGATCTGGGCGCCGCGGATGGCGTAGTCCGACCGGAGCTGATAGACCGACACCCCGAGGTCGACCGGCTTCTGGGCGGGCGAGCCGCACCCGCTCAGTGCGAACCCGGTGACCAGCAGGACGAACGCGCCGATGATCGCCGGGCTGGCGATCCGACCTCTCATGGGGGAAGTGTATGCGGTGAGAAAGAAATCCCGGCGGGGGTGTCCTCCCGGGCGGGTGCCGTACGTCGATCGATCATCGACACACCGACGAAAGGCACGAAAATGGA
>Ga0207667_10007623_pt1 | contig 12967 bp, 10 predicted proteins | sample KBSCornC52_FD_184301 | JGI IMG/M metagenome (GOLD analysis project Ga0207667, IMG submission 184301) | Corn rhizosphere microbial communities from Kellogg Biological Station, Michigan, USA - KBS Corn C5-2 (SPAdes) (version 2) | ecosystem: Host-associated > Plants > Roots > Rhizosphere > Soil ...
AGGAGCGGCGAATGCACCGCCTGCTCGGCCGCCATCTGCGCGCGCTCCGGTCCCGACGCCGTCGCCGAGCCCATCATCGCGACGCCGTTCTCGCTCATCACGGTGCGCACGTCGGCGAAGTCCACGTTCACCATGCCGGGGCAGTTGATCACCTCGGCGATGCCCGCCACGGCGCCGTTCAGAACGTCGTTGGAGGCGCGGAACGCGTCCTCGTAGGTGACGTCCTCGCCCAGCACCTGCATCAGGCGGTCGTTCGGGATGATGATGAGCGAATCGACGTGCTGCTTGAGCTGGTCGATGCCCACCGCGGCGACCTTCTGGCGCTTGCCCTCGAAGCTGAAGGGCTTGGTCACCACCGCGACCGTGAGGATGCCCAGCTCGCGCGCGATCTCGGCCACGACCGGCGCGGCTCCCGTGCCGGTGCCGCCGCCCATGCCGGCGGTGATGAAGAGCATGTCCGCGCCGCCCACGAGATCCGTGATGCGCTCGCGATCCTCCTCGGCGGCGAGGCGTCCCACCTCGGGATTGGCGCCCGCGCCCAGGCCCTTGGTGACGCCGGTGCCCAGTTGCAGCGTCGTCTTGGCGAGGTTCCTCTTGAGCGCCTGCGCATCGGTGTTCATCGCGATGAACTCGACGCCCTGCACGCCGTTGTTGATCATGTGGTCGACGGCGTTCCCGCCGCAACCTCCCACTCCCACCACCTTGATCACCGCTTCCGGTGACTGGCTTTCCAGCAGCTCGATCATCTCCGTCTCCTGTTGTTGTCGCGTTGCGGTCGCACACCACCACCAGGCGCGGGGCGCCTAGAAGTTTCCCTTGAACCAGCTCTTCATCCTCTCGAACACCTCCTTGAAGCCGGCGCCCTGGATGCGCGCGTGGCGATCGCGCTTCACCTGGTCGAGCCCGGCCATGAGGAGGCCCATTCCCGTCGAATAACGCGGATTGCGCACCACTTCGGCGAGCGCTCCGTTGTAGTTCGGCACGCCCACGCGCACCGGCATGTGGAAGACCTCCTCGCCCAGCTCGACCATGCCCTTCATGAGCGCGGAGCCTCCGGTGATCACGATTCCCGAGGAGAGCAGCTCCTCCAGGCCCGAGGAGCGCAGCTCGCGCTGGATGAGCGAGTAGAGCTCCTCCACGCGCGGCTCGATCACCTCGGCGAGCGTCTGGCGGGAGAGCTCGCGCGGGCCGCGCTCGCCCACGCCCGGCACGTCGATCATGTCGGTCGCGCTCGCGAGCTGGCGCAGCGCCACGCCGTGCGCGATCTTCAGCTCCTCGGCGTCCTTGGTCGGCGTGCGCAACGCCATCGCGATGTCGTTGGTGATCTGGTCGCCGGCGATCGGGATCACCGACGTGTGCTTGATCGCGCCGTCGGTGAACACCGCCATGTCGGTCGTGCCGCCGCCGATGTCGACCAGGCACACGCCGAGGTCCTTCTCGTCCTCGAGGAGCACGGCGTCGGCGGAGGCGAGCGGCTGGAGCATCAGGTCGCGCACCTCGAGCCCGCAGCGGCGCACGCACTTCATGATGTTCTGCGCGGCCGAGACCGCGCCCGTCACGATGTGCACCTTCACCTCGAGGCGCATGCCGCTCATGCCCATCGGCTGGCGCACGCCGCCCTGGCCGTCGATGATGAATTCCTGCTCGAGGATGTGCAGCACCTGCTGCTCCATCGGGATGTTCACCGCGCGCGCGGTCTCGATCACGCGGTCGACGTCGTACTGCGAGACCTCCTTGTCCTTGATCGCGACCATGCCGTGCGAGTTGAAGCTCTTGATGTGGCTCCCGGCGATGCCGGTGATCACGTCCTTGATCTTCGCGTCGGCCATGAGCTCGGCTTCCTCGAGCGAGCGCTGGATCGCGTTCACGGTGGAATCGATGTTCACCACCACGCCCTTCTTCAAGCCGCGCGAGGGATGGCTTCCCATGCCGACCAGGTTCAGCGTGTCCTCCGGCGTGATCTCGGCCACCAGCGTCACGATCTTGGAGGTCCCGATGTCCAGGGCCACGAGGAGGTTGCGGTTGTCGCGGGGTCGCGTAGGGATCATTTCTTCTTCGTTCGGGATTTGCGCGGTTGCGACGGGTGCTCGCCCGCCGGTTGGGAATTGGAGGCCATGCGCAGCGCGAAGCCGTTCGCGTAGCGCAGGTCGGCGTGCTTCGTCTCCACGCCGCGCGCGGCGAGTCCCGGCCATGCCGCGACGAAGCGCTGGATGCGCGCTGCGACGTCGCCGCGGCCCAGCTCGAGGACGAGGCCCGATTCGAGCAGGACCTGCCAGGCGCCGCGCGCCGAGAGGTGCAGCTCCGCGACGGGGCTCGCGAGCGGCGCGAGCATCGGGACGATCGCCGAATATTGCTGCGCCATCGCCGGCGCGGAGCCGTCGGGCCCCTGGAAGCGCGGCAGCTTCCCTTCGAAGGGCGCGGAGAAGACCTCGCCGTGCGTGCTCACGAGCGCGTTCGCGCCCCAGCGCGCGAGCGCCTGGTGCGCCTCGAACGTGACCTCGAGGCCGTCGGGGAAGCGCCGGCGCACCGACGCGTCGCGCACCCACGGGATGCGCCGCGCCGCCTCGCGCACCGCCGCGAGCGACACGCTGCCCACGGCGATTCCCTCGAGGCTCCGCGCGAATGCATCGACGTCGCGCGGCGGGAGGCGCGCGACGTCGCCGGCGAGCTCGACGTGCGCGATGGGCCGCGCGGCGAGCACGCGGTAGCCGTACCAGCCGCCGCCGGCGAGCGCGCCGATCACCACGGCGGCCGCCATGGCGGGAAGGATGCGGCCGCGAACGGCGGGAGCCGCGCTCATGCGGGCACCTTCGAATCGAGCCGCGCCTCGGCGAGGACACGCATGCAGAGCTCCGCGTAGTCGATGCCGACGGCGCGCGCGGCGATCGGCACCAGGCTGTGCCCGGTCATCCCGGGCGCGGTGTTCATCTCGAGGAACGAGTAGCTGCCGTCCGAGCGCACCATCACGTCGGCGCGCCCCCAGCCGCGGCATCCGAGCACGCGGAAGGAGCGCAGCGCCGCGGCGCGGATCTCGTCCTCGAGGCGCGCGTCCATGCCGGCGGGACAGAAGTACTTGGTCTCGTCGGTGAAGTACTTGTGCTGGTAGTCGTAGTTGCCCTGCGGCGCCTCGATGCGCACCAGCGGCAGCGCCACCTCGCCGAGGATCGACGCGGTGAGCTCCTTGCCCGGGACGAACTCCTCGGCGAGCACCAGGTCGTCGTAGCGCACCGCGAGCTCGTAGGCGGCGGCGAGCTCCTCGACGCGGCGCACCTTCGTGAGTCCGATCGTCGATCCCTCGCGCGAGGGCTTCACGATCACCGGAAGGCCCAGCAGGTCGGCGATCTTGTCCCACGCGGTGGTGCGATCGACCATCGCGAAGCGCGGCGTGGGAATGCCCGCGGCGTGCCATACGAGCTTGGTGCGCCACTTGTCCATGCACAGGGCGGAGGCCATCACGCCGCTGCCGGTGTACGGAAGGCCCAGCACCTCGAGCGCGCCCTGCACCGTGCCGTCCTCGCCGAAGCGTCCGTGCAGCGCGATGAACACGCGCTCGTAGCCGCCTTCCTTCAGCTCGAAGAGGGAGCGCTCCGCCGGATCGAACGCGTGCGCATCGACGCCCTTGCCGCGCAGCGCATCGAGCACGGCCTTGCCGGAGATGAGCGAGATCTCGCGCTCGGCCGAGGGACCGCCCATCAGCACGGCGACCTTGCCGAAGCTCATCGCGGCTCTCCCACGATGCGCACCTCGCGCACGAGCGCGATGCCGGTCTTCTCGCGCACCGTGCGCTCGACGTGCTCGATCACCGCCTCGATGTCGGCCGCGCGCGCGCCGCCGAGATTCACGATGAAGTTCGCGTGCTTCGGGGAGACCTGCGCCGCGCCGACCGCGAAGCCCTTGAGGCCGCACGCTTCGATGAGGCGCGCCGCGTGGTCGCCGGGCGGATTGCGAAAGACGCTGCCGGCGTTCGGCTGGCTCAACGGCTGCGAGGCGACGCGCCTGGCGAGGAGCTCGCGCATGCGCGCCATCGAGCGCGCCGTATCGCCGGGGCCGAACTCGAAAGTCGCGCCGACGAACCATTCCTCGCCGCCGGAGCGAAGGGCCACATGGCGATAGCCGATCTCGTAGTCTTCCCGCGTGCGAACGTGCCGCTCGCCGGCGCGGTCCACCGTCTCGACCGATGCCACGTGGCTCCACGTCTCGCCGCCGTAGCATCCGGCGTTCATCGCGAGCGCGCCGCCGACGGTGCCGGGAATGCCGGCCATCCATTCCGCATCGCCGCCACCCTGCTTCGCCACGAAGCGCGCGAGATGCGGCGCCGGCACACCCGCCGCCGCGAAAACCGGGGACAGTCCCCTTTTTCCATAAGAGCGAACGCCGTTGCCTCTATCGGAAAATGGGGACTGTCCCCGACTTTCGATTCGTGTCAGCGCGTGGTGGGTGAGGATCACCGCGCCCGCGAAGCCGCCGTCGCGCACGAGGAGGTTGCTGCCGAGGCCCACGAACAGCACCGGCTGCGGCGCGGCGAACGCGCGCAGGAACGAGGCGAGGTCCGCGACGTCGGCCGGCTGGTAGAACGTGCGCGCCGCGCCGCCCGCGCGCCAGCTCACGTGGCGCGCCATCGGCTCGTCGCGGCGCAGCGTGCCGCGCAGGCCGTGCTCGATGAGGAATCGGTCGCTCATGTCCATCGCCATCCGCCTCACGCCGCCCGGGCGGGTTGCGCAGCCGCGGCGAGCTCCGCAGCCAGCCCGCCGATCGAGCCCGCGCCCATCGTGACCACCACGTCGCCGTCGCGCAGGCGCGAGCGCACGGCCTCGGCCATCTCCGCGGTCGACTCCACGAACACGGGCTCCACCTTTCCCGCGACCCGCACGGCGCGCGCGAGCGAGCGTCCGTCCGCGGCGACGATCGGCGCCTCGCCCGCGGGGTACACGTCGGCGAGCACCAGCTCGTCCACGGTGGAGAGCACGCGCACGAAATCCTCGAAGAGATCGCGCGTGCGCGTGTAGCGATGCGGCTGGAACGCGAGCACCACGCGCCGGCCGGGAAAGCTGCCGCGCGCGGCCGCGAGGGTGGCCGCCATTTCCGCCGGATGGTGGCCGTAGTCGTCCACGAGCGTGAACGATCCGCCGCCCGCGATCGCGATCTCGCCGTAGCGCTGGAAGCGCCGCCCCACGCCGGTGAACTCGGCGAGCGCCTTCGCGATCGACGCCTCCGGCGCGCCCACCTCGCGCGCGACCGCGATCGCCGCGAGCGCGTTCAGCACGTTGTGCTCGCCGGGAAGGTTCAACAGCACGTCGAGCGGCCCGAAGTGGTTCACGTAGCTCACCGCGCGGAAGCGCATGCGCCCGGCGTCCCAGCGCACGTCCTCGGCGCGCAGGTCCGCGTCGCTCGCGATCCCGTAGGTGAGCATCGGCCGCGTCACCGACGGCATGATCGAGCGCGCGTGCGGGTCGTCCTTGCATACCACCGCGAGCCCATAGAACGGCAGGTGGCCGAGGAACTCGACGAAAGTGGCCTTCAGCTTCTCGAAGTCCTGCCCGTACGTCTCCATGTGGTCGGCGTCGATGTTGGTGACCACCGAGACCACCGGCTGCAGGTAGAGGAACGACGCGTCCGACTCGTCGGCCTCCGCGACCAGGAACTCGCCCTTGCCCAGGCGCGCGTTGGTGCCGATGGAATTGAGCCGGCCGCCGATGACGCACGTGGGATCCAGCCCCGCCTCGGCAAGCACGGCCGCCACGAGCGAGGTGGTCGTGGTCTTGCCGTGCGTGCCCGCGATCGCGATGCCTTGCTTGAAGCGCATCAGCTCGGCGAGCATCATCGCGCGCGGCACCACGGGAATGTGCGCCTCGCGTGCGCGCATGACCTCCGGGTTGTCCGGCTTCACGGCCGAGGAGACGACCACCGCGTCGGCCCCCTCGACGTTGCCCGCGTCGTGGCCCACCACGATGCGGATGCCGAGGCCGCGCAGCCGCCGCACGGCCGCGTTCTCCGAGAGGTCGGAGCCGCTCACCGCATAGCCCAGGTTCGCGAGCACCTCGGCGATCCCCGACATGCCGGAGCCGCCGATGCCCACGAAGTGGATGCGCTTCACCTTATGCCGCATGGGCGAGCTCCTCGCACACGTCGGCGCATGCGCGCGTCGCATCCGGGCGGCCGAGCGCGCGCGCCTTGCGCGCCATCGCCGCGAGCCGCTCGCGCGTGAGCCCGCGCAGGAGCGCGGCGAGCGAGGCGGGCGTGGTCTCGAGCTGGCGAAGCGCGATGCCGGCCTCGCGCTCGGCGAGGAACGCGGCATTCGCCGATTGCTCGTCGGCGACGAACCACGGGAGCGGGAAGAGGATGGCGGCGACGCCGGCCGCGGTGATCTCGGCCACGGTGATGGCGCCCGAGCGGCACACGAGCACGTCGCACCAGGCATAGCGCGACGCCATGTCGGCGATGAACGGCACGATCTCGGCCCGCACGCGCGCCTTTTCGTATGCCGCGCGCAATCCGTCGTAGAGCTTCTCGCCCGCCTGGTGCACGACCTCGGGGCGCTCCGCGGGCTCCAGGGAGGCGAGCGCCGCGAGCACGAGCTCGTTCAGCGTCTGCGCGCCGAGGCTTCCGCCGACGACGAGCAGTCGCAGCGCGCCCGTGCGATTCGCATAGCGCGCCTGCGGCTCGGCCACGCGCGCGATCTCCTCGCGCACCGGCGTTCCGAGCCAGTCGACGCGCTTCGGCTTCGGCAGCGCGTTCGCCCAGCGCTGCGCGGCCTCGCGCTGGAATGCGCCTTCCATGCCCACGATCACGCGGTCGGCGAACGGCGCGAGCAGGCGATTCGCAAGACCCGCCACCGCCCCCGGCTCGTGCACCACGAGGGGCTTCCTCCAGAGCGCCGCCATCATGCCGCCGGGGAGCGACACGTACCCGCCGAGCGAGAGCACGACATCGGGGCGGACGCGGAAGATCGCCGCGGTCGATTGCCAGAACGCGCGCGCGAGGCGCAACGGCAGCACCAGCCAAGCGCGCAATCCCTTGCCGCGCACGCCGCTCATGTCCACGCGCACCATGGGATAGCCCGCCTCGGCGACGAGGCGGTTCTCCATGCCCTGCGGCGTTCCCATCCAGTGCACCTTCCATCCGCGCGCCGCGAGCTCGCGCGCGATCGCCAATCCCGGGAAGATGTGCCCACCGGTGCCCGCGGCCATGATGAGGATGGTGCGGCTCATGCTTTTCCGCCCCGCATCAGGTAGCGGTTCTCCCAGTCGATCCTCAGCAGGATCGCGAGCGACACGCAGTTCACGACGATGCCGGTCCCGCCGAACGACAGCAGCGGGAGCGTGAGGCCCTTGGTGGGAAGGAGCCCCATGTTCACGCCCATGTTGATGAACGCCTGCACCGCGAGCCACACGCCGATGCCCTGCGCGACCAGCGCCGCGAAATAGCGCTCGAGGCTCGCCGCCTGCCGGCCCACCGCGAACGCGCGGTAGACGAGGAACACGAAGAGGCCGATCACGGTGACCACGCCGGCGAAGCCCAGCTCCTCCGCGATCACCGCGAGCAGGAAGTCGGTATGCGCCTCCGGCAGATAGAAGAGCTTCTCGACGCTCGCGCCCAGGCCCACGCCCAGCCACTCGCCGCGCCCGAACGCGATGAGCGAGTGCGAGAGCTGGTAGCCCGTGCCGAACTCGTCGGACCACGGGTCCATGAAGCCGAGGATGCGCTGCAGCCGGTAGGGCGAAGAGACGATGAGCACGGCGAAGGCGGCCGCGAGGAGCGCCGCGAGGCCCGCGAAAAGCCGCCAGTTGAGCCCGCCGAGGAACAGCACCGCCATCGCGATCGAGGTGACGACCACGAGCGCGCCGAAGTCCGGCTCGCGCAGCAGCAGCGCCGCGACGAGCGTCATCACGCCGAACATCGGCAGGAATCCCTTGCGCACGTCGTCCATGAACGCGGCCTTGCGCACGGTGTAGTCGGCCGCATACAGCACGACGAGGAGCTTCATCACCTCCGAGGGCTGGAACGTGCCCAGCCCGAGCGGGATCCAGCGCCGGCTGCCGTTCACCTCGCGGCCGATGCCGGGGATGAGCACGGCGAGCAGCACCGCGGTGCCGAGCAGGAAGAGCCATGGCGCCGATTTCTGCCAGAGCCACAGCGGCACGCGGAAGAAGGCTGCCGCGACCACGAGCCCCATCGAAAGGTAGATCGCGTGGCGCACCAGGAAGTAGCTCGCGCGATAGCCGGTGAACTTCTCCGACGACGCCATCGCGACCGATGCCGAATACACCATCACGAGCCCGATCGCCGCGAGCAGCGCCGCGGACCATATCAGGCCCGGGTCGAAGCTCGATTCGCGGCGCGCGGGGCTGTAGAGCATCACGCCTTCCTTGGGGGACCGGGCACATCCGGCGCCGAGCTATGACCTGTGCCCAGCGCGCGCGCGGCCTGCGCGAACACGTCGCCGCGGTGGCCGTAGTTGCGGAACATGTCGAAGCTCGCGCACGCGGGCGAGAGGAGCACGGCGTCGCCCGGGCGCGCCATCGCGAACGCGCGCCCGACCGCGTCCTCCATGGTCGCCGCGCGATCGAGGGCGACGCCGGTCGGCGCGAGGGCCATCGCGATCGCATCGGCGTCGCGCCCGATCAGCACCACGCCGCGCGCGTGCGATCGCACCGCGGATGCGAGCGGCGCGAAGTCCTGGCCCTTGCCGTCTCCTCCGGCGATGAGCACGACCGGTACATCGAATCCCTCGAGCGCGGCGACCGCCGCGCCGACGTTGGTCCCCTTCGAATCGTCGTAGAAGCGCACTGCGCGCGCTTCGGCGACCGGCTGCACGCGGTGCGGCAATCCGTGGAATTCGCGCAGCGCCTGCGCGAGCGGCGCGGCATCGAGGCCGATCGAGGTCGCGAGCGCGTGCGCGGCGAGGCCGTTCGCCACGTTGTGCAGGCCGGGCATCGCCATCTCGCCCGCCTGGAGCAGCGCCCGGTGCCCCCGGCGCAGCGTGCGGCGGTCCGCGTCGAGGCCCCACTGCAGCTCGTCCACCGGCTCTCCGAGGCCGAAGGAGAACGCGTCCGCGTCGCCCATGGCGGCGCTCCAAGGATCGTCGCGGTTCACCACTCGGCGCCGGCAATGCAGGAAGATGCGCTCCTTGGCGCCGGCGTAGTCGGCGAGCGTGTCGTAGCGATCGAGGTGGTCCTGCGTGACGTTCAGCATCGCCGCCGCATCGAGCGCGAGCGACGACGTGGTCTCGAGCTGGTAGCTGGAAAGCTCGACCACGTAGGTATCGGGATAGCCCTTCGCCTCGGCGGACGAAAGCGCGTCCAGCACCGGCACGCCGATGTTGCCCACCGCCTGCGCATCGAGCCCGGCTGCGCGCCCCATCGCCGCGACGAGCGCGGTGACGGTGGATTTGCCGTTGGTGCCGGTCACTCCGACCACGCGTACGCCCTTCCCGTCGCGCGCGAGCGCGCGAGCGAAGATCTCGACATCGCCCAGAACCTCGATCCCGCGCGCGACGGCCGCTCGCAGGAACGGTTCTCGGAGCGCAAGGCCCGGACTCGCAACGACCGAGTCCACGCCCGCCAGGAGCGCTTCGTCGAATGGTCCAAGGGCGAGGCGTAGCTGCGGATGCTCGCGACGGAGCGTTCCCAGGGCCGGAGGCGCCGCTCGCGTGTCGGCAGCAGAGAGGCGTGCGCCATGCCGCGCGAGCCAGCGTACGCACGACAATCCCGTTTCACCCAGCCCAAGAACGAGGACCTTGCGGCCTTGCCATTCATCGCCCATCTCCTTTCCTGCCTATCGCAGCTTGAGAGTCGACAATCCGAACAGCACGAGCATCATCGTGATGATCCAGAAGCGCACGACGACCTGGTTCTCCTTCCAGCCCTTCAATTCGTAGTGGTGGTGCAGCGGCGCCATGCGGAACACGCGCTTGCCGGTGAGCTTGAAGCTCGCGACCTGGATGATCACGGAGAGCGTCTCGACCACGAACACGCCGCCCATGATCAGCAGCACGATCTCCTGGCGTACGACCAGCGCCACCATGCCGAGCGCCGCGCCCAGCGCGAGCGCGCCGACGTCGCCCATGAAGACTTCCGCCGGATAGGCGTTGAACCACAGGAACGCGAGCCCCGCGCCCGCCATCGCGCCGCAGAAGACCGCGAGCTCGCCGGCGCCCGGGATCGCGGGGAAGCCCAGGTACTTCGAGAACACGGCGTTGCCCGAGACGTACGCGAAGACCGCGAGCGCCGAAGCGATCATCACGGTGGGCATGATCGCGAGGCCGTCGAGGCCGTCGGTGAGGTTCACCGCGTTCGAGGTGCCCACCACCACGAAGTAGCCGAGGATCACGAAGCCCACCGTGCCGAGCGGGATCGAGATCGACTTGAAGAACGGCACGATCACTTCGGTCTGCTGCGGCAGCTTCGCGGTGTAGGCGAGCAGGTACACCGCGACCAGCGCGATGAGCGATTGCCACGCGAGCTTCGTGCGCGCCGAAAGCCCCTTCGGGTTGCGGTGCACGACCTTGCGCCAGTCGTCGATCCAGCCCACCGCGCCGAAGCCGAGCGTGGTGAGCAGGCACAGCCACACGTAGCGGTTCGCGAGGTCCGCCCAGAGGAGCGTGGTGACCGCGACGGAAACGAGGATGAGGCCGCCGCCCATCGTGGGCGTACCGCTCTTCACGAGATGCGTCGCGGGACCGTCGTCGCGCACCGCCTGGCCGATCTTGTACGCGGTGAGCTGGCGGATCATCCCGGGACCCACGATGAACGAGATCGCGAGCGCGGTGAGCGCGGCGAGCACGACGCGCAGCGTGATGTAGCTGAGCACGTTGAACGCGCGCACGTCCTGCGCCACCCAGAGCGCGGCTTCATACAGCATCGGCTCGACCCTCCCGCGCGAGGGCGTCGGCCACGCGCTCCATGTGCATGAACCGCGATCCCTTGACGAGCAGCGTCGCGCCCTCCTCCGCCTCCTCGCGCGCGGCCTCGATCAGCGCGGGCAGCTCGAGGAAGTGGCGCGCGCCGGCGCCGAACGCCTGCGCGGCGTTGCGGCTCTCCTCGCCCAGCGCGAGCAGCGCCTCGATGCCCTGGCGGCGCGCGAACTCGCCCACTTCCGCGTGCATCGCGGGACTGCGCGGCCCGAGCTCGCCCATGTCGCCCATCACGAGGACGCGCCGGCCGGGCTCGCCGGCGAGCACCTTGATCGCGGCCTTCATCGATTCGGGATTCGCGTTGTACGTGTCGTCGATCACGGTCGAGCCGTGGGGGCCCGCGCGCCGCTGCAGGCGTCCCGGCACCCCGGCGAACGACGCGAGCGCCGAGCGCATCGCCTCGGCGGGGATGGCGAGCGCGTGCGCCGCCGCGCATGCGGCGAGCGCATTGCGCACGTTGTGCTCGCCGGCGACGGCGAGGTGCACGGCGAAGCCGCCGGCCGGAGTATGGAATGCCCAGCCCGCGTTGATCGGCCGCGCGCGCACGTGCGCATCGTCCGCGAATCCGAAGGTGACCACGGGACGTCCGGCGTTGAGCCCCTTCCAGTACGGCGCGAAGGCATCGTCGGCATTCACGATCGCCTGGCCGTGCTCGCCCAGGCCGGCGTAGATCTCGCCCTTCGCGCGCGCGATCGCCTCGAGGCTTCCCAGGATGCCCACGTGCGCGCGCTGGGCGTTGTTCACCAGCGCCACCGTGGGCCGCGCGATGCGCGTGAGGTAGTCGATCTCGCCCTCGTGGTTCATGCCCATCTCGATCACGGCGAAGCGGTGCTGGGCGCGCAGGGCGAGCAGCGTGAGCGGCATGCCGATGTCGTTGTTGAGGTTGCCCGACGTCGCGAGCACCGCCGCGCGCGACCCGGTGTGCGCGGCGAGGATCGCGCCGAGCATCTCCTTCACCGTCGTCTTGCCGTTGCTTCCGGTGAGCGCGACCAGCGGAATCTCGAAACGCGAGCGCCAGTGCGCGGCGAGGCGCCCGAGGCCGAGCCGGGTATCGGCCACCACGAGCTGCGCGATCGGGATGGCGGATTCCACGTGGCGCGAGGTGAGCGCGGCGACCGCGCCGCGGCGCGCGGCCTCCTCGACGAAGCGATGCCCGTCGAAGCGCTCGCCCTTCAGCGCGACGAAGAGGTCGCCGCCGGTCACCGCGCGGCTGTCGGTCGTCACGCCGGAGAAGGAGACGTTCGAGCCCTCGGCATGGCCGCCGAGCGCCGCGGCGGCCTGGGCGAGATCCATCATCGCGGGCGGATGCATGGGCGTGCCGATCGCGTTCATCGCGCGGGCTCGTCCCATTGCGCGAGCGCCGCGGTCGCCACCTCGCGGTCGTTGAAGGGATGGCGCACGCCGGCGATCTCCTGGTAGGTCTCGTGCCCCTTGCCGGCGAGGAGCACCACGTCTCCGGCGCGCGCCTGGTGCACCGCAGTGAAGATCGCGACCTGGCGATCCTCGATCGCCTCGCTCCCGCGCAAATGGATGCCCGACATGACCTGCGCGAGGATCGCGCGCGGGTCCTCGTTGCGCGGGTTGTCGCTGGTGACGATCACCCGGTCGGCCAGGCGCGCGGCGACTTCGCCCATGAGCGGACGCTTGCCCGCGTCGCGATCGCCGCCGCAGCCGAACACGCACAGCAGCCGGCGGTCGGGAGGGCCCGCTCGCAGCACCGCGCGCAGCGCCTGCAGCGCCTTCTCGAGCGCGTCCGGCGTGTGCGCGTAGTCGACGACGACGAGCGGCAGCCTGCCGCCGCCCACGCGCTCGAGCCTTCCCGGAACCGGCTCGAGGCGACCGAGCGAGGCCAGCACGTCGTCGAAGGCGACACCCGCGGCGAGGAGCGCACCCGCGACCGCGACGAGGTTGGACACGTTGAAGGCGCCGAGCACGCCGGCGCGCACGTCGCCCGCGCCCCATTCGCCCTCGAGGCGGAAGCCCACGCCGGCCTCGGAGAGCGAGACCTCCGAGGCGCGCAGGCGCGGCCGCGGGTCGTTCGCCGCCGCCGTGCCG
>Ga0207667_10007624_pt1 | contig 12967 bp, 8 predicted proteins | sample KBSCornC52_FD_184301 | JGI IMG/M metagenome (GOLD analysis project Ga0207667, IMG submission 184301) | Corn rhizosphere microbial communities from Kellogg Biological Station, Michigan, USA - KBS Corn C5-2 (SPAdes) (version 2) | ecosystem: Host-associated > Plants > Roots > Rhizosphere > Soil ...
CCCAAGGACCAGCCGCCGTCGAGGTCTCGACTGCAATGGACACCACACTTGCGCGCGAATTGTTCGAGTTCGTGATCGAGGCGGCAGAGGCGCTCGATGGCCAATGGCTAGATCCGCAATATGCCGCAGTCGTCGACGAAATTAAGCGAACGCTGCCTCGACTGATGCCAATGCGCGTCGGTTCGCGTGGGCAGCTCCTGGAATGGCACCACGAACATCTCGAACTCGAACCGCATCACCGGCACGTTTCACACCTCGTAGGTCTCTATCCGGGCAGGTCCCTGGCTATGCACGACGACGCGCGGCTCATGGAAGCCGCTCGCATCGCGCTGCTCGAGCGCGGTGACGCAGGCACGGGCTGGTCCCTGGTATGGAAGGTGGCGCTGTGGTCGCGACTTCATGACGGCGCGGCGGCACACCGTTTGGTGAGCGCGTACCTCACCCCGGTCGATGCCGAAGCGAGCATCGAACACAAGGGTGGCGTTTACGCTTCGTTGCTGTGCGCCCATCCGCCCTTTCAAATCGACGGTAGCTTGGGTATTACCGCGGCCATCGCGGAAATGCTGGTGCAAAGCCACCGGCTCGCGCGCGACGCACCGATCATCGAACTCCTGCCGGCACTGCCGCCGGATTGGCCGCAGGGCGAGGTTCGCGGGTTGCGTGCACGTGGTGGCATCACGGTAGATCAGCTGGCATGGGCAGGCGGCCTCGTTACCGAGGTGCAGCTGCGGGCGCACGTGGCCACCGCCGTCGTCGTCCAATGGAATGGTGGCGACGGCAGCACGACCAGAGCAGAAGTCGTGCTACGGCGGGGCGAATGTTGGACTCTTCGGGCGTGACCACCGAACCCGCCGCTTCGGGCGAGGTGGTCACGACAGCCGCAGTGTGCACTCCTCATCTTCCGGCTGCATCGCGACGAACGTCCCTAGCTCGTGGAACCGCGCCGTTCGTCCGACAGGGGTCGCGTCATACGCTCCGACAAGCAGCACGTTCCACGCCGCGGGCGGACCCGAGCGCCGGACCACAACCGCGTCATCCGTCCGCGTCGTTGCAAAGGAGCAGTCGCGTTCGCCGGACAATGTCGGAATGACGACCTCGACCTCACCGCGGTCATCGAGATCGAAGACCGCGAGGGTGACACCGTCGGCGTACTGGTAGTCAGGCCGGTCATCGTGTGCACCAAGCGGCAGTACCGTGTTCGGGCGCACCAAGATCGGGATGTCGGTAAACCCGCACGATTCGCGTACCCAGCGAGGACCCTCGATCGTCGCGCCGGTCTGCAGCCTCGTCCATTGACCTTCGGGCACGTAGTAGCTCGTGTTGCCTTCGGCAGAAAACACCGGCGCCACGAGCAGTGAATCGCCGAGCATGTATTGCCGATCGAGGTATGCGCATCCGGGATCATCAGGAAACTCGAGCATCATGGGCCGCATGACCGGAATGCCTTGCTCGTGCGCAACGACGGCGGCCTGGAACACGTAGGGCATCAGCCGAAGCTTCAGCTTCGTGAACGACCGCAGGACGTCGACGGACTCTTCATCGAAAGCCCACGGGACACGGTACGACTCATTGCCGTGCAACCGACTATGCGAGGACAGCAATCCAAACGGAACCCAACGCTTGAACACGCTAGCTTCCGGCGTTCCCTCGAACCCGCCGATGTCATGGCTCCAGTAGCCGAAGCCGGATGCGGCCAGGGATAAGCCACCGCGAAGGCTCTCGGCCATGGATTCGTAGGTGGCCGAACAATCGCCGCCCCAATGCACGGGAAATCGTTGGCCGCCAGCGGTGGCAGAGCGCGCGAAGAGCACCGCCTCGCCAACGCCATGGGACTTTTCGAGCGCCTCAAAGACTGTACGGTTGTACAGAAACGCGTAGTAGTTGTGCATCCGCTCAGGATCGGAGCCGTCGTGGTAAACGACGTCGGTGGGGATCCGCTCGCCGAAGTCGGACTTGAAGCAGTCGACGCCCATGTCGAGCAAGGCGGTTAGTTTCTCTGTATACCAGGCACAAGCGGCTGGGTTTGTGAAGTCGACAAGCGCCATACCCGCCTGCCAGCGATCCCATTGCCACACGTCACCATTGGGACGGCGAAGCAGAAACCCTTGCCTCATGCCTTCTTCAAAGAGCGCGGACCGCTGTGCAATGTAGGGGTTTATCCACACGCAAACGTGGAGCCCCTTTGCTTTGAGACGATCAAGCATGCCTCGCGGATCAGGGAAGACGCGGGGATCCCATTCGAAGTCGCACCAATGGAACTCCTTCATCCAAAACGTATCGAAGTGCACCACGCTCAACGGTAGATCGCGATCGATCATGCCATTGACGAACGCGTTTACCGTCGCCTCGTCGTAACTGGTCGTGAACGACGTAGAGAGCCACAGCCCGAAGGACCAGGCAGGTGGCAACGCGGGGCGACCGGTCAGCGCGGTGTACTTACGAAGGACCTCCTTCGGACTCGGGCCGTAGATGAGCAAATACTCCAGCGCCTGCCCCTCTACGCTGAACTGGGTACGAGACACCGCTTCGGATCCCACTTCGAACGACACCAAGCCGGGATGGTTTACAAAAACGCCGTAGCCGTTGTCGCTCAGGAAGAACGGGACATTTTTGTATGCCTGCTCGCTGCTGGTACCACCGTCGGCGTTCCAAATGTCGACCACTTGCCCGTTCTTGACGAGTGGACCGAACCGCTCACCCAACCCATAGATGTGCTCGTCGACGCCGAGTGCGAGTTGCTCGCGCACGTAGTGGCGACCTTCCTTTGTTTCCAGGAAGGCAATTGCCTTGCTCTCGCTCGATGTCAGCAGTCGCCCGCCTGCCGAAAAGCGAAGTGCAAATGGGTCGCGTCGCTCGATGTCGAGCCGGAGCGCCCCGGATGTCATCGACACATCGTCGGCGCCCATTGCGATGTCGACATGCGTCGATGGATCCATCTCGAGCTCGAAAGACGGCTTACGCTGCTGTTCGCCGGCGTGATGAACGATCCGCACGCCGATGACGTCGTCCATGGGAGCGCGGCACTCGATCGTGACGAGCGGCTCGTTCAGGGTGTCGCCACGACTGCGCACGCGTTTGGCGGCGGCGTACACCGTCAGTTTGCCGTCCACCGCCACAGCGTCGACCAGCTCGACTGGATAACGCGCACGCACGCCATCGCGCATCAGCCAATACCCGTCAGTAAATCTCATCGGCCGGCGCCGCCCTTCCCGGTCATCATCTGCAGTACCGCTCCCTCACGGGCGCCGACGAGGCTCCATCGTTCGGGAATGAGCCGCCGACGCGAGGATGCTCGAAGGATTGTCGAAGCGTTTCGACATCGTATCGCACCCGAGCCTCTGATAGACGTCAATATTTGGAGATAGCAGGCCAATGTTTCTGCGCCGAAGCGCGATCGCGCGCACGCCACCGAATGGAGTACTCCAGCCAACCGCTCGATGGGCTGCGGCGACTCGGCAAGCGCGAGTGTGGGCGACACGGTCGTCGACGCGCTTCACCGTCATATCTCGTCACTCGTGCGTGAGAGTTCGAACGAGGCCAGCCGTTGCTGTCCGCGCAGCACCACGTACAGGTCGTGTACGCCACTGCCTCCGCGCAGTGGGCACTCGACGACGGCATACCGGTAGCGGTCACCTGTCGACGGGACCTGCACCGCGCAGAGCAACGGGCCGGACGCCGGATCATCGATGCGCAGCTCGATACATGCCTCGCCAGGTTCCTCGCGAGCGACTGCCACGGTGACGGTGCCGCCCTCGCCTTCGCCGAGGTCAGCGGAGCGAAACACGAGCGCGCAGTCCGACGCCCCGACCTGCGGGGCCACGGCATCGCCGCACTCACGGCTCGCATCCACGAGCCGAGCACCACGATGGTCGTCGAAGCTCGCCGCGGCCACCCGTCGACCGGCGAGTCGACGTGGTCCGGGATGCTGGCCGATCACGACGAGCTGCGCGGTCACACTGATCTCGGCAGCCGAACTTCCCACCAACAGCTCGTACCGACCGGGGTCCGTGACGAAACGATCGAGATCGACGTCCCAGTGGCCCAAGGCCGCGATATCGATGTCGAATTCGACGAGCCGGCGCTCGCCTACAGCAAGCTCGATGCGACGGAAATCCTGCAGCTGCAGTCGGGGTGCGTCGTAGCGCGCCCCAACCTTTCGGCTGTAGATCTGCACCACCTCGACGCCCGTCCGAGAGCCGACGTTCGTCACCTCGACGCTACCCGTCACTGTGCTGCCGGGCGCCACCGTTGGAGAGGCGACTGTAAGTTTCCCGTAGGCAAAGCGTGTGTACGACAAGCCGTGACCGAAGGCGTAGAGCGGCTCGCCCGCGAAGTACTGGTAGGTCCAACCCGCGTTGATGATGTCGTAATCGAGCCGGCCCGGCAGCGGCGTGCTAGCGCGATACCACGTTTGCGGCAGCCGGCCTCCTGGATCACAATCCCCGACCAGCACGGATGCCAGTCCATGACCGGCTTCCTGCCCACCATGGCATGTCCAAACGGCAGCCGGCACGTGCTCGGCCGCCCAGTCAATCGCGTACGGGTAGCTGCTCATGACGACGAGCACGAGCCGGCGGCACGCCGCCGCCACCTCGCGTAACAACGCCTCCTGTCGCGGAGGCAGCGCGATCGACGTGCGGTCTTGCGTCTCGCGCCCATTGATGTGCGGGTCGTTGCCGAGGACGACGACCGCGTAGTCGGCGTCACTGACCGCGTCGACGGCGCACTCGACGCCGTCTCGAACGACGTCGCAGTGCCACCGTTCGGCCGATTCGGGGTCTGAAGCTGACGCTCGGACGACCCTTGTCACCGGATCGAGGGTGATGTATCGCCGGCCAAGCACCGCGCACAACACGACGGCGCCGCCTTCGGGTGCCGGTTCAAGCCGGAACGTCTCATGCACGTCCCAACCGCCCGGTTGCCGCGCGGTCGCTGCCAGCGTGAGATCAGCGTCGCGCACGGTGACGTAACGGCCAGTGCCGGCGCTGCGCAACGTCACAACGCCTTCGCCCCAGTCGAAGACGTCGAACAGGCAGGGCTCCGCAGCTGCCACGCCGTCCGATTCGTCAATGAACATCGCACCCGACGGCTCCGCCGACGGCACGCACAGATAGCCTGCGGCCGATGTCGCCCGCAACGTAATGCGGTCAACACCCTCGCTGCACGACACGCTCCCGCCACGCGCCTCGACCGCCTGCCGGAGACCGTCGGCCACTGTGACCTGGTACGGCAGCGTGCCGCTGTACCAGTCCTCGAACAGCGTCTCGGCGAGCGGCCCGACGACCGCGACCCGCTCGCCGGAACTGATCCCCATGGGCAGCACGCCATCGGTGTTGTGCAGCAGCACGACCGCCGCCTGCGCAGCGCGCCGAGCAAGCTCCCGGTGTTGCGGCGAGTTCACCACATCCCACGGCGTGCCCCGGTAGGGGTCGCGATCACCATCAAATTCGCCGAGCGAGAACCGCATTGCGAGCAACCTGCGAACGGCACGCTCGACGTCCGCAATGTCGATCAGGCCATTGTCCAAAGCGGCGGTCAGCCAGCCGACAGTGATGTCAGACTGGGCGTCGTGGTCGGTGAAGCTGTCGACACCGGCGCGTAACGCGGCTGCGGTCGCGCTCACGTGGTCGTCGAAATAGTGCTGGGCCTGGATGAGGTTCGACGGCGCATAGGCGTCGCTGCACACGACGACGTCGTGACCAGAACTCGCCGTCCATGAACGCAGCTGCGTCTCGATCAAGGGGCTCACATGGCAGGGTCGACCGTTGACGAGGTTGTACGCGGGCATGACGCCCCACACCGCGCCCGACTCCACCGCACCCCGAAACGCTCGAAGATCGTACTCGTGTAACACGCGCGGCCGGAGCGAGGATGACGTCGTCGTGCGATCGTCTTCGTTGTTGTACGCCAGAAAGTGCTTGAGAACCGGAGCAACCCGAAGGTAATGCGGATGGTCACCTACCATGCCACGGCAAAACGCAGTGGCAAGACGTGTGGTCAGCAGCGCGTCCTCGGAATAGCCCTCCTCGTTGCGGCCCCACCGTGGGTCGCGCAACAAATTGACCACGGGCGCCCAGGCGTTGAGGCTCACGGTCGCGTCGCGGTGGTTGAACGCGCGCAGTTCGGTTGCGATCGCTACCGCGACCTCGTGGACCAGCCCGGGGTCCCACGTCGCGCCGAGGCCGATGGCCTGCGGGAAAACTGTCGCCGGGCCGAGCCATGCCACCCCATGCAGCGCCTCCGTTCCCGTGTGAAACGACGGAAGTTCGAGTCGTGGCACGGCGGGCGCATGCTGGTGCAGCATCGCGATCTTGTCATGGGTGCTCAGCCGGCCAAGCAGGTCGTTTACCCGATCGGCGAGCGGCAATGCCGGGTCGCGGAAAGGCAGCGACTCAGGTGCCTGCTCATCGCTCACGAGAATGACCTCCTTGAAGACCGCTTCGACCGCCGCGGCAGGTCGTCGGATAACTAGCGACCATGATTCCGGCGAAGGCATGTGCTGCACAGCACGGCGCCGCGCCGCACTGGCGTGATGATAAGCATCCGACGACGCATCCTATGGCTTCGTAATCGAAGCGTTTCGAAAATGGCACGACAGCGCATGCGGTGTCAACCAGGTCCCGCGACACGCAAGCCAATAGCGGTGGACGGAGGTCGCGCAACTGTTTGGTAACGAACCCTTGTCGCCATACCCTTGCTTGAGTACGATCCGTGTCACTCGAAGCGCTTCGACAATGGCGCCTCGAGGGGGTCGACGAAGCCAGGCCGCCCGGTTTGTATTTCAGCGGTGCGCTGGCCTGACAGGACATCGTAAGCAACGTCGTTAGACACACACCGGAAAGGGCGGTAACCCACGCTATGACCCCCGACATGACGCGCAGATCCTTCTTGCGGGCAGCCGGCGCCGTTGCCGGTGCCGCCGCCATACCGCCGCTACTGGCTGGCTGCGGCACCAAGAGCAAGCCAACCGCAAACCCGTCGAGCACCGCGATTGCCACCGGGTCCGCGAGCGCCGCGCCGAGCAGCAGTCCACTATCTAGCCCAGCCCTTCCGAGCGTCACAGCTGACATCGCCTCCGTGACCGGTGCCAACGGCGCGGTGTCGCAACCTGGTTTCCTGAGCTATCCCGCGAATCCGATCGCCACCTACAACGGCGTACCGGGCGCCGGTGGCACCTACACCGCCGTCACCCCCCTGTGGGGCTCGATCCCGCCCGCAAACAACGCGTATTACCAAGCTATGAACAAGGCGCTCGGCGCGACCCTGAAGATGTCTCCGGCGGACGGCAACACCTACGACCAGGCGGTTACCGCGATGATCGCGGGCGGCAAGCTGCCAGACTGGGTGCAGCTGCCCTCGTGGTGGAACGCGACGTTCAAGACTGCCGAACTGGTAGGCACGCAGCTCGCCGACCTGACTCCGTACCTCGGTGGGGACAACATCAAGCAGTACCCGAACCTAGCCGCCATTCCGAGCAACGTCTGGAAGGTGGGCAGCTACAACGGCAAGATCTACGGGCTACCGTCGTTCTTCAGCGGCCAGGCGTTTTCGGGCACGATCTACTACCGCGGCGACGTCTTCGACAGCAAGGGCATCAAGCCAAGCGACATCACCTCGATCGACGCCCTCTTGGCCCTCGGCAAGGAGCTGACCGACGCGAAGGGCGGCGTTTGGGCCTTCGAAATCCTCTGGACCTACCTCACCCAGCCCTTCGGCATCCCCGACAAGTTCAGCGCCGACGGCAGCGGCAAGCTCACGCACAAGTACGACCTGCCGCAGTTCACCGACGCGCTGAACTGGGCTTACAACTTGGCGAAGTCGGGCTACGTGAACCCCGATGCCATGGCTTCCAACGACAACAAGGCAAAGGACCGCTTCTGGGCCGGCAAGTCGCTCGTCACCGGCGACGGCACGGGCGCATGGAATGGCTCGGACGCCGATTCCGGCATCGCGGCGAACCCGGGCTACCGACGTGAGGCGTTCGTGCCATTCGCGGCCGATGGCAAATCGACCCCGACCATTTCGCTGGAGGGTGCGACTTCCGAGATCAGCTACCTCAACGCGAAGCTGAGCGCCGACCAAATCAAGGAATGCCTGCGGATCGCGGACTACTTGGCCGCCCCGTACGGCTCCGCCGAATATACCTTGATCAACTACGGCATCTCGGGCACCGACTACACCATGGGCAGCGGCGGTCCGCAATACACCGACCAGGGCAAGAAGGAGTCGCAGCCGCAGACCTACCCCTTCCTGTGCACCTCGGCGCAGGTCGTGTCCAACCCCGGCCACGACCAGGTCACTAAGGACATCTGCGCATGGTCGGCCCAGGCCGTGAAGTACGCCTACAAGCCGGTGTTCTTCGAGGTCAACCTGACCGTTCCCAGCCAGCTGGCGACGGCCGACGGCGCGCAGCCCGTGGAAGACACCATCAAGGACGTCATCCGCGGTCGCAAGAAGGTCTCCGACTTCACCGACGCGGTCAAGGGCTGGAAGGCCCGGGGCGGCAACGACGTCATCAAGTGGTACCAGGACTACGCCGACAAGAACGGTACCGGCCAGTAGCCATACGAAGGCGGCAAGCCGCCAAAGCGTTCAATCTGCCGCCGGTCGGATAAGCAAGGAGCAACAATGCGCGCCAGGCACAACCGGTCAATGGACATCGGTCGTGTCTCTGGGCCGGCGTTGGTGGTGGAGGCGCCCGCGATACGGCGGGTGCCTCCACCACCAGGCACTGTGACCCGACGAAAGCAGAGCTGGCGCACGCGGCTACGGCGCGACAAGTCGTTGCTGATCATGACGATGCCGGCCGTGATCCTGGTCCTCGTTTTCAGCTACCTGCCGATGTTCGGCGTGGCCACGGCGTTTCAGTACTACGACCCGGTCAAGGGCTTCTTTCATAGCCAGTGGCTCGGGCTGGAGAACTTCCGGCATCTGTTCGCCGATCCCCTTTTCTGGCAAGCGCTGGAAAATACGCTGGCGATCAGCGCGGTCCAGCTCATCCTGTTTTTCCCGATTCCCATCGCGCTGGCGATACTCCTCAACAGCATCCTCAGCCGCAGGCTTCGCTCAGCCATTCAGTCCATCGTGTACCTGCCGCATTTCTTCTCTTGGGTGCTGGTCATCTCGATCTTCCAGCAGGTGCTAGGCGGCGGGGGTCTGGTCAACACATTCCTGCGCCGGCACGACATGAGCACGTGGAACATCATGACCGACCCGCACACCTTCAAGCTGCTGGTGACGGCGCAGGCGGTGTGGAAGGAGGCCGGCTGGAGCATCATCATCTTCCTGGCGGCACTCGCGGCGATCGATACCGCGTTATACGAAGCGGCCGCGGCTGACGGCGCGGGCCGATGGCGGCGCATGTGGCACATCACGCTGCCTGGGCTACGCGGCGTCATCATTTTGCTGCTCGTCCTGCGGCTTGGCAGCGCGTTGACAGTTGGATTCGAGCAGATGTTCATCCAACGTGACGCGGTCGGCCATGACGCGGCCGACGTCCTGGACACATATTCGTATTTCTACGGGATCAAGACCGGAGACTACAGCTTCGGCGCTGCCGCCGGCCTGTTCAAGAGCGTTGTCTCGTTAGTGCTGCTCTACGGCGCCAACAAGGTGGCGCATCTCTTCGGCCAGGATGGGTTGTACCGGAAATCATGAGTGAGACCACCCTCGAACGCTCGCCGTTGCGCCCCCCACTCGGGTCGCCTCGCCGAGGCAGGAAACCCTCCGCCCGCCCGGTCTGGGAGGAGCAGCCCTCGGTCGTCGGTCAGACCGGCAAGGGCGTCGTGCTGGTGATCGTCGCAGCTGCCGTGCTCGTGCCGCTGTACGCGATCATCATCACCAGCCTCTCCGACAAGGGGACCATCAACCGGGCAGGCGGCCTGGTTCTGATACCGCGGCACCTGACTCTGGCCGCCTACCGGATCATCATTGCCGGCGGCGTCGTCACCAGGTCGCTGGCTATCACGTTCGGTATCACCATCGTAGGAACCGCTATCTCCATGGCCGCATCGGTGTTGTGCGCCTATGGGCTTTCGCGGGCACGATCGTTCGGGCATCGCGTGATCCTGATCCTGCTCATTATCACGATGTTCGTGAGCGGCGGCCTGATCCCGACCTTCCTAGTGGTCGTCAAGCTCGGCGGCTTCGACAAATACTGGGCGCTGCTACTGCCGACGGCGATTTCTGTCTTCAACATCTTGGTGTTACGCGCCTTTTACTCTGGCACTACCGCTGATTTGATCGACGCCGCCCGGATCGACGGCGCCAGCGAGTGGCGAATCCTATGGTCAATCGTGCTTCCGACGTCGCGCGCGGTCACAGCGGTCATCGCGTTGTTCTACGCCGTCGGCTATTGGAACACGTTCTTCAGCGTCATACTTTATATGGGCGCCGACAGCCCAAAGTGGCCGATCCAGTACGTGCTCTACCAGTACGTAACCCTCGGAACCACGATGCCTGACGTCGCCAACAGCGGCATTTCGACGACGACGTCGTACACCCCACTTTCGCTCTCGATGGCTGTGGTGGTCCTGACCCTGCTGCCTGTCGTCATCGTCTATCCCTTCATGCAGCGGTTCTTCACCAGTGGCGTGCTCACTGGTGCCATCAAGGGCTGACCACCGGTTCCACTCGGCTACGACAGCCACGACAAGCCAAGACGAGGGGACATTCCCAACCATGTGGCGAACAGGCCTGGCCTTCGGCGGCGACTACAACCCCGAACAGTGGGATGCGCAGACCTGGCGCGAGGACGACGAGTTGATGCGGCAAGCCAGGGTGAACCTGGTCGCTGTCGGGGTCTTTTCCTGGGCACTGCTAGAACCGGAGGAGGGCACCTTCGATTTCAAGTGGCTTGACGAGACTCTTGAGCGCCTACACGAAAACGGCGTTGACGTCGCGCTCGCGACGCCAACCGCATCGCCGCCGCCCTGGTTCAGCTTGGCCCACCCCGAGGCGTTACCGGTGAACGCGGACGGCGTCCGGCTGACTCACGGGAGCCGTGACACCTACTGTGCCGCATCCCCCGCCTACCGCCGAGCGGCTGCACGTATCGCGGAAGTGCTAGCTGAACGTTACGGGCACCACCCGGCACTCGCCTTGTGGCACATTCACAACGAGTACGGCACGTGGTGCTGGTGCGACGCGGCCGCCGCGGCGTTTCGACGCTGGTTACGCAACCGCTACGGCGAAGGTCCGGATGGCCTCGCGGCACTCAATGCCGCGTGGGGCACCGCCTTTTGGAGCCAGCATTACACCTCCTGGGAGCAAATCCGCCCGCCGCGAGCCACCCAGTACTTGCACAATCCAAGTCAGTCGCTGGACTTTCGGAGATTCTGGTCCGACGAACTGCTGGCCGCCTATCGCGAACAGCGCGACGCCATTCGTAGGTATTGCCCTGACGTGCCGGCGACCACCAACATGATGCTGCCCTCCGATTACCAGCCTGTCGACCTGTGGAGCTTCGGGCGTGAGGTCGATGTCGTGGCCATCAACCATTACATCTGGGTGTCAGGGGTTGACGGTGACGCCGATACCGCGTTCAGTGCCGACCGCGCGCGTTCTTTCGGTGGCGGACGGCCGTGGCTGCTCGCCGAGCAGGCGGGAGGAACGATCACGCTCGATAGTCGGCGCGTGGTGAAAGAGCCGGGTCGCATTTTGCGCAGCAGCCTCGCGCATATCGCCCACGGGGCCGACGGCGCGATGTTCTTCCAGTGGCGGGCCTCGAAGGCGGGCGCGGAAATGTGGCACACCGGGATGGTGCCGCATGCTGGCGCGGACACCCGAATCTTCCGCGAGACCACGGAAACAGGCGTGGCGTTGGAGAAGATCGCCGAAGTAGCAGGCAGCGTTATCTCGGCCGACGTCGCAATCCTCATGGATTCCGACGCATGGTGGGCACTCGACCATCCCATCTTGCCGTCACCAGACTTCAACTACCTGCGCGAGGTGAAGCGAGCGCACCGCGCCTTGTGGGACGCCAACGTGAGCTGCGACATCGCTCATCCGGAGCAGGACCTCTCCCGCTACCGGCTGTTGCTCGCGCCAAGCCTCTACCTTGTCTCAGACGCCGGGGCGGCGAACCTACGCCGCTACGTCGAAAGCGGCGGGGTCCTGCTCGTGCAGTACTTCAGCGGCATCGTCGACGAGCACAACCAGGTACGCACGGGAGGATATCCAGGAGCCTTTCGCGACGTGCTCGGCATTCGAGTCGAGGAATTTCATCCACTCACCCCGGATGTCGGCGTGCGATTGTCGGACGGCGCAACCGGACGAGCGTGGTCGGAGCACATTCACCCGGAGGGCTGCGCGGTCATTGCTACGTACGCCGAGGGGTTGCTCTCGGGTAAACCGGCGATCACGCGCCACGATTTCGGCGCGGGCGCCGGTTGGTATGTGTCGACCAACCTCGACAACGAAAGCTATAAAGCGGTGGTCACCCGCCTACTGGACGAAGCAGACGTGCGACCGGAGCTTGCCGGTTTGCCGCCGGGCGTCGAAGCTGTGCGTCGCTGCGCAGATGACGGGCGTAGCTGGCTTTTCCTGTTGAATAACACGGACGACGACGTCGCCGTCAACGCGGCAGGTCGTGACTTGTTGACTGAGACCACGATCGCGCGGGCGACGCCGCTATGCCTGAAAGCCGGCGCAGCCGCTGTGCTTCAGGAGCCCGCAACCGACAGCGGGCAACGGAAAGCCGGCGCGCTTGACGGCGACTGAAGCGCGAGGCGCGCGCCCAGCGCCTGTGTCACCCATCACGAGCACCGGGTCAGCAACGCAGACCCGGCTGTTGCTGCGACCACTGCGAGACGTCCGCCCGCCCTTGCTCGCCGGGCTCTCGCTGGCGTATGCCGTCGCGGCGTTACTGCCCGCCGCAACCGCGCTGACGACCGGGCTGCTCCTTGCCGCCGCACAGCGTCACGGCGTCGGGACCGGCGTTCCGGCTGCCGTGGCTGTCCCATTGCTC
>Ga0207667_10007626_pt1 | contig 12966 bp, 10 predicted proteins | sample KBSCornC52_FD_184301 | JGI IMG/M metagenome (GOLD analysis project Ga0207667, IMG submission 184301) | Corn rhizosphere microbial communities from Kellogg Biological Station, Michigan, USA - KBS Corn C5-2 (SPAdes) (version 2) | ecosystem: Host-associated > Plants > Roots > Rhizosphere > Soil ...
CGATATCCTCGGCGGTCGCCGTTTCCATGTTGAGCGCACGCTCGCCCATCACCGCGACGCGCACCGGCGCATGGGCGATCTGGCTGGCGACATCCATCGAATAGCTGCGCGCGCCGAGCTGATCGAGATAATCGGCGAAGCTGCGCCATTTCCAGTCCATGCCGACGTCGAGGACGACGCCGGGAATATCCTCGACGCCTTCCATCAGCTCGATCAGCTCGCGGCGAAACTCGGGGCGCAGCGGCGCGAAGCCGACGCCGCAATTGCCGGCGATCGCGGTGGTGATGCCATGCGAGAAGCTCGGGTCCATCCGGTCGTCCCAGAGGAACTGGCCGTCATAATGGGTGTGGACGTCGATAAATCCCGGCGTGACCAGCGCGCCATCGGCATCGATCGTCTCGCGCGCCGCCTCGCCGATCCTGCCGCCGACCGCGACGATCCGGCCGTCCCTGACCCCGACATCGCCGGTGACGGGCGCATTGCCCGTGCCGTCGACGAGAGTGCCGCCGCGAATGACCAGATCGAGCATCGCATCCCTCCTGTCGCCGCGCCTCAGGCGCGAACCAAGCTTGTGCGCTCCGCAATAGCGTATTCCGCGAAACCCGTATTGACGCTGGGCGACAAACTGGCCGGAGGGCGCGACAATGTGCCGCTGTAGGGCGCATCCCGGCGGCCTGGCGGTGCTTGTTCCTGAATTTTTGCCGTCACTAGCCTCTCGGGGCGGCAAGTTGGAGAGGGTCGATGATCGAGATCTGGGGGCTGGGCAGCCCGAATGTGCACAAGGTGATCCTGGCGCTCGAGGAGCTGGCCCTGCCCTACACCTATCACCACGTCGATTGCCCGATGGGCGAGCAATACACCCCCGAATTCACCGCGCTCAATCCCAACCAGAAAGCGCCGGTGATCGTCGATCCTGATGGGCCGGGCGACAAGCGCTTCACCATCTGGGAATCGGGCGCGATCCTGATCTACCTCGCCGAAAAGACCGGCAAGCTGATGTCGAGCGATCCGGCCGAGCGCTATGTGATGCTGCAATGGCTGATGTTCCAGATGGCGGGGATCGGGCCGATGTTCGGGCAATCGGCGCACTTCCGCATTTATGCCAAGGACCGGGCGTATGATTACAGCCGCGCGCGCTATGCCACCGAGGTGGTGCGGCTGCATGACGTCGTCGAGGCGCGGCTGGCGGAGTCGCCCTATATTGCTGGCGCCGATTATTCGATCGCCGACATCGCCGCCTGGGCGTGGATCATGCGGACCGAGATCAACCGCATCGACCTCAATGAATACCCGCACATCAAACGCTGGGTCGACACAATCAGCGAGCGGCCGGCCGGCGTGCGATCGATCGCCTGGCTGAAGGGGCTCAAGCGCGACATCAGCCTCGACGAGCTGCAACGGCTCTATCCCGACAAATTCGATCGCTATCTCGGTCGCGGCCGCTATTCCCGCGCCTCCGAAGCAGCAATGGCGGTGTAGCGATATGGAATTCGAGATCGTCGCCGAAGGGCTGGCTTTTCCCGAAGGCCCGGTCGCCTGCGACGACGGCTCGGTGCTGCTCGTCGAGGTCGCCGCAGTCGATCTCAAAGGTCGGCCATGACTTACGGACCAAAAAAGGGCGTCCGGTCGTCTAAATAGTCTTATAGTACTAATGTCGTCGACCATTGTGATTCGTGATGCAGGATACCGACGCCGAATCTCATTCTCTTCAGGATGCCGTCGCACTTCTGGCCGAGCATAAGGCGCGGCAGGCATGCGCGAGCCTCGCTGGCCATCTTTATCAGGCAGTACGAGCGGCGAGCGAATGGATGCAGCTTGGCGACGATGCGAAGCTCTTGATTGAGGTGGCGGAGGACTATGCGGCGCTCGTTGGCAATGTCCTTGGATTGACCCAGGTCAAGCACCAGACGGCTGGATCCGTAACTCTTAGAAGCGATGGAGTACGGAAGTCACTGACCGGATTGCTGACGCTACAAGACGCCAATCCGCATCTCACCGTTAGACTTGCCTATCTCACAACCGCGGAGCCGGGGGTCGAGGCCGGTGCAGCGCTTCCAGACGATGAAGGCGGTATCGCATACTGGCGACGGGTAGCGCGCGGTGCAAACGTCGAGCCGCTGCGCGACCTGCTACTCGTCACGCAGCAGGATCCCCGCATTCTCAATTTTGTGCGGGAGGCCGATCCGGCGACACTAAGAGCTAGGCTGATCGAGCCAGTGAGTTGGCTCACCGGTAGCGACGCGCTTCCCCATTCAGAACGTGCACTGCAAGCGCGGCTGCGGGCGCTTGCACTCGAACGCTCGGGATTCGCTGAAGACGGCGCTCGCGCCTATCCATTTCTTATTCAAAGAGTTCTTGAAACCGCGATATCGGAAGACAGGGTGCTCACGCGCGATCATTTTGAGGATGAATGGGCGCGTGCAACTACAATGCCAGTCAGCATCACCTTTATTCGTCAAGCGAGTGCAGCATTTGCGACGGGCGAGAATAGTCCAATTTCCATGGCGACCGCGCCGCCTCCGGCCCCCTCACCTCGCCTCGCCCCACGGCGTGCGCTTGTTGCCGACCTCATTCAGACGCTGAATGCAACCGATATCCTTTGGATTCACGGAAGCAATGGTCTCGGCAAATCGCAGCTTGCACGACTGCTGTCAGCACGCACGAACGAACGTTGGGAGTTCGTAGCACTCAAGGGCTGCAATGATAGCGAACGCTCAACTCGTATCCGTGATGCGATCACGAAGATTGCGCATGAAGATTTCGCTGGGCTCATCATCGACGACTTTCCAGTTCCGGCAACAGAGACGGTCCGCAATTGGATCGCCGCCGCCGCTCAGGAAATCGCGGTAACGAGCCGCGGAAAGATTGTGGTGACGTCGGAACGTGAACCGCTACCGCAAGTTCGCCAGGCATTTGAGCCGTTAAGAATCACGGTTTTCGGATCACCCTACCTCGTTCAAGGCGATGTCAGCGACATCATCGCCGTATCTGGGGGAGACCCCAGCCTTTGGGCAACTCCTATCTTCCTGACCTGCGGCTCCGGCCATCCATTATTGGTGGATGCACGCGTCGTAGGGCTCGCCTCACGCGGATGGCCTGCGAGTGATCGATTGGAGGGACTCGCGACCGCGACAAGTCTGAATGAACTTACCGAGGTTCGACACGAAGTCTCACTGCGTCTCCTGAGCGAGCTTTCAACCGATGCGCACGTACTCCTGTTGAGACTGAGCGGCATACTCGGCCCGTTCGATCGCACCTTGGTGAGCGCAATTGCGAACCTAGCACCACCTATCCCACGTGCCGCCCCGCTCTTCGATCTGCTGGTAGGACCGTGGATTGAGCTGCGGGGAGAGGATCGCTTCAGCTTGTCACCTCTGCTTCCAACTGCCGCGAAAAATCTCAGCAACAACGAGCGCAACGCAGTTCATCGCACCGTAATCAACGACCTGATCAAGCGCACTCCGTTTCCGGGCGATCTTCTTACATCACTAGTGGTTCACGTGATGCTAGCGCGAGACTTGGAGGGCTTCGCATTCCTCACCCGGCTTGTTCTCAGCAATCCCGAGCGGCGCCAATTGGCACCAGAGATAGCTCCATTACTGTTCATGACTCCTGGTGAGAACGGCCTGCTCATACCTGAAAATCCTCACCTTTCAGTGCTGCTACGCACCGCGCAGGTTGCCGTTGCGGTGAATTTAGACAATTCCACCATGATTGAGCCGTTGCTCGAGCGCGCGATCGAGGAGAGTCAAAGGCTTTCCGACGAGCTCGGCGTCATGAACCGCTATGTACTGGTCGGCTTGGTGCTAGCGAACGAACACGCAGACTTGCCACCGAGAATCTGGGTACCCCTGCTTATTCAGTACCGCTCACTGATGAACGATATCACGGTTCCGCAGGAGCTTCGCGATGTGATGGCGAATACCGACTTGGGCGGTCTTCGCGCTGACCAATTCTTCTTTCTTGCACGAAGCAACAAGACCAAGACCGTCGCCGGCCTTGTTGAGTTGTTCACGCAGTTTGATTCAATCGAGCCCGAATGGCGGCACGAGCTACTTCAGGCTGCACCAACACTTCTCAAGGGCCCGCCTCTGTTCATCCAGGGAGCATGGGCGGCCGAAGCAGTCGGTAAAGCGCTCGACGCCAGTCAATCCGCAGAATCCTATAAGGCCCTTGCCGAGACCGCCGCCCGATGGGGTGAGGACGATGTTGCAATCGAATGTATACGCAGTCGTGCGGTGATGCTGGATGAGTATCTAGAATCGAGCGATGAAGCACTCCTCCTGCTCGATGAAGCCGATAAAGCTTATCCAAACAACGACCGTCTAAAGCGGAGTCGGGCAACGGTGCTCGGGCACATTGGCCGCCATGCCGAGGAATTGGCCTTACTGTCGTCACTTGTGGACAATTACAGTACCGATGAACCGCTTGAACGCATCATGACACTGCGTGTTGCCGCGATTAGCGCTGCAAAGATTGGTCAGTTCAACGAGGCCGCAAGGCTTTTCCGCCAAACTTATGACGTCTGCTGTGAGGAAAGACCCGTCACGTTGGGCCTAGGAGTACGGCCGGGTCTCCTCGCCGATGCAGCTGTGATGGAGATGCTAGCCGGTCGGCAGGAAGCAGCGGTTTTGAGCCTTCGGGACGCACTGCGCGACCTCGATCTTGAGCGCGATGACGAAGACAAGTCGCTTGCTTACGGGCGGATGGCCGTCGATCACGCAATTCAATGGGCGGCGGCACGGATCGAGCAGCGAGATTTCCCTACCGATCTCATCAGTAATCCAGGCGTTTGCTCGACACTTAGTCCAAAAGATCGACCCGCTGAGAGCACACCGCGACAGCCGCACCAAGGGTGGTATTTGCTCGCGCGATTCGAGGCACTTCTAGGCGGCGACGAAGGCATCTTCAAGCAGCTCGAAGTGCTTGAAAGAAACGGCGAGGTCAGCGTACAGCTCGCAGTAGGCTTGGCCGTAACGCAGATTGAGCAAGCGGTGGCTCGCCAAGATATCGAGCAGCTATTTTTGCATCTACCACGCTACGTTGGTCTCGCAGAAATGCTTTTACGGGCGCGCCAAGATCCCAAGCTGGCTGCACAACCCGTGGAGCGGATTGTCTTTGAGGCACCATCGCAGTGGACCGATGCCCAATGCGAATTTGCGCGCGCGGCCGTATCAAGTCTGCTCGGAAGTCTCTTGCTCAATGGCGACAAGGATGGCGCCCACGCGGCGGCTGAGCGAGCTACCCAACTATCGGGTAAGCTAGCGAATCTGTTGTCGACTGACTTGTCCGGTCACCAGATAGCACCGGATTTCATGACATTCGGACTTAGCGGAATCGAGCGGCTAACAAGTGACGATCAACTAAATGCCGAGAGTCTTTTCGACGTATCGGTACATATTTTCATCTGGATTTATAACATCCGCGCTTCAGCTCTCACCGTTCCGATCCATCGACTCCTGAGCGACCACTGGCTTGAACTCGCGCACCATCGCCGCGCCCTGCTGTCAAATCCACGTGTGGCAGTTCCAGCAATCGAAGCGGCCGCAAATATGAGTCCCAGCATTGGTGCGGTAGCAAAGCTCGTTGAAGCGGCCGCTATCAGTTCGACACGTCGTTTGCCTGAGTTCGTGATCATTGCATTGAAGGCCGCCACCAGAGAAACAAACCCGACAGCCGGAGATGCTTGACCGGACTTTGATAACGATAGTGAGCTCGACAGCAAATTCGCGCCTGGTGACCACGCGCGACTCCGATTGAGGCGCTACAACGGAAAAGGTACCGGATGAAATTCGAGATCGTCGCCGAAGGGCTGGCTTTTCCCGAAGGCCCGGTCGCCTGCGACGACGGCTCGGTGCTGCTCGTCGAGGTGGCGGCCAGCCGCATCTCCCGGGTCACGCCCGATGGCCGGATTCAGCCCGTCGCCGAGACCGGCGGCGACCCCAATGGCCTGGCAGTCGGGCCGGACGGCGCGCTCTACTGCTGCAACAACGGCGGGCGCAAGGGCGGCGCGCCGAGCGGGCGGCGCACCCCGCCGCCCGACGACTATACCGGCGGCACGATCCAGCGGGTGAATGTCTCGACCGGCAAGGTCGAGGTCATGCTGACCGACTATCAAGGCCGCACCTTCGGCGGCCCCAACGACATCGTCTTCGCATCGGACGGCAGCTTCTGGTTCACCGACTTCGGCAAATGGACCCCGGACGCGATGCGCCATGGCGGGCTCTATCAGGCAAACGTCACCGGCTCGTCGCTGCGCCGGATCACCTATGCGCTGTCGCTCAACGGCATCGGCCTCTCGCCCGATGAATCCACGGTCTATGCGGCGGCGACCTGGGAACGCTGGATCATGGCCTATGACACCGATCCGGCGAGCGGCGAGCAGGAAGGCGCGATGATCGCGAGCTTCCCGGGGCGCCAGGTTCTCGACTCGCTGGCGATAGAAGCCGATGGGACGATCGCGGTCGGCTGCCTGTTCGAAGATCCCGGGATCGGCCGGGTCAGCGGGACGGATGGCAGCATCACGCTTGTCCCGACGCCGGATCCGCTCCCGACCAATATCTGCTTCGGCGGGCCCGACATGCGCACCGCCTACGTCACCCTGTCGCAGCGCGGTGCGCTGGCGAAGTGTCGTTGGCCGACGCCCGGCTTGCGACTGCCGTTCAATCTGTGAGGGTCAGAACGGGCGGAGCTCGTCGACGTCGCAGACCTTCAGCTCTCCGCCCAGCACCTTCAGCCCGCCCATGGCTTCCCGTGCCTTGGCGGTGTGCGGCGTCTGGCGATGACGGTCGAGCGCCGCCTGGTCCCGCCACATCTCCTTCACATGGATGAGGCCCGGATCGAGCAGATCCTCGGCGCAGCCATATTCGATGCACCCGTCTTCCTGGCGCGTCGCCGCGGCCAGCTCCTCCATCACCGGCCGCATGCCCGCGACCGAGTCCGGCGTGACACGGATTGTCCCAATGACCAGCAGCATCCTCTTTCCTCACTGTTCGCGTGACCGAGATGCGCCCAGCTTCGCATCAGCGGTGGAGCGCTGCAACCGGCGACGAGGGCGCCCGCCCGTCTTGACCGCCCAGGGGCGATCAGGCCTAAGTTCGGCGACGAGACAGTTCGACAAAGGCGAACAATCGCCATGCCGGGCAGCGAGAGGATCCCGGGATGACAGACGTCAACGCAGCAGCGGCCCCGATCCGAAGCCCGCGGACGGGCCGCAGCGCGGCGCTGCAGGAATGGCGCGCCGGCTGGCGGGTGATCGTCGCAAGCCTGTACGGCTACATTCTCGTCAGCATCGGCATGATGTCGATGGGCGCGTTCATGGCGCCGATGCAGCAGGCGTTCCACTGGAACCGGAGCGAATTCTCGATCGGGCTGACCGCCCTTGCCATCGTCGGCGTGATCTTCGCGCCGCTGACCGGAATCATGATCGACCGGTACGGCCCACGGGTCGTGGCCGCGGTCGGGTCGTTGATGGTGGGCGCATCCTTCGCTCTGTTCGGGACCGCCAGCGGCTCTGTCGGCTATTGGTTCGCCCTGTGGCTGGTCTATTCCGTTTCGGTTCAGCTGATCATGCCGACCACCTGGTCGGTCGCGACATCGGCTGCCTTCACCGTCAGTCGCGGCATCGCGATCGCCGTCACCATGGCCGGCAGTGGTCTCGCAGCGCTGATCTTTCCGGTTACCGCCAATCTGCTGATCGAGCATTTCGACTTTCGCCTGGCGTTCATCGCGATGGGGCTGGTCGCGGGGCTTGGCGGTGGTCTGATCAGCTGGCTGGCGCTGCCGGCGCGCGCGCCACGCCAGCAGCCGTCAGCGGCAGCGGTACAGGCGGCACCGCCGGCGGCGACCGGACTGACGGTCCGCCAAGGGCTGCATTCGTTGATCTTCTACAAGCTCTGCGTTGCCCTGTTCGTGACCAATCTCGTGATCTTCGCGCTTGTCGTCCATCTCATCCCGCTGCTCGTCGCGGCGGGGCTGAAGCAATCGACCGCGGCGCTGGTCTCGAGCAGCTTCGGCTTGTCGCTGATCGCGGCAAAGATTGTCGCCGGCTTCGCGCTGGACCGTTTTCCTGGTTGGGTCGTGACGGCAATCGGCACGCTTATCTTGTTGACGGCCGCCGCGATGCTCGCGTGGCCGGCGCAAGGCGTCGGTTGGGCGCTTGCGGCAGTGCTGGTGTTCGGCGCGGCCGACGGCGCGCTCGCGCCGACCTATGCCTATCTCGCTTCGCGCTATCTCGGGCTGCGCAGCTTCGGCCGGCTGTTCGGGATGATGAGCAGCCTCTATGCGCTGGCGCTCGCCTTCGGCCCGGTTCTGGCGGGCATGGCCTTTGATCTGACAGGCAGCTATCGGCCGTTCCTGATCGGCGCGATCGTGGCGCTGCTGTTCGCAATTGCGCTGCTCGCGACGCTCGGGCGCTACCCGGATTTCAGCCAGCCCGAGTCCCAATAGGCCCGAGGATTACGATGTCGATCAAGCCGTTATCCGGCGTCCGCATGCTCTGCGTCGAGCAGCTGATGGCCCTGCCCTTCGGCACGCAGCTGCTCGCCGACATGGGCGCGGATGTCCTGTGCATCGAATCCCTGGATTACGCCGGCGACGAGGCAATCCCCTGGCGCGAGCGGACCGGCCGGCACAAGCGGCGGCTGTCGATCAATCTCAAGGACCAGCGCGGCGCCGAGCTCGTCCGCCGGCTGGCGGCGGACATGGACGTCTTCGCCGAGAATTTCCGCCCCGGCGTCATGACGCGCTACGGCCTCGACTATGCCCGGCTGTCGGCGCTCAACCAGCGGCTGATCTACGTCTCGGTCAGCGGCTATGGCCATGACGACATCTTTCAGAGCCCATTTTCCAATATGGCCGCCTATGGCCCGATCGGCGAGGCGATGAGCGGCATCACCCACGCCATTCGCGCCGGCGGCGGCGCAGGCTCGCTCCGCCTCGCGCTCGGCGACATCGTTTCGTCGATCTACGCCGCGATGGGTATTCTCGCCGCCCTGCGCCATCGTGATCTGACCGGCCAGGGCCAGCGCGTCGACATCTCGATGGCCGACGCGCTGCTGACGATCGGCGAGCTGCCGGTGGTCGCCGCGCAGCTCGCAGCGCGGGGCAATCACAGCCAGCGCGGTCTGGCGAACTATCCGATCGGCACCTTTCCGACATCGGACGGCGACATCATCCTGATCGTCCTCACCGAGGTTCACTGGCAGAGCCTCTGCCGGCTGCTGGAGCGCGAGGACTGGCTGACCGACAGCCGCTTCAACGACCCCGCACAGCGTCAGGCTGTTCTCGAGAGCGAAGCACTGCCGGTGCTGCGTGCCTGGACCGGAGCGCGGACCAAGCGCGAAGCCGCCGATCAGGCGCGCGGGGCAGGCCTGGCCGCCGCGCCGGTCAACCAGCCGGATGATGTCCTCGACGACCCCCATTTTGCCGCGCGCGATATGCTGACCTCGGTCATCACGCCGAGCGGCATGCCGCTGCGCATCGTCGGCAATCCGATCAAGCTGTCGGCGGTCGAAACCGGCGAGAGCCCCGCACCGCTCCAGCTTGCCGCACCTGGCGAGAATACGTTCGATGTGCTTGGCGAGACGCTGGGCTTGAGTGGCGCCGAGCTCGACGGTCTGGTCGCGGACGGGATCATCGGAGGCCGGCGATGAGCGACGTCATCCGCAATCCCGAGCCGAGCGGCGAGGCGCTGGCGGACGGCGTCTTCCTCCATCGCATCCAGCCCGGCGGCCGGCGCGGGCCGCATGACGAAGTGTTGCGCGAAACCCCGGGGGGTCAGGGCTGGGCACAATATTTCCGGCTCGGCGACGAGGCCGATGATTTCCACATGACGATCCCCGACATCCGCATGCCGGCCAACCAGCATTGGCCGCTGCACTGGCATGACTGCTGGATCGCCGTGATCGTGCTCGACGGCAGCGTCTGCATCGGCGACTGGTGGATGCAGCCCGGCGACGTGCTGATCTCCAAGGCCGGGGTCGAATATGGCCCGCTGCTCAACGGCCCGTCGGGTTGCCAGCTGTTCGAGATCTTCGCCCAGGATCATCTCTCGCCGGGCGGCTATGCACCGGAATATGCCGACCATCCGACGATCCAGGGCCTCGGCCTGCCGATCAAGCCGCGCTCGCCGCTCAACCAGCGCAACAACGGACGGCAGGTGCTGCCGATGGCCGGCGTCGACGGCCTGATCCAGACCAGGCTCGAACCGGGCGGGCAATGGAACCTGGGATCAGCCGATGATCCCGACCGCGGCGCAATGCGCTACACGGCGCTTGCCGCGGGCGAGACGCGCGCGCCCGCGCGCTATGCGGATTGGCACGCGACGATCGTCATAGCCGGCGAGATCCGCATCGGCGATCGCACCCTGCCGCGCGAGCATATGCTGATCAGCCGGCGCAACCGTCTGGTCGACGCGCTGGTCTCGACGTCGGCCGACACTCGCCTGCTCGACGTGGCGCGAACGATAAGGGGACTCGATCCAGTCGACGGCTGATCGTCACTGCGCACAGACTGGTCCCCTTCCCTAAATCAGGGAAGGGCTAGGGATGGGTCGCGCGAAGCGCGCTGCACCGAAACGCGCAGCTGTCCGAGCATGGATGAGTTCGCAGGGTTGTGCCCGTCCTCGTTGTCGAACCCACCCCCTTGGCTCGGGCCGTCGTGCCCACCGGGCACGACTGAACAGTGCCGGGGGCACTGTTCACCCGGCCAAGCCCCTCCCTGACCCAGGGAGGGGAGAATTTGGATACACACTATGTCTCGATCCGATTCGCAGCCTCAGTACCGATTCCGCCGCAGCACCTTGGCTCTGCGATCCGTATCCGTCATCGCCAGCACCCGCGCGCCGGGATAGGCGATGCGTGCGACCTCGGCGGTCGGCACCGGTGGGTGCGGATTCATGTCGCGGATGAGGGTTCTGTCGTCGACCGAGACGGTCACCAGCTCGTCCGTGTCGTCGGTGCGGATCGTGACCTCGCGTCCCTCCAGTCGCTCCACCGTGCCGATGAACGGCTGGGCCGCCGCCGACGAGCCGACGCGAATGTCCATCGACAGGCGGATCTGGTTTGACAGATTGGGCAGCGCGGTATGCGCGGTGTCGTCGCGAAAGATCACGACATCGCCGACCTTATAGGCCGCCGTCCGCCACTCCTCCTTGGCGATCGCGCCATCGGGAATGAGGAAGCGCTCGTGATTGGGGTCGTGCATCACGCCCCGCCGGTGAGTGCCGGGCGCCAGTGCAAAAGTCCCGCTGTCCATATCCGGTACGTCGCGCACCGGCATCCAGCAGATCGTCGAGTTCATCCCTTCATTGTAGAAGGCGTCCTGGTGCTGGCCGACGAAGATGTCCTCGCCCTCCTTCAGCGGGCCGGTCGGATAGCCCGAGCGATGCGCCACGATCGGCAGCCAGGCCGGCTCCGCCTGAAACAAGGTGCGCAGGATCGCGACCAGCTTCTCCTGCTTGATCACCTCATGCCAGACGGTGGTGCCGATCCGGTCGCAGGGCCGCCAGGTATCGCTCGCCTTGCCGGTCCAGACCGGCGCCTCATTGGCGAGGTCGATCAGCCCCTCCGCGGCCAGCTCGTGGCGATAATATTGCTCGGCCCAGCGCATCAGTTCGGGATCGATGATGTCGTGGAAATAGAGCACGCCATCCTCGTCCCAGCGCTGGCGCAGGGCGTCCGGATCGCCGAGCAAGGGCGTGCTGTCCGTGAGTGTGGGAACGTCGATCATCGGCCTCTCCAATGATCGGCAGTATAACGCTGGCACCGCCCGCGCGCGAGCTACGGCGCGCCCGGTTCGTCATTTCCGCCTTTGCGGGAATGACGAGGAGGAGGTTTTACACGCGCCTCACGTCACCCGCTCGACCGGTCCCTGCCGGCCGACCTCGACGGCTCGCCGGCCGCGCTGCAGTCCTGAACTAGAGTCTTGCGGACATAGCGCAGCTAGCGCTTGGGCTCCGAATGGCCATCAAGCGGCTCATGCAGCGCCTCCGGCAACCGATCCTCAGGCACGATGCCGCGATCGCGACGCATCCAGATGAACAGGACCGTAGCGCCCAATACCAGCACGATGAACGTGGCTAGAAACTGCTCGGGGCTCATGAAATCTCTCCAATGCTTTCCTGACTGGTAACCGAGAGGGATTGCCACGTTCCCTAAGATTGTAGGTTACCGCAGCTTCACCATGATGGCGGGGGACCATGACAGGCTGGCGCGCGGGTCAGCGGCCGGATAGCGTTCCGCCAAAGATCAGGGGGAGACGGCCATGACGATGGGGCAACGGATCGCAGCCTGGCTCTTGCCGTTCGGCTTGGCGGTTGCAGCGCCCCTCACGCCATCGCTCGCCGCCCCGGCCGCGCGGCCTGCCTGCAATGTGGCGGCGATGCAGACGATCGCGCCGGCGGGCACGGAAATCGCCTTTGCCAACCGCGGCGCCGGCCGCAAGCCGTCCTGCACGATCTACGGCCATGTCACGACACGCGACCCGGGGCCGAACCGGATCGCCTTCGAGCTGACCCTGCCGGGGCAATCGAACGGCCGTTTCCTCTACATCGGCATCGGCGGCGCCGGCGGCTATCTGCCGGCGATCCCGGCCAAGCTGGTCGACAAGGGCTATGCCATCGCCGGCAGCGACAAGGGCACCGACGCCGCGTCGATCCAGGATTTCAGCTTCATGGCCGATCCGGCCAAGGCGCTCGACTATGACCACCGCGCGCTGCACGTCACCGCCCAGGCGACCCAGCAGATCGCCAAAGCCTATTACGGCGCCACGCTCCACCGCTACATGACCGGCTGCTCGGGCGGCGGCCATATGGCGATGAACAATGCGCGCTTCTACGCCGCGCAGGATTTCGACGGGATCATCGCCGGCGCCTGCCCGATGTTCACCGAAGCCTATCTCGCCAACATCGGGCGCATCACCCAATATATCCAGAAGCACCCCGAGGGCTGGATCTCGCCCGAGCTG
>Ga0207667_10007635_pt1 | contig 12957 bp, 14 predicted proteins | sample KBSCornC52_FD_184301 | JGI IMG/M metagenome (GOLD analysis project Ga0207667, IMG submission 184301) | Corn rhizosphere microbial communities from Kellogg Biological Station, Michigan, USA - KBS Corn C5-2 (SPAdes) (version 2) | ecosystem: Host-associated > Plants > Roots > Rhizosphere > Soil ...
ACCGCCCTGGGCACAGGGGGCGGACTGGCATCCACCACCTTGGCCGGCTCACTCTCCAAGAAATCGAAGAATGGCAGGCTCATCGGAGACGGCACCGCCCGCAAATGGTTGGGACGCTTTTTCGGTTCGGGCTTTTTCTCGACCGGCGCGGCGGGCTTGGGCGGCGCGGCATAAGGCGCAGGCGCCTGCCCGCGTCCCATCATCACCACATGGCGAAGCCCACGCTCTTTCAGGATCTTCTGCACGCCTCGGATGGTAAGGCCGTCCACATAGAGAAGCGCGCGAATCCCGCGCAACAGATCGACATCGTCGGGACGATAGAAACGGCGGCCGCCGGCGCGCTTTACCGGCTTGATCTGCGTGAAACGGCTTTCCCAGAAACGCAGGACATGCTGCGGCACATCCAGATCGGTCGCGACTTCACTGATGGTGCGGAATGCATCCGGCGATTTGGCGACGGTGCCAGTTGCGCGGAGTGCAGGTGCCGCCATTAGTCCTCGCCTTCCGGAGATGGAGTTTGTCCGTTGATCACCGCCTTGAGCACATGGCTGGGCCGGAACACCAGCACGCGGCGCGGCGCGATCGGCACCTCGTCGCCGGTTTTGGGATTGCGGCCCATGCGTTGCGACTTTTGCCGCACCGCGAAGGTCCCGAAGGAGGAAAGCTTGACGGTCTCGCCCTTGGCGAGCGCGCCGCAGACTTCTTCCAGCATGTCCTCGACCATCTGAGCCGAGTCGGTGCGCGACAGGCCCACCGCCTGGAAGACGGCTTCGGTAAGGTCGGCGCGGGTCAATGTGTCTGATGACATGGCAAGCGACTCTTTAGCCCCGCCCAAACGTTAGGCGCTCACCGATTTTCCGTCAACATCAAAGGGATAGATGGCACCTTTGCCGTAAACCATAAACTCCGGTTCCCAAATGCCGGATCGGCCAGGGGCTGGCTACCAGCGGAGCAGCCCGGCACCCCAGGTAAAGCCCCCGCCCATGGCCTCCAGGAGCACCAGGTCGCCCCTTTTGATCCGGCCGTCCTGAACGGCGGTCACCAGGGCCAGAGGAACCGAAGCGGCGGAGGTGTTGCCATGGACCGCCACCGTGGAAATCACTTTTTCCGGCGCGATCCCCAATTTGCGGGCGGTGCCGTCCAATATCCGCTGATTGGCTTGATGGGGGACGAACCAGTCGATCTCGGACACGGGGATGCCGGCCGCGTCCGCCGACGCCGTGATGGCCGCCGCGATATTGGTGACGGCATGGCGGAAGACTTCCTTGCCCTGCATTCGCAGATGTCCGGTGGTGCGGGTGGAAGACGGGCCGCCATCGACATAAAGCATGTCGTGCATCCGCCCGTCCGAGAAGATCTTGGTGTTGAGCACGCCCTGATCGGAATTGTCGCCCTTGCCGTCATAGGCCTGCAGGACAATCGCGCCCGCCCCGTCGCCGAACAAGACACAGGTCGAACGGTCGCTCCAATCCAACAGCCGGCTCATGCTTTCGGCGCCGATCAACAGGACCGTGCGCGCCTGACCGCCGCGGATGAAATTGTCCGCCACCGAAAGGCCGAAAATGAATCCGGAGCAAACCGCCTGCACGTCGAAGGCCGCGCCCCGCGTCATGCCCAGCCGCGCCTGCACCACGGTGGCGGTGGCGGGAAAGGTTTCATCCGGCGTGGTGGTGCAGCAGATGATCACATCGATCTCGCCGGCATCGATGCCGGCATCCAAAAGCGCGGCGCGGGCAGCCCCCAGCGCCAGATCGGATGTCTTTTCGCCTTCGCGCACGATGCGGCGCTCGCGGATGCCGGTGCGGTCGCGAATCCATTCGTCGGACGTATCGACGCTTTTGGCGATATCGTCATTGGTGACGATATTATCCGGCAGACAGGCGCCGCTGCCGATGACGCGGGCACGTATCATGCTGCGACCGTGCCCACGCGCGCCCGGTCGGCCGCGATCCTGGAGTTGATGTCGGCCTTGGCCATGGCGATGGCCATGTCGAGGGCGGAGGCAAAACCGATCGCGTCCGTGCCGCCATGGCTTTTCACCACCACCCCGCCCAGCCCTAGGAAAATGCCGCCATTGGCGGCGCGCGGATCGAGGCGGCGGCGCAAGGTATTGAGGGCGCCAGACGCGATGAAGGCGCCGATCTGGCCCAGAAGCGAGCGCTTGAGCGAGCGGCGCAGGAATTGCCCCACCAGCTTGGCGGTGCCTTCGGCGGTCTTGAGCGCGATGTTGCCGGTAAACCCGTCCGTCACCACCACGTCGACCGTGCCTTCGGCGATGTCATTGCCTTCGACGAAACCGTGAAACGCCATGGGAAAATTGGCGGCCGTGGCGGCGCGCAGGATTTCGGCAGCGCCTTTTACCGCGTCATTGCCCTTCTGCTCTTCGGTGCCGACATTCAGAAGCCCGACGCTGGGCTTGTCCAGGCCCAGTATGGCGTGGGCAAAGGCCTCGCCCATCACCGCGAAATCCACCAGCTGCTCGGCCGTCGCTGAGACATTGGCGCCGCAATCCAGAACCACCGACTGGCCTCTGAGGGTCGGCCAGATCGAGGCGATGGCGGGGCGCGAGATGCCTTCGATCACGCCCAGCTGAACCATGCTCATCGCCATCAGGGCGCCAGTGTTGCCGGCGCTGACTGCGACTTCGGCGTCCTTGTTCTTCACCGCTTCGATGGCGCGCCACATACTGGTTTCGCGGCCCCGGCGCAGCACATGGCTGGGCTTGTCTTCCATCGCCACCCGATCCGGCGCATGGCGTATCTGAACGCGATCCTTCAAGCGCGGATGACGCGCCAGAAGGCCGTTCAATACGGCTTCGTCGCCGGCCAAGAGAAATCGCACTTCGGGATGACGCTGTATCGAACGCTGCAGCGCGGTTATGACAATGCCGGGCCCGGCATCGCCGCCCATCGCATCCACCGAAACGGTCAATTCGCGGGCCACCGCCACCCTTCCCTGAAGTGAAGAGCGAGGATCAGCTCTTCGCCTTCACGACTTCGCGGTCGGCATAATGGCCGCAGGCGCCGCAGACATGATGCGGACGCTTGGGCTCACCGCATTTGGGGCATTCCGCGTGCGCGGCGGGCGTGAGAGCATGATGCGACCGGCGCATATTGCGACGCGACGGCGAGGTCTTTCGTTTGGGCACCGCCATAGCGGAAAACTCCTTCAAAGGCCCCGGCGAACGGTTCGGGGGCCAAAACAGGGGGCGTGGGTAGCAGGAAAGCCCTGCCCGATTCAAGCCAAAAGCCGGGCCAATTTGCCCATTAAAGCCCGGATTTCAACCCTTTAAGCACGGCAAAGGGGTTTTCGGGGGGGGCCTGCGTCTCTTTGGGAGCTTCAAAGGCCACTCCTGGCGCCCGGGGATAGGGGTCAATCGCCAGCACGAATTCCTCGATCAGGGGCGCCGCCAGGTCGTAATGCAGGCTGTCAATTTCCTCCGGCTTGTCGTCTTCCTGAAGAAAATCCTCCCCCGGCTGATCCTTGGCCCGTTTCAGCGCGGGATCAAAATGCAGCTCGCGAATAAAGCGCCGCTCGATATGCGAGGGCACGTCCACCAGGCTCACCACACAGGCCTGGACGATGTCGGCCTCGAGGGAAAAATCCAGATGGAAGCGATTGGCGGCCGGCTTGCGGAGCAGGATACGGGCCGCGAACAGGTCTACCCGGGAAACGCCTGCGAAGCGGGCCAGAGCCGCCCGGTCTTCTTCCGCCACCGAGAACGACACTTCGTCCCCCGCCTGCCCCAGGCGGTTGAGATTATAGGGATGAGAAAGCGGCAGCCCGACCGTCATTGCGCGTCCTTCATATCCGGCAGCGGGCCGAAATCCAGATGGCCATTGGCCAGGGCGCTTTGCTCCAGCGCGGCACGCGCCCCGGCCACGTAAATCGCCAGCACCAAAGTGCGCGCATTCACGGGCCCACCCCGCCAGACATTTTTGGCCAGCGCTTCGGCCAGCGCGGCTTCATCCTTTGCAGCCGAATACGCCGCCAGCCGCCCGAAAAACGCATTGGCGATAGCCTTCATGCGCCGGCCCATGCCCATGTCGCCCGTGCCCTGCTCGCGCAGCGCTTCGTCGAAGCTGATGAACAGGCCGTCCATCAGGGCCTGGGCCTCGTCATTCATGCCCGCGACCTTCAGCCGCTCCAGGACCAGCCAGCCATGCAGGGCCACCATGTCGAAGCGGCCGTCCATCGTGTCGGGAACTTCCAGGTCGCGAAAGAAAAAGGGCGCGCGGGCGCGGGCCACCAGCTGGCTTTCCAGCCGGGCCGCGAACTCCTTGCGCGCCGCTGATTTTCGCAACAAATTCAACATGAACTTCGCCTCATTCGGCCCCTTTTTCGGGGCTGCAGGTCTTGCAACCCCGGAAGGCTGAGGTTAGCACAGACAGGAAGGTGGGGCGTCAGGGCCACAAAGTCGCAAGCAATGAAACTCGGAACCGCAATCCTCCTCGCTTCGGCGGCAGTGCTGATCGCCTGCGCCCCCGTTATCGACCAGCGGGGCTATCTGTCCGATCCCCAGGTCGAAGCGGCCATCAAAGCGGGCGCCGACACCAAGACTAGCGTGCAGGACCGGCTGGGCAATGCCTCCACCTCCGCCACTTTCGGGGGAGATGCTTGGTATTATATTTCCTCGACCGAAAAGCAGGTGGCCTTCTTCACTCCCACCGTGCTGAACCGCGCCATCCTGGCGGTCTATTTCGACAAGGATGGCAAGGTGAAGGACATGCGCCATTTCACCCTCAGGGACGGCCATGTGGTCTCCTTCGAGACGCGGGAGACGCCGGCCCGCGGCCGCGAACTCACCTTCCTGCAGCAGCTCCTGAACGCACAACCAGGCACCAGCGCCCGCAATATGGATGACCAGAATCCCGGCGGCGGCGGCGGTCCGCCCACCGGTGGCGGTGGTTTGCCTTAAAAGAATTCCCCCTTCTGTCTTCTTCGGGACAAGCCCTCAGAAGACATCTTCCTCCACCAGCGGCTTCGCCGCGCGGGGGAAGAAAGCTGGTGATCGCGGAAACAAAAAAAGCGCGGGCCGGAAAAGCCCGCGCTTTTTCTTTGAGACTAGATCAACTCAGAGATGCGCGAGAACTGCCAAGAGCAGCAGCGCGACGATATTGGTGATCTTGATCATCGGATTGACGGCCGGACCGGCGGTGTCCTTGTAGGGATCGCCGACCGTGTCGCCCGTTACCGCGGCCTTGTGGGCGTCCGAGCCCTTGCCGCCGTAATTGCCGTCTTCGATGAACTTCTTGGCATTGTCCCAGGCGCCGCCGCCCGACGTCATCGAGATAGCGACGAACAGGCCGGTGACAATCACGCCCATCAGCATCGCACCCAAAGCATTGAAGGCCTGGGTCTTGCCCGCAACCTCCAGCACCAGCACGAACAGCACGATCGGCGAGAACACCGGCAGCATGGACGGAATGACCATTTCCCGGATCGCGGCCTTGGTCAGAAGGTCGACCGCGCGTGCATAGTTGGGCTTTTGCGTGCCCTGCATGATGCCCGGCATTTCGCGGAACTGCTTGCGCACTTCCTCGACCACCGCGCCAGCCGCACGCCCCACCGCCGTCATCGCCATTCCGCCGAACAGATAGGGCAGCAGACCACCGATCAACAGACCCACAACCACCCAAGGCTCGGACAGGCTGAAGGTCGGCTGGGTAATGCCGGCGAAGAAGCCGGTGCTTTCCTTGGCGAAGTATTTCAGGTCCTGGGTATAGGCCGCGAACAGAACCAGAGCGCCCAGACCGGCGGAACCGATGGCATAGCCTTTGGTCACCGCCTTGGTGGTGTTGCCCACCGCGTCCAGTGCGTCCGTGGTCTTGCGCACATCGCCTTCCAAGCCCGACATTTCCGCGATGCCGCCGGCATTGTCGGTGACGGGGCCGAAAGCATCCAGCGCCACCACCATGCCCGCCAGCGACAGCATCGTGCTCACCGCGATGGCGATGCCGAACAGGCCTGCCAGTGAGTAAGTGACGATGATGCCGACGCAGATCACCAGCGCCACCGGCGCCGTCGATTCCATCGAGATGGCCAGGCCCTGGATCACGTTGGTGCCATGGCCCGTCACCGATGACTTGGCGATCGCCCGAACCGGCCGGAAATTCGTGCCGGTATAATATTCGGTGATCACGATCAGCGCCGCGGTGACGGCCAGACCCACCAGGCCGCAATAGAAGAGCGTCTGGCCGGTATAGGTCGCATCACCGCTGGTGATGGGCGTATCCAGGCCGATCATCCAGTTCGTCAGCGGCCACAGCCCGATCAAGGACAGCACCACGGTGGCGATCACGCCCTTATAGAGCGCGCCCATGATATTCTTGGAGGCGCCCAGGCGAACAAAGAAAGTGCCGATGATCGAGGTGATGATGCTCATGCCCGCGATGGCGAGCGGATATAGCATCAAGGCCCCTTTCATGGCGCCGGTGAAATAGATCGAGGCCAGAACCATGGTCGCCACAGTGGTGACCGCGAAGGTCTCGAACAGGTCCGCCGCCATGCCGGCGCAGTCGCCGACATTGTCGCCCACATTGTCGGCGATGGTGGCGGGGTTGCGCGGATCATCTTCGGGAATGCCCGCTTCGACCTTGCCCACCATGTCGCCGCCGACATCGGCGCCCTTGGTGAAGATGCCGCCGCCCAAGCGCGCGAAGATAGAAATCAGCGAGGCGCCGAAGCTGAGGCCGATCAGCGATTCCACGATGGTGCGGCTCTGTCCCGGATCATCCAGGCTGAGGCCGAACGGCCCGGTGAGAAGCGCGTAATAGCCGGCGACGCCCAGAAGGCCCAGGCCCACCACCAGCATGCCGGTGACAGCGCCGGCGCGGAACGCGACGGAGAGGCCTCCCGCCAGACCGCCGCGCGAGGCTTCGGTGGTGCGCACATTCGCACGTACCGAGACGAACATGCCGACATAGCCGGCAAGGCCCGAAAGAACCGCGCCGATTAGAAAGCCCAGGCCCAGCTGCCAGCCCAGAAACCAGCTGGCCAATGCGAAGATCACCACGCCGACCATCGCGATGGTTGTGTATTGGCGATTGAGATAGGCGTTGGCGCCTTCCTGGATCGCGGCGGCGATTTCCTGCATGCGCGCATTGCCGGCGCTGAGGCCAAGCACGGAGCGTATGGTCCAGACGCCATACAGCAGCGCGAGCACGCCGCAGAAAAGAATGATGGGTAGTTGTGAATTCATAGAAGGGTCCCTCGTTTTTTTGAAAAAACATTGATCGGCCCGGATCGACCGGGTCGATCCCAATGGCCGGCCCGCCCGGGACCGCTTCAAGGGCGCGCTGAGACTGCCAAATGCCTGCCGGTCAGGCAACCACACTTCTGCCACAAATTGCCAAATTTTTAGGTGATCAATGCCCGTGCGCGGGCTTCGCTGGCGGCTGGACCAGCGAATCGGCGGGCGGCAACTGTCCAGCCACTGCCGTGACGGGACCGGGGTGCAAGGGCGCGATCTGGACCTGGACGATTGCGATGGAGACGATCCTACCGCCGCCGACCACCTTGCGTGCATCGGCCAGGAGCCGAGCCTGCAGCGCGGCATTGTCGATCGTCGCCGGGTCGCCCGAAGTGGCGATCTCCTTTGCGTTCACATCGCGCAGGAAGGCGTCTTGGATGAAAGCGATTTTGTCCCGCACCTGGTTGGCGCTGACATCGGAAGTTGCGGTGAGCCTGCTGGAAATATACGCATAGCCGGACAGCTTTCCGTCGGCGCCGGTCATCGGCGCCATCAGGAACGGCATGTCGACATTGGTGCCGGGCGCCCCCGCCTTATCGCCTTCCTTGCCTGCCGCCTTTTCCGCGGCGGCAGCCGGCGCGAGAGCCAGGACAAATATCAGGGCGGCGGACGTCCAGCGCATGATGCCGAGGTTGGCAAAACAAGGTTATCAACTTGTTAAGATCGTGCTCACCGCCCGGGGGCTTCAATGCTGCTCCAGCGCCAGGAAATCCATCGCATCGCCGATGGGAATGAACATATTCAATCCCGCCGGCTGCCCTCCATTGAAATATATCATGACCGTGATGCCGATCACCGCCCCGGTTTCATCCAGCAAGGCGCCACCGCTGGAACCGGGCGAGATGGAAACATCGCTTTGGATAAAGCGCAGGCCATCGATCACCCGATCGGCGGAGATAACGCCGCTGCTAACGGTGCCTTGGAAGTCCTTGCCGTTCGGCGAGCCGATCGCATAGACGCGCTGGCCCGGCGTGACCGCGCCGCGCTTGAGCGCAAGCGGCGTCCGGTCGCGTGGATTGGTTTTGATGATGGCGATATCGCGGTTCTTGGAAACACGAACGACCTCCCCGAGCCCTTCAAGACCATCGGACCAGCGCACCCGGACCGTCTTGTCACCGCCCACAACATGGGCATTGGTCAAAGCATAGCCATCGTCGGAAACCAGGATGCCCGATCCGCTCCCGCCACTATTCATGATCGTCACGACGCTTCCCACCGCGTCCGAGATTTTCCGCGACCCCGCCTTCAAACTTCCATTTAGAAGAATTTTGCTCTGCTCGCCGGGCAACTGAAAATCGCCCATCGACGCTTTGGGAGCGCTCACGGCGGCGCGAAATTCCGCATTCGCAGCCAGCGCGGCCGCATTGCTGGCGAAGGAATCCACAAGCAGCCGTTCCACGCCGCCCGGGATAGCCTGGCTCAGATGGGCCGTACCCTGAGTGGTGAGATGCGCGACAACCTGCTTTTTGAGGGGCGAATAAATCTGCCAGTCGACCTTCATGGAGCTGTCTCCTTGAACATCGCCTGCGTAGCTTTTCACCCACAGTCCCCCGTGACTGTAACAGCCTTCAATGTGTTCATCCGTAATGACGGCGGCTACTTGATAGTCTGCCGAAGCGGCCTCAGGTTCGAACAGATTGTCTTCGCCTGTGACGGCTTTATAGCCGGCCTTTTCCAATTCGGTTTTGAAGCCAGGCGCATAGCCCGACAAGGCCAGCGCCGTGCGCCCCTCCGTCCAGGCTCTGGTGAAAGGCTCACCGAAACAAAGGGGCGCGCCCGGCTTCAGCCTGAGCCAAAGCGTTCCGGTTGGCACCGCGAAAATCACGGCGCGAAGCTTGAACGACGCTGCAGGCGTCGGTGTCGCCGTGGCCGCATCCTGTGTGGTTTGCCCGAACGCAGACCCGCCAACCAACGCCAAAGCCAGTGCGCTGGCCAATGCTTTGGCCGCCAACAATTTGCTCATCACGCCCCCGCGCGAGTTCTTCCTTTGTTCCTAATGGATAGCGCAGCGAAGGCGGCGTGACAATCCGAAAGAATCGCTTCCCGAAAATATCGGGAGCTTGGTTAAAAATGCCGATAGCCCGGTTGTGGGACCACAACCGCCTCACCGTTAACACGGAGGTCGACACCCTGCCCTGCCCGGACCTGGCCGATGCACGTGAAGGGCCCGCTGAGACCCGGGCGCGCCGTGAAGGCCGTCTGATAATCATCGCCGGCGGCGACCGCGCGCACCAATGTATCGTCGCTCCACAAGGCTTTCAGCGCCGGCGAGAGCGGCACCCACGCGCCTTCCACGGCAAGGGCGACACCGGAGGCCAATGCCAGATGACCAAGATCGGCCATCAGACCATCGGAGATATCCACACCGGCATGGGCGATGTCACACAGGCCATTGCCGAATGTCACAGGCGGCTGCGGCACGCGATAACGGTCAAGCAGATAGGTGCGATGCGCTTCGCTGAGGTCCTTGCCCTCTCCTTTCAGGAGCGCAAGGCCACCGCCGGAATCGCCGATCGTTCCGGTGACATAGACCGCATCGCCCACTTTGGCCCCGCCGCGCGTCACCATCCGGCCCTCTGGAACAAATCCCATGGCCGTCACCGAAATGCTCAAGGGGCCTTCGGTGGCCGATGTGTCGCCGCCCAGAAGCGAGATGCCGAATTGCCGCTGTTCTTCCAGAAGTCCGCGCGAGAAATCCGCCAGCCACTCCTCATGCGCTGGCCGCGGCAAGGACAGATTGAGCAGATAATATTCAGGCTTCGCGCCCTTGGCGGCGAGATCGGAGAGATTCACCCGCAACGCTTTTCGCGCCACGGTGCCGGCGGGATCTCCGGCAAAAAAATCGGTGCCGGCCGCAATCTGGTCCGTCGTCACGACAAGATCGAAACCGGGCCGGGCCGAGATGGCCGCCGCATCGTCCTTCAGGCCGAAGGCGCCGGGCGCAGTCGCCAGCGGGGCGAAATAACGGGCGATGATGTCGAACTCATCCATCGCCCACCGCTTAAAAGCCTAGTTCGTCATCGGGCACCGGTTCGCCGAATTCCGGTGCGCGTTTGCGGTGCGCGATACGATCGAGCGCGGCATTGACGAAGCCCGGCTCGTCGCCGGCAAAGAAATCGTGCGCGATGCCGACATATTCATCGATCACCACCTTGGCAGGCACGTCGCGCCGCGCCACCAGTTCCAATCCGCCGGCGCGCAGGATGGCCCGTAAAATGGAATCCACCCGCGCCAGGGTCCAGGTCTGGGAGAGGCAATTGGCGATGGCTTTGTCGATCTCGGCCTGGTGCCGGGGCACGCCTTCGACAATGCTTTTGAAGAATTCCGCGTCGGTGGGCGTGTCGCCGAAGCGGTGCGCCTCGAACTCCTCCGCCACTTCCTCGGCACCGGCGCCCGCCAGTTCCATCTGATAGAGCGCCTGCACGGCGGCAAGACGCGCGGCCCGGCGCGCCTCGGCATCGATTTTGGCGGTCATGGCTGCTCTCCCAGCCGCTTGGCGAGAGCCATCATCGCCAGACAGGCGCGCGCGGCATCGCCGCCCACGTCGCGTTCTTCCTTCAATGCCATCTGCAACGCCGCATCCTCTGTGGTGGCGACCACGATACCATTGCCGATGCAAAGCGCATGGTCGGTACCGAGCCGGGTCAACCCGTAAAAAACATTATCCGTGATCAGCTCGAAATGCGCGGTTCCCGTCCGCACCATGCTGCCCAGCGCCACATAGCCGTCGAACCGGTCGGCCCGCGCGCCCAGCGCGATGGCGGCCGGAATTTCCAGAATGCCGGGAACCTGCGCCCGGGTGAAATGCGCGCCGCCAAGCTGCAGCGCCTTGGTGGCGCCGTCGGTCAGGGCTTCGGCCACGGCGGGGTGAAAGCGGGACTCCACGATCAAGACGTTCATTACCCCCTCCGGTCTTCGCTGGTTCGAGAGCCAGCTACGACCACCTCGCCCGCCAGTACTTCGCATGCGGGGGAGTTCGTGAGGCGAACAAGTCTCACGAACGACCATGACCAAGGCGATGTAATTCGCATTTTACTTCGTGTCGTCGCCTTCCAATTCGCCGATCAAGGTTTCGAAATCCCGCGTCTCGCGGAAATTGCGATAGACCGAAGCGAAACGCACATAGGCCACCTTGTCCAAGCTGGCGAGCGCCTGCATCACCAGCTCGCCGATCATGTTGGCGGGAATCTCATTCTCGCCCATCGATTCCAGCCGGCGGACGATGCCGGTGATCATGCGGTCCACCCGCTCGCGCTCCACCGGGCGTTTGCGCAAGGCATGGTTGATCGAGCGTTCCAGCTTGTCGCGATCGAAGCTTTCGCGCCGGCCGTTCTTCTTGACCACGATCAGCTCGCGCAGCTGCACCCGCTCGAAGGTGGTGAAGCGTCCGCCGCATTCGGGGCAGTGCCGCCGGCGCCGGATGGCGGAATTGTCTTCCGAAGGACGGCTGTCCTTCACCTGGCTGTCGTCATGTCCGCAGAAGGGGCAGCGCATTTATGACCTCTCAATAGATCGGGAAACGGCGGCAAAGCTCGCCGACACGCTCGCGCACACTGGCTTCGATCGCGGCATCGCCCTCTTCATGGTTCTTGTTGGCGAGCCCGTCCACCACTTCCACGATCAGCTTGCCGATCTCACGGAATTCCTGGGGACCGAAGCCGCGGGTGGTGCCGGCGGGCGTGCCCAACCGGATGCCCGAAGTCACGAAGGGCTTTTCCGGATCAAAGGGAATGGCGTTCTTGTTGCAGGTGATGAAGGCGCGGTCCAACGCCTTTTCGGTGAATTTGCCGTTCGCTTTTTTCGGCCGCAGATCCACCAGCATCAGGTGATTGTCCGTGCCGCCGGACACGATGTCGAGGCCCAAAGACTTCAGGGTTTCGGCCAACGCACGGGCATTCTCCACCACATTCTTCGCGTAGAGTTTGAAGCCGGGCTGCAGCGCTTCCTGGAACGCCACCGCCTTGGCGGCGATCACATGCATCAACGGACCGCCCTGCAGTCCCGGGAAGATGGCGGAATTGATCTTCTTGGCGATGGCCTCGTCATTGGTGAGGATCAGGCCGCCACGGGGGCCGCGCAGGGATTTGTGGGTGGTGGATGTCACCACATGCGCATGCGGAAGCGGCGAAGGATGCACGCCGCCCGCCACCAGGCCCGCGAAATGCGCCATGTCCACCATCAGATAGGCGCCCACCTCGTCCGCGATTTCGCGGAAGCGCTTGAAGTCCCACACCCGCGAATAGGCGGTTCCGCCCGCGATGATCAATTTGGGCTTGTTGGCGCGGGCGCTGGCCGCGATTTCGTCCATGTCCAGCAGGTGATCGTCGCGGCGCACGCCATAGGGCACCACCTTGAACCATTTGCCACTCATATTGACGGGCGAGCCGTGCGTGAGATGCCCGCCCGCCGCCAGATCCAGGCCCATGAAAGTATCGCCCGGATTGAGCAGCGCCAGGAATACCGCCTGGTTCATCTGGCTGCCGGAATTGGGCTGCACATTGGCGAATTGGCAGTTGAACAACTTCTTGGCGCGTTCGATCGCCAAGGTCTCGATCACATCGACATATTCGCAGCCGCCGTAATAGCGTTTACCCGGATAGCCTTCGGCATATTTGTTGGTGAGGACGGAGCCCTGAGCCTCCAGCACCGCCTTGGAGACGATATTCTCGGAGGCGATGAGTTCGATCTTCTCGCGCTGGCGGCCC
>Ga0207667_10007640_pt1 | contig 12950 bp, 11 predicted proteins | sample KBSCornC52_FD_184301 | JGI IMG/M metagenome (GOLD analysis project Ga0207667, IMG submission 184301) | Corn rhizosphere microbial communities from Kellogg Biological Station, Michigan, USA - KBS Corn C5-2 (SPAdes) (version 2) | ecosystem: Host-associated > Plants > Roots > Rhizosphere > Soil ...
CGGCGCGCCCTGCACGACATCGCCCTGCGTGAATTCCGCCGCAGCCGGCGCACGCGCTCGGCCATGTACTTCATCACCTTCGACATCGATCATTTCAAGTCCGTCAACGACCGCTTCGGCCACGGCGTGGGCGACGCGGCGATCTGCCACGTGACGGCGCTGGCGGCGCGCGTGCTGCGCGGCTACGATGCGCTGTTCCGCATCGGCGGGGAGGAGTTCGCCGTGCTCGTCAGCGGCGAGGACCTGGCCTGCGCCTGCCGCATCGCCGAGCGCGTGCGCGAGGTGATGGAGGCCGCGCCGCTGACCGTCGGCGGCATGGCCGTGACGATGACCGTTAGCGTCGGGGTGGCCGCGCTGGACGAGCGCGACCAGAAGTGGGAAGACATCCTGCACCGCGCCGACGAGGCGCTGTACCACGCCAAGCAGAACGGCCGCAACCGCGTGAGCGTGCACGGCCGCGACCTGGCGGGCGGCCTGCCGGCGCGCCTGCGCGCGGTCGAGGCCTGAGCTTACTTCATCCAGACGGCGTAGTTGTTGCCCGACGTCTGCAGGGTCCAGCCGGCGCCCGGGCTCCAGCTGTTCGGACCGATCTTCATGGCCAGCTGGTGCGTGTTGCCGGTGACGATGGCCGCGTACAGGCCCTGGGTCGCCTGCTGGATGGCGACGGCCGACGTCGACGTCACGCCCGCGTTCTTGCGGGCCGCCATCAGCGCGGCGATCTGCGTCTTCAGGTTCCAGTTATAGATGTGCGGATAGAACACGGTCGGGATGCCCGGATGCGACAGGATGTACGCATAGCCTTCCATCACCGAACCGCACGGCACGGCCCACAGGTTCTGGCCCGTGCCGCAGCTTTCGGCCGGACCCGTGTCGTGGTTGTCGACGAAGGTCACCGACATCGCCGGCCACCAGCCGATGGCGCCCTGCGGCTTGCCGTCCGTCGCCTTCAGGCGCCAATAGTTGCCGTTGGCGAGGGCGTCGTTGAGGATGCCCTTCGTCGTGAAGTCGAACGCGCCGCAGCTGCTGCCGGTGCCGTTGATCCAGTCCATGATGGCCTGGCGGTTCGCGTTCAGGTTGTTCAGGTCGAACGAATCCGGCCACATCTCGCCCACGCAGAAGTCGGGCGCGAACGCATTCGCATACTGGCCCACGTAGTTGGCACCGAAGCCCTTCACGTAGTCGAAGCGCAGGCCCGAGAAGCCGACCGGTTTCAGGGTGGTGTTGAGCCAGTTGATGATGCCGTTCTGGACCTCGCCCACGTTCTTGTGGTCGAGGTCGCGGCCGGCGGAAAAGCCCTGTCCGGTGTCGGCGTTGCCGAGACCGCAGTTGCACTCGTCGCCGTTGACGATGGTATACGTGGTCCAGTTCGGATTCGTGAAGTCGGACCAGCCCGTGGTGCCCACGCGGTGGTTGACGACGACGTCGACGATGGACTTGACGCCCTTGTTCTTGAACGCGCTCACGACATTCGTCAGCTCGGCTGCGCTGCCGTAGCTGGAATCGAGCTTGTTCAGCTGGCGCGGCAGATAGCCTTCCCTGGCGCTCGAATCCGACGGCGGCGGGAACCATACGTGGGTAAAGCCCATGGCGCTGATGTCGCCGACATTGTTCAGCAGGGTGTTGTACCAGTCCGGACCGGCGTAATTGGCCGAGTTCCAGTGGAAACCCTGCAGGACGATGGCCGTGCTGCCGCCGGCCTGCTGGGTGGGGGTGGCGGCCTGCGCGGCGGACGCCATCATGCCTGCCGCCAGGACGGCGGCCAGGGTGATCTTCTTCATGCTTCTCCTCCGAGTTTGTACGGGTAAGGTCCCGGCCGGCAACGGCGGTGAAGCAAAAGTCCGCTGCCTGGCGAGGTACTTTTACTACGTATCAGACAATCATTCTGCGTATATCTTTGTGCCTGACGGGGGAGATTGTTGTTCGAGCCTATTTATATGTCAACTCATTTTGAATAAATGTGTAGTTTTAATACTTATGACGTTCAGCCACATCTCGGATGTAGTCGTCCAGCGTCGTGGTCCCGCGTACCGGCGCATCCGGCCAGCGGTCCTGTTCGTCCAGGACGGTGCCGGTCATGCAGACATAGGAGCGCGCCGCTTCCGGCGAGAAGCCGAGCTGGCGGAATGTCTGTTCCCATGCGTGGCGGGGGATGACCTCGACGTCGACGGGACGGTCGAGAGCGCGCGCATACGCGTCGGCGACGTCGAGCGGCGTGTACCGGCGCGGTCCTTCGACATACCACGTGTCCGTCCGGTCGGCCGGTTCCAGCAGCCGGCGCGCGGCCGCTTCGCCGAGGTCGCCAGGTGCGACCATCGGAATCGCGACGTCTTCAGGAAAGAAGCTCGGCAGCTTGCCGCGATGGCGCACGGTGGCGAGCATGTCGGCCCAGTTGCTCATGTAGTAGGCGCCGCGGTTGACGGCGACGGGTACCGGCTGCGCCCTGAGCTTTTCCTCGAATTCGAACAGGACGGTGAGGTCGCCGCACGGCGTGCCCGGACGGGCGCCGAACGTGGATACCGCCACGGTCTTGCGCAGGCCGGAATCCAGCACGGCGTCGGCGATGGCGGCGGCATTGGCCCGTTCCACGGCGTCGGTGTCGGTGAACGGGGCGGCCGGCGGATTCAGCAGAAGCGCGCTCGTGCCCGTGCGCAGGATGGCGCGCAACGCGTGCACGTCACGCACGTCGGCCACGGCGATGTGCGCGCCCGCGTCCCTGAGGCCGGACGCATGGCCGGCATTGCGGGTGACGACCGTGACGGGCTCGCCGCGCCGCAACAGCGCGCGCGCCGTCGCGGAACCGACCCGTCCTGTCCCTCCGATGATGATGTGCATGGTCTCTCCTTTCGTTGCGAAAGGGGAGCATGGTAAGAGGCGCTACTGACAGGTTCTGTCAGTAGCGACCGATCATCTCGTGCAGGTCGTAGCTCATGACGGCCAGGAAGGCCGCCAGGCCAAGGTACATCACGCCATAGTGGATACGGGTGCCGAGCGGCACGTCGTAATACGGCTGCCCTTCCAGGTCGCCCGACAGCGCCAGCTTGATCTGCGGGTAGGCCAGGATCGCGATCAGGATCAGCATCGGGCTCGGCCGGTAGAAGAACAGGGCCGCCAGCATCGGTACCCCGGCCAGCCAGATCTTCGGCGAGATGATCGCCGTGATGCGGCCGCCGTCGAATGGCATGGTCGGAATCAGGTTGATCAGGTTCAACATGCAGCCGGAGTAGGCCAGGGCCAGCATCAGCTGGCTGTCGGTGTGGCGCCCCATCCAGTAGCAGCCGAGGGAGGCCAGCGTGCCCACCAGCGGGCCGGCGAAACCGATCCAGGCTTCCGTCTCGACGTTGTGCGGCATCTGCTTGAGTTCGGTCCAGGCGCCGACGAACGGGATGAACATCGGCAGCCCGACGTCCAGTCCGCGCTCGCGCGCCGCCGCGTAGTGGCCCAACTCGTGGATGAACATCAGCAGCACGAACCCCACCGCGTATTTCCAGCCGAACACCCAGCTGTACACCAGGATCGACAACAGCATCGTGCCGCCCGTCGTGAACAGCTTGCCGAGCTTGCCGGCCACGAACAACCATGCGATCAGCTTGGCCATTATTTGCTCAGGTCGACCTTGGCCGGTGCCGGCGCCGGCTCGTCGATGTCCGCCGCGGCCACGTTCACGGATTCGGCTTCCTTCGGCTTGCGCTTGAAGAATTTCCAGATCGCGGAGCCGACTGCGGCGAACGCGACGATGATCAGCTTCTTGAAGGCCAGCAGCAGGGCGACCAGCTTGCCGAACAGGCCCAGCTTGGCGGCCACGCCACCTGCGACGAGGGCGGCGATGCCGTATTCCGCGACCTTGTCGGTCTTGTCGTTGAAGTCGGCGTAGCGGTTGCCGGCGGTGAAATTGGTGAAGGCGGTCACCTGCTGCATTTCGTTCTTGATCTGGCCGAGTTGGCTGATGTCGGCGACGGCATTCAGCACGAGCACGCCTTCGCGGCCCAGCACGCGGATGTTGTAGTTCAGGTCGTGGTGGCCCGAATCTTCGCTCACCAGGTCCTTGGCCCAGTACAGCTTGTGCGCGGCCTTGTCATAGTGCGGCGTCTCGGCCCAGCCGGCCAGGCGCATGCTCGCATATCCCTGCTTCTTGCGCTCCTCGTTCGCGGCCGCGAGACTTTCCTGCATGTCCTTGAGCAGATTGTTGTAGTCGATGGCGTCGGCATCGTCGTCCTTCACATGGCCATCCTTGTCATAGGTGACCACGACGCCCCAGCCATCGTTCCCTAGCGGATTGACGCCGGCTGGCACGATCATGCCCAGCGTCTGCGCGCCCGGCGGATTGCCCCAGGCGACCAGCAGGTTGTCGGTGTCGGCCGGGTTCAGGTAGCGGAAGCCGGACGGCAGGTCCAGCGTGGCGACGCCGCCGGGCAGGGCGACGCGACCCTGTTGCGGCTGCATCGTCTCGACCAGCTGGCGGGCCGCACTCTCGGCGGCGTGGTCGTCGGGGGCGGCGAATGCCGTGTTTGCCGTGCTCAGGGCCAGGCAGAACAATCCACTGAGGATGTGTTTGAGCATGATTTCTTTCTTGAGAAAAAGATATCAATGCTACTGGAGTTTTGGGTGTACATACTCACTTATTGTCACTGGTGGTGTTTGGCGAGGTAGTTGGGCGACGCGACAGAACTGGCCACGCACGGGAGGTAGTTGCTAAAAAGGAATCGATGGCGAACAGGAATAAGTGTTGTTTTTGCAACATATGAGGGAAAGCGTCACAGATATTGCATAGATGTTTGATAGACTGTGTCTAACTGGAAATCCGATCGAGTCGTTGTCTGACAGTGGCGTGATTTTCGTTTTGATACCAGCTGGAGAGCACCTGACGACAGGAGGGCTTCATTATGCTACGGTGGCTTGCAAACTTGATTTCTCATCACGTTCCTACGCCTGAGAAACATGCAAAACGGTCGCTCAACGACCTGCGCATGGAGCTGTATCAGTCCGAGCAACATTTGCTGGAAACGCAATTGCGTGCGGATTACTACCGGGCTCAAATCGCTTTTCTGGAAGAAGTGACCAGGAAGGGAATCGAGCAGGTATCTGACCAGCGTAAAGGTCAACAGGAAGCCTCCCAGGCGCTGCGGCCGGGACTCAAGCTCACGGCGGCGCAATAGCTCAGGATCCGCAGCAGAATTGGTAGATCAGGCTGGCCGGTGGGGTAACATGCGCCCTACACCGAGTTTTGACGAACTTCCGCAATCGCCAACAGCACACATGGTGGAAGGTTAGGGAGTCCACTTAAATGGCTATTTGGCAATATGATTTGTTCGTCATCGGTGAAGGGAGTGCTCTTCCTTTTCTGTCGGGCGACGGTTGGGAGCTTCCTCATCTGCCGGCAGCATTCACACTGAGCGCGCAACGAATCCTGGTAGATTCTTTAGGCCATCCATGGTTGATGATGGATGACTGGATAGTGTTCGGGAATGAGCAGAGCACTCGTGTTGATCTCATGTTTTACGAGCCGGACAGTGTAGAGATCCGTATCCGCATGGACGCGTCAGCAGTTGACGAGGAACTTGACGCTATCTGTGCCTTCGCAGTCGCGCTACAGGTTCGAATTTTTGATCCGGCTACCCGTATCCTGCTTCAACCCGACCGCAATGCGGTTGCCGCTGCTCTCGCTTCGTCTCGTGCAGCGGCGTTTTCCCGATCTCCGCGATCTTTTCTGGCAGGGCTGGCAAAAGATTGAAAGGCTGCGTGCCAAACGCCCGCCACGGATCGGTTGCTGCCGTTCGGGATAGCCTGCAATTGAATGCTTGAGTGAGGGAGGGAACGATGCGGTTGCTTGACGAAGTTCGAAGCGCTTGGGGATGGGTAGGCATCGAGCCGGTCGAGCTTATCGATGACAATGACTTCGGCAACCTGATCCTGAAAGATGTACACGGACAATACTGGCGTCTATGTCCGGAAGATCTTTACTGTGAAGTCGTGGCAAGAAGTCGGGAAGAGCTCGATCGGTTGGCAAAGGACCAGGAGTTCCTGCGTGACTGGTATATGCGTGCTTTAGTCGATCAGGCTTTTCAACGGCTTGGAGTGCTTGCTCCAGGGCGAAAGTACTGTCTTAAAATCCCCGGTGTCCTCGGCGGTGAATACGGTGGGGATAACCTCGGGACGATACCGTTCGACGAACTCATCAGTGCCTCCGGCCATATTGCCCAGCAAATTGCCGGTCTTCCGGATGGGGCGTCGATCAAGTTATCTGTTACTGGCTGACAGGGGCGAGCTGCCGTCCCCGGCTCAATGCACCCGGCGTTTTATTCGAATCCCCGCACCGGAAACTCAGCACCCCGCTGAATCCAGTTCCGAGCCGAATACTCGGTCCGCGCATCCGTCACGTGCAAGGTGAACGCATGCCGCGACACAGCCGAGCGATTCGGCGCGCTGTAGTGCGGCAGCAGGCCGTGGAAGCAGACGAGGTCACCGGCCTTCGCTTCGAGCGGCACGGCCGTGCTGTCGTCCGGCCACGGCGTGCCGTCCAGCTTTTCCATCGTGATGTGGTCGCCGTCGCGCAGGAAGCGTTCGCGCAGCGGGCCGCGGTGGCCGCCCGGTTCGACCCAGAGGCAGCCGTTGTCGATGGTCGCGTCTTCCAGCGCGAACCAGAACGTCGTCACGCTGATCGGCGTGGAATCGAAGAACGTCGCGTCCTGGTGCCAGCGCACTTCGCCGCCGATGCCCGGCTGCTTGAAGATGTACATCGATTGCCAGACCTGCGGCTCCTCCAGTCCGAGATCGCGCGCCACGGCCGCCAGTTTCGCATCGCGCGTAAAGGCCTCGAACACGGGGTCGAGATCGTGCATCGCGTGGCCGATCTTGTTGATCGACAGGGCCTTGGGCTGCTTCAGCCGGCCGTCCGGGCCGAAGGCTTCCTCTTCGAAGAAGCAGCGGATCGTGTTGTCCGAGCCGAGGAACCACGCATCGCTGGCGCGGGCCTGGTCGCGCGTCGTGAAGATGGCGCGCGATTCCGAAGGGTCGAACGCGTCGACGATCTCGCCGGCGCGGGCACGCAGGCGCGCGATCTCGTCCGGTGACTTGAAGCCGGGGATGACGATGTAGCCGTCGCGCTGGTACCGGTCGCGCTGTGCGGTGGTGAGCATGGTGTCCTTTCCGAAGTCTTCTAACGATCTTACGGCATGCGCGCGGCGTGCCGCAAACGCCACTACGTCACCTGACGTATGTTCCTGCCGCCTCCCTCTGGCGATCATGTCCCTACGACAACCACCCATGGAGAGCACAAGAATGGCGTTACTAGGGAACAAGACGGCACTGCTGGCACTGATCGGGATCGCGGGAAGCTTCTCCGCGCTGGACGCACAGGCGGGAGCCACCGTGAACATCGGCCCGGACCAGTCGGTCAGCGTCGGCTTCGGCATGCGCACCAGCTATTCGAGCGTGGAACATGGCGCGCCGGACGGCTCGCATTCGAGCGACTTCAATCTCGACAGCGCCCGCATTTACCTGGGCGCATCGCTGAACCAGCAGATCAAGGGCATGTTCAGCACCGAGTGGGACGGCGACAAGGTCCGCGTGCTGGATGCCGCTGGCCAGTTCGCGTTCTCGCCCGAACTGAACGTGTGGGCCGGACGCCTGCTGTCGCCGAGCGACCGCGCCAACATGGCCGGCCCCTATTACTCGCTGGGCGGCGGCTACTGGGCCGGCGTCGCCTCGCGCTACGGTTACAACGGCGGCATCTTCCGCGGCCGCGACGACGGCGCCGTCGTGTGGGGCAACCTGCTGGACGGGAAGCTGGGTTATTCGGTCGGCGCGTTCGAGGGCCACACGTTCGGCATCGGTTCGCTCACGCAGAACGAGGCGAAGGCCGCCGGCATCAAGGCGTCCGACAGCCTGATGTACGCGGGCCGCCTGCAATACGACTTCTGGGATGCGGAGCCGGGCTACTACGGCACCGGCAACTACCTGGGCGCGAAGGACATCCTCGCCATCGGCTTCGCCGCGCGCGGGCAGAAGGATGGCGTGCTGACGCCTGCCGCCGTGGGCGACTACCGCTCGTGGAACGTCGATTTCCTGCTCGAGAAGCGCCTCGCGGGCGCCGGCGCGGTGTCGCTGGAAGCGGCCTGGTACGACTACGACACGGACAACGTCGTCAAGTCCGAGCAGGGCAAGGCGTGGTTGGCGGCTGTCGGCTACATCATCAACAGCGTGCAGCCGTTCGTGCGCTACCAGAAGTTCTCGGCCGATACCGGCATCGACACCCGCCAGGGCGACGTCGGCGTCAACTACATCCTGTCCGGCTACAACGCCCAGCTGGGCGCGCAGTATTCGCGCACCAAGGTCACGAACGCGCCCGACCAGTCGAAATTCGCCGTCACCCTGCAGCTCCAGTACTGATCAATCCATCATTCGCGAGGCAATCATGACCAACCGTCGCAACTTCATTTCCTCCCTCACCCGCGTGGCCGCCGGCGTGGCCCTGCTGGCGAGCGGCCTGTCCGCCCACGCCGCCGATACGATCAAGGTCGGCATCCTGCATTCGCTGTCGGGCACGATGGCGATCTCCGAGACGTCGCTGAAGGACGTCGCCCTGATGACCATCGACGAGATCAACGCCAAAGGCGGCGTCCTCGGCAAGAAGCTCGAGCCGGTCATCGTCGACCCGGCGTCGAACTGGCCGCTGTTCGCGGAAAAGGCGCGCCAGCTGATCGCCAACGACCACGTCGTCGCCATCTTCGGCTGCTGGACGTCGGTGTCGCGCAAGTCCGTGCTGCCGGTCGTGAAGGAACTGAACGGCCTGCTGTACTACCCGGTGCAGTACGAAGGCGAGGAACTCGAGAAGAACGTGTTCTACACGGGCGCCGCGCCGAACCAGCAGGCGATTCCCGCCGTCGAATACCTGATGAGCAAGGACGGCGGGGCTGCCCGCCGCTTCGTCCTGCTCGGCACCGACTACGTCTACCCGCGCACCACGAACAAGATCCTGCGCGCCTTCCTGCACAGCAAAGGCGTGAAGGATGAGGACATCAAGGAGCTGTACACGCCGTTCGGCCACGCCGACTACCAGACCATCGTCGCGGACATCAAGAAGTTCTCGGCCGGCGGCAAGACCGCGGTCATCTCCACGATCAACGGCGATTCCAACGTCCCGTTCTACAAGGAGCTGGGCAACGCGGGCCTGAAGGCGACGGACGTGCCGGTGGTGGCGTTCTCGGTCGGCGAAGAAGAGCTGCGCGGCGTCGACACGAAACCGCTGGTCGGCCACCTGGCCGCCTGGAACTACTTCGAGTCCGTCAAGAACCCGACCAACTCCGACTTCGTGAAAAAGTGGAAGGCCTATGCCGCCGCCAAGCACCTGCCGAACGCCGCGACCGCTGTCACCAACGACCCGATGGAAGCGACCTATGTCGGCATCCACATGTGGGCGCAGGCCGTCGAGAAGGCCAAGTCGACCGATACCGACAAGGTGATCGCGGCGATGGGCGGCCAGACCTTCAAGGCGCCGTCCGGCTACACGCTCGTGATGGACCAGACCAACCACCACCTGCACAAGCCCGTGATGATCGGCGAGATCAAGGGCGACGGCCAGTTCTCCGTGGTCTGGAAGACCAAGGAGCCGATCCGCGCACAGCCGTGGAGTCCTTTCATCAAGGGTAACGAAGGCAAGCAGAACCTGTAATCCCCGCACGCCGTCCCCGCGCGGGCGGGGACGGCGCGTCTGAACTTCTGGGAACCTCGGAAAACCGTCGCGAGCATCGCAAAGCACCAGCCTGCGCGGCCCGGTACAACCCGCAGCAGGTTTTTCGACGTTCCCGACTGGATACGCTATGAATTCCTTCCTCACACGCATTTTCGCCGCGCTCGCCCTGTGCCCGCTGCTCGCACACGCCGCCATCGACCCGGCGCTGCTGCGGCCGCTGGCAGGCGACGATCCCGATGCCCGCGTCGCCGCCGTCGCCAGCATCGCGGCCACCGGCAGCGCCGACGCGCGCAAGGTATTGCAGGCGCTGCTCGACGATGAGCTGGCCGCGACCCCCGCCGGCCAGGTGCTGATCGTCCACGACGGCCAGGCCATCGATGCCGCCACCGGCCAGCCGCTGCCCATGCCCGACGGCGTGGACGGCATCGTCGTCAACAACCGCCTGCGCGGCACCGTGCAGTCTGCGTTGTCAGGCCTGGCACTGCTCGCATCCGCGCGCGAGGCGCGCCTGGCTGCCGTGCATGCGTTGCAGGAGCAGGATCCCGACCCGGCCCAGGCGCCGCTGCTGCGCCAGGCCCTCGATCATGAAACGGATACGGATATCCAGGCGATGTTGCGCCAGCTCGTCGCGCGCGCCGACCTGGGCTCGTCCGACGCCGCCCGCCGCCTGGCCGCCGTGACCGCGCTGGCCGACAGCGGCGACGCGTCGCTGCGCCCGCAGTTGCAGGCAATGCTGGCGCGGAACGCGGACGGCAGTTTTGCCGAGCCGGATGCCACGCTGCGCGCCGCCGCCGGCGCCACCTTGCGCGCGATCGACCAGCACGCGATGCGCAACGAGGTGATCGGCAACCTGTTCTACGGCGTGTCGCTGGGCAGCGTGCTGCTGCTGGCGGCGCTGGGCCTGGCGATCACGTTCGGCCTGATGGGCATCATCAACATGGCGCACGGCGAACTGCTGATGATCGGCGCGTACACGACCTACGTGTGCCAGTCGCTGTTCCGCCATTACCTGCCGGGCGCCGCCGACTGGTATCTCGCGGCCGCGCTGCCGGCCGCATTCCTCGTCGCATTCGCGGTGGGCGTGGTGCTGGAGCGCAGCGTGATCCGCTGGCTCTACGGACGCCCGCTGGAGACCCTGCTCGCCACCTGGGGCATCAGCCTGATGCTGATGCAGGCCGTACGCACCGTGTTCGGCGCGCAGAACGTCGAGGTGGCCAATCCGGCGTTCATGTCGGGCGGCGTCACCGTGCTCGGCTCACTCGTCCTGCCGTACAACCGCATCGCCATCATCGTGTTCGCCGTGATCGTCGTGGCGGCCGTGTGGCTCGTGCTGAACAAGACGCGCCTCGGCCTGTTCGTGCGCGCAGTGATGCAGAACCGGCGCATGGCCGATTGCGTGGGCGTGCCCACGGGCCGCATCGACATGCTGACGTTCGGCCTCGGCTCCGGCATCGCGGGCCTCGGCGGCGTGGCGTTGTCCCAGTTGGGCAACGTCGGGCCGGACCTCGGCCAGGCCTATATCGTCGACTCGTTCATGGTCGTCGTGCTGGGCGGCGTCGGCCAGCTGGCGGGCACCGTGCTCGGCGCGCTGGGCCTCGGCGAGATCAACAAATTCCTCGAACCGCTGGCGGGCGCCGTCATGGCCAAGATCTGCATCCTCGTCTTCATCATCGTCTTCATCCAGCGCCGCCCGCAGGGCCTGTTCGCGCTGAAGGGAAGGAGCGTCGAATGAACCGCAATACTTCCTTGCGCAGTACTTCCTTGTTTTCGCGCCGCGCCTGGGCCGTGCTGGCCGCCAGCACCCTGGTGGCGGCCCTGCTGCCCGTGCTGCACCTGGCGTTCCCGGAGGGGCACCCGCTGCACGTCTCCAGCTACCTGCTCGGCCTCGTCGGCAAGTTCATGTGCTATGCGCTGGCGGCGCTGGCGCTGGACCTCGTGTGGGGCTATACCGGCATCCTGTCGCTCGGCCACGGCGTGTTCTTCGCACTCGGCGCCTACGCCCACGGCATGTACCTGATGCGCGCGATCGGCCGCGACGGCAGCTACGGCAGCGTGCTGCCCGACTTCATGGTCTTCCTCGACTGGAAGGACTACCCGTGGTACTGGGCGTTCACGGACCATTTCTGGTACTGCATGCTGCTCGTCGTGCTGGTGCCGGGTCTCGTCGCCTTCGTGTTCGGCTGGTTCGCGTTCCGCTCGCGCATCAAGGGCGTCTACTTTTCCATCATCACGCAGGCGCTGACGTACGCCGCCATGCTGCTGTTCTTCCGCAACGACACGGGCTTCGGCGGCAACAACGGCTTCACCGACTTCAAGCGGATCCTCGGCCACTCGATCACGGACCCCGGCACGCGCAGCACGCTGTACCTCGCCACGCTGGCGCTGCTCGTGGGTGCGCTGCTGCTGTGCCGCTGGATCGTCCGCTCCAAGCTGGGTCGCGTGCTGCAGGGCGTGCGCGACGCGGAGTCGCGCCTGATGTTCATCGGCTACGATCCGCTCGCGTTCAAGCTGTTCGTGTGGACGCTGTCGGCCGTGCTGTGCGCCATCGCCGGCGCGCTGTACGTGCCGCAGGTGGGCATCATCAACCCGTCCGAGATGTCGCCGGCGAACTCGATCGAGATGGTCGTGTGGGTGGCGATCGGCGGGCGCGGCACGCTGGTCGGGCCCATCGTCGGCGCGTTCGCCGTGAATGGCCTCAAGAGCTGGTTCACCGCGGCATTCCCGGACCTGTGGCTGTTCGCCCTGGGCCTGCTGTTCATCCTCGTCACGCTGTTCATGCGGCAGGGGATCCTGGGCGTACTGCCCGCCATCAAACGCGTGCTGCCGCGCCGCCGGCCGGCCGTGACCACCAAGGAGGAAGCGGCATGAGCCTGGACATGACCATCAAGACCGACGGTGTCGACACCCGCCACGGCGCGATCCTGTACCTGGACGACGTCACCGTCTCGTTCGACGGCTTCCGCGCCCTGAACAAGCTGACGCTGGACATCTCGGTGGGCGAACTGCGCTGCATCATCGGCCCGAACGGCGCCGGCAAGACGACGATGATGGACGTCATCACCGGCAAGACCCGGCCGACGACCGGCAGCGCATTCTTCGGCCAGACATTCGACCTGGCGAAGATGACGGAATACGAGATCGCCCACGCCGGCATCGGCCGCAAGTTCCAGCGTCCGACCGTGTTCGAACAGCACACGGTGTTCGAGAACCTGGAGCTGGCGATGAAGATGGACAAGCGCGTGCGCCCCACGCTGTTCGCGCG
>Ga0207667_10007641_pt1 | contig 12950 bp, 13 predicted proteins | sample KBSCornC52_FD_184301 | JGI IMG/M metagenome (GOLD analysis project Ga0207667, IMG submission 184301) | Corn rhizosphere microbial communities from Kellogg Biological Station, Michigan, USA - KBS Corn C5-2 (SPAdes) (version 2) | ecosystem: Host-associated > Plants > Roots > Rhizosphere > Soil ...
GGGAACACGCTGACGCCCCCTGCAGCCGCAGCCTCAATCTCCATCTCCTCCTCGTCCGACAGACCCTCGCCTTCCGCCACCTGCACGCGCTGCTTGCTGAGGCGCGCATGAACGGCCGCAAGCAGATGCTCAGTCACGGGAGTCTCGGTCAATGGCAGAAGCTGGGTTTCGTCCAGGCCCGACTGCGAGCGCTGCGTCTCTGGATCGAACTTGCGAATCGTCTCAATCTCATCGCCGAAGAACTCAATGCGCACCGGGCGGTCGGCCTCGGGTGAATAGACATCGAGAATGCCACCGCGTCGCGTGAACTGCCCCGGCATCTCGACGAGGTCCATCTGCGTGTAGCCGACACTGGCCAAGTGCGCGGTCAGAATCTCCACGTCGATCTCTTCGCCGCGCCGCAGTGTAACCGCAAGGCTTGCATAGTAGCTGCGGTCAAACAGCCGAAGGGCGGCGGCCTCGGCGGGCGCAATCAGGATGGACACTCCGTTGGTGGCCAGCTTGTACAAAGCAGCAGCACGCTGTTCCTGTACATCGGGATGCGGAGACAGGTTTTCAAACGGAAGCACATCGTGCGCGGGGAGGCGGGCCACGCGGTCGGGATCGACAGCACCGGTCAGTTCGCAACCGGCGCGAAGCATTGGCTCCAATTCCTCGGCCGCCTTGTTATCGGCAACCACCACGATTACCGGGTGCTTTGCCGCGCGCGCGAGCAGGGGTAGATAGAGACATCGAGCTGTATTGGTGAGTCCAGACAGACGTCGACGCCCGACACCAAGCGACAGGTGCCTGCGAACGCGATCGAACGAGGAGGACTGCTCCAGTTCCGCGAAAATTTCGCGGACAAACGGGAGGATCATGCAGCCTTCAGTTTAACCGACGCCGGCTAGCGGGATGGCATGATACCGGAAGGTTGGGAACGCAGATCTTCGGCACTAATCGGCTGTTTGCGCGACTGGGACCGGCGCTTTCGAGGTCTCGCCATATACCAGCAGGCCACCGATCGTCATGGCTCCGGCTATGGCCCATAGGCCGGCTGAATAGTGGTTCGTCACCTTGTGCAGCCAACCCATGGCCGAGGGCCCCGCGAATGCTCCGACAGCGCCTACGGAATTCACCAGCGCGATGGCGGCCCCCGCGGCTTTGCCTGAGAGGCGGCTCGCGGCCAGGCTCCAGAACATCGGCAGTCCGGCCAGAGTTCCCATCGCGGCAATGCAGAATCCCACCACCGCGACAGCCACCGAATTGGCCACCCCCGCAATCACAAAGCCACCCGCTGCGATCGCGAACAGCCAGGGCAGCGTCCGAAAGCCGCGCCTTTGGCTGGCCCACAACATTGCCAGTGCGGCAAAGCCGAAGGTCGTAGTGCCCCACCAGCCGGTGGCAACGGTGGACGCGCCGACGGAGGTGAGGATCTTCGGCAGCCAGAACGTCAGCCCGTAGTTGCCGCTGCTCCAGAGAAAGTAGATGATGCAGTCGCGGACTACATTCACGGTCTGCTTCCCGTCTCCCGATTGCGGTACGTCTTCACTCTGCAGGTCGCGCGCAACCTGATCTTTCTCGGCATCGGAAAGCCATCGCGCGGACCGGGGCCGGTCGGCCAGAACAAACCAGGTGGCTACGCCAAGCAGAAGTGCCGGCGCGCCCTCAATGAGGAACAGCCACTGCCAGCCCTTCAGGCCACCGAGATGTTCGAGCAGCAGGATGTGAGCCGAGATTGGCGAGCCGATGGAGTTGCACAACGGCACCGCAAGCAGGAACAGAGCGAGGATGCGAGTCCGCAACCCTCGCGGCATCCAGAAGGTGAAGTAGTAAATTACACCGGGGTAAAAGCCTGACTCCGCGATGCCGAGCAGAAAGCGCACCGCAATGTACGCGGCTTCCGAGTGAACGAAGGCCGTCCCCATTGAAACGAATCCCCACAAGACCATGAGGATCGACAGCCACCGCCGCGCGCCCATTCGCGCGAGCACCAGGTTGGCCGGTATTTCAAAGAGGCAATAACTAAGGAAGAACACGCCTGCCGCAAATCCGTAAACGACCTCGCTGATCCCAAGATCGCGATTCATCGTGAGCGCGGCAAAGCTGATGTTGACGCGATCAAGAAACGCAACCATGTAGAGGATGACGAGGAATGGAACGAGCCGCCACGCAATTTTGCGGTAGAGCGGACTCATGGGGATTGCGTTCACTCTACGCGGACTCCTATGCAGCCGCGGACAAGACTACACGCTAGTGCGGACGTCCGGGAAGAACGAAATGCTCGGCGCACCGCGGCTCGTATGCATCGCCCGGCACCTTGATAGGACTGTCGTATGGCGCGGGTTTGCCGCCGATTAGACGCTGCGAGTAGAGCGCTCGCGCGCCGCAGGTGCAATAGGCCATGCATTCGGTAATGCTGCCGCCATAGGCATTCACAAGCCAGCTGAGGTTCAGCATCTCGCCAAACGGGATCGCCCGGAAATCGAGGTCGAGTCCAGCGACCAGCACGTCATGGTTCGCATCGAGAAGATTGCGGGCGAAGTGAAACAGGTCGGTTACAAACTGGCCCTCGTCGATCGCTACGCACTCCACGCGCTTGCCGATCTCCTGCTCGATTTCGGCAATCTTGTCGAGCACCTGCCATGGATCGGCGGAGTTGAATTCGAGCGCCTGCATGCTTGCATGCCCGTTTGGATTGCGGCTCTCGACCAGCCCCGGTCCGCCTTTTGTGTCGTCGCTCGGCTTCAGCACCAGCACGTACTGCTTCGCATACAGGCGGCGCATCTCTGCCCGGCGCAGCAGCTCGGCGGTCTTGTTGCTGCGCATCGGCCCCATCATCAATTCAATCTTGCCCGGCACTATGGAGGCTCCCCTGACGAATTGCTTCGGGATTCATCATACTGCGCCATGCAGTGCCCAGGCTTGCGCCATGCGGCTCGACAGATCATTCGCTGCCCAGAGCCTTCGTGAACGCGAGGAAGAAGTCGAGCGACTTCCAGTAGGAATCAACCGGCAGCCGTTCGTCCTGCCCGTGGGCACGATCGTCATCGCGTTCCAATGCAACGGCAGAGTAGCCATAGCAGGGGATGCCGGCCTGCGCGAAGTAGATGGAATCGCTCGCTCCGTTTTCCATCACTGGCGTCACGGGAGTGCCGGGCCAGATCTGCTGTGTGATGCGCGTGAGAGGTTCGAAAACCTCCTTGATCGGAGGCGGCGGAACAATGGCTTTGCGATCGGGCGCAGTGTCGGAAATGACGCCGGCATCTGAGATATATTTCACGCTGAGCTTAGGGTCGGCGAAAAGCTTGATGAGTTCCTGCCGGATGTCTTCGGGCGAGTGGCCAGGAAAAATGCGGCAGTTGACATTCGCCTGGGCCGTCTGCGGCAATGCGTTGCGCGCGTGCCCAGCCTTCAGCATGGTGGCCACGCAGGTGGTGCGGAAGTTCGAATTGAAATCGGGCTCCGCGCTCAGGCGGCTCGCGGCTGCCGCGTCGGGCGGGGTGGCAAGTATCGCCTTGATGTCCTGCGCCGTCTGGCCGCTCTCCTGCTTTTCGAGATGTTCAAAGTAGGTGCGCGTCACCCCGTTCAATTCGAAGGGGAACGAGTGAGCAGCGAGCTTGTTCAGCGCCGTGGTGAGCTCATAGATGGCATTGTCCGGGCGGGGACGAGAACTATGGCCGCCCGGATTCACGGCGGTCACTTCGTAATCCGCATAGACCTTTTCAGTTGCTTCGACGTCTGCAACTACGGTGCGGCCATGATCCAGTTCTACCCCGCCGGCATCCATGTTGATGACGAACGCCGCATCCACCAGGTCGCGATGATTCTTCACAAGCCACTGCGGGCCATTGAACTTGCCGCCTTCCTCATCGGCTGTGAGCGCCAGAATCAGATCGCGCTTTGCCTTGTAACCGTCGCGGTGCAGGGTCAGGAAGGTCCACACAAGCGCCGCATCCGACTCCTTCATGTCCTGCGTGCCGCGTCCGTAGAAGTAGCCGTCCTTCTCCACGAACTCGAACGGATTGGTGTGCCAGTCGCTGGGCAGCGCCTCCACGACGTCAAGATGACCTATGAAGAGCACTGGCTTTTCGCTGGTTGGCGCAGCAGCACGGATCCGCACGATGAGGTTCATCTTGTTCGGGTCGGGGCCGAGCAGGTGCATGTCCTCGGGCGCAAAACCTGCATCCAGGAACCGCTTCTGCATGGCCTTCGCCGCAGCCGTCACGCTGCCCTTGGGGGTATCGGTGGTGTTGATCTCGATCAGTTGCTTAAAGATGTCGCGAGCCTCCGCGCGTTGCGCCGGAGAAGCAGTGGGAAGCGATCCAGATTGTGCGGCCGCCAGGAAAGACGCACCGGAGACAAGGCTCACAATGAGAGCAGGTAGCACGCGAAGGGACATGATTGGATTGTACAAAACCGTCTCCGCAACGCCTGTTCACTTAACGTGCTCGTAAGTGCCGGTTTACAGGGAATGCCAAATCGATTTATCGTGATGCCGCCAGGAATACGAGGTGGGTTATGTATCGAAAGCTTTTCGTCGCGGCCGGTGTCGTCGCATTTGGGCTCAGCGCTCTCGCTCTCAACGGGCAGGAACGGCCGAAGATCACGGGAGTTTCGCATCTGGCGGTGTACACGTCGGACGCGGCGGCAACCGACCACTACTACACCGTCAACATCGGCGCGACCAAGCAGGCAGACCCGGAGAATCCCGCCGGGGTCAGATACGCCCTCAGTGCGACGCAGTTCATCGAAGTGCTTCCTCTGCCTGCGAATGCCGGTGTGAACCGCATGGATCATGCGGGATTCAACACCGCCGATGCAGAGGGCATGCGCAAATACCTTGCCGCCAAGGGCTGGAAGACGCCATCATCGGTGTCCAAAGGCAAGGACGGAAGCCGCTGGTTTGCGGTGAATGATCCCGAAGGCAACAAGATCGAATTTGTCCAGCCCGCCGCGAAGGCCAAGCCCGTGAACGCTTCAAAGGTGATTGGGAGTCATGTCATTCACGTCGGCTTCCTCGTACACAGCCGCGAGGCGGAAGACAAGTTTTATCGCGATCTGCTTGGCTTCCGGCCCTACTGGTATGGCGGCATGACGGACGAGAAGATCGACTGGGTGAGCCAGCAGGTCCCAGACGGACACGACTGGCTGGAGTACATGGTTTCAGGCGGACCTGGAACGGGCATTCCCGCTTCAATGTCGCAGCAGACACTGGGCGTTCTGGATCACTTTGCGGTCGGCGAGCATTCCGTGCCTGACGCGTACAAGAAGCTGGAGGCCGAGAACCGGCTGGGACCGGGGCGGCACGACCAGGCTCCAAAGATCGGGAAGGACGGCAAATACCAGTTCAACATGTACGACCCGGATGGAATTCGCGCAGAGCTGATGAACTTCAAGGCGACCGAGAAACCGTGCTGCTCGCCGTTTACGGCGGAGGATCCGGCGGAGTAGCTGATCTGAACTTGACACCTTGAAAGGCTGCGCTTTGGCGCAGCCTTTCTTTTTGCCCACGGTAAAATTAACTATGGCCGCAACTGCAATCTCTCCTGACGTTCTCGCCAAATACGAGCCGGTGATCGGCCTCGAAGTGCACGTTCAGCTCCTGACTGCGACGAAGATTTTCTGCGGCTGCGCCAACAAGTTCGGCTCCGAACCAAACACGAACATCTGCCCGGTGTGCATCGGGCTTCCGGGCGCTCTGCCTGTACTCAATGCCAAGGCGGTAGAGTTCGCCACGTTGGCATCGCTGGCAATCAACTGCGAGGTGCGCGAGCGGTCTATCTTCGCGCGCAAAAATTACTTCTACCCCGACCTGCCCAAGGGCTACCAGATTTCGCAATTCGACAAGCCGATCGCCGAGCACGGCTGGATCGAGGTGCCCACTGCTGACGGCGGCACGAAGAAGATCGGCATCACCCGCCTCCACATGGAAGAGGATGCGGGCAAGAGCATCCATGATGGATTTTCGGACTCCGCCACGCGCAGCTATCTCGACCTGAACCGCTGCGGAACGCCGCTGGTCGAAATTGTCAGTGATCCCGACATCCGCACTCCCGACGAAGCGTTTGAATACCTCACTCGTCTGAAAGAGATACTGCTCTACACGGCCGTCTCCGACTGCAACATGGAAGAAGGCTCACTGCGCTGCGACGCAAACGTGAGCGTCCGCCTGAAAGGCGCGCCGAAGTTCGGCACCAAAGCCGAAGTAAAAAACGTGAACAGCTTCCGCTTTATCCGGCAGGCGCTGGAGTACGAGATCGAGCGGCAGATCGAAGTGATCGAGGAAGGCGCCCGGGTGGTGCAGGAGACGCGCCTATGGAACGCCAACGAGGGCCGCACCTATTCCATGCGCTCCAAAGAGCAGGCGCACGACTACCGCTACTTCCCCGAGCCGGACCTGCCGCCACTTGTCCTCACGCCCGAATTCATTGCGCAGAAGCGGGCGGAGCTTCCAGAGCTGCCTGAAGCGCGCCGCAAGCGGATGATCGCCGAGTACGAGTTGAATGTGAAGGACGCGCACACCCTCACCTCATCGCGCGAATTCGCGGATCGTTTTGAAGCGGCTGCGAAGACCGCGAAAAATCCACGCCGTGTTGCCAACATTCTGCTCAGCGAACTTGCCGGCCGCCTCAACGCACTCGGCCTCGCACTGGACCAGTCGCCGATATCGATGGCAGGAGTGGTTCTCGCAGCTGACCTTCTTGAAGAGGGCAAGATCAGTTCCAAGCAAATGAAAGGCCTCTTCGACATTTCCTTCGAAAAGGGCGAGGACTTCCCTGCCGTCTACGAACGCGAAAAGCCGGAACAGATCACCGATACGGGCGCGATCGAAAAGCTGATTGACGAAGTAATCGCCGCAAATCCGAAACAGGTGGAGCAATATCGCGCCGGTAAGAAGACCATTGCCGGATTTTTTGTCGGCCAGGTGATGCGCGCATCGAAGGGTCAGGCCAACCCGGCTTTGCTCAACGAATTAGTCACGAAGAAGCTGGAAGGCTGATCAAGCGCGCGTTTTTTACCGCGCCTTGGCCATCGGGTGGCGCGCTGAGTCACGCCACGGTGCGCGAACGGTATAAACCGGGATGGCTGTAGCCGTTTCCTTTTCCACGCTCAGTAGCTTCCGCCTGAGCAGCCATCGAACCGCCGACTGTGCGGAGCTCTTCGAGATCCCGACCGACTCCGCGATCTGCTGATAACTTGCGCGCACATCCGCCTTGGCGCGGCCCTGCTCTGCCGCGAGCCACAGATAAACAAGGAAGCTGACCGGCTTGTGGTCGTGACCGACCAGGTCGCGCATCAACACGTCGGTGATGTAGTCATCGAGCAGAGGCATTGCTGTATTAACAGATACTAGAGCAACGACTACCTGATTGATCGCGGAATTTTTCCACGCTATTCTCTGCAGCGTGAGGTCGAAATGCTAAGAGGGATCAAGTTTGTCGGAGTTCCTGTGCGCGATCAGGACGTCGCACTGAAGTTCTACACCGAGGCGCTGGGCATGATGGTCACCACAGACCAGCCCTTCACTCCGCAGCAGCGATGGATCGAACTCAAAATCCCTGGGGCCGACACCGGCATCACCCTGTTCACGCCGCAAGGACACGAAGACCGGATAGGGCAGTTCCAATCCATTTCGTTTTGGTGCGATGACGTCTTTGGAGAGGCAGATGCGCTCAAGAAGAAAGGCGTGGTCTTTACAAAAGAACCGGCGACCGAGTCATGGGGAACGGCCGCCGTCTTCAGTGATCCGGATGGAAATCAATTCGTGCTGTCGAGCCGGAAATAGAACTACTTCATCTTTAACTCCGTCTCGAAGTCCTTGCGCGCATCCCACGAGCTCACGGTCTTGGTGGCGCTCTTTTTGCCATCCTTCTCTGCCCAGAGATCGTAGTCGTCTGTCATGTTTACCTGCGCAAAGCGAAAGCGGCCGTTGCTTGCAGAAGTGTAGCTGCGGATTGCCTTGGTCTTGCTGTTCTTCAGAAATACTGTGGCGCCCTGTACCGGAGCTGAATCGGCACCGACCACCAGTCCGGACACGCTGCGTTGTCCAAGGTTCTGGGCATGCGCTACGGAAAGACTACCGACAAACGGAATGGCACCCATACTCAAAGCCGCGAATACGGCGCACGCCGCCAATCTTGCTCGGTTCCCTTTCACTCTTCCTCCTCGTCCTCGTCTTTGAAATCGTCATCATCTTCATCGATCCCCTCTTCCACCTTCGACAACTCAAGGGGTTCAACGCCGACGATTTCATACTCGGTTCCACACTCGCCGCAGGCGACCACGTCGCCTTCTTCTACTTCTTCCACATCGATATCAAGTTGGCTTTCGCATTCGGGGCAGCTAGTCATGGCAGCCTCCTCTCTCCAGGCATTCGTAATGTAGGATGACGGTACTCATAGGGTACGAACTTCGGCTAGTTTTAGGCAAACCCTTCGCAAAGGTCAAGTAGCCTGAACCCCTCCTCACACAGAAGTACCGCATCGGAGAACAGAATGCAGATTCAGCGTGTACTGTTGTTTTGCTGGCTCGCTTTTTCTTGCGCTCGTGCTGGAGCGCAGCCCGATTATCAGCGTCATGCCACCCCCGTCAGGCATGCTCCCGTGGACCCAGCCATTGCTCGGGCCCTTGCGTCTATCACGCCTGCTCAAATAGATCAGACGGTAAATTCGCTGGTTAGTTTCGGTACCCGCAATACATCGTCCAGCATGGATACCGACCTTCCGCCCGGCCGGGGCATTAACGCCGCGGCTGACTGGATCGCGGGGCAGTTTGATGCCATTTCGCGGCAGTGCGGTAACTGCCTTGAGGTCAAGCGCGACAGCTTCATCGCTGATCCGGCCAGCGGAGAGCCCTGGGCCCGGCGCATTCCCAAGCCGACTAAAATCACCAACGTGTATGCCGTTCTCCGCGGAAATGATCCGACACAGGCCAAGCGCATGGTGCTGGTCACCGGCCACTACGACTCCATGAACTCAAACGCATTTGCGAATTGGGCAGACACCTCGGGCGACGCTCCCGGCGCGAACGACGATGCCTCCGGCGTGGCCGTCTCGCTCGCTTGCGCCCGCGCTTTAAGCAAGCTGAAATTCCCTTCCACCATCGTCTTCGTAGCGGTGGCCGGCGAGGAGCAGGGCCTTGTTGGCTCAGAACACCTGGCCAAACTTGCGAGGTCTGAAGGCTGGCAGCTCGAAGCGGTGCTCAACAACGATATCGTTGGCGGCAACACAACTCCCGGCGACACTCTGCAATTGAAAGACCGCGTGCGCGTTTTTTCAGAGGGCGTGCCCGTCTCGGCCACTCCACAGGAACAGCAGCGGATCCGCGCACTGGGGAAAGAAAACGACTCACCCAGCCGCGAACTCGCGCGCGCCATAGCCGACGCTGCCCGGACCTATTTCGCCGGAAGCACGCCGCAGACCCGCTTCAGTGCGTTCCTTGTCGATCGTCCGGATCGCTACCTGCGCGGTGGCGATCACAGTTCCTTCAACCGCGAGGGATTTGCAGCCGTCCGCTTTACCGAGTGGCGCGAAGACTACAACCACCAGCATAAAAATATCGTGCGTCCTCCTGCCGGTTCCGGCATGCCGGTAGAGGGTGATCTGCCCGAGTTCGTCGATTTTAAATACGTGGCGCAGGTGGCGCGTTTGAACGCCGCGACTCTGGCAACACTGGCATTCGCCCCCGGCGAACCGCAGAAGGTCACAATTGAAAACAAGATGACGGAGAACAATACTTCGCTCACCTGGCAACCGCCCGAGGGCGGAGGCGTGGCCCACTACGACGTGCTCTGGCGGGAGACAACCTCCCCGGACTGGCAATACGCGCAGATGGTTGAGTCGAAATCGGATGAAAGCCAGGTTTCCGTGACCCTGCCCATCTCCAAGGACAACGTAATCTTCGGCGTGCGCTCGGTGGATGCGAAGGGACATCGCGGGCTGGTCGTTGTTCCGTAAGCTCCCGTAGCCGGGAAGGTCCGCGGAAGAACCCGGAAAGGAGAATCGCCGGGCTAGGCCGAATGACACGCCCGCGCCGTTCCGGTTAACCTGTTCATGACCATGCCACGGATTGGCGCCACCCAACTATCGTTTCCGAGCTTCCGCGGCGCAACGCGGCTGCTGGTGCTCGTCAACCTGGTGGCGTTTTTTATCCTGATCATTCTGCAGTCGACCAGCCAGGACCTTTACAACTGGCTGGTTCTGAACGGTGCACTGTGGCCGCGCGCGTTCCTGCACGGCTCGATCTTGCAGCCGTTCACGTACAGCTTCGTCCAGCTAGGCATTTCATCCACCCTGTTCGCGCTGCTCTCACTCTGGTTCCTGGCGGGCTTCCTTGAGAATTTTCACTCGCGCGATTGGGTGCTCGGCCTCTACGGAACATCGGTCCTTTTTACAGCGGCAGCCGGGATTCTCATCTACGTTGGCAGCGTCGTCCTCGGCTACTCTCTGCCGGAGATCCCGCTGTACGGCTCCTTCGGAGGAGTCTTTGGCTTGCTGGTCGTTATCGGCGTTCTCTACGGCGACACTGAGTTCATGCTTTTTCCGCTGCCCATCAGCATCAAGGCCCGCTACATCGCAATCATCTACGGCCTGGTCGCGGTCGCCTACTTCTTCACCAGTTCGCGCATGTACGCCTTCGCCCAGCTCGGCGGAGCGCTGGGCGGCTGGCTGTTTACGCGGATGGCGCCCCGGCGCGGCGTCTCCTTCTTGCTGAGCGAACGCTGGTATGGCATGCGCAACGGGTTTTACCGCTGGAAGCGTCGCCGTGCCGCCAAGAAGTTCGAGGTCTACATGAAGTCACAGGGCAAGACCGTTCGCTTCGACGGCAACGGCCGACAGATTGACGAAGACCCTGAAGACAAAAAGCGCTGGAATTAATTGGGGGGGCCTTATGAAACAAGAGAACGACCCCGAATCAATTCGCGAGAACTACGACCGTCTCGCCAAAGATTACGCGCTTAAGATCTATGGCGAACTCGAGCACAAGCCGCTCGATCGTGAACTACTCACCCGGTTTGCCGCCGACGCAAAAGGCTGTGGCAGGATTTGCGATATGGCCTGCGGTCCGGGTCACGTGACTCGATTTTTGCGGGACGCAGGCGCTGACGTCTTCGGCCTCGATCTCTCGCCCCAAATGCTCGCTCAGGCTCGCGCCCTCAACTCCGACATTTCCTTTCGCGAGGGCAACATGCTCGCGCTCGAACTGGAAAGCGCTTCGCTGGCGGGAATCACCGCGTTCTACGCCATCGTCAACATCCCTGCGGCTTCGTTGCCGGCTGTGTTCGCAGAAATGTTCAGGGTGCTTCAGCAGGGCGGTCTGCTTCTGCTCGCTTTCCACATTGGAGACGAAGTTCTGCGACCGGAAGAGTTGTGGGGCAATCGCATCGGCATCGATTTCTACCAGCTTCAGCCGCACCGGATTGAGCATCTGCTCACTGAGGCTGGTTTCGCCATTGATGACGTTGTCGAGCGCGATCCATACCCCGATATTGAGTTCCAAAGCCGCAGAGCATACGTCTTTGCGCAGAAGCCGACAGATCCAGCTGGAGTCTGAACGCTCTCCGGACTTCACCGGCCCATCTTCCGGGCCGCAATTCAGCCGGCCGTGCCTTCATCCACCTTGCGCTCGATGATGGTCTCGTCCATGGGCTCATCGAGATTGCCTTCCACCACCGCGTCGGATCGCGCAATCGTTGTATTGGGATGATGTCTGCGGAGCACGCGGCTTGTGTCATCGCGTCCGGGTTCGACGGCGATCGCGCCGATTTCGCCCTGCATGGGATCGGCTTCCGTAAATCGCGCGAGCCGCTCTTCGGCTGTGTCGTCGACTATGCGGCCTGAGCTGTCGCGGGTGCTGGGCGGGTAGTCGTCCTGCAGGAAATTCACCTTCAGCGCATCGACTTCCTCTTCGGTGGTTGCAGCCAGTTCCGAGAGCTTTTCGCTGAGGCCGTCCTGATTCATGTCGTCGCGGCTCTCTGCTCCTGACGCCAGCACCTCGACGCGCTCAACATCGTTTTCATTATCGAGTTCGTCGGGAGTGGTGCCCATCTCGCGGGAAAGATCTCCGGCCTGTCCCGGGCGGACCTCATCTGTCTGATTCTTATCTGTTCGCGCCATGCTGTGTTCTGCTCCTGATCAGCTCATTGGTTCGTGCTCTCCGTTCAGATGCATCCCGCAACGCAATCGCATGTCTGGAGCGGTGCATATCGCGAGACCGCCAGCACAATCTGCCGAACAGCGGTGGGATACAATCCTCTCTGGAATGAACAAGAAGATTGCTTTTCTCTTTCCGGGGCAGGGTTCCCAAACCGTAGGAATGGGCCGTGATCTTGCCGAGCGGTTCCCGGTTGCCAGACAAACCTTTGCCGAAGCCGATGAAGCCTGCGGATTCGCCTTGTCGAAGCTCTGCATGGAGGGCCCCGAAGAAGACCTGAAGCTGACCGAGAACACGCAGCCCGCGATCATGACCGTAAGTGTGGCGGCGTTCCGCGTTCTGGCTGAACATGGCATCACGCCTGCGCTCGCAGCTGGACACTCCCTGGGTGAATGGTCTGCGCACGTGGCTGCCGGGACGCTGTCGTTTGCCGACGCCGTACGCGCCGTAAAGACCCGCGGCCGCGCCATGCAGCAGGCGGTTCCCCCGGGTCAGGGTGCGATGGCCGCGATTCTGCAGCTCGATCCTGAGAAAGTGGCGGAGGCCTGCGATGCCGCCGCGCAGGACACCGGCCTGGTCGTCGCAGCGGCGAATCTGAACTCGCCTGGCCAAACCGTGATCTCCGGATCTGCAGCAGCAGTTGAAAAGGCTGCGGCCATCTGCAAAGAGCGTGGCGCCCGCCGCGCCGTGATGCTTCCTGTCAGCGCTCCCTTCCACTGCGCCCTGATGAAACCGGCCCAGGAAGAAGTGGCCCGCGTTCTTGCCGGATTGAAGCTGAACGAGCCTCAAATTCCGATAGCGTCCAACGTGAGCGG
>Ga0207667_10007643_pt1 | contig 12947 bp, 9 predicted proteins | sample KBSCornC52_FD_184301 | JGI IMG/M metagenome (GOLD analysis project Ga0207667, IMG submission 184301) | Corn rhizosphere microbial communities from Kellogg Biological Station, Michigan, USA - KBS Corn C5-2 (SPAdes) (version 2) | ecosystem: Host-associated > Plants > Roots > Rhizosphere > Soil ...
ATCGGCGAGATCATCGGGGGCTCGCAGCGCGAGGAGCGCCTGGACGTCCTCGACCGGCGGATCGTGGAGGCGGGCCTGGACCCGGAATCCTACGGCTGGTACCGGGATCTGCGCCGCTACGGCACCGTGCCGCACGCGGGCTTCGGGCTGGGGTTCGAGCGCACGGTCGCCTACGTGACCGGGCTCGCCAACGTCCGGGACGCGATCCCCTTCCCCCGGACGCCGGGGCACGCGCGCTACTGAAGGGGCCGAAGGGCCTTCTCCGGCGCCCCCTTGGTACAATTCGCACCCTGGTTTCCGCATTTCGTCCCATTCGGCTACCCGCCGGGCCGGGGCGCGCCTAACCTCTTGCATCCAAAAGAAAACAAGAGCCCCATGCCCCTCCGGTTCGTGCCTTTGCTCCTGGTCCTCCTGCTTGCCGCGGCCTGCAAGGGTCCCGCCGCGTCCCAGGCGGGCCTCGCCGCGCCGCTCCTCATCGCGCCGGAAGACGTCCACACCATCCAGAACGCGGCCCTGAGCTCCGGGCCCGCCATTACCGGCACCATCCAGCCCGAGCGTAAAGCGGACCTGCGCGCGGAGGTCCCGGCCGTGGTCCTCGCGGTGCTGAAGGAGAACGGGGACGTGGTGAAGAAGGGCGACCTCCTGGTCCGCCTGGACGACACGTCGATCCGCGACGCGCTCTCCTCGTCGGAGGCGGCGCGCCGTGCGGCCGAGCAGGCCTACGAGCAGGCCCAGCGCCAGTTCGAGCGGATGACGACGCTGCGCAAGTCGGGGATGGCCTCGGCGCAGCAGGTGGAGGACGCCGAGATCCGCAGGAACAACACCCAGAGCGACATGGAGGGCGCCCGCGCCCGCGTCGTGAGCGCCCGGCAGCAGATGCAGCGCACCGAGGTGCGCGCGCCCTTCGACGGCGTGGTGAGCGAGCGCAAGGTCTCCGCCGGGGACACGGCGCAGGTGGGCAAGGAGCTCCTCAAGGTGATCGACCCGCGCAGCATGCGCTTCGAGGCGCTCGTCGCCGCGGACCACGTGGGAGAGGTCCACCCGGGCCAGAACGTGAGCTTCCGCGTGAACGGCTACGGCGAGCAGGAATTCGCGGGCCGCGTGCGCCGCGTGAACCCGGCGGCGAACCCGACCACGCGCCAGGTCGAGGTGCTGGTCGATTTCGTGGGCGAGAAGCAACCGCACCTGGCGGGCCTCTACGCCGAGGGCCGCCTCGAGACGAGCACCCGCACGACGCTCACCATCCCCGCGAGCGCGGTGGTGAGGGACGGCGACCGCGCCTCCGCCTTCCGCGTGGCGGGCGGCAAGCTCCAGAAGGTCCCGCTCACGCTGGGCGAGCGCGACCCGCGCACGGGCGAGTTCGCCGTCGCGCAGGGCCTCGCCGAGGGCGACCGGGTGCTCCGCTACCCCACCACGCTCCTGAAGGACGGCCAGCCCGTGCAGGCCTCGGGCCCGTCCGCCGCGGCCGTGGCGTCCACCGCGCCGTCGAAGTGACCGCCCGGGAGCGCGCGTGATCCTCTCCGACTTCAGCATCCGCCGCCCCGTGGCGACCGTGGTGATCATCATCGCGCTCATGTGCCTGGGCCTCATCGCGCTGAAGAAGCTGCGCGTGAACCAGATCCCGGACGTGGAGCAGCCGGTGATGGTGGTGACGATCCCGTATCCGGGCGCTTCCCCGGAGACGGTCGAGCGCGAGATCGTGAACCGCGTGGAAAAGGCGCTCCAGAGCATCCCGCAGGTCTACGAGATCCGGTCGACCTCCTCGGACAGCCAGGCGCAGATCGTCATCATCTTCAATTTCAAGAAGAACATGTCGGACGCGGCGGACGAGATCCGCAACGCCATCGCGACCGTGCGCTACAAGCTGCCCGTGGAGATGCGCGATCCCATCCTCACGCGGATCGACCCTTCCGCGCAGCCGATCATGCAGCTGGCGCTTTCCTCGACCACCCAGAGCCACGCGGAGATCTCGCGCCTCGCCGAGGACGTGATCGCGGACCGCTTCCGCTCGATCGACGGGGTCGCGGTGGTGACCGTCAACGGGTCGCTCAGCCGCGAGCTCTCGGTCCTCCTCCACGCCGAGAAGCTGCGCGAGTACAACGTCTCGGTGGCGGAGGTCGTGGCGGCGCTGCGCGCCCAGAACACCACGGCGCCGGTGGGACGCGTGAAGGGCCCGCTCGACGAGCAGAACATCCGCCTCGTGGGCCGCATCGCATCCCCCGCGGACTTCAACGACATCGTCGTGAAGAGGAGCGGCGACCAGATCGTGCGCCTCGCGCAGGTCGCGACCCCCCAGGACGGCTTCGCCGAGCTCACGGGCTTCAGCGTGCGGAACGGCCATCCGAACGTGGGCCTCTCCATCACCCGCTCGCGCGACGCGAGCACGGTGTCGGTCGCCGCGCGCATCCGGGACATGGTGGGCGAGATCGGGAAGACGCTCCCGCAGGGGACGAAGCTCGAGGTGACGCAGGACGGCGGCAAGGACGCGGAGAACAGCCTCCACAACGTGGTGGACGCGCTCATGTTCGGGGCGCTCCTCACGATCTTCGTGGTGTACGCGTTCCTGAATTCGTGGCGCTCGACGCTCATCACCGCGCTCTCGCTCCCCACCTCGGCGATCGCGGCCTTCATCGCGATCTGGGCCTGCGGCTTCACGCTGAACTTCATGACGCTCCTCGGCCTCTCGCTCGCGATCGGCGTCCTCATCGACGATGCGATCGTCGTGCGGGAGAACATCGTGCGTCACATGGAGCGGGGCGAGGACCGGGTGACCGCGTCGCGCGCGGGGACGGCCGAGATCGGCCTCGCGGTGACCGCGACCACGCTCTCCATCCTCGCGGTCTTCATCCCGGTGGCGTTCATGGGCGGCGGCGCGGGCGAGTGGTTCCGGCCCTTCGCGCTCACGGTCGCGACCTCCGTCCTCGTGAGCCTCTACGTCTCGTTCACGCTGGACCCGATGCTCTCGGCCTACTGGGGCGACCCCGTGGGCTACCGGGACCAGGAGAAGCGCGGCCTGAGGAAGGCGCTCGCCCACTTCAACGACTGGTTCGACCGGCAGGCCGACCGTTACGGGAACGTGATCGCGTGGGCGCTCCACCACCGGCGCTGGATGACCGCGATCGCGGTGGTGACGTTCGCCTGCGCGCTCGTGCTGCAGGCGACCGTCGGCGGCTCCACGTTCCTCCCGCCCTCGGACTACGGCACCATCGCGATCGACGTGCGCACGCCCTCCTCGGCGAGCCTCGAGTACGCGCGGTTGAAGGTCGAGAAGGCGGCGGAGCTCGCGCGCACGATCCCCGAGACCGTCGCCACCAACAGCACCGTCTTCGCGGGCGGCGGGCGCGTCTACGTGGACATCGGCAAGAGCAACAAGCGCCGGCGCGGCCACATCGAGATCGCGGCGGACCTGCGGAAGCTCCTGGCGCGCCTCGTGGGCGCCGAGTACGTGGTGATCGAGGACCTGAACCAGGGCGTGCGGAAGCCCGTGCAGATCCAGTTCACGGGGCCGGACTCGCGGCGCCTCATGGCGATCACGGGCGACTTCATGGACCGCATGAAGGCGATCCCCGGCGCGGTCGACGTGGGACTCTCGGAGCAGGAGCCCAAGGACGAGCTCAAGATCGAGCTGGACCGCGGGCTCGCCAACTCGCTCGGCATCTCGGTCGCGGATGCCGCGCAGTCGCTGCGCGTGGCCTTCGCGGGCGTCGAGGTGGGCGACTGGATCGATCCCACCGGGGAGACCCGCGACGTCTCCGTGCGCCTCGCCCCCGAGGACCGCGTCGACGCCTCGAACATCGAGCACCTCCCGATCGCGGTCACGGGCACGAACATGATGGTGCCGCTCGACCAGATCGCCAACGTGACCATGGGCAAGGGCCCGGCGCAGATCCAGCACCTCGACGGCAAGCGCATGGTCGCGGTCACCGCCAACACCCAGGGCCGCGCCTCCGGCGAAGTGACGGCCGACGCGTTGAAGCTCGCGAAATCCATCGACTTCCCGACCGGCTACGGCATCAAGCTGGGCGGGGCCTCGCGCGACCAGCAGGAGGTCTTCAGCGAGATGTTCACCGCGCTCGTGATGGGCATCGCGCTCATGTACCTGGTGCTCGTGATGCAGTTCGGCTCGTTCACGGCGCCGCTCCCCGTGATGCTCTCGCTCCCGCTCTCGCTGATCGGCGTCGTGGTGGCGCTCCTCCTCACGCACGGGACGTTGAACCTCATGAGCTTCATCGGCATCATCATGCTGATGGGCCTGGTCGCGAAGAACGCGATCCTCCTCCTCGACTGCGCGAGGAAGGAAGAGGCGCAGGGCGTGGCCCGCGAGGACGCGCTCATGCACGCGGGCCGCGTGCGGCTGCGTCCCATCCTCATGACCACGTTCGCGCTGATCGCCGGCATGATGCCGGTCGCGATCGGCGTGGGCGAGGGGGGCGAGTTCTACCGGCCGATGGCGGTCGCGATCATCGGGGGCACGATCACCTCGACCCTCCTCACGCTCCTCGTGGTGCCCACCTTCTACGACTCGATCGAGATCGCGCACGACCGGGCCATCGCCAAGTTCCGCCGCCGGGCGCTGGGCTGGAACCCGCTCGCGGCCTTCGTCGCGACCCTCCTGGAGGCGATCCTCACGCTCCTCCTCGTGCGCTTCGCCTACCGCGCCGTGAAGCGCGCGGTTTTCCGCGGCAGCCGCAGCGCCGCCGCGCCCGCCGCCCCGGCCACCGAAGGCATCCCCGTCCAGACGGGCGACTGAGGGGCCGCCCGCCTTACAATTTCTTACGTTCCGCCTCGTGGAACGGGGGTCCGGAATGGGCGCTCGCGGTATGATCGCTTGTCGCCCTCGCCCCCATGACCCCATCGCGCCCCCAGTCCATCCCCCACCCGCGCCGCAAGTGGCTCGTGGCCGCCGCCATCGCGCTCGTGGTCGCGGGGGCGGTCGGCTGGCGTCTCGCGGGCAAGGGCGGCGAGGCCAAGGGCGCGCGGAAGGCGGGCGGCCCGGTCGTGGTCGTCTCCGCCCTCGCCCAGACCCGCGACGTCCCGGTGCGCCTCACCGCGAACGGCACCGTCACCGCGCTCCAGACCGTCGACGTCCGCTCCCAGATCACGAGCATCGTGAAGGAGGTGCACATTCGCGAGGGCCAGTTCGTGCGCGCGGGCGAGCTCCTCTTCACGCTGGAGTCCGGCACGGAGGCCGCGAACCTCAAGAAGGCGCAGGCCCAGGTCGAGAAGGACCAGGCGGACCTCGCCACCGCGGAGCGCAACCTCGAGCGCCAGCGCGAGCTCTTCCGGCAGAAATTCATCTCCCAGGCCGCGCTCGACACCGTCCAGAACTCGGTGGACACGCTCACGGGCCAGATCGCGATCGACCGCGCGGCGGTGGAGGCCACGCGCGTGGCGTTGGGCTACACGCAGATCCGCGCGCCCTTCGCGGGGCGCACCGGGACGATCAACGTGCGCCCGGGAAGCCTCGTGCAGCCCGGCTCGAACGCGAGCGCGTCGGCCTCTCCCGCCCTCGTGACGATCACCCAGGTCGACCCGATCACCGTCGCCTTCACCCTTCCGGAGAAGGAGCTTCCGGCGCTGCAGCAGGCCCTCGCGGCCGGGCCGGTCTCGGCGGTCGCGGCGCCCCCGGCGGGCGGCAGCTTCACGGGGAAGGTGGTCTTCGTGGACAACGCCGTCGACACCACGACGGGCACGATCAAGGTGAAGGCCGAGTTCGCGAACCCCGGGTCGCGCCTGTGGCCGGGCATGTTCGTGAACGTCCAGATGTCGCCCCGCACGCTCGCGAAGGCGACCGTGGTCCCGACGCAAGCCGTGCAGACGGGGCCCGACGGCCGCTTCGTCTACGTCGTGGGCGCGGACGGGAAGGTGCAGCAGAAGAACGTGAAGCTCGCCTACGTGGACGAGGCGCTCTCGGTCGTGGAGGGCATCGACCCGGGCGCGCGCGTGGTGGTCGAGGGCGCGCAGAACCTGCGGCCGGGAAGCGCGGTCGCGGAGGCGGACCGGTCCGGACCGGGCGCTCCGGAGGAGGCCGCCAAGGCGGAGGGACGCAAGCGCAAGGCCGCCGGGGCGAAGCCCGCCTAGGCGAGGGGTCGGCGTGAACATCTCCGAGCCGTTCATCCGCCGTCCGGTGATGACGGTGCTCCTCTCGGCGGCGGCCGTGGTGGCCGGCATCCTCGCGTACGACGGGATCCCCATCGCCGCGCTCCCGCAGTTCGATACGCCGACGATCCAGGTGACGGCGCGCCTGCCCGGCGCGGGGCCGGAGACGATGGCCTCGTCCGTCGCGACGCCGCTCGAGAAGCAGTTCTCCACGATCTCGAGCCTCGACGTCATCAGCTCGACCTCCACCCAGGGCGAGACGCAGATCACGCTCGAGTTCAACCAGGACCGCAACATCGACGAGGCGGCCGTCGACGTGCAGGCCGCGCTCTTCCGCGCCTCCCGGAACCTCCCGCCGGAGATGACCACGCCGCCCGAGTACCGGAAGGTGAACCCGGGCGAGTTCTCGATCATCTTCGTGACCCTCACCTCGCCCTCGATGGCGCTCTCGGAGCTGGACGCCTACGCGGAGAACCTCATCTCGCCCACGCTCTCGACCCTTCCGGGCGTGGCGCAGATCAGCGTGGCCGGCCAGAAGCGCTTCGCGGTGCGGGTGCAGGCGCGGCCGGACGCGCTCGCCTCCCGGAACCTCACCATGGACGACCTCGCCGCGGCGATCAAGGCGGCGAACGCCAACTCGCCGGTGGGCACGCTCGACGGCCGCCGGCAGACCCTCACCATCCAGGCGAACCGCCAGCTCACCCGCGCGGCGGACTTCCGGCCGATCATCGTCGCGAACCTCCCCAACGGCAGCGTCGTGCGGCTGGAGGACGTGGCGGACGTCGAGGACAGCGTCGAGTCCGTGAAGACCGCGAGCTGGTCGAACGGCGAGCCCTCGATCGCGCTCTTCATCCAGCGACAGCCCGGCGCCAACACCGTGGCCGCCATCGATTCCATCAAGGCCGCGCTCCCGGCGATCCTCGCCCAGATGCCCAAGTCGGTCGACCTCCAGATCCAGCTCGACCGGTCGGTGTCGATCCGCGCGGCGATCCACGACGTGAAGATCACCCTCGGGATCACCGCGGTGCTGGTGGTGCTCGTGATCTACCTCTTCCTGCGCCGCCCGTCGGCCACCATCATTCCCACGCTCTCGCTCCCGATCTCGCTCATCGGGACGCTGGCGCTCATGCGCGCGCTGGGCCTTTCGATCGACAACGTCTCGCTCCTGGGCATCACGCTCGCCGTGGGCCTCGTCGTGGACGACGCGATCGTCATGCTCGAGAACATCGTGCGCCACGTCGAGGCGGGCATGGACCCCTTCGAGGCGGCGATCCGGGGCTCGCAGGAGATGTGGTTCACGATCGTCTCGATCTCGATCTCGCTGGTCGCCGTCTTCATCCCCATCTTCTTCATGCCGGGCGTGGTGGGGGGGCTCTTCCACGAGTTCGCGATCGTGGTCTCCCTCGCGATCCTGGTCTCCGCGGGCGTCTCCCTCACCCTCGTGCCCATGCTCGCGAGCCGCTACATCCGCCACGAGCGCGAGGACGACCCGGTGCTCAAGTGGACCGCGTGGTTCGAGCGCTTCTTCCAGTGGGTGCTGCGGCTCTACACGCGGCTCCTCGACTGGTGCCTCGTGCACCGGCTCGTGGTGCTCGTGGTCGCGGCCGGCACGCTCGCCGCCACGGTCGCGCTGGTGGTCCTCATGCCGAAGGGCTTCTTCCCGACGGAGGACATCGGCCAGATCTCCGTGAACGTCGAGGCGGTCGAGGACATCTCGTTCCCCGCGATGACCGATCTCCTCGAGCGCGTGGACCGCGTGGTGCGCGAGAATCCGGCGGTCGAGTCGTCGCTCACGCGGGCCGACGAGACCAACAACGGCCGCATGTTCGTGAACCTGAAGCCGCGCGGGGAGCGCCCGCCGCTGCAGCAGGTGCTGGAGGACCTGCGGAAGAGCGTCCGCGTCGTGCCGGGCGTGAACGTCTATTTCAACCCCATCCAGAACCTGCGGATCGGCGGGCGCGTGTCGAAGAGCCAGTTCCAGTACGTGATGCGCAGCGTCGAGCCCGGGCAGCTCCTCGAGTACTCGCAGCGGCTCATGGGCCTCATGCGGCCGGACCCGATGTTCCGCGACGTGACGAGCGACGCGCAGCTGAAGGGCCTGCAGGCGGAGCTCCGTATCGACCGCGACAAGGCGAACGCGCTGGGCGTGAACATCCAGGACATCCGCACCGCGCTCTACACCGCGTTCGGCGACCGGCAGGTCTCCACGATCTACACCGCCGTGGATTCCTACCAGGTGATCCTCCAGGCTTCGGACGCGGACAAGCGCGACGAGAGCGCGTTCGCGAAGGTCTTCGTGCGCGGGAAGGGCGGGGCGCTCGTGCCCCTGTCCAGCATCTCCACCGTGGAGCGCACCGTGGGGCCGGTCGCGATCAACCACACGGGGCAGCTGCAGTCGATCACGGTCTCGTTCAACCTCGCGCCCGGGCGCTCGCTCGGGGATGCGGCGAACAAGATCGAGGCGTGGCGGGAGGAGATGCGGATGCCGCCCTCGGTCCTCACGAGCTGGGGCGGGGACGCGGCCGCCTTCCAGGCCTCGCAATCGAGCCAGGTCTGGCTCATCGTGAGCGCGCTCCTCGTGATCTACGTGCTCCTGGGCGTGCTCTACGAGAGCTACATCCACCCGCTCACGATCCTCGCGGGCCTTCCCTCCGCGGCCGTGGGCGCGCTCCTCACGCTCACCCTCTTCGGCCAGGACCTCTCGATCATCGCGACGATCGGGATCCTCATGCTGATCGGCATCGTGAAGAAGAACGCCATCATGATGATCGACTTCGCGCTCGCGGCGCAGCGCGAGCAGGGGATGGCGCCGCAGGAGGCGATCCGGCAGGCGTGCCTGCTGCGCTTCCGGCCGATCCTCATGACCACGTTCGCGGCGATGATGGGCGCCATCCCCATCGCGCTGGGCCTGGGCACCGGCGCGGAGCTTCGCCAGCCGCTGGGCCTCGCGGTCGTGGGCGGCCTCGCCTTCTCGCAGGTGATCACGCTCTTCATCACCCCGGTGATCTACCTCTACCTCGACCGCTACTCCGGCAAGGGCCCCGTCACGCGCCCCATCGGGGAGCCCGCGGCGGTTCCCGCGGGAGAGTAGGGTGGCGCCGCGCGTCGTGGCCGAGGAGTACTGGGCGGACAAGAAGGGGGTGCGCCTCTGGGTGTACAGGAAGCGCGCGGAGGGCGTGGCGCCGCGCGGGCGGCTCTTCTGCGTGCACGGCTCGTCCTACTCCGGCAAGACGATGTTCGACCTGCAGGTGCCGGGCCGCGAGGGCTACTCGCTCATGGACCATTTCGCGCGCCGCGGCTACGACGTGTGGACCATGGACCACGAAGGCTACGGGCACTCGGACCGCACGGCCTCCAGCTCGGACATCCAGGCGGGCGTGGACGACCTCGCGGCGGCCATGGCCGTGGTGGAGAAGGCCGGGGTCGAGCCGCGCTTCGCGTTCTTCGGGCAGTCGTCCGGGGCGCTGCGCGCCGCGCGCTTCGCGAACCAGCATCCGCGCCACGTCGAGAAGCTCGCCCTCGACGCCTTCGTCTGGACCGGGAAGGACGCGCCCACCCTCGCCCAGCGCGCGAAGAAGCTCACCGAGTACCGTGCGAGCAACCGCCGGCTGGTGAGCGCGGAGTTCTACCGGAACGTCTTCACGCGCGACCACTCCGGCGCCGCGGAGCCCATGCTGGGCGACATCGTCGCGGCCGAGGAGCTCCGCTACGGCGATTCGGTGCCCACCGGGACCTACGTCGACATGGTGACGAAGCTCCCGCTCGTGGATCCGGAGAAGATCGCGTGCCCCGTGCTCATCATCCGGGCCGAGCACGACGGCATCGCGACGGACGAGGACGTGCTCGCGTTCTGGTCGCGCCTCCCGCACCCGGACAAGGCACTCGTGAAGATCGGCGGCATGGCGCACACCGCCTTCCTGGGCGTGAACCGCGCGCGCTTCCACCATGCGCTCGAGGGCTTCCTCGAGATGCCCGCGCGCGTGGACCTCGCGGGCGGCGCCGGCCACGGCGGCGCGGAAGGCTGATCAGTCCCTCTCGGCCTCGAGCTTCGGGCGCGGGTCTTCCCGAGGTTCCATCACTTGCGCATGGCTTTCCTCCGGCGGCGATTGAATTTTCCGCGGGGCGGAAAGTCGAATGGAGCTTCCCCCATCTTAGCGGAACCCCCATGGTCCCCGATCCCGCCCGCATCGCGCCGCTCGTGCGCCAGCTCCTGGTCGAGCTGGGCGAGGACCCGGACCGCGAAGGCCTCCTGCGCACGCCCGAGCGGGTGGCGAAGGCCCTCGCTTTCCTCACCCACGGCTACCGGAGCGATCTCAAGGCCGTCATCAACGACGCGCTCTTCACGCAGGACACGGGGAGCATGGTGATCGTGAAGGACATCGAGGTCTACAGCCTGTGCGAGCACCACATGCTGCCCTTCTTCGGCCGCTGCCACGTGGGCTACATCCCCAACGGGAAGGTCTTCGGCGTGAGCAAGCTCGCGCGGCTGGTGGACATGTACGCGCGCCGCCTGCAGCTCCAGGAGCGCCTCACGGAGCAGATCTCGCGGGTGATCATGGAGGAGGTCGGCGCGAAGGGGGTGGGCGTCATGATCGAGGCGAAGCATTTGTGCATGATGATGCGCGGCGTGGAGAAGCAGAATTCCGTGATGGTCACCTCGTCCGTCCTCGGCGTCTTCCGCGACCAGCTCGCGACGCGGGAGGAGTTCCTGACCCTGGTGGGACGCCGCACGTGAGCGGCCCGCTCGCGGGGCAGGCCGCGCTCGTCACCGGCGGCGACAGCGGCATCGGCGCGGAGGTCTGCCGCGTGCTCGCCGCGGCGGGCGCGATCGTGGGCATCAACTATCTCGGGGACGCGTCCGCGGCGGATGCGATGAGGGTCGAGATCGGCCGCGCGGGCGGGCGCGCGATCCCCGTGAAGGCGGACGTGTCGGACGAGGCCGCCGTCACGGCGATGTTCGAGCGCTTCGTGGCGCAAGCCGGCCGCGTCGACGTCGTGGTCGCGAACGCCGGCATCCAGATCGACGCCGCCGCGACCGAGATGACCGCCGCCGCCTGGCGCCGCGTGCTCGACGTGAACCTCACGGGGCAGTTCTTCTGCGCGCGCGAGGGCATCCGCCGCTTCCGCGTGCAGCCGCCGCTCGCCGCCTCGCGCGCCCGGGGGAAGATCGTGTGCATGAGCTCGGTGCACGAGGTGATCCCGTGGGCCGGCCACGTGAACTACGCGGCGTCCAAGGGCGGCGTCATGCTCATGATGAAGTCCCTCGCGCAGGAAGTGGCCCGCGACGGGATCCGCGTGAACGCCATCGCGCCCGGCGCGATCGCGACCCCCATCAACCGGCCCGCGTGGGAGACGCCGGAAGCGCGCGCGCGGCTCGTGAAGCTGATCCCGTACGGCCGCGTGGGCGAGCCGCTCGACGTCGCGAAGGCGGTGCTGTGGCTCGCGTCCGACGAGTCGGACTACGTGACGGGGACCACGCTCTTCGTGGACGGCGGCATGACGCTCTACCCGGGATTCGTGGACAACGGCTAGGCGCCGGGATTGGTACACTCGCGGGCATGGTCCTCCTCGGCATGCTCGATTCTCCCTACGTGCGGCGCGTCGCGATCTCCCTGAAGCTCATGGGCGTCGCGTTCGAGCACCGTCCGCTTTCCGTCTTCCGCACCTACGACGAGTTCCGCAAGGTGAACCCGGTCGTGAAGGCGCCGTCCCTCGTCTGCGACGACGGCACCGTGCTCATGGATTCCACGCTGATCCTCGACCACGTCGAGACGCTGGTCGATCCGGCGCGGCGGCTCATGCCCGCGGACGTGGCCGGGCGGCGTGAGGCCCTGCGCCTCGTGGGGCTCGCGATGGCGGCGTGCGAGAAGTGCGTGCAGATCTTCTACGAGCGCAGCACCCGGCCCCCCGAGAAGCGCCACGAGCCGTGGGTCGCGCGCGTGGTCGAGCAGGCGAATGCCGCCTTCCGCGAGTTGGAGCCCGCGGCGGGCCGCGCGAATCCCTGGCTGCAGGGCGAGCGCTTCAACGCGGCCGATGTCGCGGTGGCCTGCGCGTGGCGCTTCAGCCAGCACTACGACGCGGCGGAGGTCCCGGCGGCCGATTACCCGGCGCTCGTCGCCTATTCGCGCCGCGCCGAGGCGCTGCCGGAATTCGCCTCGACGCCGCTCGACTGACCTTCAGCCGTCGCGCCAGATCGCGGCCTCGCTGAAGCCCAGCGCGGCGAAGTCCTCCGCGCGAAGCGCCGCATCTCCCACGCAGTAGAACTCGTCGAGCTGCGGCGGCGCGACTGCCGTCCCGGCGAGCATGGCGTGCACCTGCCCGCGATGGTGGATCTGGTGCTGGAAGAGGTGCGCGAGGATCCGCCGCGCCGGATCGCGCGCGATCCCCCGAGGGCGCCGAATCGCGACTTCGGTGCCCACGTCCTCGTCCCGCAGCGCCTCGCAAAGCGCCACGAGCCGGCGATCCGTGGCGCGCTGCCGGGCGCCGAGCTCCGCGCACCCCTCGAAGGGCTCCTCGGGACGGAAGAAGGCCCCCGGGTCCTCGTGCGGCCCGCGTCCCGAGAGGGCGCGCTCGAGCGCGTCCACGTAGAACCAGTCGACCGTGAGGATGTGGTTGAGGGTCGCCTTGATCGATGGGAAGAAGCTCGTGCGCGGCGCGACGAACTCCGCCTGCGAGAGGCGGCCGCACGCTTCCAGGAGCCGGTGGTTCGCCCAGGCGTTGTTGTAGGCCTCGGTGGCGAAGTGGTGCGCGAGGGAGGGCGGCGAGGACATGCCCTATAGTAAAGTGCCCATCCCGGAACGCAACCGTCGCGCCTTGCCGCTCTCCGCCTTCCTCTCGCTCGACGACTT
>Ga0207667_10007644_pt1 | contig 12947 bp, 7 predicted proteins | sample KBSCornC52_FD_184301 | JGI IMG/M metagenome (GOLD analysis project Ga0207667, IMG submission 184301) | Corn rhizosphere microbial communities from Kellogg Biological Station, Michigan, USA - KBS Corn C5-2 (SPAdes) (version 2) | ecosystem: Host-associated > Plants > Roots > Rhizosphere > Soil ...
GCGCTCAAGCGAAGTCCTGAAATCCACAACTCCGATCACGCAAGGGTGTCCCGCAAGCTCAGCCACCACCTCCACCGGCAACGGAGCCTCCGCCCCACTCAACAAGACCACGGGAAGCGCCGACCGGTCAGCCACGCTCTGGAAGTACACCAGCGACTCCCGCACATTCCGCGCAGCCGCCGATGCCCCAACCAGCACCGCATCGTATCCACTCTGGCCGGCATACTCAGCAAGGTCCAGCGTCCCAGCCACGCTGTCCCGCGAGACCGCGGCCAGCAACACCTTCTCTGCCGCCGCAGACTCAGCCACCGCCCGCAGCGCAAGCCGCGTCGCCTCGTCGGAGAGCATCCCCGGCTCGCCGCTCTCCGACAACGCAACCAGCCCAGCCGCCGGGGTCAGCGAGTATCGCTCGACGTTCCGTTCAAGTTTTTTGAGATACAGGCGGCCGTCAGCAAAAAACGGGGTTGTCAGTGGAAGATGAAGCCCTTCAAGCAGCATCCCTCTATTCTAACCAGCCGGGAACGACTCAAATCAGTGAACCCCGGAGCGCGAAACAGAGGCATCTTCGCCGGCGCATCCAGATAAAGTAACTAAAGAAGTGCCATGATCAACGCGCCGGACAGACCGCGGGACAGATCGATCGGCGACCTCGTTCGCGAGGCGCTCTGGTTCCTCACCCACACGCTGGTGGCCATCGCCTTCCTCGCGGCGGTGCTGGGCGTCATGACGCTGAATCATCCCGACCCGAACTCGCCCTCGCCGAAGATCGTCGCAACGGTGCTGGCGTTTCTCGTGCCCATGTTCGGAGGTCTCATCGTCGCCCACATCCAGCAGAGCAAGACCGCGCGCTACGTGTGGATCTCGGGCCTGGTCGTGTTCGTCGTGGTCTCGGTCTGGGTGCTGGACCTGCCCACCGGCAACGGTCTCTGCGAAGGATGCGGTTCGGTGGAGAAGATATGGCGCACCTTCTTCTCCTTCACCCACGGTAGCGGTCTGATGAGCGGCGACGGCCCGCTCATCGGCGCATGGATACCCCTCGCGATGGTGAGCTACGCCATCGGCGCGCGGTTCGGCCTCGAACCCTAGACGAAATTAGACCGCCACTGCCGCCCGTTCCGCATGGAGCGTCTGCAACGCAGCAACGCTCAGCGTGCCGCCCTGCAACGCCGAGATGCCCTCGGCCGCCGCGCGCGCCGCGGCCAGCGTCGTAATCGTCGGGACGCGCGCCAGCACGGCTGCACGCCGGATCGCCATCTCGTCGAAGAAGGTGTCCTGCCCGCGGGGCGTGTTGATGATCATCTGTATACGGTCGCCCTTGATCAGATCGACAACGTTGGGACGGCCTTCCTTCACCTTATAGACGCGCTCCGGCTGCAATCCCGCCATTTCGAGCACGACCGCTGTACCGTGCGTCGCCACCAGATGGAAGCCCATCTCGACAAACAGCCGCGCCAGAGGAACGATCCCTTCCTTGTCGTGGTCATTCACGCTGAGGAAGATCGTACCCTTCAGCGGCAGCAACTGGCCGGCAGCAATCTGTGCCTTGGCGAAAGCCTCGCCGAAGTTGTCGGCGACTCCCATTACCTCGCCGGTCGACTTCATCTCCGGCCCGAGCACCGTGTCCACTCCGTGGAACTTGCCCCACGGAAACACTGGCGATTTCACGAAGTAATGCGAGCCTGTGTCGAGATCTCGGCCGCTGGCGACCTGCTCAGGCAGCATCTCATTGAGCTTCTTGCCGACCATCAGCCGCGAGGCGATCTTGGCCAGCGGGATGCCCGTTGCCTTCGACACATAAGGCACCGTGCGCGACGCGCGCGGATTGACCTCGATGACATAGACCTTGCCACGTTGAATGGCGAACTGGATATTCACCAGCCCCATCACGTTCAGCGCCTTCGCCAGCCTCCGCGTGTAGGTGCGGATCGTCTGCAATACATCTTCGGAGAGGTCAACGGCGGGCAGCACGCACGATGAGTCGCCCGAGTGGATACCGGCCTCTTCAATGTGCTGCATGATGCCCGCAATCACAACGTCGTCGCCATCGCAGAGCGCGTCCACGTCGCACTCGACCGCATCTTCGAGGAAGTGGTCGATCAAAACAGGCCGCTCCTGCGAGAACTCGATCGCCGTGCTCATGTAGCGAACGACCGCCTCGTCGTCATACGCGATGACCATCGCACGCCCGCCCAGCACGTAAGAGGGCCGCACAAGCACCGGGTAGCCGACACGATTCGCCCCGGCTACGGCTTCTTCCACACTGGTTGCCATCGCTCCCTCAGGCTGCGGAATCTTCAAATCCTCGATCAGTTTGCCGAAGCGCTTGCGGTCTTCGGCCAGGTCGATCGACTCGGGTGACGTCCCAATGATCGGCACGCCGGCCTTCTTGAGCGGCAGCGAGAGATTCAACGGGGTCTGCCCGCCGAACTGCACAATCATGCCGATGTCCGCGCCAGACGATGCCTCGTGCTCATACACCGCAAGCACGTCTTCGAGCGTCAGCGGCTCGAAGTACAGCCGGTCGCTGGTGTCGTAGTCGGTCGAGACGGTCTCCGGATTGCAGTTCACCATGATGGTCTCGTAGCCGTCTTCGCGCAGCGCAAACGCAGCGTGGCAGCAGCAGTAGTCGAACTCGATTCCCTGCCCAATCCGGTTCGGCCCGCTGCCCAGGATGATGACCTTTTTGCGCGCCGTCGGCGTTGCTTCATCCTCTTCGTCGTAGCAGCTATAGAGATACGGTGTGTAGCTCTCGAATTCCGCCGCGCAGGTGTCCACCAGCTTGTAGACCGGCAGCACATTCAATTTCTTCCGCAACGCGCGAACGGCAGCCGTGCCTTCCGCGCCGGTCAGGCCCCAGCTTGCAGCCAGCCGCTCGTCGGAGATGCCCATCCGCTTAGCATCGCGCAACTGCTCTGCTGTCACCTCGGCCATGGGCACACCGGCAATGGCCTTGACCTCATCGGTAATCTGTTTGATCTGGTGCAGGAACCAGGGGTCCATCGAGGTCATACGCGCAACTTCACGCACCGTCATGCCTCGCTCAAACGCATAGCGAATATAGGCGAGACGGTCCGGATGCGGCGTCACCAGCCGCTGCGTCAACCGGCGTGGCTCAATGTTGTCCGCCGTGGCCTTCTTGCCTGTCTCCAGAGATCGCACTGCCTTCATCAAGGCTTCTTTGAAGGTGCGGCCAATCGCCATGACCTCACCGACCGACTTCATCTGCGGGCCGAGTCCCTCATCTGCGCCGGGAAACTTCTCAAACTGCCACTTCGGAATCTTCACGACGACGTAGTCAATCGTCGGCTCAAAACATGCAGGCGTTGCCTTTGTAATGTCGTTCTGAATCTCATCGAGCGTATAGCCCACAGCGAGACGCGCGGCAATCTTCGCAATCGGGAAGCCAGTCGCCTTTGACGCCAGCGCCGATGAACGCGACACGCGCGGGTTCATTTCGATCACCGTCATGCGCCCGTTCAGCGGATTCACCGCGAACTGCACATTGCTGCCGCCGGTCTCGACGCCAATCTCGCGCATCACGCGGATCGCCGCGTCGCGCATGACCTGGTACTCGCGGTCGGTCAGGGTCTGCGCCGGAGCGACGGTAATCGAGTCGCCCGTATGCACGCCCATCGGGTCGAAGTTCTCAATCGAGCAGATGATGATGACGTTGTCCTTCAGGTCGCGCACCACCTCAAGCTCATACTCCTTCCAGCCGAGCACGCTCTCCTCAAGCAGGCACTCGTGAACAGGAGAAAGGTCCAGGCCGCGCGCGAGAATCTCCATCAACTCTTCGCGGTTGTAGGCAATCCCGCCGCCCGAGCCACCTAGCGTAAACGAAGGTCGAATCACCACCGGAAAACCTAGCTTCCCAGCAAACTCCAACCCGTCGCGAATGTTGTTAATCAGCGCAGACCGGGGCATGTCCAACCCAATCCGCGTCATCGCATCCTTGAACAACAGCCGGTCCTCGGCCTTCTTAATCGCCTCCAACTTCGCGCCAATCAACTCGACGCCCAGCTTGTCCAACACGCCGGAGTCTGCCAGTTCGACCGCAAGATTCAGCGCCGTCTGTCCGCCGACGGTAGGCAGCAGGGCGAACTTGCCCCCGGTTCCGAGACCGTCGGGATCGAGCAGGTCCTTCTCGACACGCAGAATCTCCTCAAGATACGCCGCAGTCAGCGGCTCAATGTAGGTGCGGTCGGCGACCTCGGGGTCGGTCATGATGGACGCCGGGTTCGAGTTCACCAGCACCACCTCATACCCCTCGGCCTTCAGCGCCTTGCACGCCTGCGTGCCGGAGTAGTCGAACTCCGCCGACTGCCCAATCACAATCGGCCCCGAGCCGATCACCAGAATCTTCCGTATGTCATTCCTACGCGGCATGTCTCTTCTTTTTCCCTCTACCGATTTCTTCTGTACCGAAAAAATGCGCGACCAAGGCCGCGCTATTGTTTTATTTCCTGAACTCTTCCATCATCTTCCGAAAGTCCTTGAAGAGATAATGTGAGTCATGCGGGCCCGGACTGGCCTCCGGGTGATACTGCACGCTGAACATCGGGTCTGTCTTATGCCGCAACCCGGCCAGCGTATGGTCGTTCAGGTTCGTGTGGGTCTTCTCCACCGTCTTCTCATCGAGCGATGCCGGATCGACTGCGAAGTTATGGTTTTGCGCCGTAATTTCAACCTTCCCCGTCTGAAGGTTCATGATCGGATGATTGCCGCCGTGGTGTCCGAACTTCAGCTTGTAGGTCTTGCCGCCCAGTGCCAACCCGAAGAGTTGATGCCCCAGGCAGATTCCAAACATGGGAGCCTTCCCTTGCAACTGGCGGATATTTTCGACCGCATACTCCAGCGGCTCGGGGTCGCCGGGGCCGTTTGAGAAGAACACGCCGTCCGGATTCATTGCGAGCACGTCTTTCGCCGGAGTCGTCGCGGGAACCACCGTTACACGGCAGCCCTCGCGGGTCAGCATCCGCAGAATGTTTTGCTTGATGCCGAAGTCATACGCCACGACGTGCATTTGCTTCGCATCGCCTTCAAGTGCAGGCATCAGTAGCGCGTCGCCGGTCTGGTTTTTCGGCTCGTTCGCGTCCCACTCGTAGACATCTTTCGTGGTCACGACGCTGGCCAGGTCCGTGCCTTCCATCTTCCGGATCGCCCGCGCCTTCGCCACAAGCGCGTCGGCGTCGAGGTTCTCGCCCGAGGCAATCACGCCGCGCATAACGCCGTGCGAGCGCAGATGCCGCACCACCGCCCGCGTATCGACGTCCGAGATGACGGGCACGCCGTAGCGCTCCAAATACTCATCGGCCACCTGCGTCGAGCGCCAGTTCGAGCTTACCGGCGAAAACTCGCGCGTCACCAGACCCTCGATAAAAGGCCGCCGCGCCTCCGCATCGCTGGGAGTCGTTCCGTAATTTCCGATGTGAGGGTTCGTAAGAACCACAATCTGGCCCGCATAGGAGGGGTCGGTAAATATCTCCTGATAGCCGGTCAGCGATGTATTGAAGACCACCTCGCCAGAGCACTCCGCCCTTGCGCCAAAACTCTTGCCGCGAAAAGTGCGCCCGTCCTCCAGCGCCAGTATTGCCTGCATTGCCTCTCCTGTTGGAGTGGATTTAATAGATTCTAACAGGATTGGCGCGATGATGCTTGACGGCAGGTGAATCCTTTTTGCGCAACGAAAAGCCCGGTATTTCCCGGGCCTATTCGCTCCTCCTGACCCTACCGCTTGTGGTGGTGGCCGTGATGGTGGCGGTGATGATGGCGCCCGAGAGCGTTGGCAGGTACAGCCAGACTGCCCAGCACAAACAACGCAACAGCCGTAAGGAACATCGTACGAATCTTCATGGGGAAATCCTTCTTTCTGGCCCTTCTCGTCTTTCAACGATCCGGCCTGGGTGCAGCTTAACTCTTCAAACCCCTGGGGCAGATTAAAAGTTTTCCTCTATCGCGCGATGTTCCGCCTCTGGTTCCGCTCAATCTGACCCACTTGGCCATCAATCGCTACTCCGCTCTTTCATTTTTGAGCGTTAGCCGCCCTCGAACCCGACGCGGAACGGTTCGGATGCTAAAGTTGCTACAGAAGTACGCTCATGCCCAACCCCACCTCAAAATCAAAGAGCCGCCGCGCGCTACAGGCGAAGCGGCTACAGGAAGCCGAACCCGTCGACCCGGTCTGGCTTGTCAAGGCGATCGGCATCGCTTTGGTCGCCGCGTTCATCTGCGCATATATCACCTTCTGCCTGCTCTTCTATCAGGGGCAATGGCAACTGGTCCTGCACCCTGTGCGCACATCGACGACACTGCAGTCTATTGGCGGAGCACCTTACGAACTCATTCACTTCGGGCCGGACGAGTCCGCCATCCCGCAACTAACGGGCTGGTGGATTCCGTCGCAGCCCAATGGCCGCTACGCCGGCACGACTCTTCTCTTTCTGCCTGGAGCGAACGGTTCGTTGATCGATTCCGCCACGACCCTTGTCGCGCTTCACGGCCTCGGCATCAACATCTTCGCGTTCGACTACCGGGGCTACGGGCAGAGCGCCGCCACGCATCCCAACCAACGGAAGATGACGCACGATGCCGAGGCAGCATGGCTTTATCTCACCGGCTCACGCCACATACCCGCATCGCGGATTGTCCCTTACGGGACTGGCGTTGGCGCCTCGCTGGCGACGCACCTTGCCGCGACCCACGCTGACATTGCGGCGCTCATTCTGGACTCGCCCAGCGGCGACCTGCTCGACGCGGCGTTGAACGATCCGCGCTCGAAGTTCATCCCGGTGCGGATGCTCTTCCACGAGCGCTTTCCGCTGGCTGCTCCCCTCAGCACGCTGCGAACGCCGAAGCTCCTCATCTCCTACACTAAGGAGTCTGATGCGGTTCCGCCTGCATTTCGCACCGCATCGGATCCCAGGATCACCGTAGAGATGGCCACCAACTCCGATGCCTCCTATGCCCAGGCGATTACGCGCTTCCTCGACCAGTACCGGTCGGCTGCCACTCCGGATAAGAGTACGACACGGTAACATCACTTCAAATCTTCAAGGTAAATTCAAGGAAAGTAATGTCCAAAGCACTCAATAACCTGCAACCCTTTGGCGCGCTGCTGATGCGGCTTGCGCTTGGCGCCGTCATGATCGTTCACGGCTACCAGAAAGTTGTCCCGCATGGCGCGCTGCATCACTTTACGCACTACGTCACTACGCTCGGTCTTCCTTACTGGCTCGGGTATGCCTCGGCGTTTACAGAGTTCGTCGGCGGCATCTTCCTCGTCGTTGGCCTGCTCACCCGGCTTGTCGCCGCTCTGGTGGCCATCAACATGCTCATTGCACTCGCAACAGTCGGCATCCATCAGGGTTTCGGCGTCTACAGCAACATCCTCGTCCTTATCGCCCTTGCCCTGATGCTTCTGTTCTACGGCGCTGGGAAGCTGGCGCTCGATCGAAGGCTCGGACTTTCATAGATTCAGACCGCTTTCCACAATCGAAAAAAAATAAGTATTTGACAATGCTTCTTGCGCGTTGCTAATTTCTTTCTCGCGCGGCATAGTCCAAGAGAGAGCCGCCCCCGATTCGTGAGTTGCAGCAGAGACACCCATGGTTCTTTCATGGCCTATTGCTCTGCGCAACCTCCCAATCGGGGGCGGTTTTTTTTTGCGTTTATGTAACGTCGCAGGCGTAGAGAAGTGAAAAAAGATTGTCCGGGAATTTGAGGGGTCTGCAAAATGAGAAGAAAACGATACCTAACATTGCTGTTGAATCTCGCGTTGTTCATCTTCGCTGGCGCAGCGTATGCCCAGTTCGAAAATGGATCTCTGGTAGGAACCGTCGCCGACACCACCGGCGCGGTGGTTCCCGGAGCCAAAGTCGTTGTGACCAACACCGAAACAGGCGTCGTGCTTACCCGCACGACAGACTCGGTGGGCGAGTTCCAGTTTCCCTCCCTGCGCGTCGGCGTGTATCGCGTCGAGGCAAGCATGGCGGGCTTTCAAAATGCGCTGGCCAACCAGGTACACATGTCGGTCGCCACGACGCAGCGCGTCAACCTGGTCCTCAAGCCTGGATCGAGCAATGAGACCGTGACCGTGGAGGCGAACGAGCTTGGGCTTGTGACCGAGACCAGCCAGCGCGGACAGGTCATCACCAATGAGCAGATCGAGGCGTTCCCCTTGTCAACGCTCGACTACAGCGACCTGGTGACGCTTTCGACCGGCGCCATTACCTCGCCGCTGGGCACCGACGACAACTCAAGCAGCCTGGTACGCGAAGGTTCATTCAACATCAACGGCCAGCGCAGCATGTTCAACAACTTTCTGCTGGACGGCATGGACAACAACGCGCAGGGCGTCTCGAACCAGGGCTTCTCCAACCAGATCATCCAGCCATCGCAGAACTCGATCTCGCAGTTTCAGGTGGTAACGAACAACCAGAGTGCGGAATACGGGCGCTCCGCCGGAGGCACCATCAACGTGGCCTTCAAGAGCGGCAGCAATGACCTGCATGGCGAGGTCTACGAGTACTTCCGGAACACGAACCTCAACGCCAACGGCTACTTCGTCAGCCCCACCGGAAAGCCCACGCTGATCCGCAACCAGTTCGGCGCCAACCTCGGCGGCCCCATCCTGCGCAATAAGTTTTTCTACTTCGTGGACTATGAGGGCGTCCGCCAGATACGCAGCCACGTCAATCGCTCCAACGTCTTCAAGCTGTCGGACCGTCAGCTCATCCTGAACCCCGACGTTCCTGGCCAGCCTCCCAACACCACGAAGGTGAACAACCCCTACACAGGCGCGCAGTATCCGGGCGACCAGCCCCTGCCGCGCTCGGCGCTCTCTCCGATTGCGCTAGCCATTCTTGATTCCTTTCCTCTCCCAAACACTCCAGGAGTGCCGGCGAACGTGGCGACAAACAATTACACCGCGCTCCAGCGCTTTCTTGACGACGCCGATAAATACGATCTGCGGCTCGACGCGCAGTGGACCCCGCGCACATCCAGTTTCCTTCGCCTGAGCCAGTCGAAGGAGTACGCGGTCGATGGGCCGTCCCTGCCCGAGCCGCTGGACGGCGCGGTCAACGGCAAGCAGCGCATCATCAACCAGCAGGTCGCGCTTGGCCTGACCCGCCAGATCGGCGCGGCGCAGTTGCTTGAGTTCCGGCTCGGCGCCTCCTACACCAAGGGCGGAAAGTACACAGCGGCCATCGGCGATACGCGGACCTTCGGCATTCCGGGAACGCCCACCGATCCACGAATCTACGGCGGCCTCGTAAGCCAGGTGATCAGCGGATACACCACCTTTGGGCGGCAGGCCACGAATCCTCAATGGCAGTACCCCTTTCTGCTCGACCCCAAGATCAGCTACTCGTGGTTGAAGGGCAAACACTCGCTCAAGACCGGCTATGAGTTCCAGTACTTGCAGGAGATCGTTGCCGACACGAATCCTCTTTTCGGGCGCATGACCTATGCGGGCAAGTTCAGCGGATCGGTCATCGGCGACTTTCTGTTCGGTGCTCCAAGCAAGATTGAATTGACGAACTTCTACGTCGCGCACATTCGCGCAAATTCGCACTATGCATATTTTCAGGACGACTGGAAGGTGCTTCCGAAACTTACCCTGAACCTGGGTATGCGGTACGAGTACGGCGGGCGCTTCCGGGACAAGGACAACAGCCTCACCAACTTCGACCCGGCAACAACGCCCAAGACGCTGACCATGTTGAAGGCGCACAGCGGAAGCGCGTATGACGAGACGCTGATCGATCCGGACATGAACGACTTCGCCCCGCGCATCGGATTCGCCTACTCGGCAACGCCGAAGACGGTGATTCACGCGGGATACGGGGTCAGCTTCATCCACTTCTCCCGCAATGCGGAATCCGAGACGCTTTCGATCAACGGGCCACAGGTGGTCGTCTCCAACCTGAGCCAGGTGCCCAAAAAGGCCAAGTCCGGCACGGGAACGCCAACCGCCAACTTCTACAGCATCGACCAGGGGTTTCCGAACGGGTTTACCTCCGAGGCCAACTACGACCTGGCAAAAAGCACCATCACCTATGTGCCGCGAAACTACCGCGACCCCTACGTGCAAAGCTATTACGTGGACGTTCAGCAGTCGGTCGGACGCAACCAGATTGTCGATATTGCCTACGTCGGCAACCACTCGGTAAAGCTTGGCGAGGTTGGAAACTTCAATCAGGCCAACCCGGCATGGGGCCGGGTGAACGGCCCCAACTCCGACTACATTCGCCCTTACAGCAATCTTGCGAACATTATTTACGCCTTCAACGGCGCGATGGAGAACTATAACGCCTTGCAGGCCCGCTATGAGCAGCGGCATCGCTGGGGACTGACGGTGCTCAACTCGTTTACCTGGTCGCGCACCTTCGACACGGCCTCGGGCAATCTCGGCTATAAATACGGCCACTCACCGACGCCGCAAAATCTGTATAACCTCAGCGCCGACTACGGTCCGTCGGAGTTCGACCGGCCCCTGGTCAACGTCACCAGCATCGTCTACACGCTGCCCGTGGGCCGCGGCAGAACGTTCCTCAGCCACGACAGCTATGTCGTCGATGCACTGCTGGGCGGATGGCAGATCAGCGCCATCAATACCGCGCGCTCCGGCCCCACCATCACTCCAACCTACTCGCCCACGGCAATCAATCAGGTATCGGGAATTACCGCGGCCTACGGCGGGGCCAACTACTACCGTCCGTGGCGCGTTCCCGGCACAAAGGTACAGCGGCTCCACGTGCGCAACAACCCGACCATCGCGTTCTGCAACACGCCCCAGTCGTCGCCGACGACGGGGATCGGCTGCCAGGCGTTTCTTACCTCCACCGCGCCGGCCGGCGTCGATAGCCCGTTTGGAGACAGCCCAAATGGCCTCTATCGCGCCGACCCCTTCAACTCGCTCGACCTCGCCCTGAACAAAACCTTCGCCTTGCCGGTTGAAAACTTCAAGGTGCAGTTCCGCGGCCAGTTCTACAACGTGCTGAACAAGACAAACTTCCAGCCGCCCGGAACAACCTGCTGCTCCACCTCGTTCGGCCAGATTACCGACACATTCGGTCCGGGCCGGATCGGTCAGGTCGCCCTGAAGGTCCTCTTCTAGCCCCTGACCCGTTTCACTGAAGCAAAAAATCCTCCGCCATCCACGCCGCAAGAAGCACATTCGCGGGGCTGGATGGTGGAGGATTTTTTGCTGCTGCCTTTTCCCCAGGAAGGCGTGAAGGCCTCCGATACACTGGAGGCCTTACAGGGTGGTGGGGAGTACGTTGTTGCGGATGATTGAAGCCAGACCGTGGGAACTACTAGCCCGGCGCTTGCTTGCTACACTCGATAAGACGCTCGCCCCGGAGAAAAGTTGTCCGAGGTTTTTCACAATTTTGTAACGAATAATACGCCACCTACCATAAACTGAATAATCGCAAAACCATTGAGGTTCTGCGGCTCAGAATACGTCTCTGCAACCGTTAGATGAAGTTCAGGAACTCCGCCGGTTGAACCTCATACCCCGGAAACACCAGTCCAAGATTCCGTGAGCCAAGCATTTTGTAGGTGGCCTCTGCAAGCACTCGGCGGAAGTCCGTCGTCACAGTCAGGTCGCGGCCTTCGTTCAGCTGGTGGTCTCCGAGTCCCGGCCATTTGCCATAAACTTTGCCGCCCTTCACCGGTCCGCCGAGGACAAACATGACGTTGGCGTGGCCGTGGTCGGTGCCTCCGGTTCCGTTCTGGCGCGCCGTGCGTCCGAACTCGGACATCGTGACCAGCGTCACGTTCTCTGCATCCGTTCCCATGTCCTGCCAGAAGGCCGCGATGGAGTCGGAGAAGTCCTTGAGTCGGTTGGCCAGTTGGCCGTTCACGTTGCCCTGGTTCTGGTGCGTGTCCCATCCGCCGATGTCGGAGAAGGCGGCCTCCACTCCGAGGTTCGCCTTCATCAACTGGGCGACCTGCTTGAGGCTGTTGCCGAAGGGCGTATTGGGATAGGTCACGCCTGCCGCAGGCTGGTACCGCGCCGGGTCGGCGGCCTTCAGCATCTTGATGGCCTCGAAGGTCTCGTCGCCGGTGCCATGCAGCACGGAGTCGGTGCTCTCGTCGTACATCGCCTGAAACGCATTGCTGATGGGCGCCGCCTTCGGTCCTCGTCCGCCGACCGAGAAGTCGGCCAGATTGTTCAGCGCGATAGCAGGTATCTTTCCTTCGAGCGTTCGCGGAACCTGCGACCCCAGCGCAACGGCACGAAACGCCGAAGCTTTGCCGCGCAACAACTCCGCCTGGAGCGCGCGGTTCAGCCAGCCGTCGGTAGTCGACTTCACGCCCGGAGTGCCGCTTTCCATATAGTCCTGCGCGTCGAAGTGCGACCGCGTAGTGTCCGGCGAGCCGGCAGCGTGGACGATTGCCAGGTGTCCTTGATCGTAGAGCGGTTTGAACGCGCTCATCGCCGGGTGCAGGCCGAAGAAGCCATCGAGGTCGAGCACCTCCTGCTGCCTTATCGCAATCGTGGGCCGCATGGCATAGTAGTTCGGCTCCTTGTATGGCACCACGATGTTCAGGCCGTCGGCTGCTCCGCGCTGGAACAGCACCACCAGCTTCTTGCGGTTGGCGGCCGCCGTTGTCATCTCGGCCATGACGCTGCGCGTTAGGAAGCTGGGGATCGTCGAGGTGCCCACCAGCGCCAGCGCTCCGCCCTTCATAAAGCCACGACGAGTAACTCCCGAGTCCGCGATTCCCATGTTGTATCTCCTTCGCTCGTCCGGAGAGGCCGCCCCACCGGCCAGACCGCCCAATCTAACTAACTCCCGTCGCGGACGGAAGTTGCGGTTTGAATCAATTTCAATCGGTCACACGTTCGGGTCACAGACGCCTACCGGCGCTGAAACTCAGGCGAGCCAATCAGTAAGCCCGCCATTCCAGCGGCCTGCCTGTCCATCGGTGGCCTT
>Ga0207667_10007647_pt1 | contig 12945 bp, 13 predicted proteins | sample KBSCornC52_FD_184301 | JGI IMG/M metagenome (GOLD analysis project Ga0207667, IMG submission 184301) | Corn rhizosphere microbial communities from Kellogg Biological Station, Michigan, USA - KBS Corn C5-2 (SPAdes) (version 2) | ecosystem: Host-associated > Plants > Roots > Rhizosphere > Soil ...
CCGAGAAGCACAAGTACCCGGTGACCGTGATGGACACCAGCTACGCAGAAGAGGCCGGCATCAAGTCGACCACCTTCGAGATCGACGCCCCGCACGCCTTCGGCACCCTGAGCGTCGAGGCCGGAACGCACCGGCTGGTGCGCATGTCGCCGTTCGGTGCGGCGGGCAAGCGCCAGACGAGCTTCGCGGCGGTCGAGGTGATCCCGTTGATGGAGGAGACCGAGGCGATCGACATCCCGGAGTCCGACATCCGGGTCGACGTGTTCCGCTCCTCCGGCCCGGGCGGCCAGTCGGTCAACACGACCGACTCGGCGGTGCGGATCACCCACCTGCCGACCGGCACCGTGGTGTCGATGCAGAACGAGAAGTCGCAGATCCAGAACCGCGCTGCCGCGCTGCGGGTGCTGCAGTCGCGGCTGCTCATCCTGCAGAAGGAGGCCGAGGCCGCCACCAAGAAGGAGCTGGCCGGCACGATCACGGCGAGCTGGGGCGACCAGATGCGCAGCTACGTGCTCGCGCCGTACCAGATGGTCAAAGATCTGCGCACCGACTACGAGGTCAACAACCCGACCGCCGTCTTCGACGGCGACCTCGACGGCTTCATCAACGCCGGCATCCGCTGGCGCAAGCGCGACCTGGACGAGAACTAGACGGTCTGTCAGCCCCGCGCCCTGAGGATGCGCCGAACGCCGGCGCCGTGTACGCCGCAGCGTGCCGCAACCTCCGCGGCGTGACCCGGCGTGACCGCCCGAGCAGTCCCTGGGTCGGGATTTCGGTGAGTCGCCCGCCGACCCGCCAGGCGCGAATGACCTGTGGCGGTTCATCGGCACGGGCGAACCAGCCGTGCCGAACCCGGATGACGTGCCGGCCGTACCAGGCGGCCACATCGATCCAGCCCGGGGCGATGATGTCGTGGTGGAGAACGCCGGCGCGCGACGACGTGGTCAGCGCGGAATGAGCCGCAACGTCGACTCCAACGGTCCCTGCTCGTTCATCGAACTCGCGTACCCGTCGGCCGCGTACTTGGTGAGGAAAGTCGCCGAGATCTCCGATTGAACGGGCGCAGCGGCATCCACCTCTTCGAAGCTCACCGGCTGCGAGGCGCCACCACCCGTCACCGCGATCTCGCCGCGTCCTGACGCGATCGCGTCCTGGAACCAGACGGCCCGACGCCCCTTCCACGACCGCACGTAGAGGTCTGCGCCGACGCCGATCGACCAGATCGTGCGGCTGGGGCGCGCTGAGCCGTCCGCGCCGAGAGGGGTGACGTCCACCTCGAGGGCGTTCGCGAGAGCCGCAAGTGTTTCGGGCGTCCAGGAAGCGGCATCCACGGCTGTGTTCTCCTCGTCTGTGAGTCTGGCGCTCGGGGGTGTCGCAGCCGCCATCCGGATGCTCCGAACCTAGTCTCGTGGTGTCATGATTCGCTTCGACCACGTCACCAAGACCTACGCCGGGACGACCAGACCGGCCCTCAACGCGGTGGATCTCGAGGTGCTCAAAGGGGAGTTCGTCTTCTTGGTCGGCGCCTCCGGATCGGGCAAGTCCAGCTTCCTGCGCCTCGTGCTCAAAGAGGAACGCCCGACCAAGGGCAAGATCCATGTGCTCGGCCAGGAGCTCAACAGCCTTCCCAGCCGCAAGGTGCCGTACTTCCGGCGCAGCCTGGGCGTGGTCTTCCAGGACTTCCGGCTGCTGCCCCAGAAGACCGTCTTCGACAATGTCGCGTTCTCGCTGCAGGTGATCGGCAAGAGCAAGGGATTCATCCAAGAGGCCGTTCCCGACGTGCTCAAGATGGTCGGACTCGGCGGCAAGCAGAGCCGCTTTCCGCACGAGCTCTCGGGCGGCGAGCAGCAGCGCGTCGCGATCGCGCGCGCCATCGTGAACAAGCCCGCCATCCTGCTGGCCGATGAGCCGACCGGCAACCTCGACCCGGCCACCAGCGCCGGGATCATGCAGCTGCTCTCGACCATCAACGCCAACGGCACCACGGTGCTGATGGCGACCCACGATTCGGGAATCGTCGACCAGATGAAGCGCCGCGTGATCGAGCTGGTGAGCGGTCAGGTCGTGCGCGATGAGCGGTCGGGGGGATACCAGACGCAGTCGGTCCCCGTGCAGAACTTCAACCTCACCGGAAGCCTGGTCGCGAGCAGCATGGCCGCGGCGCAACCGCCGTCGCGCGTGGTGGCGGCGCCGGATCCCGCGGCGGCCCGCGTGACCGCTCCCGAACCCGAGAAGGCACCTGCTGCCGCTTCGGCTCCCGTGACAACGCCCGCTCCCGTGACCGCTCCCGAGCTCAATTCGAAGGTGCCACCCCGCGGGGCGGCGGAGGCGCCGATGGCGCCTCCGCCCTTGAACGAACCGGGGCGCCGCGCATGAGGCTCGGGCTCATCCTCAGCGAGGTCGGGCAGGGATTCCGCCGCAACCTCTCCATGGTCATCTCGGTGGTCTTGGTCACCTTCATCTCGCTGACCTTCTTCGGAGCCGCGATCCTGCTGCAGTTCCAGATCAACCAGATGAAGGGCTACTGGTACGACCGGGCGCAGGTCGCCGTCTACTTCTGCACCGACGTCTCGCTAGCGCCCGCATGCAATTCCACCGAGGCGAGCGCCGACCAGATCGCCGAGGTGAAGTCGGAGCTCGACGGACCCACCCTGAAGCCCTACATCAAGCAGGTCACGTTCCAGAACCATCAGCAGGCCTACGCCGACTTCAAGAAGCAGTTCGCTGGCACCTCGTTCGCCGAGCTGGCCACGCCCGATATCCTGGCGCAGACCTTCCACATCAACATGAAAGACCCGAGCCAGGCCGACATCGTGATCGAGCAGCTCAGCGGCAAACCGGGCGTGGAATCGGTGAATGATCAGCGCGCCCTGCTCGATCCGATCTTCTCGATCATGAACGCCGCCAGCTACACCGCGATCGGGATCGCCGCGCTGATGCTCGTCGCAGCCGTGCTGCTCATCTCGACCACCATCCGGCTCAGTGCGTTCTCGCGACGGCGAGAGCTCGGGATCATGCGGCTGGTCGGCGCGTCCAATCGCTTCATCGAGACGCCGTTCATTCTCGAGGGGGTGCTCGCCGCCCTGATCGGCTCGCTGCTCGCGGGCGGCGCCATCATCGCGATCGTGCAGTTCTTCGTGCAGGGCTACCTGCAGCAGACCATCACCAACACCGCGTTCGTCGGACTGCCCGATGCGCTCATCGTCGCGCCGATCCTGCTGCTGGTGGGCGCGGTTCTCGCGGCCCTGTCGGCGAGCGTCGCCATCCGGCGGTACCTGAAGGTCTAGGCGTTATACACTGACAGGCTGTCCCAGGAGCCTGGAGGAGGTGGATCATGCCGAAGAAGCAACGCGGGAACGCGGTCGTCGCGACGAATCGTCGCGCCCGGCACGACTACACCATCGAAGACACCTACGAGGCCGGGATCGTGCTGACCGGCACCGAGGTCAAGTCACTGCGCGAGGGGCGCGCCTCGCTGGTCGACGGCTATGCGTTCGTCGACGGTGGCGAGGCCTGGCTGGATGCCGTCTACATCCCCGAATACACCGAGGGCACCTGGAACAACCACGCTCCGCGCCGCAAGCGCAAGCTGCTGCTGCACAAGGCGCAGATCGTCAAGATCAGCCACAAGACCAAGGAGGGCGGGTACACGCTCGTCCCGCTGCAGATCTACTTCCTCGACGGTCGGGCCAAGGTCGAGATCGCGGTCGCGAAGGGCAAGCGCGAGTACGACAAGCGCCAGGCGCTGCGCGAACGCCAGGACAAGCGCGAGGCCGAGCGCGCCATCTCGACCAAGGGGCACCTGGGGGAGTAGCGCACTGCCCGCGCGCCCGTCAGCCCTGCGGCGGGGTCAACGTGTCGGAGCTACCGGCCCGCGGGCACTCGCCCCGAGATACAGCCTGGCGACTTCCGGGTCGTCCAGCAGCGACTGCCCCGTGCCCGTCAGCGCCACCCGCCCTGCTTCCAGGACGGCCGCCTGGTGCGCGACCGCGAGACCCGACCTCGCGTTCTGCTCGACGAGAAGGACGGTACGGCCATCTTCGGCCAGGGCGGCGATACTCGCGAACACCGAGCTGCGCGACTTGGGGTCGAGTCCGATCGAGGGCTCGTCGAGCAGGATCAGCGCGGGGTCGAGCATGAGCGAGCGAGCGAGCTCGACTTGTTTCTGCTCGCCGCCCGACAGGGATCCGGCTGCGGCGCTGCGCCGACGCGCCACGATCGGAAATTTCTCGGAGACCTGGTCCATCCGCGTGCGGATCAATGACTGATCTTTGAGGATGAACGCGCCCATCAGGACGTTCTCCCAGACCGACATCGTCGGAAAGAGGCTGCGCTCCTGGGGTACGTGCACGATGCCGCGATCCAGTCTCTGGCGTGACGTGAGGCGGCCGATGTCCTCGCCCGCGAACACGATCGAGCCGTCACGGTGTGCGAGCAGCCCGCTGATCGTCTTCAGCACCGTCGACTTGCCGGCTCCGTTCGGCCCGATGAGGCAGACGATCTCGCCGACTGTCGCCGACAGGGTCACTCCCTTGAGAATCAGTCCGGCTCCGTATCCCGCGGTGACGTCATCCAGGTGCAGCAGGGCCTCGGCCGGGGTCGACTCATGCGCCAAGGTAGGCCTCCAGCACTCGGGGGTCGGATTGCACGTGCGCAGGAGTCCCGAACGCGATCGGTGCCCCTTGGTCGAGCACGATCACGGGATCGCACAGTCTCATCACCAGTTGCATGTCGTGCTCGACCACGAGGAACGTGACTCCGTCGGCGTGCCGCTGGCGGATGTGCTGCTCCATGGTGTCGATCATCACCGGGTTGACGCCGGCTGTCGGTTCGTCGAGCAGCACCAGGCTCGGATCGCTCATCAGCACGGAGGCGAACTCCAGCAGCTTGCGCTGCCCGTACGAGAGCTCGCTCGCCTGGAGCTGGGCAAGCGAATCGAGCTTGAACTCCTGGAGCATCATCGACGCTCGTTCTCGATCGCGCACCGACACCCGACGCCCGAACAGCTCTCGCCAGGAGTACCCGGCGGCGACGACCATGTTCTCTTCGACACTCAGATCGGGAAAGATCCGCGCCTGCTGAAAGGTGCGGGACAGCCCACGGCGGTAGAGGTCTGCAGGACGCGGTCGGGCGATGGTGTGGTCGCGGAAGCGAATCGTTCCCGAGTCGGCCTTGAGATACCCGGTGATGATGTTGAACACCGTCGTCTTGCCGGACCCATTGGGTCCGATCAGAGCGGTCACCGTGCCGGACTGGACCTCGAAGGAGCAGTGATCCACGGCGGTCACCCCGCCGAAGGTCTTCGTCAGGTCGTCGACGACGAGGAGTGGCTCGCTCATCGCGTGATCCTTTCGTTGCGGGCTGTCGTCCCTGCCGCCGGCGCTTGTACCGTGGATGCTGCGTCGGCAGCGAGGCCGGCTCGGCGGCTGCGGAGCCGCTGCGTGATGGTCGGCAGGATGCCGCGCGGCAGGAACAGCATGATGACCAGGAACACCGCGGCATAGGCGACCAGGTAGAGCTGGCTCGCGCCGAAGGCCTGGGCGAAGTACTCCTGCGCCGGGATGAGGATGAAGGCGCCGAGCACGGGCCCCCACAAGGTCGCGCGGCCGCCCAGGAAGGTCATGAGCACCATCCCGATGGTGATCAAGGGGTCGACGGCGAACTGCGGGTAGATGAAGCCGACGTAGTAGGCCCAGATGCCTCCCGCCATCGCCACGAGTCCCGCACTGACGCCGAACGAGATCAGCTTGACGGCGGTGACCCGAACTCCGACACCGTGCGCCTTGTCTTCGTCGGCTCGGACCGTCGCCAGCGACAGTCCGATCTTCGAGTTGCGGAAGTAGAACGAGATGCCCATCGCGATCGCAAGAAGAATCACCATTGCGAAGTAGAACGGCCAGTCGAAGGTGTCCACCCCGAACGGCGGTGGCGCAACGCTCGAGCCCTGGGCGCCCCCGGTCACGCTCTTGAGGTTGAACGCGAGCGTTTGCGCGATGAAAAGGATCGTGATGGTGACGATCGCGAACACGTCGGCTCGGGTGCGCATCGATACCCACCCGATCGGAACAGCGAGCAGCCCGACCGCGAGCCCGATGAGCGGCAGCACCAGGAAAGGAACGTAGCCGCCGTGGACATCCTTCGAGAACAGGATGCCGATCGCGTACGCGCCGATGCCGAAGAACGCGACGTGCCCGAGCGACGGGTAGCCGGCGTAGCCGCCGACCAGGTTCCACGAGCTCGCCAGGCCGGCATACATGATCGTGAAGATCAGCGTGTTGAGGATCCAACCAGGGGCACCGACCAGGGGGATCGCGATCAGCAGGGCGAAGAACACACCGGCGCGAAGAAGCCCGACGCGCGTGATCCCGGCCCTCACAGTGCGCCCCGCGTCCGTGCTCCGAACAATCCGCGAGGTCGCAGCAGCAGCACGAGCAGCAGCACGATGAAGAAACTGAAGTCCGACCAGATCGGCGATGCCAGCGCCGACACCACCGAGGAGGCGACGCCCATGACCAGAGCCGCGATCACCGAGCCTCCGATGCTGCCGAGCCCGCCGAGCACGACGATCGTCAGCAGTCTGCTGATCAGGTCGTAGTGGCTTCCGGGATTGAAGGAGTTCAGCATCCCGAATACCGACCCTGCGGCCGCCGCGGTGGCGGTTCCCAGCCCGAAACCGATGGCCGAGACCCGTTGGGCGTTGACACCGAGCAACTGCGCCGACATCGGGTTCTGGACGGTGGCTCGAACCGATCGGCCGAACTTGGTGCGCTGCAGGATCAGGTAGAGCAGCCCGAGCATCACCAGCGACAGGACGAATGCCACGAAGCGCACCAGGCTCACCTGATAGCCCAGGATCGTCCAGCTGGTGTTGGCGTAGCTCGGTTGGATGTTGGTGAGGGTCGTCCCGTAGGCGAATGACAGGACGCCCTCGACCCCGAGCGCTACCGCGAAGGTGACGAGCAGGGAGAGCTGGCCGACGTCGTCGCTGTGCAGCGGGCGAAGAAGCGCCCACTGCACAGCGACACCGACGAGGAACAGGAGCGGGGTCGTGATGAGCACCGACAGGAACGGGTCGATCCCCAGTTGCGTGAACAGGGTGTACGTCAGGTAGGCCCCGAGGACCACCAGAGCTCCCTGCGCCAGGTTGACCACCTTCATGATTCCGAAGATGAGCGTCTGACCACTGGCCATGAGGGCGTAGACCCCGCCGGTCAGAATCCCGAGGATGATCGCTTGGATCAGTGCGTGCATGCCCCGCTCCCGCTCAGCCGGCCCAGTTGGGCTTGGGAGCGACCGGAGAGGCCGCGGCCGTCGCCGCAGGGTAGACCGTTGTCAGCTTGCCGTTGATCCACTGCACCAGCAGGTAGGCACCCTTCGGCGCTCCGTACTGGTCCCAGCTGAGGTTGCCGACCAGAGTCGGCCACGTGCCGGAGTGCAGTGTCTTGATGATGGTGGCGTTGTCGACCTTGCCGGTCTTCTTGGCGACCTGCTCGAGGAGCATCCCCGCCGAGTAGGCCTCAGCCGAGGTCGGGTCGATCGTCTGAGCGGTCCCACCGAACTTCGCCGTGTAGTCCGAGATGAACTTCGCGCTGCCCGCGACGGTCGAATCGGCGTACCAGTCCGCGCTCGAGAAGACGCCCTCGGTGTTGGCGGCTCCCACCGCGGCCGGGAAGTCGGCCGGTGAGTTCGCACCGTTGGACTCGAACAGCCACTTCGGGTTGAACTTCAACTGGATCATGGCCTTCATCTGCGCGAACGCGTCGGCCTCCTGGCTGCCGCCGACCACCACATCCGGGTTCGCAGCGGCCATGCCGGACATGATCGGCGTCATGTCGGCGGTCTCTGCCGGATAGGTCTGGTCGTAGACGGTCTTGATACCGGCTGCCTCGAAGCGCTTCTGGATGTTCTCGGCGATCGGCGCAGCGAACGGGTCGTCGAGTTTGGCGTATCCGGCCGTCGCGGGGCGCTCATTCTTCGGCAACGACAGGATGTAGTCCGCGAAGACGTTGCCGCCCTCTGTGGTCGGGGCGGGCTGCACGAAGAACAGGTTGCCGAGCTTCTGCGCGAACACCGACGGTCCACCGCCCGCTGGCTCGATGAACGAGTAGCCGTACCGGTTGACGACTCGGGATGCCGGGACCGTCAGCAGGCTGGAGAACGGTCCGAAGACGATGTCGACCTTCTTCTGCGTGATCAGGTTGGTGTAGTTCGTGACGACCTGATCAGGACTGGAGGCGTCGTCGACGATCGTCAGCTGCACCTTCCGGCCGAGCACTCCGCCGGCCTTGTTCGTGACATCCGCCCAGAGCTGGTATCCGCGTTGTGCGGCCTTGCCCGAGTCGGAGAAGTCGCCGGTGAGCGAGAGGGAGATCCCGATCGTGAGGGGGCTGGTGCTCGACGGTCCGGTTCCGGATCCGGTCGTGCAGCCTGCGAGAGCGAGTGCGGCGAGGGCCGTGGCTGCGATCGCAGCGAGCACTCTCCGCCGCAACCGCGGGGCGGGGTTTTGTAGTTGCATCATTGCTCCTTACAAGGGAATTGCACGGCTGCTCGGGCCACGAGGAAACGGGCAACAGCGCCAACATTTCGATCGAACCGCAATCGTTTGCACCACCATGGCATCACTGCTCGTGGCTGTCAAGCAACCTGCGCTGCTCAGCGAGCGGGGCCCGTTGAGCCGCGCACGATGAGCTCGACGGGCAGAACGACGCGAACGGGAGTCGACCCGGAGTCGTCGATCTGATCGAGCAGCACGCGCGCAGACTCCGACCCGAGTTGAAAGTGCGGGGTGCGCACGGTCGTCATGGGCGGCTGGAAGTCACCCGCGAAGGGCATGTCGTTGAAGCCCACCACCGAGACGTCGTCCGGGCAGCTGAGGCCGTGTGTTCGCAGAGAGTGATAGACGCCAAGAGCGAGCAGGTCGTTGCCGGCGACGACCGCGGTCGGGCGTGCCCGTGACGACTCGAGCACCTCGTCCATGACGCGCTGACCCTCGTCGACGCTGTACGCCGACGTGGGGACGACCACCGCGTCGAGACCGAGATCGAGGCATCCGGCGCTGAATGCCTCAGACCGGATCTGGCTGGTCGAGAATGTGGGCGGGCCGGCCAGATGCATGACGCGTCGATGCCCGAGCGACGCGAGATGCTCCAAAGACTCCCGTATTCCTTGGGCATCGTCGCCCACCACGGCCGGATACGGCACCCCGCGCGAGTCGCGGTTCACCATGACGGCGTGGATGCCTTGCCGGTATGCCTCTCCCGCGATCGACGGACCGGCGTGGCCGGTTGCGAAGATGAAACCGTCGACCTGGCGCTGCACGAGCGAGTCGAACAGCAGGCGTTCAGTGGCATCGCTGCCATCGGTGTTCACGACGACAGGCGAGTAGCCGCGCGGGGCGAGATAGCTGTCGATTCCCCGCACGATGGGCGGGAAGATCGGGTTGGTCAGGTCGGGGATGATCACCCCGATCGTCATCGACGAACTCGTGCGCAAGCCGCGCGCGATGGAGTTCGGCGTGTAGCCGAGCTTCTTGGCTGCGGCCTTGACTCGCTGAGCGGTGTCGAGATTGACCTGGTCCTGGGTCTTCAGATTCAGCGCGCGGGAGACGGTACCGGGGTGCACGCCCGCCAGGGCGGCGACGTCGGCGATCGTCACGCGCCTCGACATGGCTCAACGATAGCAGTCGGTCCTCGCGGCTCCTCGGCTCACAGGCGGTGAGTTGACGGGGTCAGTGCGCAGGTCCCATAATGGCCAAAATCGCAATCGATTGCAGATTGTCGATCTGGAACTCGCCCCAGAGGAGCACGCCCATGGCATCCATCGAGAAGCCGACAATCGGATGGATCGGCACCGGACGGATGGGTGCCGCGCTGGCGATGCGCCTGCTCGATGCGGGCTACGACGTCAGCGTCTACAACAGGACCCGCTCGAAGGCAGAGCCCCTTGAGGCGCGCGGCGCCACCCTGGTCGACAGTCCGGTCGAACTCGCCGGCCGCGACATCGTGTTCATCATGGTCTCGGCGTCCCGTGATCTCGAAGCCGTGACGATCGGAGACCTGGGGGTGCTCACCCACGGCTCGCTCGCGCCGGGCGTCATCATCGACTCCTCGACGGTGTCTGCGGACGCGTCCGCCCGGATCCGGGTCGCCGCGTCGGAGCGGGGCGTCGACTTTCTCGCGAGCCCGGTCAGCGGCAATCCCAAGGTCATCGCCTCCGGCAAGCTCACCGTCGCCGTCTCGGGACCCCGTGCGGCATACGAGAGGGTCGAGCCGCTGCTGCAGGCTCTCGGTCGGGGCGTGACCTATGTCGGCGACGGCGAGCTCGCCCGCCTCGTGAAGATCGCGCACAACGTCTTTCTCGGGGTGGTCATCCAATCGCTTGTCGAGGTCACCGTGCTCGCGGAGCGCGGTGGCGTGAGCCGCTCCGTCTTCCTCGAGTTCCTCAACGACTCGGTGATGGGCTCGGCGTACACCCGGTACAAATCACCCGCGCTGGTGAATCTCGACTTCCACGCCACGTTCACCAACGTGCTGCTCAGCAAGGACATCGAGTTGGGGCTCGAGGCCGGCAGGAAGTACGGCGTGCCGATGCCGATCGCCTCCGCGACCGGGATGCTCGTCGCCGAGGCGATCGGCGCCGGATACACCGAGGAGGATTTCGCCACTCTCCTCCTCGAGCAGGCCCGCCGCTCCGGCTATCAGGTGGTGTCCGAGAACACCCCCGTCGACGACGGACTCACCCCGGAGGCGAGCGCATGAACGCGCAGACCCCGCCGCGTCCGATCGGGGCCCCTGGCCACATGGCCGTCGACTACGAAGCCCGCGTCGACTTCGATCGACTGAGGAACTACCGGGTCGAGCGGGCGAAGGCGGCCCTCGAAGCGAGCGAGTGCGGCGCATTCCTGCTGTTCGACTTCTACAACATCCGGTACACGACCCAGACCTGGATCGGCGGCGCCCTCGGCGACAAGATGATCCGCTACTGCCTGCTGACCCGCGACCGTGAGCCGATCCTGTGGGACTTCGGCTCGGCCGTGCGCCACCACAAGCTCTACTCGAACTGGCTGCCGGACGAGAACTGGCGTCCGGGGTTTCTCGGATTCCGCGGGGCGGTCGCCCCCGATGCCGGCCTGATGCGCGACGCGGTCACCGAGATCAAGGCGCTCCTGGTCGAAGCAGGAGTCGCGGATGCTCCCGTCGGCATCGACATCGTCGAGCCGCCGTTCCTGTTCGAGATGCAGCGGCAGGGTCTCACCGTCGCTGATGCTCAGCAGCACATGCTCGATGCGCGCGTGATCAAGTCGGTCGACGAGATCATGCTGCTCAATCAGGCAGCAGCCATGGTCGACGGCGTCTATCAGGACATCGTCGATGTTCTGAAGCCCGGCATCCGCGAGAACGAGATCGTCGCGCTCGCGAACAAGCGGCTGTACGAGCTCGGGTCCGACCAGGTCGAGGCCGTGAACGCGATCTCCGGTGAGCGGTGCAATCCGCACCCGCACAACTTCACGGATCGCATCATCCGCCCGGGCGACCAGGCGTTCTTCGACATCATCCACTCCTTCAACGGCTACCGCACCTGCTACTACCGCACCTTCGGAGTGGGGAGCGCGACACAGATCCAGCGCGACGCATACACCCAGGCGAGGGAGTGGATGGATGGCGCGATCGCGGCGATCAAACCGGGCGTGGGCACCGATACGGTCGCCAAGACCCTGCCGAAGGCCGAGGATTTCGGGTTCGAGAACGAGTTGGCCGCGTTCGGCCTGCAGTTCGCCCACGGGCTCGGGCTCGGTCTGCACGAGCGCCCGATCATCTCGCGGCTGAACTCGCTGGAGCATCCGATCGAGTTGCAGGTCGGGATGGTCTTCGCGATGGAGACCTACTTCCCGGCCTCTGACGGCATCTCGGCGGCGCGCATCGAGGAAGAGGTCGTGGTGACGGAGCATGGCACCGAGATCCTCACCAAGTTCCCCGCGCAGGAGCTCTTCGTCGCTAACGAGTACTGATCCAGCGCGCGTTCGACCGGCCACAGCGCGCTGCGCGGTGGCTCAGCTTGCCGCGAACCGCGCGTCGACCTGTGCCGCGACCTCGAGCTCCTGGGGCGTGAAGGTCAGCGCAGTGGTGTCGCTCATCGCCTTGGCGGCGAACATCCGCGGGGCGCCGCCGGCGGGGGCGATCGGAGGGCCGTCCGGCGAGCCGAGCAGTCCCGGGTCGGCGATCGCGACGGCGGTCACGACGGTGAGTCCGGCGGCCCGGGCATAGACGAGGGCCTTGGATGCGGCATCCTGAACCGCCTTCGTGCGCACCTCGCTGACCAGCGCGTCTCGGGTCGCGTCGAGCAGCTCCCAGTCGATCGAGCCGACCGTGACGCCGCTCGTCGTCGCCACCGCCTCCACCCAGCGCGCCAGGGCGTCGAAGTCGCTGAAGGTCGCGCGGATGCCGATGGACGCGTGGAAGACGAGCGGCAGCTGAGCACCCTCGTTGTTCCACGGGCGGTCGGACCAGACGCTGACCCGGTCGGACGACCAGGTGACGACCGGCCCGGCTGCGGGGTCGTGCAGTCCCTTCAGCGCGGTGGTGATCGCCTCGGAGACCTGGGTCGTCTCGTCGAACACCGTGTCGCGGGAGGGGCCGTCGTGCGCGACGGTGACACTGATCGTCGCGCGTTCTGGCGCATGCTTCAGGGAGGCGCTGCCCTGCACGGTGATCACGGTTTTGCTCATGCGTCCATCTTCGCAGCGCGCAGTGCGCGGGTCGTCGTACACTGGAGGGCTGCATCCTGTTGGATGCATCTTGACAACTCCACAGCGCGCGACAACGGCTCACTTCATGGGGATGATCGGTTTCGACATCGCCTGCGAAACTGCGAGAAGCGGGCCGAGGATGCAGGGTTATCTCGTTAACGATCCCCGCAAACAACAGGTGCCAATCTCAAGCGCACCGA
>Ga0207667_10007648_pt1 | contig 12943 bp, 5 predicted proteins | sample KBSCornC52_FD_184301 | JGI IMG/M metagenome (GOLD analysis project Ga0207667, IMG submission 184301) | Corn rhizosphere microbial communities from Kellogg Biological Station, Michigan, USA - KBS Corn C5-2 (SPAdes) (version 2) | ecosystem: Host-associated > Plants > Roots > Rhizosphere > Soil ...
GTATATGCAGGACAAGTCGCTGGGGTTCGACCGCGAGCATATTGTAACGATGTCGTACAATAACGAATTAAACAACAAATTCGAATCTTTCCGCACCGATCTGCTGAACGACAGCCATATTAAAAACGTCACAGCTTCATCCCGTATTCCAACCGGTCGCCTGCTCGATGATATGGGTACACAAATAGAACGCAACAACGCGAGTGTTCCTATAACAGGAGATATCAAATATGTGGCGATCGATGACCGGTTTGTATCAACATATGGAGTGCATATTGTAGCAGGAAGAGACTTTTCAAAAGATTTCAGCACCGACACTACATCTTTCCTGATCAATGAAGCCGCCGTACAGGCGCTTGGCTTTAAAAACAGCAACGATGTGCTTGGTAAAAATATCAAATACGGTTTCAGACATGGTCAGATCGTTGGAGTGATCAATGACTTCCATTTCGAATCGATGCACCAAAAAATAGTGCCCCTTATATTACTGGTTCCCAAAAGTCCATTTGAATATGGAAGAATATCTATAAAAATTGCCGCGGGCAATATACCCGCAGCGATATCAGCGCTGGAAAAAACATGGACCCGCTTTTTGCCCGACGCCCCGTTTGAATACACTTTCATGGATGAGAACTTCGATAAGCTGTATAAATCTGAACAACGCCAGGGAAATATATTCACCGTGTTTGCTTCCATTGCCATATTTATTGCCTGCCTGGGACTGCTGGGTTTATCGGCCTTTACCATTTCACAACGCATAAAAGAAATAGGTATCCGAAAAGTATTGGGCGCCAGCACAGGCAGCATTGTTGGCCTGCTGTCGAAAGACTTTATGAAGCTGGTTGTTATTGCAGCCATAATTGCTATTCCCATTTCGTGGTACGCCATGAATAACTGGCTGCAGGACTTTGCCTATCGCACCACATTGCAGTGGTGGATCTTTGTTACAGCCCTCGCCATAGCTGGTTTTATTGCCCTCGCAACCATCAGTGTACAGGCAATAAAAGCAGCACTGGCCAATCCGGTAAAAAGTTTGAGGAGCGAATAATGGTTCTAAGTTCTTAGTTGCAAGTTCCATGACCTATGACTTACAACTAAAAATTTAGAGCCAAGAACTTAAACCAATTCTATGTTTAAAAATTATTTCAGAACTGCCTGGCGCAATTTGTGGAAAAGCCGGTTTTACACCATTCTTAATATATTTGGACTGGCTATTGGATTAGCAGTAGGTATCATTATATTGTTATGGGTGAAAGATGAACTAAGCTACGACCGGTTCAACAGTAAATCACCATTGATCTATAGAACCAATGCGCATATAGGTACCGGCACCAGTGCGCAGGTGTGGAATAACGTTCCTGCTCCTATAGGCGTTTACAGTAAAAATCAGATCCCTGCTGTTAAAAATTCAGTACGCATTGCATCCAATTACGATTATGGAATGTTCAGCTATCACGATAAACAGTTCACTAAAACCAAAACAGCATTTATCGACGGGTCCTTCTTTTCAATATTTGATATCCGGTTGCTCAAAGGCGATGTAAAGAACCCATTCCCTGATAACAATTCCATCATCATTTCATCAGCCACTGCCAAAATGTTTTTTGGCAATGATGACCCAATAGGTAAGATAATTGTAGCAGATAATAAAGAAAATTTTACGGTACGTGGCGTAATGCAGGATTTCCCTGAAAACTTCAGCCTTCAGTACGATATGCTCCTTCCCCTCAGTATGCATGAAAGGGATTACGGCAAAGATCACAGCTACTGGAAATCAATGAATGAGGATTGGGGGAACTATATGTATACCACTTTTGTACTCGTTCAGCCTGACGCTTCTTTAAAAGCCATTGAAAAAAAGCTAACGCAATTACAACATGAGCACAATCCCGGGGCAATGGATGTATTTTACACGCTGCAGCCATTAGCCAAACTTCATTTATATGACGCCGATGGTAGTAGCAGCGCCAGGCAAATGGTACAGATCTTTTTTATTGTTGCCGTACTGTTACTCATTATTGCATGTATAAATTATGTAAATCTCTCCACGGCCCGGGCTATACTTCGGGCGAAAGAAGTAAGTGTACGAAAGATCATAGGCGCTGCCAAAACGCATCTGTTCACTCAGTTCATTATTGAAACAATCATTCTTTTTGCCATTGCCACCGTAGTGGCCATTATAATTATTGCCTCACTGATACCTCTGTATAACAATATTTCCGGTAAACATACCCACTTTAGCATTGCCGATGCCGGTATGTGGTCAACCATAGGCATTACTACCACTGCTGCATTGCTCGCGTCATCTGTTTATCCTGCCATGCTGCTTTCTTCCTTTAAACCCATATTTGCCTTAAAAGGGAAATTATCGCTGGGTATAGGCAGCTCTATGTTTAGAAAAATACTGGTAGTAGCGCAGTTTTCATTTTCTGTTATGCTCATCATAGGTACACTGATCATTGGTAAACAGTTGCGTTATATTCAGGAAAGACAACTTGGCTACGACAAATCATATGTCTTTTATTTTTTTATGCGCGATTTGATGGGCCATTACGATGCAGCCAAGGCAGACCTGTTAAAAGAACCTTTTATAAAAGATGTGAGCGCCAGTAGCGGCAACATTGTAAGCATTGATAATACTACAGGCGATACTGAATGGGATGGTAAAGAAAGCAACCGAATGTTCTTAATTCATCCGATAACCATCGATGCGAACTTTATTCCCATGATGAAACTGAAAATGGTAGCAGGCAGTAATTTTACTGGTTCAATAGCTGATTCAGCACATTATATTTTAAATGAAACAGCTGTAAAGGAAGCTGGCATCAAAGATCCTATCGGAAAACGTTTTAAACTCTGGCAAACCTACGGCACTATTGTTGGCGTGGTAAAAGACTTTCATCTTGCTTCGCTTAAACAGAAAATTGAGCCGGCAATTTTCGCCTATGATGGCAATCACGGCCGCAACGCATATTTCATGTATATAAGAACAACCGGGAAAGATGCGCCCAAAGCTCTTGCAGCGGCAGAAAAATGGTGGAAGAAATACAATGCCGGTTTTCCCTTCGATTATAGATTCCTCGATGAAGCGTACGATAAAATGTACAAATCTGATCAGCGTACAGGCACCCTGTTTAACCTGTTTGCAGCAATCGCCATTTTTATTTCCTGTCTGGGTCTGTTTGGACTAACTACTTATACTGCGCAGGTAAAGACCCGCGAAATAGGTATCCGTAAAGTATTGGGAGCAACTGTTACCAGTATAACCGGTCTGCTGGCTAAAGATTTCATCGGTCTGGTAATAATTGCCATTACCATTGCTTCGCCGTTTGCCTGGTATGGTATGAATAAATGGCTGCAGAACTTTGCTTACCAAACTTCTTTAAATGGATGGATCTTTATCGGTGCCGGCCTTATAGCCGTACTGATCGCGCTGATCACCGTAAGTTTTCAGTCGATCAGGGCTGCCCTGGCCAACCCTGTACATTCATTACGAAACGAATAGGCATTTGACAACAGTAAAACGCAGAATATGTTTAGAAGTTATCTGAAAACCGCATGGAGAAATGTGATGAAGAATAAAATGTTTTCTTTCATCAATATTCTTGGATTAACACTAGGTATTACCGTTTGCATGATGATCTTTCTTTTCATCATGAACGAGTTCAGCTTCGATAACTTTCATAAACATAAGGATCGCATCTATCGTGTAATGCGGGGATTTTATGATAATGGTTCACTGAAATCAGTATCTTATTTGTCTGCCCCCTATGCAACCGCTTTGTCGAACGACTTTAAAGACGAAATGGAAAAAGTGGTGCGGGTGCTTCCTAACGATGATTTGGTAACCATTGACAACAGGTCGTTTCATGAAAGAAAGGTCTACGATGTGGATTCTAATTTTTTCAGTCTATTCTCATTTCCTCTTATAAGAGGCAATGCAACAGACGTTTTAAAATACCCTTCCAGCGTAGTACTTACAGAGTCAACTGCAAAAAAATATTTTGGCAGTATAGACAATGCGATGGACAAGGTAATTGAGATGGATAAAAACCTGAAATTAAAAGTTACAGGTATTGCCAAAGACGTTCCTTCCAATTCCCATTTATACTTCGACCTTCTTGTTCCGCTTTCAAATTATCTCAACAGAGATTACATGAAAGTATGGATCAATAACATGATGTTTACCTATGTACAACTGGCGCCGCATGTAACACAGCAGCAGATCGACAGGCAGTTTCCGAAGTTCATGGATAAATACATGGGTTCTGATATGAAGCGGTATGGCTTTAAGTTTACCCTTTTTCTGCAACCATTGAAAGACGTATATTTTACCAATGCAGCTTTCGATGATGTAAAGCATGGCGACAAAACTGTGGTATTCATCTTTATTTCAATAGCCATATTAATATTACTGATCGCCTGTATCAATTTCACCAACCTGAGTACCGTTCGTGCCGTAGAACGGTCAAAAGAAGTAGGATTACGTAAAGTGCTGGGCGCCCTTCGTAATAACCTGGTATGGCAGTTTATTGGCGAATCACTTTTACTTACTACCATTTCGTGTATACTGTCGGTTATTTTATTGCTGTTGGTTATGCCGTTATACAATCAGGTGCTGGGATATCAGTTAACGGTTTCCTGGAACGCCATGCCCATCTATCTTTTTTTAGCAGGGGTTATTTTAATTGTTGGTTTTCTGGCGGGCAGTTATCCGGCCTTTTTTCTTTCAGGCTTCTCTCCCATTGAAGCATTAAAAAGCAAGTTAAGATTAGGAAAAGGCGGCGCCACATTCAGACAGGTGCTCGTAGTAGTGCAGTTCAGCATTTCTGTTTTCCTGATCATTGGCACTATTATCATCACCAAACAGATGAGCTATGTAAAAAATAAACAGCTTGGTTATAATAAAGAGCAAACCGTTGTTGTACGTATAGACAATAACGACTTTTATAACAATATGCTCCATTTCAAACATGAACTGGAAGCCAACAGCAATATTCTATCCGTTTCAATGATGTCGGGCGAACCAGGCGGCTTTTTTGATGTACATAATTTTGATGTGGAAGGACATAGTGAAAGATGGAGAAGCAGAACAGAATTTTCAGACTTTGAATATGTAAAAACACTGGGACTTAAAATTATTGCCGGGCGTGACTTTTCTTCTCAATTCCCCACCGATACAACCGATGCCGTTCTGATCAACCGGGCTGCAGCTACTAATCTGGGATGGACACCGGCAGAAGCTGTTGGCAAATGGATCCAAAATACGGTAGTAGATAAATCAAAACGCCGGATCGTGGGGGTTGTAGAAAATTTCAATTTTCTGTCGCTAAAAGAAAACATGGATGCACTGGTTATTACGCCTGGCACAGACAGAAGAGTTGCCCTCATAAAAATAAAACCTGGCAATATACAATCCACCCTGGCCATTATAAAAGATGCTTACGCTGTTGCAGCTCCGCAGTTTCCTTTTGAATACACTTTCCTCGATCAGAAGTTTAATGAGTTATACAGTAAAGATCTTCGGCAGCAAACAATACTAACCGTATTTGCGGGATTGGCCATTTTTGTAGCCTGCCTCGGTTTATTTGGTCTTGCATCCTTTACAGCAACAAAGCGCTTCAAGGAAATCGGGGTAAGAAAAGTGCTCGGATCTTCGGTACAAAACATTGTTATCCTGTTATCAAAAGATCTGTTGAAGCCCGTACTCATAGCCACCTGTATTGCTATACCCATCGGGTATTATGCTATGAGCAAATGGCTGCAGAATTTTGCATATAAGACCGCACTCAGCTGGTGGATTTTTGTGATGGCAGCTTTTATAACATTCGGTATTGCCCTGGTTACTGTAAGTATCAAAGCCATAAAAGCCGCCGTAGCCAATCCGGTTAAATCATTGAGAACGGAATAGTATCAAAACCGGACACCGTTTGTACCAGTAACGAACAACTTCGTAGGTTTATATACAAAACTCATTGAGTTTCAAATGCCATTAACCCGGTATGCTTTCTGGTAAATCAATATAGCTAATCTAAAATCCGGCGACATGATACGTAACTATATTAAAATTGCCTGGCGAAATCTTCGGAAGAATAAAATATTCTCTTTTATTAATATACTCGGTCTGTCGGTCGGACTAACCTGCTGCATGCTCATTGCCTTTTACCTGCAACATGAGCTTAGCTACGATACGCAGCATAAGAATGGTAAACAGTTGTATCAGTTGGGAACTATCTTTATCAGAGAAGGAAAAAACGAGCGGTCACCCAATACCCCCGCTCCTATGGCAGCCATGCTGCAGCAGTCTTTTCCTGAAATTATAAAAACTACAAGGCTGGTAAGGCTGTTTGCCGATGACAAAACCCTGATGCAGTATACCACTCCCGGCAATGAAGTAAAGTCTTTTTATGAAACAACCGGCTTCGTAGCCGACTCTACTTTTTTCCAGTTGCTAACCTATGATTTTAAAGAAGGCAATCCCGTTACTGCGCTCACCGAACCTAACTCCGTAGTATTGAATGAAGAAATAGCCAACAAAATGTTTGGCAAAGAACCGGCGCTTAACAAGATCATTCATATCAGTGGCAATTCCAATGGCGATTATAATTTTAAAGTAACCGGTGTATTTAAGATCTCACCGGTGCCTTCTCATATCAACGCCCGTTTCATTATGTCGATGAAAGGAGGTGGCATTGAACAGTATATGTTGCAAAGAAAATTGGATTTGGCAACCAACAACATGTTCTTTACCTATTTGCTGTTACGGCCTGATGCTGACCCTGCAAAACTCGAAAAGAAATTTCCTGCCTTTATTGATAAATATGCCGGTGCCGACCTAAAGGCAATGGGTTTTTACAGAAAGCAGTTTCTGATACCCATTAAAGACGTTCACCTGTATGCAAATACAACGAGTAATGTAACACCAGGAGGCAGTGTAACTTATTTATACATTCTTCTGTCTATTGCCTTATTTACGCTGCTTATTGCATGTATAAATTTTATGAACCTTTCTACAGCCCGTTCTTCCAAACGATCAACAGAGGTAGGCGTTCGTAAAGTACTGGGAGCAGAAAGAAGTTCGCTGATCCGGCAATTCCTCAGCGAATCGGTATTGATGTCGTTACTGGCAATGGTATTGGCGCTGGTATTGACCACCATGTTATTACCTGTGTTTTCCCAGGCGTCAGGTAAAGAACTGCATTTTACATTTCAGCAGCAAGGGTGGCTGATAGCCGTATTCTTTGCACTATCAATTATTACAGGATTACTGGCAGGCAGTTATCCCGCTTTTTATCTTTCATCCTTTAAACCAGTAAAAGTTTTAAAAGGAAGGATGGCCAATTCGCTCGCATCCATTTCTTTACGCAAAGTATTGGTGGTATTTCAGTTTGTAATTTCTGCCATTCTTATCATTGCCTCGGTAGTCATCAGCAATCAAATGAATTACCTGCGCTCGAAAGACCTGGGATTTGAAAAAGACCAGCAGATCGTGATTCCGCTGCTTTCGCCAAAAGCGAAAAACATGTATGCATCGCTGAAAAATGAACTGAGCCGCATTCCGCAAATAAAATCAACCGGCGCCTCGCTGTATTATCCCGGTATTAACGACCCGAGCGATATTCCATTTTACAAAGAAGGCGCCAGCATGAAAGATTCAAAAGATGTAGTAAGAAACTTTATAGATTACAACTTTCTGCAAACGCTGAATGTACGGCTTGCAGCCGGACGTTTATTTTCTGCCGACTTCCCTTCCGACAGCAACGCACGGATCATATTTAATGAAACAGCTGTTAAACAGATGGGTTATAAAAGTGCAGCGGATGCCATTGGCAAAAAAGCACTGGTTGACTGGCAGGGAAAAACATACAGTTTTGAGATCATTGGCGTAGTGAAAGATTTCCATTTCAAAGATCTTCATTCCCCTATTGAACCTTTTAGTTTTGAATTGAACAACGACAAGCATTTCAATTACATGTTAGCACATGCTTCCGCAGCCAATATGAGCGCTACGTTGAGTGTTATCAAAGCCGCCTGGAATAAATTAAACCCGAATGAGCCGCTGGCGTACAGTTTTCTTGATCAGGATTTTCAAAAGAATTATGAAGCCGATCAACGCCTGTCATCTATTGTAAGCTACTTTACCATCATTGCCATTTTAATTTCCTGCCTGGGTTTATTTGGTCTTGCTGCATTCAGCGTTGAGCAACGCACAAAAGAAATAGGCATACGAAAAGTACTGGGCGCAGGCATACTGAATATCACTACCCTGCTATCAGCAGATTTTATAAAACCGGTATTGCTCGGCATCGTCATCGCGTCGCCGGTGGCCTGGTACATCATGCATTCGTGGTTACAGAATTTTGCTTATCAGATCAACATGACTTGGTGGATGTTTGCACTGGCGGGTGCGCTGGCATTATTGATTGCTATATGCACTATTAGTTTTCAGGCTCTCAGGGCAGCTATTACCAACCCGGTGAAAGCATTACGCAGTGAATAATGTGCGAGTATGGGAACGTGCAAATGCGCGGATACAACAACAAACTAAAAACCACAAACTAAAAATGCTCAGGCACTATATCAAAATAGCTATTCGAAACCTGGCACAGCAGAAAGTACTCACGGGCATTAATGTTCTGGGCCTGTCGGCCGGTATTGCCTGCTTTAGCCTGTTTTTATTATACGCCGTGCATGAATTCAGTTACGACCGCTTTCATAAAAATGCCGGCCGTATTTTTCGTATAGTAGAATGGTATCAGGGACCCGATAGGGCACCGGATGGCAGCGGTTGGATAGCTACACCAGTGGGCGCTGCCATGAAAAGAGATTTCCCCGATGTGGAATACGCAGTGCGTCTGAAAAAAGAAGATTGTTTTACGAAATCAGATAATAAAGTATTCCATACAACAATCACGTTTGCCGATCCGGCTTTCTTTAAGATATTTTCATTTCCCCTGTTGTATGGCAATACCATAAATGCATTGAAAGAACCACACCAGGTAGTTATAACCAAAGAAAAAGCGCTGCAGCTATTTGGTACTGTTAATGCGATCGGGAAAAGGGTTGACATTAAAACAGACTCTGCCTTTGAACCCTTTACCATCAGCGGCATTGCCGAAAATATGCCTGCTAATTCTTCTGTAACATTTGATGTGCTGGCGAGTTTTGATCACATAGCTAATACCCGCATGGTAATTGAAAGTATGAGCGACTGGTATATGACCATTGGCGTGCAGACATTCGTTTTACTAAAACCAGGCAGCACACTCGCCAGTGACGCCAACAGGCTGGCATTGTTCAGAAAAAAGTATTTGCCCAACGAAGAAAAGGAAGCGAACGATGAAGCAAAAAAGAACAATACATTACCTACCCGCGTAAGTTTTCGGTTGCAACCTATACGCGACATGCATACAAACCCTGCCATTAACGCGGGTGTTGACCCAAAGAATATCTGGGTCCTGATTACTATAGCCGCGGGTGTATTACTTATTGCATGTATTAATTTTACCACGCTTGCCATTGGCCGTTCGGCAGGCCGCGCCAAAGAAGTAGGGGTACGAAAAGTAATTGGCGGTCAGCGCAGGCAACTCATTTGGCAGTTTCTGTCTGAATCATTAATACTTAGCATAATTTCCGCTTTGGCAGGCCTGGCACTCGCCTACCTGCTGTTACCATCTTTTAACCGTCTTTCAGACAGGCAACTGGATTTTTCATTCCGCAGGTTTCCTGAATTGATATGGCTGCTGGCAGGTCTTACTTTGCTGACCGGATTACTGGCAGGAAGTTACCCTGCACTAGTATTATCCGGCTTCAAACCCATTGAAGTTTTAAAAAGCAAAATACGCGTGGGCGGTTCAAATCTGTTCACCAGATCGCTTGTCACCCTACAGTTTGTTCTTTCTATTGGCCTGATCATCGCTACTGTTATCATTCTGCAGCAGGTTTCCTTCATGCGCACAAAGAATATAGGCCTCAATAAAGAGAACGTAGTAATGATAAAAGCAGATGACCTGAATGCCCGCAAGATCTATCCTCTTTTTAAACAGGCTGCTGAACTGAAAAATGGCTTTTCGGGTATATCCGCCTGTCAAATTGGTTTGGGTGCCGATGAAGGTTTGATAGGAATGGGCTACGAAAATTATGAGGGAAAAATAACGGGAGTTATTGAGTTTCCTGTTGACCATAATTTTCTGCCTGTAATGGGCATGCACCTGATAGCCGGCAGAAACTTTAATCCTGCCTTTGCCTCAGACACCATCAATTCGGTTATCGTAAATGAAGCAGTGCTGCACGATGTTTTGCATCTTACAGTACAGGAAGCTATCGGCAAACCCTTTAAAATGTTGAAGCCTTTTCCACAATCGAAAACCATCATAGGTGTAGTTCGTAATTTTAATTTTCAGGAGCTTTCAACGCAGGTAAGACCGCAGTTGTTTTATCAACCCGCATCATTGCAACCTTCGCGTTTTTTTGTACGGCTGCAACCTGGTGATCCTTCCCGTAAACTGGCCGCCTTACAAAGCATCTGGCAAAAACTGGTGCCCGGCGATCCTTTTGAATATAGTTTTCTGGATGAAAAGTTCGACAGTTTTTATAAAGAAGAAGAACGGTGGAGCACTATTGTGGGCTGGGCCGGTGGTATTTCTGTTTTTCTGGCCTGCCTGGGATTATTCGGCCTTGCGGCGCTTACTGCCGTTAACCGCACCAAAGAAATCGGTATACGAAAAGTATTGGGCGCTTCTGTAACACATGTGGCTGGCTTATTATCGAAAGGCTTTGTGAAACTCATTGTCGTTGCCCTGTTGATCGCTTCGCCGCTTTCCTGGTACTTCATGAATCACTGGCTGCAGTCGTATGCCTATCGCATCGATATCAACTGGTGGGTATTTGTGCTGGCTGGTGCGTTTGCTTTATTTATCGCCGTAGCTACCGTCAGTTACCAGGCCATTAAAGCAGCATTGTCAAACCCTGTAAAAAGTTTGAGAACTGAATAATACGCGCAAGGGTGGCTCACCCTTGCCGATGAACAATAAACAACAAATAAACTATAACCACAAACCACATCGATATATGAAAAAGATAAGCGTTTTATTTCTGCTGGCAGGTTTTACCCTGGCTGCATGTGCACAAAACAATGACCAAAAGCCTTATTTAACCCAGTCACTGACAAAGGAATCTATTAAAGGCGTAGAGGTAAAAACCTCCGGCGGTAGCATTACCGTTAATGGCGTAGCTGCCGGCGAAGCACGAATAGAAGTTTATATAAATCCTTCAAATGGCTCATGGAACTCCCTTTCCAATGAAGAAATTAAAAAAAGGCTGGAGGAAGATTATACGTTAACAATAAATACCACCAATAACAAACTAACAGCCATCGCTGAAGCTAAAAACCGTTTTATGAACTGGAAAAGGGGATTGAGCATATCTTTTAAGGTGTATGTTCCTCAGAACGTTAATACCGATCTGAACACCAGTGGCGGCAGTATTCATTTAGCTAATTTATCGGGTAACCAGGATTTTAAAACCAGTGGCGGCAGTCTGCATGTTGACGATGTTAATGGAAACATCAGCGGCAAAACATCAGGTGGCAGTATCAAAGTAAAAAATTGCGCCGACCATATCGATCTCAATACAAGCGGAGGAAGCATTGTAGCTGAAAATTGCAAGGGTACTATTAACCTCGAAACGTCGGGCGGATCATTAACGCTCAACAACCTGCAGGGAAATATCAAAGCGCATACAAGCGGTGGTTCCGTTCATGGCAGCGACATCCAGGGCGAATTATCGGCGCATACATCGGGTGGCAGTGTACAACTTGTTGGCTTATCCGGCAGCCTCGAAACTTCTACCAGCGGCGGAAGCATAAATGCTGAATTGAAACAACTGGGTAAATATGTTACTATCAGTAATTCGGGTGGTAATATAAACCTCACTTTACCCGAAAACAAAGGGCTTAATCTTAAATTATACGCCAATAAGATCCATACCGATGGACTGAAAAATTTTACCGGCAAAGCAGACGATGATGAAATTTCAGGAACAGTAAATGGTGGCGGCATACCCGTTACAGTAAAAGCGTCGAGCGGCCATCTTAATTTGAAAATGTAATTCATATCATATGTTCAGGAACTACTTCAAAATTGCATTTCGTAACCTGTGGCGACACAGGGTTTTCTCATTTATAAACATCATGGGATTAACAGTAGGAATGACGGCCTGCTTTCTTATATTCCTTTATGTTCGCTTTGAACTGAGTTACGATACTTTTCATTCTAAAGCCGACCGCATTTACCGCGTGGTTGCCGATATAAAAACACCCACAGAAGTATTGCATGCGCATGGTCCCTCATGGGCCGTTGCGCCAAATGCCAAACAGGAATTTCCTGAAATAGAATCATTTGTTAGAATGGACCATACCAGTTTACTGGTGCGGAAAAACGACATAAAGTTTCAGGAAGATAATGCCATGTACGCCGATTCGGCTTTCTTTCATGTATTCGACTTTAAGTTAATAAAGGGCAATCCGCAAAAAGCCCTCACGGAGCCTTACAGTGTAGTTCTTAACGAAACGACCGCAAAAAAATATTTTGGAAACGGCGACCCCATCGGTCAAACACTGATCATTGCCGACACGGTCAATGCTACCGTAACCGGAATTGTGAAAGACCTTCCGGAAAATTCACGTATTCAGGCCGACATGATCGTTTCCATGAGTACCCTTACAAAAAAAATAAGGCCGCATCTCGATGAGCAATGGGGTAATTATGGAGCAGAAGTATACGTGTTATTGAAACCAGGCACTAATGCCTCAGCCCTGCAAGCGAAATTTCCAGCCTTTCTTGAAAAGCGGAATGGAAAAGAAATGAAGCAAAGCCAGATGTACGCCACCCTGTTGCTGGAAAAATTAAAAGATGTTTATCTCTATTCTACCCGAAATGGCAGC
>Ga0207667_10007649_pt1 | contig 12943 bp, 11 predicted proteins | sample KBSCornC52_FD_184301 | JGI IMG/M metagenome (GOLD analysis project Ga0207667, IMG submission 184301) | Corn rhizosphere microbial communities from Kellogg Biological Station, Michigan, USA - KBS Corn C5-2 (SPAdes) (version 2) | ecosystem: Host-associated > Plants > Roots > Rhizosphere > Soil ...
ATGGCGGACCGCGTCGAGTTCACCGGCGGAAAAAAAACGGAGCATAGTTTTCACCTGCGCGGCCGCGCCGACCGTATCGTCAAGCTGGAAGAAAAACGCATCTCGCTGGACCAGATCGAACGGCTGCTGCTGGCCTCGCAGTTGGTGGCCGAAGTGCGCGTGCTGGTCCATCACGAGACATCATCTTCATCGCGGCGTGAACGCATCGCCGCGTTCGTGGTGCCGAGCGAAGCGGGGCGCACCGTGCTTGGTCAACAAGGCAAGCTGGCGCTCAACACGCAGTTGCGCGCTGCCCTGGCCGACGCCATCGAGAGCGTGGCCCTGCCGAGACTGTGGCGCTACCTCGACGCCCTGCCCGCCAACACCCAAGGCAAGACCACAGTGGCGGCGCTGACGGCATTGCTCGAACAAGCTCCAGGTCCGGTTTCGACCAGGCGTCCGTTATGGCCAGAACAAAACCTGCTGCAGCGCGATGACCGCAGCGTGGTCCTGCAATTGCACGTGCCGACGGACTTGCTGTATTTCGACGGCCATTTCCCCGACGCGCCCATCCTGCCCGGTGTGGTCCAGGTTGACTGGGCGTTGGCGCTGGGGCGGCAGTATTTCGATTTGCCCGCGCATTTCCGCGCCTTGCAGGCCCTCAAGTTCCAGCGCGTCGTCACGCCCGGCGCGACGCTGACGCTGGAACTTGAGAACGATACGCAGAAAAAAGCCCTGGCGTTCCGTCTGCATTCGGCCAACGGCCAGCACGCCAGCGGCCGCATCCTGTTCGGCGAGACGGCATGAAAACCGGCGTCGTCATTCCCGTCTACAACCATGAGCTCGCGATCCCCGATGTGCTGGCGGCGGTGATGTTGCATGAGCTTCATTGCGTGCTGGTCGACGACGGCAGCAACGCCGCCTGCGCCGCCGTGCTGGACCGGCTGGCCGCCGAACATCCGCAGGACGTCACGCTGCTGCGCCACGCCGTCAACCGCGGCAAGGGCGCCGCAGTCCTGACCGGCCTGCATCATCTGGCGCAACACGGCTACAGCCATGCACTGCAAATCGATGCGGACGGCCAGCACGACGCCGCCGACATCGCCCGCTTCACCGCACTCTCCGCACGCCATCCACAAGCCGTCATCAACGGCTGCCCGATCTACGACGACAGCGTGCCCAAGGGACGCCTGTATGCACGCTACCTGACGCACGTCTGGGTATGGATCAACACGCTGTCCTTCGACATCCGCGATTCGATGTGCGGCTTCCGCGTCTATCCGCTGGCGGCCGTCACTGCACTGACCGCGCGACAAAAGATCGGCAGCCGCATGGACTTCGACACCGAAATCCTGGTGCGCCTGCACTGGCGCGGCATGGTCGTCATCAACCTGCCGACGCGCGTGCGCTACCCCAGCGACGGCGTTTCGCACTTCAAGATGTGGCTCGACAACGTGCTGATTTCACGCATGCACACCGTACTGTTTTTCGGCATGCTGTGGCGCTTGCCGCTGTTATTGGCGCGCAAGCTGCGCAGGAAAGCCGCATGAGCGAAGCGCTGAAACCCGCAGCCGGGGCCGAATCCGGCCGCCACTGGGCGCACATCAACGAAGTCAGCTTCGTCGGCGGCATGCGCCTGCTGTTTGCGGTCTTCCGTATCTTCGGACGCTGGCCGTTCCGCCTGATGCTGTATCCGGTGCTGCTCTGGTACATGGTCCGCAATCCGGTCGCGCGCGCAGCCTCGCTCGACTACCTGGCGCGCGTGCGCCGCCGCCGTCCCGACCTGCGCATTCCTTCCGGGCTGAGCGGGGCGCTGCGCCACTTCGCCGCCTTCGGCGAGAGCCTGCTCGACAAGATGCTGCTGTGGGGCGGCCTGTTCCCGCTGGACAAAGTCACCGTCAGCGGCGGCCAGATCGTCACCGACGCGGTCGCCGCCAAGTGCGGCGGCCTGCTGATCTGCACCCATCTCGGCAACCTGGAACTGTGCCGTGTGGCCGGCCGCAATCACCCGGAACTGAAACTGACCGTGCTGGTGCACACCAAACACGCGCAAGCCTTCAACCGGATGCTGGCGCAGCTCGATCCGCGCAGCCAGCTCGACCTGATCCAGGTGACCGAGATGACGCCCGCTACGGCGGTGCTGCTGGCGGAAAAAGTCGCACGCGGCGAGTTCGTCGTGATCGCCGGCGACCGGGTGCCGGTCTCGCCCAGGCCGCGCGTGGTGACGGCAAATTTCCTGGGCGCCGAGGCGCCGTTCCCGGTCGGTCCGTATGTGCTGGCCAGCCTGCTGGAATGTCCGACTTACCTGATGTTTTCGCAACGTACGCGCGATGGCGCGACCTTGTGCTTTGAACCTTTCCGTGAGCAGATCAGCTTGCCGCGCAAGCAGCGCGAACAGCTGTTCAGCGAACTGGCGGCCGACTACGCCGCCCGCCTCGAGCACCATTGCCTGCAAACGCCTTTGCAATGGTTCAATTTCTATGATTTCTGGGCCCAGCCCCAACCCCAGACGTCCCCTTCCCCGGACAACCGCCATGCGCCCCACTGATACACCGACTTCGTCAGCCGACACTACTTTCGTCACCTTCGGCGCCAAGCCCCTGAGCATCGAAGACGTCAACGCCATCGCCGCCGGTTCTGCACGCGCGGCGCTGTCGGATGCGCCGGACTTCCTCGCGCGCATCCAGCGCGGCGCCGACTTCCTCGATCGCCTGCTGCGCGAAGACGGCACCGTCTACGGCGTCACCACCGGCTACGGCGATTCGTGCACCGTCAACGTGCCGACGGAACTGGTGCCGGAACTGCCGCATCATCTCTACACCTATCACGGCTGCGGCCTCGGCGAACTGTTCTCGCCGCAACAGACGCGCGCCATCCTGGCGGCGCGGCTGACTTCGCTGAGCAAGGGTTACTCCGGTGTCAGCGTGGGGCTGCTGAACCAGATCGCCGCCCTGCTGCAGCACGACCTGCTACCGCTGATCCCGGCCGAGGGTTCGGTCGGCGCCAGCGGCGACCTGACGCCGCTGTCCTATCTGGCGGCGGTGCTGTGCGGCGAACGTAAAGTGTGGGGGCCAGAGAAAAATCGCGGTGAACAAGTCGACGCCGCAGCAGCATTGCAAGCCGCCGGCCTGACGCCGTTGCGACTGCGTCCGAAGGAAGGCCTGGCCATCATGAACGGCACCGCCGTCATGACTGCGCTGGCTTGCATGGCCTACGAGCGGGCCGAGTACCTCTGCAAATTGGCCACGCGCATCACCGCCATGGCCAGCTTCACGCTGGACGGCAACGCCCATCATTTCGACGCCACGCTGTTCTCGGTCAAGCCACACCCCGGCCAGCAGCAAGTGGCCAGCTGGCTGCAGACCGACCTGCGCTGCGACCAGCCGCTGCGCAATGAAAAGCGCCTGCAGGACCGCTATTCGATCCGCTGCGCGCCGCACGTGATCGGCGTGCTGACCGATGCGCTGCCATGGCTGCGCAGCTATATCGAAAACGAACTCAACAGCGCCAACGACAATCCGCTGATCGATCCCGATAACGAGCGCGTGCTGCACGGCGGCCATTTCTACGGCGGCCATATCGCCTTCGCCATGGACAGCATGAAGAACGCCGTCGCCAACATCGCCGACTTGCTCGATCGCCAAATGGCCCTGATGGTCGACAACCGCTACAACAACGGCCTGCCGGCCAACCTGTCCGGCGTGAAGGGTCCGCGCGCGGCCATCAACCATGGCCTCAAGGCCTTGCAGATCAGCTCCTCGGCATGGACCGCGGAAGCCTTGAAACTGACCATGCCGGCCTCGGTGTTCTCGCGCTCGACCGAATGCCACAACCAGGACAAGGTCAGCATGGGCACCATCGCCGCGCGCGATTGCCTGCGCGTGCTGGAGTTGACCGAACAAGTCGTGGCGGCGCTGCTGATCACGGTGCGCCAGGGCGTGTGGCTGCGCAACGCGCAGAACCCGGAAATCCCGTTGGTCGAACTGCCCGGCGGCCGTCTGGCGGCGATGCAGGAAGCGCTGTGCGCCGACATCGCGCCGATCGCCGAAGACCGTATGCTGGAACCCGACCTGCGCCTGCTGCTCGATCGCATCCGCGCGCGCGCCTGGAATTTGTATGACTGAGCTGCCCCAAGGGAAAATCACGCTGGCCAATTCGCCCTGGAGCGGTGAAGTGGAACTGCAAGTCCAGTTCTACGACATCGATCCGATGGAAGTGGTCTGGCACGGCCGTTATATCGAATATTTTGAAGCGGCCCGTTGCGCGCTGCTCGACAAGATCGGCTACAACTACGGCGAGATGAAGGAATCGGGCTACATGTGGCCGATCATCGACCTGCAGGTGCGCTATTCCAACCCGGCCACCTTCCGCCAGCGCATCAAGGTGCGCGCTGCCATCGTCGAATGGGAAAACCGCCTGAAGATGGAATACCTCGTCACCGACGCCGCCAGCGGACAACGCCTGACGCGCGGCGTCACCACGCAGGTGGCGGTGCAGATGGACAAGCGCGAGATGTGCTTCCTCAGTCCGCCGGTGTTATGGCAAAAGCTGGGCTTACCTTATCCGGAACCGACATGACTATGACTCTCCGCAAATTGGCGGCCTGCGCTGCATTCTTCGCCGTGTTCACAGCAGCAAATACGGTTGCCGAGGCTGCCGCCCCGGTCGCGCAAATCCAGGCTGCGCTGACCAAGCCCGCCGTCATGTGCGGCCGCTTCGACCAAACCAAACAATTGACCGGCATCAAGAAGCCGCTGCTGTCGAACGGACGTTTCTGCGTCGCTGCCGGCAAGGGCATCCTGTGGCAGACGCTGCAACCCTTCCCGAGCACCCTGCGCATTACGCGCAATGCCATCGTGCAGATGCAGAACGGCCGCGTCGCCATGCGCCTGGATGCCCAGCAGGAGCCGGTCGTCAAGATGATCAACAACGTGCTGTTCTCGCTGCTGGCCGGCGACCTCAGCCAGCTCGACAAGCTCTTCGAACTGGACGGCGCCATCAAGAACGGCAACTGGAACGTCGCCCTCAAGGCGCGTGAACCCGGCCTGGCCAAAGCCATCGGCGACATCCGCCTCGAAGGCGCCGCCTTCGTCAACAAGGTCATCATGCAGGAAGCCTCGGGCGACCATACCGAGATCGTGTTCTCCGCCATCCAGACCGGCGACAAGGCCATGACTGCGGAAGAAGGAGCAATGTTTGACTGAACCGGTCGACAAGCACGCTGGCACGTCGGGCACCCCGCCGGGTAAATCCCTGCGCGGCGCAGGGCGCGCTCTTGCGCTGGCGTGGCTGCTGGTGGTCGCCGTGCTGCTCGGCCACAACGCTTATCTGTGGCTGGTGCAGCGCGCCAGCCCCGACACCGACATCCTTGCCCTGCTGCCGTCGTCGCGTCATGACGATGTGATGCAGCAGGCTTTTGTGCACATGGTCGACAGCGCCCAGCAAAAAGTGGTGGTCCTCATCGGTGAAGCGGACTGGGACAAGGCGACGCAAGCCGCATCGGCCTATGAAGCCGTCATCCGCAAACAGCCCGCGCTGCTGCAACCGATGGCGGGCGACGCCGCGCAATTGCAGGGAGACTGGCTGGCGAGCTTCGACCGGAGCCGCCTGATGCTGCTGACGCCCGAGCAACGCAGCAAGCTGCGCAGCGACTCGCCGCAGCAATGGAGCCAGCTGGCGCTCGGTAATATGTACGGCGCCTTCGGAGGCCCAAAATTAGGCGCGTGGCAGGATGACCCGTTCGGCCTGTTCAGCGGCTGGGTACAGGCGCGCGCGCAAGAAACCCCCGTGCGCCCGCGCGACGGTCGCCTGTTCGTCGAGAGCGGCGGCCGCTCGTATGTGTTGCTGCTGATGAACCTGCAGCAGTCGGCGTTCTCGATCTCCGCCCAGCAGCAAGTCATTCCCCTTCTTGATCAGGCCGGCCGGGCTGCGAAACAAGCGGCTCCCGATGCGGAAATCATCACCGCCGGCGTCATCCTCCACGCAGCTGCCGGCAGCCAGCAGGCCAGCAGCGAAATGGCCACCATCGGCGCCGGCTCGCTGATCGGCATCGTGCTGCTGATGTGGCTGACCTTCCGCTCGCTCAAGCCGATTGCGCTGATTGCCCTGTCCATCGCCATCGGCTGTCTCGGCGCGCTGTCGGTCAGCTGGCTGCTGTTCGGCCGCCTGCATTTGCTCACGCTGGTGTTTGGCGCCAGCCTGGTGGGTATCGCCCAGGATTATGCGATTTATTTTCTGTGCGCGCGGCTCGGCACCGCAGCGCAAATCGATTCGCGCACGTTGCTGCGCCGTCTGCTACCAGGCCTTGCGCTGATGCTGCTGGCGGCCGTCATCGGCTATCTCGGGATGGCGCTGACGCCCTTCCCGGGATTGCGTCAGATGGCGGTGTTCTCGGTACTCGGACTATTGTTTGCCTGGCTGACCGTGATCCTGTGGTTCCCCGCGCTGATCCATGCCGACACTTTGCGCAGCACTCCACTGGCCGACCGCTGCAGCCATAGCATTGGTCGCTGGCCGCGTTTCCACGCCAACCGCAACGGCTATCTCCTGGCGGCGGTGTTTGCCGTCCTTGCCGCGATCGGACTGATGCGCCTGACCGTCAGCGACGACATCCGCGCATTGCAAAAAACACCGCAACGTCTGATCGACGATCAGATCAAACTCGGCAAGCTGCTCGACACGCCGACGCCGGCTCAGTTCTATCTGGTGCGCGGCGACACGGCCGAACAAGTCCTGCAGCGCGAGGAACAACTGAAGCAACGGCTGCAAGACCTGATCGGCAAGAAACTGATCAGCGGCGTGCAGGCGGTCTCCAACTGGGTGCCGTCGCAACGGCAGCAACACGCCGACCGCGACCTGATCGCCGCGACCCTGCTGACGCCCCAAGGTCCGCTTGCCGCCATCGCCGCCGCCATCGACGAACCCGCCCAATGGGTGCAAGACATGCGCCAACGCTTGTCGGCGCACGCTGAACCGCTGCTGCCGCAAGCCTTCATCGATTCGCCGGCAGGCCAGCCCTGGCGTCATCTGTGGCTGGGAAAGACCGGCGCGCAATACGCCACGCAGTACGCCAGTATCGTGGCCGTACGCGGCCTGAACGACTATCGGCAGTTGCCGCTGCTGGCCGCTGCCGCCGCCCCTGCCGACGGCGTGCAATGGGTCGACAAGGTGGCCGATATTTCTGCGGTGCTGCACTATTACCGCGAGTACATGACGTGGGCGTTGCTGGCGGCCTACTTCACGATTTTCCTGCTGCTCACATTGCGTTATCGCCGCGCCGCCTGGCGCGCGATTGCCCCGCCGCTGCTGGCGACGCTGGCGACGCTGGCGCTGTTCGGCCTGACCGGACAGCCGCTGCAACTATTCCACGTGCTGGCTTGTCTATTGCTGCTGGGACTTGGTGTCGACTACGGCATCTTCCTCCAGGAACCGACCGATCGTCACCAGCGTTTTTCGTGGCTGACGGTGGGCCTGTCGGCGATCAGCGCCCTGCTTTCCTTCGGACTGCTGGCGTTAAGCAACAGTCCTCCCTTGCATGCATTCGGATTGACCATGCTGATCGGCATGGCCCTGGTCTGGCTCATTTCGCCGTGTTTTCGCGGCGCCGCTTCTTCCTCTTCGAGCCCTCATGAAACCAGACAATAGTATCGAACAGCATGACATCCTCATCATCGGCGCCGGTCCGGCCGGTGCGGTGGCCGCAGCCTTGTTGCGCCGCCGCGGCCATCAGGTGCTGGTGGTCGAGCGCGAGCAGTTTCCGCGTTTCTCCATCGGCGAAAGCCTGCTGCCGCAAAGCATGGACTTCCTGGAACAGGCCGGCATGTTGCAAGCAGTCGTGGAGCACGGATTCCAGTTCAAGAACGGTGCCTCCTTCGTCTGCGGCGACCGCCAGACCGCATTCGACTTCCGCGACAAGCATTCACCGGGCTGGGGCACTACGTATCAAGTGCAGCGCGCCGATTTCGACCACCTGCTGGCGCAGCAAGCCGAACTCCAGGGCGCGCAGATACGCTATCGCCACAGCGTCACCGCAGTCGACCTGGCCGGCGACCGTCCGCGCACGCAAGTACGCGACGCCGACGGCCGCGAGTATACGATCGAATCCCGTTTCATCCTCGACGCCAGCGGCTTCGGCCGGGTATTGCCGCGCCTGCTTGATCTGGAGCGGCCATCCGGATTTCCCCTGCGCGGCGCGTACTTCACGCACATCGCCGACGGCATCCGCGATCCGCAGTTCGATCGCAACAAGATCCGCATCACGGTTCATCCGGAACATCACGACGTCTGGTACTGGCTGATCCCTTTTGCCCAGGGACGCTGCTCCATCGGCGTCGTGGCCGAATCGTCCTTCCTGGCCACCATTGCCGGCGACGAAACGCACAAGCTGCGCACCCTGGTCATGCAAGACACCGCCCTGCGCGCACTGTTGCAGCATGCCGAATGGGATACGCCGGCGCGCGCCATTTCCGGCTATGCCGCCAATGTCACCTCGTTGTGGGGCAAGAACTTCGCGCTGCTCGGCAATGCCGGTGAATTTCTCGATCCGATCTTTTCTTCGGGCGTGACGATTGCACTGAAGTCCGCGAGCCTGGCCGCGGAGACGCTCACGCGCATGCTCGCCGGCGAAAGCGTGGACTGGGAAGCCGACTACGCAGTGCCGCTGAAGAAAGGCGTCAACACCTTCCGCACCTTCGTCGAATCCTGGTATGCCGGGGGCTTCCAGAAAATCATCTTCCACGAACAACAGGAGCCTGCCATCCGCCGCATGATTTCGTCGATCCTGGCCGGCTACGCGTGGGATACCAGCAATCCTTTCGTGACCGAAAGCAAGCGTCGCCTGACCGCACTGGAAAGCATATGCGCCTGAGTTTTACAAATCCCTTCATATCCTGTGCGGCCGCGGCAATCATGGCGCTGCTGCTGTCGGCCTGCAGCACTGCGCCGACGCTTCCGACAGCGCCGTCGGCCCGCCTGCATCTGCAGTTGTCGCCGGCCTCGCTCGGCGCCTCGCTCAGCCTGCAACAACACCTGACCGTGGAACGCGCTGGCCGCATCGATGAAATCGACACTGTGCTCGAAATCGAGCCGGATCACCTCGACCTGGTCGGCCTGGCTTTCGGCCAGCGCGTCATGTCCCTGCACTACGACGGCAAGGAACTGAAAACCTGGCGCCACTTCATGCTGCCCAAGGAGGTCCAGGGCGAAGACGTGTTGCAGGACGTGCAACTGACGCTGTGGCCGGCGGCGGCTCTTCGCGCCGCACTGCCGGCCGGCTGGGAGCTGGAGGAAGACGGCATCCAGCGGACCTTGCTCCTGAACGGCGAAGTCATCGCACAAATCGATTATCCTGACCGAAAAGCGTGGGGCGGCAAGGTGATCCTGACCAATTTACGCTATCACTACAAGCTGACCATTCAATCAGTTGTCACCGCACCATGACGATTTATCTGAACGCATTGGGGATGATTTGCTCGCTCGGCGCCACGCACGTCGATATCCGGCAACGCCTGTTTGCCGGCGACAGCGGTCTGCGCGCCAGCGACCGGTACGCATCCGACAAGGTCCCGCGCATCGTGGGCGGCGTTACCCTTGCCGATGAAGAACTTCCCTCGGTGGCGCACTTGCCGCTGCGAGAACGCAGTCGCAACAATCGCGTCGCGCTGGCTGCTCTGGCGCAGATACGTCCCGAAGTGGACACGCTGATTGCGCGCTTCGGCCGGGATCGCATCGGCATCGTGCTCGGCACCAGCACCTCGGGCATTGCCGAAGGCGAAGCGGCCTTCAGACACTATCTCACCCATGGGAAATTCCCCGCGCAGTTCCATTATGGCCAGCAGGAACTCGGCTCGCCCGCCGTCGCACTGGCGACCACGCTGGGCATCAGCGGCCCGGCCTATGTCCATTCCAGCGCCTGCTCGTCAAGCGCCAAAGCCATGGCCAGCGCCGCGCGCCTGATCAACATGGGACTGTGCGACGCCGTCATCAGCGGCGGCGTCGATACGCTGTGCGACTTCACGATCGCCGGCTTCTCGTCATTGGATTCGGTCAGCACCGAGCGCTGCAACCCGCTCAGCGTCAACCGCCACGGCATCAACATCGGCGAAGGCGCCGCGCTGTTTATCATGACATCTGAAGCAACCGCGACTGCCGTTACCTTGTGCGGCTGGGGCGAGTCGTCCGACGCGCATCATATTTCCGCACCCGATCCGGAAGGCGCCGGCGCCGTGCTGGCAATCCGGCAGGCATTGCAACGCGCCGCCATTGCGCCGGAACAGATCGACTACATCAATCTTCACGGTACCGCGACATTGCAAAACGACGCCATGGAATCGAAAACAATCCATCAGCTGTTCGGTGCAAAGACGCCGGTCAGTTCAACCAAGTCTTTCACCGGGCATGCGCTGGGCGCCGCCAGCGCCATCGAAGCCGGCCTGTGCTGGCTGACGATGCAGGACGACAATGCCGCCGGCATGTTGCCGCCGCACCTCTGGGACGGCCAGGCCGATCCGGCGTTGCCGGCATTGCATACCGTCCGGGTCGGCGAATCGCTGGGAAGGCCGCTGCGTTACGTGTTGAGCAATTCATTCGCCTTTGGCGGCAGCAACGCCGCCCTGATCCTGGGGAAGAACTGACATGCAGGCCGAAATGCAGACTCAACCTCAATTCCCGCAGATCGCCACCCTGGTTCCGCATGCCGCGCCCATGCTGCTGCTGGACCGCGTGGTCAGCGCCGACGCCGACAAGCTGTGCGCGGAAGTCGCCATCGCCGATGACAGCCTGTTCCAGACCGGAATGGGCGTCGGCGCCTGGGTCGGCATCGAATACATGGCGCAGGCGATCGCCGCCTGGGCCGGTTATCATGCGCAACAACGCGGCGAAGCAGTCAAGATCGGCTTCCTGCTCGGTTCGCGCCGCTACGACGCCAACGTGCCGTATTTCGCCACCGGCAGCACCTTGCACGTTGAAGTAGAAAAACTGCTGCAGGCCGACAACGGTCTCGGATCGTTCGCCTGCAGCATCAAAGACGCAAGCTCACAACAACAACTGGCGCAGGCAACGATTTCGGTCTTCCAGCCGCATGACGCCAGTGAGTTTCTACAAGAGGGGAATCAATGACAAGCACGGGGAACAACACCATCCTGGTCACCGGCTCCAGTCGCGGCATCGGCAAGGCGATTGCGCTGCGCCTGGCGCGCGACGGCTATGACATCGTCCTGCACTGCCACAGCCGGCGCGACGCCGCCGATGCGGTGGCCAAAGAGATCGAGGCGCTGGGACGCAGCGCACGCGTGCTGCAGTTCGACATCGGCGAGCGCACGCAGACCTCCGACATCCTGCTGCAAGACGTTGAACAACACGGCGCTTATTACGGCGTGGTCTGCAACGCCGGCATCGCGCGCGACAACGCATTTCCGGCCATGCCCGGCGTTGACTGGGACAGCGTGATCAAGACCAACCTCGATGGTTTCTACAACGTCCTGTATCCGCTTGTCATGCCGATGATCCGGCGCCGCAAGCCGGGCCGCATCGTCACGCTGGCCTCGGTTTCCGGCATGGTCGGCAATCGCGGCCAGGTCAACTACAGCGCCGCCAAGGCCGGCATCATCGGCGCCACCAAGGCGCTCGCGCTGGAACTGGCCAAGCGCAACATCACCGTCAACTGCGTCGCGCCGGGTCTGATCGACACCGACATGACCGACGAATTGCCGATGGACGACATCCTCAAGCTGATTCCCGCGCGCCGCGCCGGCAAGCCGGAAGAAGTCGCCTCCGCAGTCAGCTTCCTGATGCAGGAAGACGCCGCCTACATCACGCGCCAGGTCATCTCGGTCAACGGAGGACTGGTATGAGCGCCGGCAATTCGAAAAATCGCCCGCTTCAGGAACGCCGCGTCGTCGTCACCGGCATGGCCGGCATCAGCCCCATCGGCAACGACTGGCGCAGCGCGCAGGAACACCTGCGCAGCTATCGCAATGCGGTCGTACGGATGCCTGAATGGGATGAATACGACGGCCTGCATACACGCCTGGGCGCCCCCGCTGCCGCCTTCGAGTTATCCGATCGCTACAACCGCAAGAGCACGCGCAGCATGGGCCGCGTGGCATTGCTGGCGACCCGCGCCAGCGAATGGGCGCTGGCCGACGCCGGCCTGCTTGACGATCCGCTGCTGCGCAACGGCGGCATCGGCATCGCCTACGGCTCTTCCGCCGGCACGCCCAGTGCGGTCGCCGACTTCAGCATGCTGTTCACGGAAAAAAGCACCCGGAACATCAACGCCAACACCTACCTCAAGATGATGGCGCATACCGCGCCGGTCAACATGGGCGTGTTCTTCGGCGTCACCGGCCGCATCATCACCACCTCGAGCGCCTGCACCTCCGGCAGCCAGGGCATCGGCTACGCCTACGAAACGATCCGCAGCGGCCGCCAGGTCGCCATGATCGCCGGCGGCTCGGAAGAACTGTGCGCCTCGGAAGCCGCCGTGTTCGACACGCTGTACGCCACCAGCGTGCGCAACGACACGCCGGCCATCACGCCCAGCCCGTTCGACGAGCAACGCGACGGCCTGGTGCTGGGCGAAGGCGCCGGCACGCTGATCCTGGAAGATCTGGAACATGCACAGGCGCGCGGCGCCCGCATCTATGCGGAAATCGTCGGCTTCGGCACCAACAGCGACGGCAGCCACGTCACCAATCCCAACGCCGACACCATGAAGATCGCCATCGAGATGGCGCTGGCCGACGCCGGTCTGGATGCGGCCGCGATCGGCTACATCAACGCCCACGGCACCGGCACCAAACAGGGCGACGTCGCCGAGTCCAACGCCACCGCGCGCGTGTTCGGCGACAAGACGCCGATCAGTTCGCTCAAGAGTTACATGGGCCACACGCTGGGCGCCTGCGGCGCGCTGGAAGCCTGGCTCAGCATCGAAATGATGCATGCCAACTGGTTCGCCCCGACCATC
>Ga0207667_10007653_pt1 | contig 12940 bp, 7 predicted proteins | sample KBSCornC52_FD_184301 | JGI IMG/M metagenome (GOLD analysis project Ga0207667, IMG submission 184301) | Corn rhizosphere microbial communities from Kellogg Biological Station, Michigan, USA - KBS Corn C5-2 (SPAdes) (version 2) | ecosystem: Host-associated > Plants > Roots > Rhizosphere > Soil ...
CCAGTACGGCGCCGTCGTGAGCACGAGCCCGGACAGGAACCCCGCGCGCGCGCCGAAGGTCTTCGAGACGGCCTTGTACAAAAGGTAAGTCGCTACGGCCGTGAGCACGAAGATCGGCAAGCGCGCCGGCCATTCGGGCGCGGGAGCGTACCCCGCGGCGGCACCGGCCAGCATTTGATCTGGCATGAAGTGCACACCGGTGAACGAGAAGCCGAGTGCTTGCAGCCAAAAGTCCAAGACCGGCTTCGACCAAAACCAGCCGTCTTGCGCCCACCACAAAGACAGCCAGTCATCGCGCGCGAGCATCTCGCGCGCGACTTCCCCGTAGTGCGTTTCCCAGGGATCGCTCAGTGAGTAGCTGCCGAGCAAGGGCACGTAGAGGAGGGTATTGAGCAGCACCAGCCAAAAACCGTGCCGCGTGAGCAGCGCTTGGCCCTTGGCAAAAATTCCGAGCGCTTCGGCAGCGCGGTAAGCCGCGAGTACGAGCCACAGAATACCGCCCGTCACCAAAACCCCCGAACTCAAGATCGGCCAGGGCAGCACACCGGCGACTGCCAGGCGAAGTCCCGCGCTGAGCGCGATCAGCGCGGCGCCCAGCTCGATCAGCCGCGGCGTCAGCGCGCGCAGCGTGGGAAAGCCCGGTGTTGGCGCGACGCTTTCGTCATCGAACGTGCCGAGCGCGTCCAGCAATGCGCCGGTCGCGACGAGCAGCGATGCGAATCCGAGCGGCACGCTGAAGCCAAAATGCCGGTCGCATGCCATGAGCAAAAAGAGCGGCACCAGGGCGACCGCCGCCCAGATCAGCCGCTTCGGCCGAGCTCTATTGCCGGGCGGGACGAGTGGCTCGTCCTCCGGTTCGTCGGGCGGCGGCCCCGCCGCCGCGGGCGGCTCGGCGAGCGTGGCTGCGGGCGCACCCTCGGGGGCAAGGTCGGGCGCGGCGGCCGGCTCGGCTGTCCTTGGGGCTTCGTCGTCTGACCGCATGCGCGGCGCAGAGTCCTAGTGCCTCGCCCAGAAAGTAGCAAACCCGCGGCGCGGGCAAGCTCGACTAATCTTGGAAGATGACGCGATTTCGGCCGCCGTGCTTGGCCGCGTACAGCCGCTTGTCGGCGGTGCTCACCAGGGCCTCGGGGGTTTTCTCCTCGAGCTCGGCGAACGACGAACAGCCGACGCTGATGGTGATCTTCAGCGCGCCTTGATCGGTCGGGACGCTCATGGCTTCGACGCGTTCGCGCAGCCGCTCGCCGACGGAGGCCGCGCCAGAGCCGTCGATGCCGCGCAAGATCAACGCGAATTCCTCCCCGCCGTAGCGCGCGAAGACGTCTTCGTTGCGGACCATCTTGCGGATCGTTTCGGCGAGTGCGACGAGCACTGCGTCGCCTGCGGGATGGCCGTAGGTGTCGTTCACTTTCTTGAAGTGATCGACGTCGAAGAACGCGAGCGATACGTCGCTTTTGTGGCGACGAGCATAAGATAGCTCGCTCCGAAGTTGCGTATCGAAGTGCTCGCGGTTATGGGCGCCAGTGAGCGCGTCCGTGACGCTCGCATCGTACAACTGCTGCAGCAACGCCTCTTGGCTCTCGTCCGTGACCGTGTAGCGGAACACCGCCGTGGGACCGAACTGAATCACGTCACCGTCACGAAGGATTTGACGCGAGACGCGCTGCCCTTGCACGAACGTGCCATTGGCCGACTCCGTGTCTTCGATCAGGTATGCGGAGCCTTCTTGATAAATGCGCGCGTGCTTGCGGCTCACGCCGTCGTCGCCGAGCCACAGCTCGCAATCTTGACTGCGGCCGACGCGAAATTGTTCCGGTGGCAAACGCGAGACTCGCCCGAGTTCGGCCCCTTTGACCCGCACCAAGAGGTGGCGATCCTTCGACTGCTTTTTCGGGCTGCGCAGCTCCGACAAACTGACGATGGCGGTGCGTTCGTCCGATTCTTCTGCGACGTACGGAGTCGGTTTTCGATCCTCGGACAAGCTCGATCCCTCAACTGCTAAGGTAACACGGTTCTCCCCCGCCGGGGCCAGTTCGGAGCGGGTGCGGAGAGGCGGTTCGAGGTTCTTTCACGCTGCTCGAAAACGGGCTCGACCGGCCGCCTCGCAGGCCAGCGCTTTTCCGGGAACTTCCGCGCACGGGCTGCTGTCGGTTCAGGCAACACCGAACGATACGCTGCCACCGCAAGCTCTCCCAGCTTGCGGGAGGAGCGCGCTCGCAAATGCTCGCGGCGCGCTCCACGCACGGCTCGCTCGCGTGAACCATTCGGAGGATTACGTCCATGGCATCACTGCAGCCCGAGCTTCATCCCATTCACCCACATCGACCTTCGCCGTTTTCGTTCGTCAGTGCAACCGAGCCGGAGCCCGAGCGCGGGCCCGATGCTCCCACCCACATTCTGCTCCGGCGCGCGGCCTTGCCGCCCGGTGAGTTCGAACGCCCCGAGCTGTCCACGGTCGAAGTGCTGGGCTCCTGGGGCTCGACGATTCTGTTCGCGACGCACCTCTCGCCTGCGCAGAGCTTTCTGATCGGTGAGGGCAAAAAGGGGCAGCCCGTCGATTTCGAGCTGTCCTCTGCCGCGCTCGGTGCGGAGAAGTTCGCGCTCGTCGAGTCGCACGCCGGCGTCGCGCACGTCGCGGTCCCGCAGGGCGCGCGGGTTCAAGTCAAACGAGCTGAGGACGCGCGTCTCGCTCCGACCGAACTCGCAAGCGTCCCGTTGCTTCCGGGCACCGTGGTCGAACTGATGCTCGGCCGTTTGAAGTTCCGCGTCGCGCACGTGCCGGCGGGACAGCGCGTTCCGCGAGCGGGCTTGCGCAGCACGGAGGGTTCGGTCTGGGCGGCGTTCGGGGTCAGCTTCGGGGTTGCCGCCGCGCTGATCGCCGGGCTCGCGTTTTGGATGCCGGGCTTGAACGACGGCGACAGCGAGGAGCTCGATCGCGATCGGCTGATCGTGATGCAGCAGTACCTGAGCGCGCAGGCCGAACGCAATCGCGACGAAACGGCGGACAACTCCGATTCCGGTCAGAAAGACAGCCAACCGGGCGCGGCCGCCGAAGCCGCCCAAGGTCGCGCTGGCACGCTCGGCAAGGCGAATCTGCCCGCGACCAATCGCCGCGCGGCCGTCGCGGGCAACTCGCCGCTGACCGAGCTCTCGCATGCGCAGATGGTGGACGCGGCGCGCAGCTTCGGCATGATCGAATTGCTAGGCAGCCTATCGAGCGCGAGTAGCTCGAGCTCACCTTTCGAGCGCAACGCGGCGCTGGGTCATGACGGGGTCGATGCCGAAGGCGGCATGTGGGGTGATGAGATCGGCACCTCGGGTGGCAATGGGCTCGGGCTCAGCGGTCCGGGTGAGGGCGGCGGCGGACACGGGCTTGGCGTCGGGATGGGCGGCATCGGTACCTGCGGCAGCGCCAATTGCGGCGCGAGCGGTTGGGGACGCGGCAATCACCTCGGCCATGGCGAGCACACGGCGAAGGCGCCTCGGCTGCAACCGGCGGGAATTTCGGAGGTGAGCGGTACGCTCGCCGCCGAGCTCGTGCAGCGCATCGTGCGGCAAAACTACGGCCGATTTCGCATGTGTTACGAGACCGGACTGCGCGGCAATCCGAACCTCAGCGGCCGGGTGACGGCTCGCTTCGTGATCGGTCGCGATGGCGCCGTGTCGAACGTGGCAAACGGCGGCAGTGATTTGCCGGATTCGGGCGTCGTGTCCTGCGTCGTGCAGGCGTTTTACGGGCTGTCGTTTCCATCGCCCGCCAATGGCATCGTAAGGGTGAGTTACCCAATCATGTTCAGCCCGGGTTGATCCCGCGCGAGCCTGCGCTGAGGCGATTGTGTGCTGGGCTGGCGTGCGCGCCGAGCTTTCTTTGGCTCGCTCGCAAGCGTTCGGGTCTTGCCAAACGCGCCGGGTTGAGTGTTAGCCTCCGGGCGCCGTGAAACCAATCCAACTACCTTTAGTCATTGGGCTTCTTTCGTTCGGGGTTTTGCCGCGCTCGGCGCACGCGCAAGAATGGACGCGGCAAAGCTTTCTCTTGCCGAAAGGGGGCTTCGAAATCACCGGAGCGCCGGCGCGCCCCGAGCTCTTGCGCATCAACATGTCGCGCAATTCGGAGTTCAAGCCCGTCCAAATCCCGATCGATTTCTTCTGGGGCGTGAGCGACGACGTGATGATCGGCATCACTCACGATAACGGTCCGACCTTCAACACGGGCAATCACGACGGCAAATTCCGCAATTTCTACAACGACGTCGGCTTCGGAACGGTGATCTACCTCGCCGGTGGTCGCGACTACGAGGTCGACCTGGATGGGGGCATCCCCTTTCATCAGCTGAGCCCCGAGCTTTGGGTGGGAGCGCGAATTGGCGTGCTCGGGCGTGCCAACATCACCGAGCACGTGGCGCTGGTTTACGACCCGACGCTCTACGTGGGGCTCAATCGTCGCCCGGAGGGCAACGGCGACTACCTGAGCACGCCGCTTTGGTTCTACTTTCAACCCACGCCCACGATCGCGCCGTTCGTCGGTACGGGCCTGGAAGGGCCGCTCGACCACTTCGGGCGTGATTTCCGGATCCCACTCGAAGGCGGCGTGCTGTTCACCGTCGATCGCGGCATTCACATCGGCGGCATGCTCCGCTTCCCGAATGCGTTGGGCAGGAACAACACGCTCGACTGGCGCGAGCTCGGGTTCCTCGGGCAGTTTCGGTTCTGATGCGGCTCGGTCGCCGCGCGCTGGGCGTCCTCGTTACCGCGAGCTGTGCGCTCGGCGCGTGCGCCGGCGGGGCCCGCGCAAAAGCTCCGCCGACTGCGACGGCAGGTTCAGCGTCGAGCTCGGCCGCTGCGCGCCCAATTGCGCGCGACCGCTTGGCGGCCGCGTTGCGCTCGATTCCGCGTCCGCCGCCGGTGCTCGATGCTTTGCCCGATCTGGCGAGAAAACGACTCGCTGAGCGCCTGGCCGCCTTGGACGCGGAGCGCCGACTGTCAGTGCACGGTGACGATAGCCAGCTGGTCGAAAGTCTGCCGCTCCTGCATCTGATCTCGGGCGGAACATCGCCGCGCGCGCTCTACGCTCTGGCCACGACTTCGGCCGGCAGCGAGGAGCTTTCGGGCCTGCTCGGCGTCGAGCATGACGCGGGTACTGGCGCGGTCGCCAGCGCGCGGCTTGCGATCGTGCGTGAGCTCGCACAGCGCGCGGCGCTCGATTTCCTACGCGACCGCGCGGCTGACGTACAAGTGAAGGGCAAGCGCGCTGCCCTTGCGTGCCGCCTAGTGCTGCGCGTGGCGCTCGGGATTGGTCGCCGGGATCTCGTGCTCACTGCCCGTGAGCTCCTTGCTGAAATCGAGCCGAGCCCCGAAAATCGTCTGAATTTTGCAGCAGAATTGGCGCGCGCCGCTGATCCGGACGCGGCTCTGCGCGTGCTCGCCGCAGCGCAGCGCGAGGTGAGCCCGCGACTGCAGCCAGCTGCGATCGCCGCCGTCGAGCAGGCCATCAGTGCCGCTCGCGTCGCGACGGCCAAGGGCACCGCGACGGGTGTCGAAGCAAAGCTTGCGCTTGCTCGCGCCTGGCTCAAGCTCGGGCGAACGGAGGAAGCGCGTGCGGTGCTCGAGTCGGAGCTCCCGCGTGCCAAGGAGCAGCTCGGGCTCGCGGCCGCGTTCGCCGAGACGCAGATCGCGATCGCGACCTGCCCCGACTTGCCGCCTGGAGTCGGCACGGCGACTTTGTGTGCAGAGTCATTCCTGACGAGCCCTCGGGTTCAAGCCGCCACTCTACTGCTCGACGCCGCTTGGCGGAGCGGAGCCGGTCGCGACGACGAAGCCGTCGAGGTCTACGTCGCGCTCGCGCACGTGATCCCATGGATGCACCGCACTGCGTTCGAGCTCGCACGGGGTGCGCTCAGCCCGAGCGAAGCCACTTTGCGTGTGGCCGGCCTGCGCGCGAAAATCCAGGAAATTACGGCCGTTGCGCCGCGGCTCGTGGGGCTCGCGCTGTTCGTGGAGACGCTGCCGAGCGGCATTGCCGCGGCTTCTGCCGCGCCGCGTAGCGAGGCAGACATGCAGTCGCTGTTAGACCGGGCGCGCGAGCTCGGCGGGCGTGACAGCAGCCGATTTGCCCAGGCGGGTGTGCTGGCGGTCGCCGCCGCGTTGGCGCACGAGCAAAACATCGCGCCCTTGCTCGCGCTCGTCCCGTTCGAGCAGACGACGTCCGGCCTGCGCGTGCCGCGCGCCGCGCTCGATGTCTGGGCAGCCGCGAGCTCCGGAAACGCGAGTCGCATGGCGGCCGCACGGAGCGAGCTTGCTTCGATCATGTCGGAGGGCCGCGGTGAGTCGCTCGAGCGCGCGCGCCTCGTGCTCAGCGTCTCGGAGAGCGACGCGCTGCTCGACGGATCGGATCGCTCGTATCAGCTGTTGTCGCGCGTCTCTGGCCAACTGTTGCAAGACAGCGTTCCGCCGGACTTGGCGTTCCGTGCCGTGCTCGACGCCTCGGGCGCGCTCGCACACGGCAAACGAACCGATCGGGCCGAAGAGGTGGTGGCGAGCGCGGCGACCGCGGAATTGCCCAGCGATTTCGACCGGGCAAGCTCGCTACTGCAGTTGGTACGCGGTTACAAAATCGTGCTCGCGAGTGAGCATGCGGCTCCGCCTGCGCTGGCCAAGGCGCGGGCCGATTTGCTCGCGCTCGCCCCGAGCCATGGCGCGGAACCGGCTGCGATCTGGTTCGAGCTCTGGAGTCACGAGCTCGAGGCACGCGAAAAGGATGCGCTGTGCCAAGCCAAGAAGATGCCTGCGTGCCGCGAAGCGAGCGCGCTGCGCCGCGTGAGCCGGCGTGGGCTCGATACGCGACTCGGCGCGCAGTCGAGCGCGGTGCTGCTGCGCGGGGCTCTGCCGAGCCCGGCATTCGACGCCGGGTTTCGATTTTCAGCGGAGAGCGGGCTCGAGCCGTTCATCGTCTTCGACCCGAACCTGCTCGCGATCGGTCTGCCTAAGTTCGCGACGGACTGAGCGGCGCGTGGGCCAAGCGCTCGGCCGTGCGCCGTGTGGGCCTAACGAAGCTCGTCCACGAGCTTCAGGCTTTCGCTCAAGTTGGCGTGCTCGCGCTCGAGCGCGTCCTTCTGAGCGTTGGCCTCGACCACTACCTCGGGCGGCGCATTTTGGATGAAATTCGGGTTCTTTAGCCGTTTTTCCATCACTTCGCGGTCTTTCTGAATCTTCTTCAGCTTGCGCTCGATGCGCTCGGCTTCTTTCTTGGGATCGACCAGACCGCGCAAATGCACGAGCACGTCGACGTTGCCGGCGACCGTGAGCACTGCTCCCTTCGGGCGCTCGGCGCCCGATTCAGAGATTGCAGGCGTGCCCTCGGTGCGCACCAAGAAGGCGATGAAGCGGCTTTGCTCTTCGAGCAACGTTCGCAGTGTGGCGTCGCTCGAACGCAGCTCGAGCTTCACGCTGTCACTCGGTGCGATCTCGTGCTCGCTGCGCACCGTGCGCGCTGCACCAATCACGGCCATCAACGCGTTCATGTCGTGCTCGGCTGCGAGATCCGCACGACCGTCGGCCGCGGTCGGATAGGGCGCGAGCGCGATCGAGACGGGACGCGAGGCAGGTCGCGGGATGCGCTGCCACAGATCTTCGGTGATGAACGGCGCGTAGGGGTGGAGCCCGCGCAGTGCGGCCTCGAGCGCGTGCGCCAAAACCTCTCGCGTTTCGGCCTTTTCCTCGCCGGTGCCGTGTAAAAACACGGGCTTGGTCATCTCTACGAACCAGGCGCAGAACTCGTCCCAGAAGAAGTGATAGAGCGCGCCCGAGCCCTCGTCGAGGCGATACTCGTCGATGCCGCGCGTGCTGGCTTCTACGGCAGAGGCGAGCCGCGACAAGATCCAGCGATTGACGAGCAGCTTGGGCGAGGGCGTCCGCCCGTCGGCGGTGACGTGCTCGCCTTCGAGATAGCCGAGCGAGAAGCGGGTAGCGTTGTAGATCTTGTTGCAGAACTTGCGATAGCCGTCGACGCGCGCGGGCGAGAGCGCGATGCGCTTGGCTTGCGGCGAATAGCTGCACAAGGTGAAGCGCAAGGCGTCCGCGCCGCTCGGCGAAAACCCTTTGCCCATTTGTGCGGACGACGGATACGCCTTTTTGAACTTCGCGAGCGCCTCCTCGACAGGCGCGTCGGGCATCGTCTTTTGCACGATCGCGGAGAACTCCGCGCCATAGATCAAGTCGAGCGGGTCGAGGGTGTTGCCCTTCAGCTTGCCCATTTTGTCGCCCGTTTCGTCCACCACCATGCCGTGCAGTAGGACCCGTCGAAACGGCACCTGGCCCATGAAATGCAGGCCCATCATCATCATTCGCGCGACCCAGAAGAATAGGATGTCGTAGCCCGTCTCGAGATCGCTCGTCGGATAGAAGCGCGCCAGCGCCTCGGTCTTGTCGGGCCAGCCGAGAGTCGAGAAGGGCCAGAGCCCGCTCGAGAACCAGGTGTCCAGCACGTCTGGATCTTGGGTGAGCTTCGACTGGCCGCACTTCTCGCAGGCGCTCGGCTGATCTTCGCGGGTCACGGTGATGTGCCCGCAATCCTCACAATGGAAGGCAGGGATTTGATGGCCCCACCAGAGCTGACGCGAGATGCACCAATCTTGAATGTTGGTCAAGAAGTGCTCGTACGTCTTCTCCCATTCTGCTGGGATGATCTGCGTGCGCTTTTCGCGCACCGCGGCCAGCGCCGGCTCGGCGAGTGGCTTCATGTCGACGAACCATTGCGTCGAGATGATCGGCTCGACGACGGTGTTCGAGCGCGTGCAGCGCGGCAGCTGCAATTTATGGGCTTTCGTGCCGCGTTCCAGGCCGGCTTCGGCGAGCGCCTTTTTCACCGCGGTACGCGCTTGCTTCACGTTCATGCCCTGGAACTGCGCGGCGAAGGCGTTCAGCGTGCCGTCGAGGTTCAGGATGTTGATCTCTTCGAGCTGGTGGCGCTTGCCCGTAGCAAAGTCGTTGAAATCATGGCCGGGCGTTACTTTCACTGCGCCGGTGCCGAACGCCATATCGACCAAGATCGCATCCGTGATGATCGGGATCTCTCGATTCAGGAACGGATGGCGCAGTTTCTTGCCGTGCAAATGCTTGTAGCGCGGGTCGTCGGGGTGCACGGCGACGGCGGTGTCGCCGAGCATGGTTTCGGGGCGCGTCGTGGCCACGACGAGCTCGGTCGCGCCGAGGCTCGGATTCGGATCGACCACGGGATAGGCAAACTCGTACAGCTCGCCGTTCGATTCCTCATTTTCCACCTCGACGTCGCTGAGTGCGGTGCGGCAGCTCGTGCACCAATTGATCAGCCGCGTGGCGCGATAAATCAGCCCTTCGCCGTGTAGGCGCACGAACGCTTCGCGCACCGCGCGCTGCAGCTCGGGATCCATCGTGAACTTCGAGCGGTCCCAATCGGCCGAGCAACCGAGCACCTTCATTTGCTCGGCGATGCGGCCGCCGCTCTCGGCCTTCCACGCCCAGACTCGCTCGATGAATTTGGCCCGACCGAGATCGTGACGGCTCTTGCCTTCACGCGCGAGCTGCCGCTCGACCACGAGCTGCGTCGCGATGCCGGCGTGATCGATGCCCGGCTGCCAGAGCGTGTTTCTGCCTTGCATGCGCTTGTGCCGGATGAGCACGTCCTCGAGCGTATCGCCGAGCGCGTGGCCCATGTGCAGTGAGCCCGTGACGTTCGGCGGCGGGAGCGCGATGGTGTACGGCTCGCGTGTGTCCGCGGGGTCGAGGCTGGCGCGGAATACGCCTTGTTCGAGCCAGAATTGGTACCACTTCGGCTCTACGTCGGCGGGCTCGTAGGCCTTGGACAGTTCGCTTTTATCGTCCGTTTTCTCGGGGCCGTCGCTCATGACGGCCGGAACTTAGCATAAGAGCCAATCCGAGAAGACCGAGACCGCGCCGCGCCGAAGCGGATCTCGATCGCGGGCTGGCGGTGGCTTTTAGGGTTGGCTCAGACGTTTCCGGCCGGGCACGCAATGCGACGCCGAAGGCTGTGACGACCTTCGGCGTGGCGCGTGACCATCAAAAATAAAGCAGCCGGAGTCGCGGGCTCAGCCCTTGCTCCAGGCGCTCGCCGAGCGGTACGTGCCGAGCGCCTCGCGCACGACCTCGAGCGCGCGGCCGCGGCTGTACATGCCTTCGACGACGCTCATCTTTTGCTCGAGTGCTTTGTAATCTTCGAAGAACCGCTGGATCTCCATCGTGATGTGGTGCGGCAGCTCGTGCACGTCGTGAAGGTGCGAAAATGCCGGGTCGTCGACGGCGACGGCGATGATTTTGTCGTCGATGCCTTTGTCGTCGGTCATCGAGAAGCCACCGATCGGGCGCGCGCGCACGATCGTCAGCGGCACGACCGGCTCCTGCATCAAGACCAAGATGTCCAAGGGGTCGCCGTCGTCGGCGTGGGTCTGCGGCACGAAGCCGTAGTTTGCCGGATAGTGAACGGACGAGTAGAGAACGCGGTCGAGCATGAGCAGCCCGGTGCGCTTGTCGAGCTCGTATTTGAGCTTCGAGCCTTGGGGAATTTCGACCACGGCGGGGATGAAATCCTCGAGGCTCTCGGGGACTAAGATGTCGTGAAGGGGGTGCACGGCGCGGAAAGTAACATCGTGCGCGGGAAGTGCTAGCGCGGAGTGATTTCGAGCGCGACAAGGGTGAAATCGTCCCCGGTTCGAGTCGTCGGTTTATTTGCTCGGCGCAAACTCTGCACCGCGGTTTACAGGGTCACTGGTCTCGAGCGGATGCTGCGGCACACCGCAATCGTTGGACGGCGAGTCCGAGGGCACGCAGACCGAAGCGCGCGGACGCCGCGGGCCGGCGCGCCTCGGCGCCGTGAGTCGCGTTGCCATGGGCGGACGAGTGCCGAAGGCGTGCGCTCGGTCTCACCGCGACGCGCCCAGTCTGCATCGCACAGCGTCGAGCGGAAGCGTGTCGTTCGCGCTCGACGGCTTGCTCGAGCGTGCGTCGTCGATCTCTCCCGAGCCGCTGTGCGCGGGCCGGCGCGGATCGAGGCTCGTGCTCGATCCGTGCGTGAATCGCGCGTCCGCACGCGGTTGGCGTGTGGGTCCGAGGCTTGCCATTGCGTGGCTCTCGGGCGGGCCCCATGATGTCATGATGTGCACCGCGTCGGAGTGGACCCCATGACCCAAAGTGTCTCGTATCAAGCCCCGTTCAGGCCCGGCGGTCCGAGCGCAGTGGACGCGGAGGTCGCGCGCAAACTACTCAGCATCGCCTTATCGCGCGGCGGTGAGTACGCGGACTTGTTCTTCGAGTACCGCGCGGGCGGCGGCATCAGCTTCGAAGAGGGCATTACGCGCAGCGCCTCGCGCGGCGTCAGTATGGGGCTCGGAGTGCGGGTGCAGAAGGGCGACGCGACGGGCTACGCCCACGTGGAGGATTTGAGTTGGGAGGCGATGAAACGAGCCGCGGAAACGGCTGCCCGCATCGCTCAGGGTGGGCAGACGATCGCGCCGCTCGCCATCGAACGGCTCAGTCTGCCGTCGCGCTACGAGCTCGATCGTCCGTCGATCGACGTGCCGGGCATCGACAAGCGAACGCTGCTCGAGCGCGCGAGCAAGGCCGCGCTCGGCTACGACCCGCGCATCATCAAGGCGGAAGCGTCGTTCGCCGAAGAGGTGCGCGAGATCCTGATCGCGACCAGTGACGGCCGGCTCGTGCACGACGTGCAACCGCTGATGCGTTTCGGAATCCGCGCCGTCGCCGAGCAAAATGGCCGTCGCGAGTCCGGGCGCAGCGGCGGTGGTGGCCGGATGACGCTCGGCTATTTCGACGGCTTCTCACCCGAGTGGCACGCGGAGGTCGCGGCCAAGCAGGCGCTCGTGTTGCTCGACGCGCGCCCGGCCCCCGCCGGACAGATGGAAGTGATTTTGGCGCCGGGTGACAGCGGGATTTTGCTGCACGAGGCTGTCGGTCACGGGCTGGAAGCGGATTTCAACCGCAAGGGCACGAGCAATTACACCGGCCAAGTGGGGAAGCCCGTGGCGAGCGAGCTGTGTACGGTCGTCGACGATCCGACGTTCTTGCAGAGCCGCGGTTCGATCAACGTCGATGACGAGGGCGTCGAGCCGAAGAAGAGTGTCCTAATCGAAAACGGAGTGCTCCGGGGCTACTTGCAGGACCGGCTCTCGGCCAAACATTTCGGGGTAGGTTTCACGGGCAATGGGCGGCGTGAAAGCTTCGCCTGCGCGCCGATGCCGCGCATGACCAACACGGTGCTCTTGGCAGGCCCGCACGACCCGGAAGAGATGCTGAAGAGCGTAAAACGAGGCATTTACGCAAAAACCTTCGGCGGAGGTCAGGTCGACATCTCGAACGGAGACTTCGTTTTCTCGCTCACCGAAAGCTACCTGGTCGAGGACGGAAAACTAACTGCGCCACTCAAGGGCGTGAATCTAATTGGCAACGGTCCGGAAACATTGCGCGATGTATCTATGCTCGGTAATGACGTGGCCGTCTCCGATGGAATCTGGACCTGTGGCAAGGATGGCCAGAGTGTCCCCGTCGGCGTCGGCTGCCCAACCATCAAGATTGCGCGGATAACCGTTGGTGGCACCGAAATCTCCTGAATTTGCCCCTAGTCGAGCGAAAAGCTTCGTGGCGGTCATCGGGCACGGCCCGATGCTCGAACGGGAAGAGGGCGCATCGTCAACGCTGAGGCAACTCGGCGCGACGGTGCGCACCCTCGACCTGTGGGACGATCCCGTCGAACTCATCGGCGACGATGACGACGAGCTCGAAATCCGTCCACGGGCCCTAGTATTCGAGGCGTTGGATCGCCCCGATTTGGCCGTTGCGGCGCTGCGCGCCGTGCGGAAGGAGCCGTATTTCGACAATGTAGGAGCCCTAATTGCCGTCACTGTCGGGCAGATCGCCCGCATCGATCCGTCGAGTGGCT
>Ga0207667_10007663_pt1 | contig 12926 bp, 18 predicted proteins | sample KBSCornC52_FD_184301 | JGI IMG/M metagenome (GOLD analysis project Ga0207667, IMG submission 184301) | Corn rhizosphere microbial communities from Kellogg Biological Station, Michigan, USA - KBS Corn C5-2 (SPAdes) (version 2) | ecosystem: Host-associated > Plants > Roots > Rhizosphere > Soil ...
AAGTGGCCAGGTAGCTCAGGTGGTAGAGCGCAGCCCTGAAAAGGCTGGCGTCGGCGGTTCAACTCCGTCCCTGGCCACCATCCTAACTAGCTGTAAACAAGGCAATTAGAAAGATTATAAATTTGATGTGCATACGATGTGCATAGTAGTGGCCAGGGATATCTCGGACCGTGGCCACCAGGGTCTCGACGAGTGCACACGGCCTAGTTGATAACATAAATAAGTTTCACCCGGCGCAGGTTCGCCGCGCCTTGCTTCCAGAACGGTACTATCTCGAAGTTCCGACGCGCTCTCGATCCAGCATACTGGCTTACGTCGAGCATGTACGCCTCATATATCTTTCCCGGTTGCTTGCTGACAGTGATTCTAGAACTTGCGAGGTGTATGAGACGAAGATCGACGAGTTGTTGGATCAATTCAACTTCTTTGCCGCTGGAAGCTTTATCCACCAAGAACAGGTTCGCCTGCGCCTGGTCTATACAAAAGTCAACAATCTTTGCAAATTGCTTTTCTATTTCCCATTGATCTTCCACCACGTCACGCTTGAGTTCTTCACGCTTTGACTCCTCGTGCTCTCCCGCTGCGCGATTAACGTCCTCGGACCCGATTTTCGGGCCTCTGCTGTCGTCTCCCCTTTCCCGAGCCACTGTAACTGCTTTTCGGAAAATAACGAGGAAATCGCGAGCTACACCACCGGAAGCGAGTACCAGGCGGTCTACTGCGCCTTCGACAAGGACATCCGACAATTCGATTTCACAATCTTGGGCAAAACTCCGCAGGACCTTGACCAAGAACTCTTTTGTCAAAGAATATTTTTCGAGCGTCAAGTCGAGGTCTATGCCGTCAGCATCGTCGCCTAGCTTGACTCCAATGGGAGGGTCTCCGTGGATATACCACTTGCTCCGGTGTCGGATTGTGCCAATTTTTAGCCAAAGGCCGCTACCTTTAGCAATTCTGTGAAAATAATCGACCACATAGGGCTGATCTGCCGTGCGAATGTGATAGAGGTCATCAAGAAAAAGATACGAATCACCGCCGCAGATTTCTTGGAGGCGTCTGAACAGCTCCTGGTACTCGAGGATGTGCTGGTGCAGAAACTCAATCTTAGAATGCTGGTACTGTCGTTCAACCTCTCGTTCGTCTTGAGCTTTGTTTGTGTCAATGGATTTTGCTCCCACTGATGCAACAGGAGTTTTTACCTCCCCCAGCAGTGCCGTCTCCTCTGACGTTCCTTTAGTTTTCTTAGTTAGAGTTCTTGTAGCCACAGCATCCGATGAATACAGCTCCGCTCGCAATTCTTCCAGACGAGCGTGAACGTCCCCAGCTAGGCTCTCAACTTCACGTTTGTTGTAAGCCGGCCGGGCGGGCTTGGTTCCAAACAATTTATGCCAGAAAGAGGTCTTGTTGGCTGGGTTGATGGCTGCGGTGCGGAGCCACGTCTCAAACTCTTTGAGCGTGGAAACTAGGATGCTGATGAGAACGTCAGGATAGGTATGTCCCTTAAAGATTTCCAGGTCAACGTAGGCGATGGGTCTACGATCAACTGTCAGGTCAGCAGCCGCTTTTCGGAGAAGGCTGGACTTGCCGGAGCCTCGTCTTCCGAATATTATGTGGTGCCTCTTGTTGACTGCACGGCTAAGCGTTCCCCTGGCTGGCTCAATGAAACGCTTTACCCCCTCTTGTGACGAACGTGTGGATTCTTCCACGAGCGTTAGCAGCTTTTCGACTCTGGGATCGGAAAGGATCGACATCGCGCTAGGAGTATAACGCGGGCGCCGGAGGCTATTGCGCCCTTCCGATGGGGAAAGGGCGACTAGGTCAGGTCGTTTGTAGTGAACCGGCACGCGAGAAAGCACGGCGTGCAGGCATAACGCACGTTCTTCCTAAGCAACCCACATCGCATCAGCTCGGTCTCGGATATGACAGTCGAAAATCGGCTCGCGCTGTTGCCAACCATCCCACCTTGGACCTTTCCGGTAGCGCAGATCGACACGCCTTTTCTTCGCCCACGTATGCGCCTTCTCATGTGCATGGGATGTGCATGGAATTTGCGATTTGTGCTAATTATGCGGCTGGAGCGAATCGTAGTATCTTCAACTTACACATTCCAAAGGTACTTATATACCTCAACTCCGTCCCTGGCTACCATCATTCCAAAAGATTTAGTGGCTTTCGGCGGAGAATTCCCAACCCACGATCCAACCCACGATTCGGCGATCCGATCGACGATTTCTCACTGAACCCTCTCTGTGAGCAGGTGCATCCTGTCGCCCAAAAGCTGCTCCAGGAACTTGCCTTGTGCCTCGCGCATCGACTCCATGTCCGACTGTGCGTAAAGCTGCATAGTCGTCCCGAAGTCCTCGTGACGCAGCATCCCTTGCACCGTCTTCGCGTCCACCCTTAGTTTGACCAGCGCCGTCGCCAGTGCATGCCGGAAGTTGTGAAAGCCAAAACGCACTTTCTCCCCTTCCATGATCACTCCGGCCTTCACCGCGGCCGGCCTCAGATACTTCTGCACCATGATGGACGCCGAGAGCGGCTTCTTGCCTTTGAGCCTGACGCTCGGGAACACGAAGTCTCTCGAAATCAACCGTATCTCGCGCGCCTCCGCCAAGCTGTTGAAGTACCCCAACAGCTTTGACCGAGCCATTCTTGGTCGCACTGCCATGACTACCAAAACAAAGACGGCGGCCGGGATCCCCTGAAAGAAGTGGGAACGCAGGGCTTCGGATCAACTGGAGTACCCGCAGTAATGCGCTTTTGTTGGGCGCAGCCAGCACAACGTGCCCTCATTCATCTTCTTCTGCGGGCTTTGATTTTAGCGGGTACCTGTGGTAGGTTACATGTAACCAGGCAGGGAGGTAAAATGCGGGCACGAACTCACTCCAAGTCGTCTCGGGATAAGGTCAGAGCGCACCGCAAGCGCCTTCGTCAACAGGGGTTACGGCCTATCCAGATTTGGGTCCCCGACATGCGCTCGCCTGCTTTTGTGACAGAAGCACATCGGCAGTCGCTGGCTGTTGCCAATAGTCCTCACGCAAAGGAGGACCAAGACTTCATCGACGCTGTCTCTAATTGGGGCGCGGTGTGAAGCGCGGTGAGATTTGGACCGTTGCGGGCGGCAAGGACTATGCTGGGAAGCCCCGTCCAGTTGTGATTCTTCAAGACGACCGTTTTGATATGACGGATTCGATCACGGTATGCGCCTTCACTTTCGACCCAACCGATGCTCCTCTGTTTCGGTTGCCGGTCGAGCCCAACGAAAGCAACGGGCTTCGCGCTGTTTGCCGGCTGATGGTGGATAAGATCACGAGTGTTCCGAAATCAAAGATCGGCGCACGCGTTGGCCGCCTTGCTGACGAGGACATGGTGCGGCTGAATCGTGCCGTTCTCGTCTTCTTGGGTATCGCCGCTCCCAGCGACAACGAGCCACTGGAATCATAACTTTTCTATTCATCTGAATCTGCCGGGCGCCGGAAAAGGCCGTATTCTGCTTCCGCAAGCCCTCCGGGGATTGGATCACGACTACGAACTGTTCGGCGGGCTAGGGAGGAAGATACCGGCATGAAAGAGGCAGCGACACCGTGCCGACAGCGGCGAACGCCGCGCCTAAGAATAGATTGGGAGCGCCACGCCGGAATGCGGCCAAGACCTCCTCAGCACTCATCTCAGATGCTCCATTACCCGGTCAGATACCGTCCAGGTACAGTTGCTCACCGCTTCTACCGTGCAGCGGGTCCTCGTCGTGATCTGGGGCTTCTGGTGGCCTGATTCGCCCATTCCCATTCCGCAAGCCAGTTTCTGCTGCATCGCCCGTCACATTGGAATTCCGACATTCTTCCTCCGCACTGGGGACAGACTAAGTTAATGATCGACGAAATGATCTGCGCGTTCGATTCACCCGGTAGAGTGTCAGCGATTCTCATAATCGCTCTCCTGTTTAGAAATCCGACGAATATGCGAGGGGCAGCCACTGGCCACCAACAACGGAAATATGCCGCGCTGGTTTACGCTCTCGGGCGCTCCGAACTGGTTGGCTGCGGAGTCCATCTTGGTAACCAATGCCTGCCCTCGCTGCGAGATGAGAGTGCACGCGCAATGCCAATGCCCGAACAACGAATAAAAGGCGAGAACAAAGCTTTTCTTCGGTGCGCGCGTATGTCGACTGTCACAACCATTGCCCGGCAATAGGCATGATGCCCGGATGTGGGCGCAACTGGTCCGTTGAAACACGGTCGGTATGCGAGACCGGCGCCACGCAACGGCATGAAACCCCAACCTGGCGGGGACACTTAGATCACGCTCTCACCTTTTGGCATGACGATTGCCATCGAAGTTGACCAGAACAAGCTTCTGACTTGGCGGCCAGTTGGTTCCTGACGACTGCTCGCGGAGTAAGAGGAAGCCAACGGGAGGAGTAAATGCTACGCAGGCTAATAGCTGTGCTTACTCTGTGTCTGCTGACATTACCGGCGCTTTGCGAGCCCGCGTCGAAGTGGCAGATAGCCACCATTACTGAGGTTAAGCCGCATCCGGTTGCGGGTGAGGACGCGTCTGATCCCATCACCTATGACGTATCCGTGAAAGTGGGCGACACAATGTATCTGGTGCGGTACACAACACCGGCGGGCGAAATCGCTCCGAAATACGCAGCCGGGCGCGACCTGCTGGTGCTGGTGGGAAAGCACACAATTACCTACAACGACATGTTGGGCCGGTCTCTGCAAGTGCCGATAGAAAGCCGCAGGCCCGCCACGGAGCCTAAACACTCGAAATAGATCGGGTGTGGATGTCGTCGCAATTGCAAAATGATGTTTGCCGGGAAGATTTCGATTTGACGATTGAGTAAAGCATGGAGGAATGATGGATCGTTTGTTAGTTGTAAAGAACGGCCCGGGCCCTTTCTTTGTAAACCGTGTACTCATCGCTGTCTTTGCACTATGGTTGTGCGTCAGCATGGCCGCATTGGCCCAGAACAGCGCTCCTAGATTGAAGGCAAACGCACCGTTCAGCATTCAGGCTACTCATGTGCTGGGTTTGCCGAACACAAAGAACAATTGTAATGGGACACTGTCGACCCATGACAACCTGTTGCAATTTCAGCAAAGCGGCCAGTCCGTCGCACAGATAGACATTGCTTCTGTGCGGGATGTCTTTCTGGGTGAGGAGAGCAAACAGGTCGGCGGACTGCCAATGAAGATTGGGAAAGCAGCCGCTCCATACGGAAGTGGCCGATTGGTCAGTCTCTTCGCACACAAACAATACGACACCCTGACCCTGGAATACGTTGACGGTAATGGAGGGTTTCACGGTGTGATCTTCCTGGTCGCTAAAGGACAAGGTGAACTCGTAACAAAGGAACTCGTGGCTCGGGGCGCATCTTCCGGCACGCATGAAGACCAACCAACGACGCGAAGCACCTCGGAGGTCGCGCATGAAAACAACTAAACGGAACTCATGGATTTTCTGTGTGGCGGCCGGCGTCACGATTGCGCTTGCATTGTCGGTTGGGCTGGCTGGTCAGACGGCAACGGCTAAATCCTCCGGTGGAACCAGTGGTTCCGACCCGCAATGGAGCGTGCAAGTGGAGCGGATTGATCCCGGGCACATGGATCTCGCACATTCCTTTCAGGTCGCGATCTACGAGAACCTTTTGGAAGAGTTGGCTAAGACAAAGCGATTCAAGCAGGTCCTCCGCGAGGGCGACAGTAAAGCTGGCCAGCTTCCTAATTTACTGATCTTGAAGACCAAGCTGGTGAAGTACACGCGCGGGAGCGAAACGCAGCGTGCGGTCACCACCGTGAGTGGCGCGACGAAGTTAAGTGTGCAAAGTCAACTTATTACCCGGGACGGCAACATCGTGCTCGATCGCTCGGTGCAAGGGAACGTTCGCTTCTTCGGCAGCAATTTTCGCGCAACTCACAATTTGGCCCGCAATATCGCCAAAGTGATCAAGCAATCGGAATGGCCAGGACCCGGGCGCCTGGCGCGAAACTCGCCAGTCAACCCTGACAGCGGACGGCACACATCGCCTGCTTTTTGATGGAAGCACAGGATGAGACGTGGAGAACAGTTACAGAAGAAAAGTGCTTGATCACCCCATCAGCAGACGGGTCCAGGAGGAACGATGAAGTTTCGACAGATTCTTATTGCGATCGCGATTCTCGGCACACTGTTGCACACTGCCGCAGCCCAGCCGACGAAGAAGATCGAAGTAAATGCGCCACCGCCGGAGGCCATTCTGGCCGGTACAGGCTCGCAGTCCAATCCTGTTCTGTCCGATTTGATTGCGCTGAAGCCCGAAATGCCTTTGGGTCCACAAGACATTCTCAAATCATACGAGATCGCCATGAGCATGCTGGCAGAAAAGACCTCGGCCGATTGCTTCGTAATCGTGCAGGCCCGACAACAAAATCAAATTACCCGCGCACAGGCGGAATATCTTCTGCAGCAGAGCTACCAAGTAGCAATGATGCAGTATCAGGTGCTTAGCGCCCTTCATGACGTCTTAAAACGTGACATCGACGAAGCAAACCAGCCAGGGAGACACCCGCTGAAGACCGCGAGCTCCGATACTGTTCTCGTGGTTCCTTTTCCGGGATCCACCTCTGCATCCAGATGATATCGAAGTTCCAGTTCGCGGGATCGGCTGAAATTCGACGTGCTTTGCTGGCGATAATCCGATGTTGAGCGTTGCCATCGCCTTCTCGCAATCGAAAATGGCGGTCCCGAAAACTCCGGGTTTCTTTGATACCAGACCGGCGCCGACCCACCAAGGAAGACAGATCATTTCGCGCTGAAAGTACGGTCAGCTCTTCGCAACTTGATTAACGTGTGACTCCGCTCACGTTGATCCATGACTCCCATCACAGTCGTTTGTCGAAGACTCATGATTTACTGACGCAGTCGACGACTGCGACCGTCTTTTCTTAATTCTTAATCTTGGGGCCTAAGTCGAGTTTATAAGAAAGGAGATATCAATATGTCAGCCAAACAGTTTGCATACAGCCCGCTCGCAGCGGGAATCGGTGAGCTTCGTAGTTCCTGGGGACACTTCCTCACTTTTGGAATCCTGTTCGTTCTTCTCGGCGCGGTATGCGTGATCGGTAACATCAGCGCTACGTTCGCCACCGTTCTTTTCTTCGGATGGATACTGCTGTTCAGTGGCATTCTCGGTTTAGTGCAGGCCTTTCGTGCTCACAGTTGGCAGGGCTTTCTGCTGTCGCTGCTGAGCGCGCTGTTCCGGGGCTTCACCGGATATCTGTTGATCCGGTATCCGCTTGCCGGGGCAGCCAGCCTCACTCTGATCCTTGCTTCTTTCTTCATTGTCAGCGGCCTGTTTCGCGCCATTGGGGCCGGAATGTTGAAGTTTCCGCGCTGGGGCTGGTCTGTATTGTCGGGCATTGTTTCCCTGGCGCTGGGGATCATGTTACTGGTGCAAATGCCGGTGTCGAGTGTTTGGTTCATCGGCTTCGCGATTGGGGTGGATCTGATCTTCGACGGGGCGTCACTGATCGGCCTCGCCACCGCCATCCATAGCTTGCCCGAAATCGCACTGCCAAAAGCAGCTTAACCCCGACCAATAACCTACTCGCCGGATGCGAGGATTTGAAAGGAGAATGTCATGGAGAAAATGCTAGTAATAGTTTTCGACACTGAGAAAAAAGCGTACGAAGGATTGCGAGCGCTCAATCAACTCGATTCCGAGGGTAGCATCACGATTCATGCCGAAGCCGTCATCGACAAGAACAATGATGGGGCAGTCACGGTGAAACAAGGCGATGGCGACTTTCCTGTTCGAACCGTAAGCGGAACAGCGATCGGCAGCCTCATCGGCTTGCTGGGCGGCCCTGCTGGGGTCGCAGTCGGGGCGCTGGCCGGCACGATGGCCGGAAGTTTTGCCGACCTGTTCGTGGCCGGAGTGAACTCAGATTTCCTGGCCGAAGTGTCGAACAGACTTACCCCCGGCAAGTTCGCTATCGTCGCGGATGTCAGCGAAGAATGGGTGACTCCAGTGGACACCAGAATGGAGGCGCTCAATGGCTTTGTTGTTCGCACCGCCAGGAAGAGCTTCGAAGAGGCCCAACGGGCCCGCGAAGTCGCCGAGTTGCGAGCCGAGATCGACCAGTTGAAAGCCGAGCATGCCCGGGTGAAAGCGGAGCAAAAGGCAAAACTACAAGCCAAGATCGATGAGCTCAACACCCGGTTGCAGGCGAAGTTGCAGCAGGCCCGGCAACGGTCGGAGCAAATCAAGAATGAGACCGAAGCCAAGGTAAAGGCATTGCAGAAAAAAGCCGTCAAGGCTCAGGGCGATGCCAAAGCTGTAATCGATGCGCGGGTGACGGAGATCAAGAAACAGTACGAACAATGGGTGGAGCAGGGAAAGAGCATGGTGGCGTGAGACTGCTGCCGGCTCGAAAACTTCTCCAAATTGGAACACGGGCGATACTGGCCCAATCAGCCATGGATCGCCCATTAATCTCACATCCCGCGGCCGCGAACCCAGGACCTGTCGTGACCGGTCACCCTTCCCCCAAATCCCGGTAGGAGATCAACTCTACCCCGTGCTTCGTCAGAATCTCTCGAGCTCCCGGCGAGGTCAATACATGCAATTCGACTTCTCGTGACTCTCGCAGTCGCGTCCTGGCCGATTCCAGATCAGAGTCGTTGTAGCCCGGATGGCAGACGAATTCCCATGTCCCCTCCGGGACAATGGTTGCGATCGCGGTGAACAACGTCTCGTTCAAGGTGCCGGTAACTTCAATTCCCAAAGTTCCATCGGGCGTGACAAAGCCCTCCCGCTGCACGGTTTTCTGAAAGTTTCCCGCAAAGCCTCCCAATACTCTCATCTCCACCCAGCGTGTCCAGAGATTCGGTCGCTTCAGAAGTTCACTGACTCGCAAAGGAAGACGCGGGCCGAACGGATTCCGGACGGCTCGAACTCCGCACTCGGCGGCGGCCAGTAACAGAGGGCGCAACACCTTCGGGAAAATATGGGTGTGCTTGTGGGTGTCGAAGTGTGACACGCACACTCCCGCGGCCTGCACTTTTCGGATTTGCGCCGTTGCCTCGGCGGCAATCTCAGTGGCGTCAAGCTGCCCGGTCAACGCCCGAGCGGCAAATGCTTTCAGATCGTTACGAAATCGCCCTGATTGGACCAAGGAAGGAATTTTTGCCGGCGGCAGAACCGGTTCGCCATCGATCAACACCACGTGGCAGCCAATACTCAGCTTCGGAAACTGCTTCGCGAGTTCCTTGACCTCGCAAAAGGCCGGGCCGTTGGCCATCAATGTGGCGGAGGTCACGACGCCATCCGTGTGTGCCTTAATGATGGCCCGATTTACGCCGGATGTGAATCCGAGATCGTCCGCATTAACCACGAGACGCCGCACTCAGGCAGTTTAGCAGGGAGGCTTCGTACTTGTTGCGACGGTCGGCAGACCTCAGGAGGTCACCAGTCCGCAGTTCTGACCTCATCTGCCCACATACGGTCACCGTCCTTCTCGAGTGCCTGCGTTAGGGCACCGAAGATTTACAAACAGACGATTTTCAGCAACTTAGAGGTGGTCACGCCCGGCACTCCAATTGCGATTCCGAGTGTCGAATCCGGACGCTCGACGGGAGTAGGAGCATGAACATTCTACGGGAGGGGGCTTGATTGATGCTGAGCGACAACGGAAAGCGCGTCGATGAACCGGAAATCTTCGTTGCCAGCGAGGATGGCGCTTTGGCATGCTTGTACGGTCGTATCGATATCGATTCCTCACCAGCCCTCCGCGAGCGCCTTCTCGCGCTCTTGCAAGGACGACATCCCAGCCTGGTGAGCATTGACCTGTCGGGCGTTACTCATATCGACAGTTCCGGCGTTGCCACTCTGATTGAAGCGTTAAAGATCGCACGACACTGTAAGACCGAACTTAAGTTGCGGGGATTGCATGATCGCTTACATCGCCTGTTTGAGGCGACGGGCATTCTATCCCTATTCAATGAGGGCATTCGGAAATGAATCACTCTGGGTGCGAGACGGTCTGATGGCCAATCTTCTCGAAATTGCCGGCAGGGAGACTCTGAGTCAACTCGACTACGTCGGGAGCCTGAACATTCAATTGTGGGCCACCCTGAGGGGCATGCGTGCCGCCCTGCCCCTGGTTGGAAATCGGCATCGGTGGCGAGCCACCGTTCACCAGATGCTGGATATCGGGGTTGAGGCGCTACCGATGGTAGCTCTACTGGCGATGTGCAGCGGATTCATCCTGGCGATGCAGGGAGCCTCTGAGCTGCGGCGCTTCGGAGCTTTGCACTTCGTCATCGATCTGGTCGCAGTCGGCTTCACGCGCGAACTTGGTCCGCTGCTGACTGCGATCGCTGTCAGCGGACGCTCGGGCTCCGCCTTCGCTGCCGAGATTGGCACCATGAAGGTGACGGAAGAGATCGATGCTCTCAAGGTGATGGCCTTTGACCCGGTGGAGTTCGTCTTGGCGCCAAAGTACCTGGCTGCACTGGTGACAGTTCCGTGCCTCAGTATCATCGCGAACCTTTTCGGGATCCTCGCCGGTGGCCTGTTCATGTTCTTCAGCACGCGTCTCGGACTGCTGCTGTATTTCCGGGATGTGCTGAACTCGATCGAATTGCGGGATGTGCTTGCCGGGCTGATCAAGGCCGTCGCGTTCGCGACCATTATTGCTCACGTGGGATGCCTCGAAGGACTTCGGGTGCGCGGCGGCCCTGAGGCGGTGGGGCGTTCGACAACCGCGGCGGTCGTGCGATCAACCTTTCTGGTGATCGTCGCCGACGCGATATTCACGGCCATCTTTTACTTCGTGGGAAAAACGTAAATGTCCACAATTTCCGTGCGCGATCTGGTAGTGGAATACGGTGGCCGGCGTGTGCTCGATGGTTTGAACCTTGACATAGAGCCAGGCCAGATCACGGTTCTGCTTGGGGGCAGCGGTTCCGGAAAGAGCACGTTGTTACGGCAAATTCTTGGTCTCGAGCGTCCGAAAGCGGGCAGCATCTCGATCAAAGGCACGGACATTACGCGCTGCTCACAGGCGGATTTAAAGAAAGTCCGGCGCTCGATTGGAGTGGCATTTCAAAGCGCGGCTTTGTTCAATTCACTGTCGCTTCAAGACAATGTCGCGCTCACCTTGCGGGAGCATACCGCACTCGCGCCTTCCATTATTGACCTGATCGTCTGGATGAAGTTGGCTGTGGTGGGGCTGGCAGATTTCGGCAAACTGCATCCGCAGGAGCTCTCGGGAGGCATGAAGAAGCGCGCAGCGGTTGCGCGGGCCCTTGCAATGGATCCTGAGATCTTAGTCCTGGATGAACCCTCCGCCGGCCTTGACCCGATTGTGGCGGCGGAACTGGACGAACTGATCGTGTTTCTCAAGGAGACCTTTCAGATAACGGCGCTGGTTGTCACTCACGAGCTGCCCAGCGCCTTCCGCATCGCAGACCGCATCGCGATGCTGTACAACGGAAAGCTGCTCGCGGTCGGCACAAAAGACGAAATACGCGCGAACCAGCATCCGCGCGTGAGGCAGTTTCTCAACCGTGTGCCGGACAACCCCATGCATATGCCGGCGTTCGCCTCCTATTTGGGACGCTACGTGCAACGTCAGGAGGCTAAGCCATGACCACCGAAGCAAAAGTCGGCGCCTTTGTCCTCAGCTGTTTTGCTGTACTCGCGTTCACCGTCATCTTCCTGTTGAATGCGCAGTATAGCGGCGGCACCGTCCGCTATCGTACTTACCTGCGATATGCCGGAGGGCTTGAGCCCGGAGCTTCCGTGCTGTATGGAGGCATAAACGTGGGCAAAGTTACAGCTGTGCGACCTTGGGCTACAGATCCAACCCGAATCGAGATTCTGCTTGAAGTCAAAAAAGACACTCCGCTGAATGAGAAATCAGTGGCCAAGTTGGGATTCGTCAGCGTCATGAACAGCGCAGCCCTGTCGATCACAACCGGCGCCATTGATGCCAAGCGTCTTCCCCCAGACTCAACCATCACCTCAAAAGAGGCGGCCAGCCTGGATGAGATTGCAGGGAAACTGGCAACCGTTGCGGACAGCGCCAATACGCTGATCACGCAGGCCCAGGGAGAACTCAACGACATTAGCGGCAACGTGAACCATCTGCTGGCCAACCTGGACACGATGACCGGACCACGGAACCAGAAAAAGGTCCAAGCCATTCTGGACAACATCGATCGATTGGTCGCCGACGAGCGTCCCAAAATTGACCATCTTACAGACCAACTGGCCAAGCTTAGCGACCATGCCGATGACACCATTCAGAATGTGAATGGCACCGTGACGGATCTGCGTGATCCGATGCGAAAGGACCTGACTGAATTGGGGACGACCTTGGAACAGGCCAAAGGCCTGCTGCAGTCAATGCAAATCGTTGTGCGGGCCAACGACTACAAGATCAACGACACGGTTGAGAATCTTCGCGAGGCGACCGACAACCTCAATCAATTCACGGATTCATTGAAGCAGCGCCCCTGGAGCCTGGTCCGCATCAAGCAACCCGCGGACCGTCAGGTGCCGAAATAGGTCAGGAGAGGAGACCAGAAATGAAGAAAATTCTAAACACGCTCGCACTGCTGTTGGCGATCGGAACGATCCTGGCCGGTTGTGGTGGGAGGCTAAGATATCCGAGCTATTACACACTGAATTTGCCAGCTCCGCCGGATCCGCCAGCCGCAGAAAACGTCCGAACCTCAATTGCGGTTCGAGAATTCCAATCGCCGGGGTATCTACGGCAAGGGCCGATCGTTTACCGCAGGACGCCGGAGGAAGTCGGCTTCTACGAATACCACCGCTGGGCGGCGGATCCACGCACGCTCGTGACCAGCGCCGTCGTCGATCATCTGCGCGCCGGCGGTCAGTACTCCATGGTCTCGATCTACGACGGCCGTCC
>Ga0207667_10007669_pt1 | contig 12921 bp, 10 predicted proteins | sample KBSCornC52_FD_184301 | JGI IMG/M metagenome (GOLD analysis project Ga0207667, IMG submission 184301) | Corn rhizosphere microbial communities from Kellogg Biological Station, Michigan, USA - KBS Corn C5-2 (SPAdes) (version 2) | ecosystem: Host-associated > Plants > Roots > Rhizosphere > Soil ...
TGCTCCATCCGCGCTGCGGTCTGCTCGTTCTCGAGGTCAAGGATTGGAAACTGGAGCGCTTGCATGCCATCAACGCTCAAAGTGCCGCCATCCTCACGCCCCAGGGATTGAAAGAGGTCGGCAATCCGCTCGAACAAGCGCGGCAGTACGCGTTCGCCGTGAAGACATTGCTGCAATCGGATTCGCAGCTCGTCCACCCGCCGGGACACGCGCACGCAGGCAATCTAGTGATTCCTTACGCGTACGGAGTGGTACTCACCAACGTCACGCGCCGGCAATTCGACAAAGCCAGCCTCGATGAAGTGCTCGCGCCGCATCTCGTCATCTGCAAAGACGAGATGATGAACGACACGACACCGCAAGTATTCCGCGAACGCCTCGCCGCTATGTTTGCCGTGCAGTTCGAGCACACACTGCACAAAGCGCAAGTTGATCGCATTCGCTGGCGATTGTTTCCCGAGGTGCGAATACGCCAGGGATCTCTATTCGAAACGCGCGATCCCGCCGATACCAGCGCTACGATTCTGCGCGTCATGGATATACAACAGGAACAGCTCGCACGCAGCTTGGGCGACGGCCATCGCGTCATTCACGGCGTAGCGGGCTCGGGCAAGACGCTCATCCTGGCGCATCGCTGCAGCGAATTGGCACGTACCGCGGACAAACCCATTTTGGTGGTGTGCTTCAACGTTGCACTGGCCGCCAAGCTCGAACACCTCATCCTGCAACAGGAACTTTCACACAAAGTGACTGTGCGGCACTTTCACGGCTGGTGTAGCGATCAATTGCGACTGCATCACTTGCCCAAGCCGGCGGAAGGCGACGGCTTTCCAGGACGATTGGTACGCGCGGTCATTCAAGGAGTCGCGCAGGGTCACATTCCCACGGGTCAACATTCAGCGGTGCTGATCGACGAAGGACACGACTTCGAGCCCGAGTGGCTCAAGCTGCTCGCGCAAATGGTGGACCCTGCCACCAACTCGCTGCTGTTGCTCTATGACGATGCGCAATCGATTTACGGCAAGAAACGTTCGCACGATTTCAGTTTTGCCAAACTCGGCATCCAGGCACGCGGGCGCACAACGATTCTGCGCGTCAACTATCGCAACACTACCGAGGTGCTGCAGTACGCCTTCGGATTCGCAAAGGATGCGCTCACGCCGGAAGAACCCGGGCCGGGCGGAGACGACGCCGTGCCTTTCGTGCAGCCGGAAACGGCGGGGCGACATGGATTACACCCCGTTCTCACTTGTCACAAGTCGCTGCAAGAAGAAGCGCAACACATCGTCGAACAATTGCGCCTCCAACACGAACGCGGCCTAGCATGGAACGACATGGCCATCCTCTATCCGGCGCGTTTCGTTGCCGAAGAAGTCGTCAAACAGTTGCAGGCCGCGGAAATTCCCGTCGAGTGGCTACAGGAATCCTCGAGCACGCGACGCTTCAAGCCTGCGGAGGCGAGCGTCAAAGTCATGACGTTGTACAGCAGCAAAGGGCTGGAATTCCCGCTCGTCGCCATTGTCGGCGTGGGATTCATGCCGTACATGGAAGATCAGGAGAAGGAAGACGCAAAGCTGTTATACGTCGGCATGACGCGTGCGACCGAGCAACTCTTGCTGACTGCGCACAAACATTCCGAATTTGTTAGACAACTGCTGGGACATGCCAAATCGAGCGCGGGCGCGCTCGGCGCGACTTGGAAGATGGCGGCGGGGTGACGGGACGAAGTATCTCGTCCGCAGCCAGAATCTCGAGGCGCCCCGACCCTAACCCTCCCCCGCTGCGCGGAGGAGGGAACAAGAAGCAGCACTGTTCCAATCTGATCCCCTCCTCCGCGCAGCGGGGGAGGGTTAGGGTGGGGGAAAGTTCTCCAACTCCTCCTCGATCAACTGTCCCAGCTTCGCAATCCCCTCTTCGATTTTTTCCGGCGGCACGGTGACGAACGACAGCCGCAATGTGTTGTGTTGCGGTTCGTTGGCAAAGAAAGGCGCGCCAGGAACGAACGCAACGTTGCGGGCGATCGCTTTTTTCAACAACTCCGCGCTATCGAATGCGGCGGGTAATTTCACCCAGATGAACATGCCGCCCTCGGGGCGATTCCACTGCACGCTGGTGGGGAAATGGCGCGATAACGCATCCAACATCGCCGCGCACTGGTTTGCATACAGCGTGCGTATTTGCGGAATATGCGTGTCGAGAAAGCCGTCTTTGATCGTTTCGTGAACGATGCGCTGAGTGAAACTCGGCGTGTGTAAATCCGCCGCCTGCTTTGCCTGCACGAGCTTGCGTACCACGGGCTCGGGGGCGATGAGATAGCCCACGCGCAATCCTGGCGCGAGCACCTTCGAGAACGAGCCCATGTAGATCACTCCATCGCTCTGAGCGAGCGACAGTAGCGTCGGCAGCGGTTCACCGCTGTAGTAAAGCTCCCCATAAGGATCATCTTCAAAAAGCAGCAAATTCTGAGCCGCCGCAATCTGCACGAGCTCGGTACGCCGCGCCAAAGGAATGCGACGCGCAGTGGGATTCTGAAAATTCGGCAAGCAATAGAAGAAACGCGCATCGCGCACGAGCGTGGAAGTCAGCGCTTGCGGAATGGGACCCTGCTCATCCGACGGCACGGACACGAATTGGGGTTCAGACAACGAGAACGACTGCAGCGCGCCCAAATAAGTTGGCGTTTCCACCAGCACGCGCGAGCCCGGATCGATGAACACCTTGCCCAGCAGATCGAGACCTTGCTGAGATCCGGTCGTGATCAAGACGCGATCCGAACTCACGCCGTGCCGCTTCGCAACCCACTCGCGCAACGGCAAATAGCCTTCTGTAGGTCCATATTGCAATGCCGGCGAAGCTGCGGTCGCAAGAATTTCATCGCACACCTGGCGGATGCGCGCGACGGGAAATGTCGCCGCCGACGGCAAGCCGCCCGCAAATGAAATCACTTCCGGACGCTCGGTGACTTTCAGAATTTCGCGAATAGCCGAGCTCGTCAGCTTTTGGGCACGTTGTGATAGAGGGAAGGGCATGGGAGTAACTGCTGGCTGTTGATCGATTTGCTAGCAAGCTAGCTCGCTGACTGGTTGGCTGTTCACCATACTTTCTCCCCCTCCATTCTCGCCACGATAACCGCACACACGCCGTCGGCAAGTACATTGACCGCGGTGCGCGACATATCTAGCAAGCGATCGAACACCAGCAATACGCCGATGGCTTCGACGGGCAGGCCGATGGACGCCAATATGATCGTGATGGCCACCAGAGATGCGGCCGGGATACCGGCGATGCCCATCGAAGTGATCAACGCCAAGACGACGACGGTGAATTGATGCGCGAACGTGAGATGCAGGCCATAGGCTTGCGCAATGAACATGGCGGCGGCGCATTCGTAAAGCGCGCTGCCCGCGTGATTGATGGAAGCGCCGAGCGGCAGTACGAAGCCGCAGATGCGATTCGAAACGCCGGCCCGCTTCTCCACGCATTCCAACGACATGGGTAATGTTGCCGACGAGGACGCAGTGGAAAATGCCGTCAGTAACGCCGGCGCCATTGCCGGAAATATTTTCCAAGGCATGAGACGTCCAGCAAGGCGGATCAGGAGCGGCAACACTAACCCACCGTACACCACGAGGCTCAAAAGCACGCTGCCGCTGAAGATGAGTAACGGTGTCGCTGCGCCGAAGCCGGTCTTGGCCACAGTCTTAGCAACCAGGCCAAACACTCCGATGGGAGCGAAGCGCATCACGAACTCCGTGATCTTGAGCATCACATCGAATACGCCCTGCCAGAAATCGAGAAGCAGTTTCGCGCGCGAGGACTCGATGCGCGCCAAAAAATATCCGAACAACACACTGAACACGACGAGACCCAAGAGCTTGGAGCCCGACGCGGCTTGGACGATGTTTTCGGGTATTGCAGTGAGCAGTGTTTCGCCAATGCCGACGTGGGCACGCGCTTCCACCTTCTCGGCCACGTCAGCTGCATTCGTCGTGAGCGCTAAACGATCTCCCACCGGCACGCCATCGATCACTCCGGGACGAACGATGTTGCTGATCACGAGCGCGACGAGCACGGCGCACAGCGTGGTGAGCACATAAAAGAGCACCGTCTTGCCGCCGATACGGCCCAAATCCTGTGAGGAGCCCAAGCTCGCCACGCCGGAGATCACGGATGCGACGATCAGCGGCACGACGACCATCTTGAGCGCATTCATGAACAACTTGCCGAGCAAGTCGAAGAAACTCGCGACATCCACGCCTGCGATCACGCCTTCCGGGCCGCTCGCAAGCCCCGCGCCCACGCCGAGCGCCATAGCGATGAGAATTTGCCAATGCAGTGCGAGACGGGGTTGAGTCATAGGGGGAGATTCAACGAGTTGATGATTGAGCGCAAGCCTGAGTGCCTCGATCTTCCTCCATGGTTTCTTTTTTCTTTATCTTGCGGCCACACTTCGCTGTGGGCTGTACACTAGCGCGCCGTTCTTGCCGTTTTCATAGCGTCATCAACCTCTCTCTATTCGCAGGGGCTCGTCATGTCAGCACGCATCTCGAAAAAGACAGTGTCGTGGTTCGCCATTGCCGTGGCCGCTCTGTTACCCACGGTGACGATGGCAGGTTCGCTCGGCGGGTTGATGGATTCGGTGAAAACCGCAGCGCCGCTCAGCGGCATCGTTGCGGAGAAGTATGGATTGAGCGAAGACCAGGCCTCGGGCGGCATCGGCTCCATCTTGTCGTTCGCCCAGAACAAACTGAAGCCCGCGGATTACACCCAACTCGCAGGCGCGATCCCTGGCGCATCGAGCTACGTCGACAAGGCCAAGTCGTTGGGTGCGGTCACGGGAAAAATCGACAGCCGCCAAGGACTCAACGCCTCTTTCAGCAAGCTCGGCATTTCGCCTGAAGTCGGCTCGCAACTGCTTTCGACTGTCGTGGATTACGCGAGCAAGCTCGGGGGCGGCAAAACTGCGGCGCTATTGAGCGCACTGAAATAGTTCACTCGACCTCACGCGGCACCAACCAACCATCCAGCAGTCCGCGTGAGGCTTCGCCACGGCTCAGCTCCTTGCTGGTCCAGCGCAACATTGGATCGCCGCGCTTGTCTGTTTGCAGGGCAAGCGTCGTGTGCTCGGAATCCCACAAAGTAATTACGCGCACGGCATTGCGGGAGCCGTACACGCGCAGCCGATACCATTCGTTCAATTCACGGTCGAATCGAAACTCTTCCGTAGTCGACCACGAGAACGCTCGCGAAAATTCTTGCATGTCTTGCAACGAATAAGGTGCCGATAACTCGAGTTTGCGTGACGCCCATTGCAGCCAGCGCCCATCCGCATTGAGCCGCCAACCCGTCGCCGACGGTGGAGCGTGGTTGCGACGGCAGAGCGGTTGTTCCAAGTCATCTATCGTGGATTCGGCCTCATCGGCGAGAACGGTCGCGGCGCATACGACTCCGACGATGAGAATCCCGCATCGGACCCTGGATGAAATCGCACGCATCTCCGGCTTGCTGGCACACATAGTCGCTCTCCTGCCCGGCCGCCAGCATTTCACCCCTGCTCGCAGACGGCCCGCATACGCGTCACATTCGTTGCGGAAGACGGCAAAGGAATGATGCAATGGGACATAACAGAGACGCGAAGAAGACAGAATCAGGCTATGAACAAAGCAAGACTCGAAGCCTTCAGCGACGGCGTCATCGCCATTCTGATCACCATCATGGTGTTGGAACTGAAAATTCCTCACGACGCGTCGCCGGGGGCGCTCTTACCGCTCACGCCCATCTTTCTCACCTATGTATTGAGCTACATATACATCGGCATTTACTGGAGCAATCACCATCACATGCTGCATGCGGTCACACGCGTGGACGGCAAGATTCTCTGGGCCAATCTGCATCTGTTGTTTTGGCTGTCGCTCGTGCCGTTTGCAACGGGATGGATGGGCGAAAATCATTTCGTGTCGCTTCCCGTAGCGCTCTATGGCGCAGTCTTGCTGGGTGCTGCAGCGGCGTACACCATTTTGCAAACCGTCATCATCGCGGTGCACGGCCATGATTCGAAGTTGGCCGTCGCGGTCGGCAAGGATTTCAAAGGCAAGGTGTCGATGCTTTTCTACGCGATAGGCATTCCACTCGCCTTCGTCCACGAAGTGCTGGCGGAATGTCTGTACATCGCAGTGGCGCTGATCTGGCTCGTGCCCGATCGGCGGATCGAAGCGGTGTTGAAAACGTAAGTCCGGCTAACTACTAACTATCCACTGGCGAGAACTTACCCATACTCTGCCGCCATGCACGAACTCTCCCCTCTGATGCTGTCGCGAATCCAATTCGGATTCGTGATGAGCTTTCACATCATCTTTCCCGCGTTCACCATCGGGCTTGCAAGTTGGTTGGCGTTTCTTGCCGGGCTGTATCTGAAAACCCAACGCACGCTGTGGCGTGAGTTGTATCTTTTTTGGCTGAAGATTTTTGCGGTGTCGTTTGCGTTGGGCGTCGTGTCCGGCATCGTCATGAGTTTTCAGTTCGGTACGAACTGGGCGCGACTGTCGGAAAGAACGGGCAACATCATCGGACCGCTGCTTGCGTATGAAGTCCTCACTGCGTTTTTTCTCGAAGCGACTTTTCTCGGCGTGATGCTGTTCGGGTGGAAACGTGTTTCACCGCGCGTGCACTTTTTCGCAACTTGTATGGTTGCGGTGGGCACAATGATCTCGACGTTCTGGATCATCTCGGCAAACAGTTGGCTGCAAACTCCGCAGGGCTACTCGTTGGTGAACGGCACGTTCCTACCGGCCGATTGGTTTGCCATCATCTTCAATCCTTCGTTTCCTTATCGCTTGGCGCACATGGTCCTGGCAGCGTTCCTGACGACGTGTTTCGTCATCGGCGGCGTGAGCGCAGCGTACTTGTTGCATGCACGTCATCAGGAAGGCGCCGAGCTCATGCTCAAGCTCGCGATCGGATTTGCGGCGATCACCGTTCCATTGCAAATTCTCGCGGGCGACGCGCACGGTCTCGAGGTCGGGCGCACTCAACCCACCAAGCTCGCTGCAATCGAAGCGCACTGGGAAACGAGCCGTGGCATTCCTCTCATTCTCTTTGCGCTACCCGATCAAAACGCCGAGCGTAATCGTCACGAGATCAGCGTACCCAATCTGGGCAGTCTCATTCTCACGCACGAATGGAACGGCGAAGTTCAAGGATTGAAAGCAGTGCCTGCGGATCGACGACCGCCGGTGGCGCCCGTTTTCTTTGCATTTCGCATCATGGTCGGCATCGGACTGCTGATGCTCGCCCTCGTGTTGTGGTCGGCGTTGCGTTGGCGGCAGAAGAAGTTACCGACCGACCGCTGGCTACTGCGTGCCTGGGTGGCGATGGTGCCTTCGGGATTCATTGCGATTCTAAGCGGCTGGTACACCGCCGAGATCGGACGGCAACCGTATGTGGTGTATGGCCTCATGCGTACCGCGGAAGCATCGACGGCCTTGAATGCGGGAAGCGTGCTCACTTCGTTGCTCGTCTTCGCCACCGTTTACTTGTTCGTGTTCGTCGCGGGCACTTGGTATTTGTGGAAACTGCTGAAGCGTGGCCCGCAGCCCGTGACCGAAGAGCTTTTGCATCCTGAACATCACCTCGCGCACCGGCCGCTCTCGGTCCCGAAAGACAGCTTGGAATCCATTCGATCATGACGTCGGGCGATGTGCTTCCTGTCATATGGTTCGGCATCATCGGCTTCGGCATCGTGATGTACGTGCTGATGGACGGCTTCGTGCTCGGCATCGGTATTCTTGCGCCCTTCGCCGAGAACGATCGACAGCTGGATCAAATGATGAACACCGCCGCGCCCATTTGGGACGGCAATGAAACATGGCTGGTACTGGGCGGCGCCGGATTGCTGGCCGCATTTCCCAAGGCATACGCACTCATCTTGTCGACGTTGTATTTGCCGGTGCTGATCATGTTGATAGCACTGGTACTGCGCGGTGTGTCTTTTGAATTTCGTTTCAAGGCGATGCGCTCGCGCCCTGTCTGGGGTGTGTGCTTCGCAGTCGGCTCGATCGTGGCGGCGTTTGCACAAGGTGTGATGCTAGGCGCCATCGTCGAAGGCATTCCCGCAAACAGCGGCGCGTACTTGGAGCACGCATTCGCCTGGTTCAGTCCGTTCTCCATACTGACGGGAACGGCTGTTGTATTCGGGTATGCGCTCCTCGGCAGCACTTGGCTCATCATGAAGCTCGAAGGCGGCCAACAAGATATCTCTTATGCGCTCACGCGTCCGCTGGTCGCCGTGGTGGTCGCCTTCATGGGTGTGGTCAGCGCATCGCTACCCTTCCTCAACAGCCACGTCATGGCGCGTTGGTTCGAGCAGCGTCATTTTCTATGGCTGTCGCCCATTCCATTGCTCGCTCTCGTCAATGCAGTGGCACTGTGGCGCGCCGTCATGCGCCGCGCCGAACGCGCTCCGTTCATCCTTGCGGTCAGCTTCTTTGCATGTGGATTCGTCGGCCTGGTGATCGGCATGTGGCCGAATCTCGTCCCGCCCGACCTCGACATCTGGAGCGCGGCAGCGGCACCGTCGAGCCAAGGCTTCGTCCTCGCGGGCGCCATCGTCATCCTGCCCGCCGTGCTCGCGTATACGTTCTGGTCATATCGCATCTTTCGCGGGAAGGTGAGCGCGGAGAGTAGTTATCATTGATGCCCCCTGACTCCAATCACCGACGCTTCCAGACTTGTGACTTCGTCACTTAGGGTCTGCACAACAGTCGTCGTTATACTTCGCCCATCTCGTCACAACGGAGTTTCAGGGAATGCTCAAGCACGCCGTGGCTGCAGCACTGACCATCGTTTCTAGCGCGACCTGGGCGGCCGACGCGCATTTCGAATGGGGCCTCGCAGCAGGAGCCAGTAAAGTCACCGTCAAGGACACGGCACTGGCATTGGACTTCAAGAGCAACGGCTTCGTCTTCAATCCTTACATCGGCTATCAATTCACAGCCCATTGGGCTGCCGAAGGCGGCTATATCGCAGGCGGCAAAACGCACGACACCCAGAACACCGGCCAGGGTGCAAAGACCCAAATCGTCAAGAACGATGGTTGGTATCTCTCGGGCATCGGCACCTGGCCCATCAATGACACGTACTCGGTCTACGGACGCCTGGGCTACGTGCTGTGGGACTCGAAATCCACCGAGTTCATCGTCAATGCACCCCCGACCAGCGGATCGAGCGGCAATGCGCTCCTCGGCGTGGGCGGCGGCTACATGGTGAGCGACACCATCAAGCTACGGCTCGAATACCAGAGAACGAGTCTCGACGGCGGGAGTTGGCAGGCGTTGACGTTGGGTTTCGTTTGTTATTTGTAGCGAACTCCCTCACCTCGGATGCAACCAACTCGGCAGAAAACTATAAGGCTCGACTGTCACATCCGTGTCGAATGCAACGTTCGACTTGCGTAAGAGTTCTTGTAAACGTCCGCTTTTACATGCGTCGAGCGTTTCGGTGCATCCGCCGATGAACTCCCCGCCGACGAAGACTTGGGGAATAGTCGTCATGGTCGTGCGTGCCGTGAGCGCACCGCGAATCTTGCCGCCGCGATTGTCCTGTTGATACTCCACTGAATCCAAATCGACGGACCGATAGGCAATGCCGTAGCGCGCGAAGAGTTTGCGGACCGCCCAGCAAAACTCACACCATTCGAGAGCGAACATCACCACAGGCTGGCGGTTGTCGGCGAGCACCTCTGCAACGAAGCGGTCAGCGAGGGCATCTACTGCAGCTGGTGCAGTCGCGGCTGCTGGCTTAGGTGGCGGCGGCGCAGCTATATCGAACCTTGCACTCGGCGTGGAACGTGCGATCGCTAACTCTTCGGCATCCATATCCGCTGCGATGTCCGCGAACAGCGGCGTGCTGAGATATCGTTCGGCAGTGTCGGGCGCCATGCACAATATCGTTGTGCCTGCGGGCGCACGCTCGGCGATCTTAAGCGCGCCCGCCAAAGTAGCTCCCGCGGAGATGCCGGCGAAGATGCCTTCCTTGGTCGCGAGTTCGCGCGAAAGACGCAATGCTTCAGCGCCGTTCACGGGGACGACGCTATCGATCAAGTTGAGTGCCACTGCATCTTCGGTGAGTTTTGGAATGAAGTCGGGCGACCAGCCTTGCACGAGATGCGGGCGAAACACCGGATGACTTTCTGCAGGCGCGCCGTCTGCAAGTCGCGGTTGCGGAATACCGCTGCCGAGGACCTGCGAGTTGTCGGGCTCACATACGACGATGCGCGTATGCCGACTGCGTTCACGCAGCACGCGGCCGACGCCTTTCAAAGTGCCGCCTGTGCCAAAGCCCGTCACCCAGTAATCGAGTTTCTCGTTGGCGAAGTCGGCCAAGATTTCTTGCGCGGTGGTGCGCGAATGCATATCGGCGTTGGCTTCGTTCTCGAATTGTCTGCAGAGGAACCAGCCGTGCGTTGCGGCAAGCTCGGTCGCCTTCTGCAGCATGCCGCTGCCTTTGAGCGATGCCGGCGTCAACACGACCTTAGCGCCCAAGAATCGCATCATCTTGCGGCGCTCGACGCTGAAGTTTTCCGACATCACGACGACGAGCGGATACCCTTTGCGCGCGCAAACCATGGCGAGCCCGATGCCGGTATTGCCGCTCGTCGCTTCGATGACGGTTTGTCCCGGCCGTAGCGCACCGCTGCGTTCTGCAGCTTCGATGACGCCGAGCGCCAATCTGTCTTTCACGGACCCGAGCGGATTGAATGCCTCGAGTTTGGCGTATAGGCGTACGTGCGACGGCGCAATGGAGTGAAGTCTAACGACAGGCGTGCGGCCGACTGTATCGAGAATGGATTCGTATTTCGCCATAACGCCTCCCGGGATTGCATCGGTGCCACTTCGCTCGTGCGTCCGGCTTCTACTCGCTATTGTTAGAAGCGTCAACGCAACTGAAGTGCACTGCGCGATCGTGCTAGGCCGACGTTCTCACCGGCTTCATTCGGCGCAGAGCCAACACCTTGCTGCTGCCCCAAGCGATGACCCACAGACCGAATGCGACTCCCCATATCTTCCAGGAGGTGAGTGCAATGCTCGCAGCGCGTGTGCTCAAAGCGTTGTCGAACACCACTTCGATTTCACGACCGGCTGCACTGCCGGGACAGCGCATCGATAAAAAACCGTCGGCATAGTTTGCGACCGAACATTGCGGCGAGGACCAATGCTTGTTGTATGACTGATTGAATACGATGGTAAACGGCTCTGCTCCCTCCTCCGCATCGGCTCGAATACGAATGTGATTCCAAGACATGAACACCGCCTGCGCATGGATCGGGCTGCCGCCGTCGCGCTCGATCGACTTGACTAACGGTGCGTCCGGATCGAATTGCACGCGGATGAAATCGTCGTTGTCGTAGCAGTTGACGACTCCTTGCGTCGGCGTGATGAACTCGCCTTGATAATGTTTCGAATCGCACCGCGTGTAGCGGATGGTCTCGCCCGTGGCCGCAAACTGCGCAGGCGCAATCGGCCGGTAAGGATGACCATCGCTCCACAATGAATATAGCGTCGCGATCTGAAATCCGAACTGCAACCCCATGGCACAGGCGAATGCGATCTTTTTGCCCTTTGCTGTGATATCGCTCGCTGCAAACTCGACGAGCGCTGCAGCGCCCAGCAAACTGAGCGGCAGCGCGAGAAAGCCCCAAAAGCGGCCGGTGACCCACAGCGAACGAAACCCAGGCAATGGCCGCAACCAGTCGAACGGACTGAGTAGCACAGGAACATGCAACACTCGCAAGCTGCCCATGCCCAGCCATATGGAAACGACACTCACGACCAGGAGCGGCCATTTGAGTTCGTTCGGCAGCGAGCCCGACAACGTTGCGCGAAAGCGCCACACCGCATAAGCCACCACGGGCCCTATGAACACGCTGAGTTCATGCCCATTGCCCGTTGCCGGAGTGATGAGCTTGCCGCGTATCGGCAGTAACGCAAACCACAGCAGTGCGAGCGGATTGGTGAACGTATCGGGAGTACGTCGTGGAAATTCCGCCTGCGCGTCCAACATGGGCCATAGATAACCCGCCGTAAGGAATATCGACGCTGCAAGCGCCAATCCGAGGGTCACGATCGGTAACGGCGAACGCCGCACGACGCTCAACACGAGCGCATAGAGACCGATCCAAAAGAACAGATGGATGAGAGATACCGGCGAGCCATCGATCGCAAGACTTGCAATCGCCGCCAACAATAGAGTGTGAAGCACAAATTGCCGCGGCCGAGCAAAGATGGATGCGGGCTGCTCATGCAACGTTCGATGCAGTATCCACAGCGCGAGCGGCAACATCAGAAACGGCAGGAAATCCATATGGCCGTAAGCGAGCCGGCAAACGAAAAAGCCGTTGCCTATGAACAATGCGGCGGCCAGCGCGCGTGTTTTGAGTTTCGTTAGCCACAGCCCGGCATACAAATATGCGCCCAGCCAGCCGAGAGCGAGATAGAGGATCATGGCCCATTGCAACCCCCGCAACGCGCCCAGCCCATAGGCAATCAGCATACTGAGCGAAAGCAACGGCACCTGCGGTTCGCCCGCAAGCGAAACGCCCGAGCACAGAACCGGCGCCCATTGTTTGGCAAAGCCGGAAAGCTGCATGTTCCAAATCTGCAACTCGTGGAAGACGACGAATTGATCCAAGTCGCGCGGCCCTACGTGATTCCACGCGATCGCAATGACAAGTAAATAGACGGCCGGAATGCCGACGATGAATGCAAGCAACGCCCGTCCACCAAAGACGCCGGCGTTGGAGGGTTCGCGCGTGGGATCACGCGCGATTTGACTGGCTGACATTCGACCCGATTCGCTGTTCTAAGTTATCCGCGAGGCCGGAAAGTATAAGGCCTAGGGGAAGGCGGAGTGGACTGTAACGATTGG
>Ga0207667_10007670_pt1 | contig 12918 bp, 6 predicted proteins | sample KBSCornC52_FD_184301 | JGI IMG/M metagenome (GOLD analysis project Ga0207667, IMG submission 184301) | Corn rhizosphere microbial communities from Kellogg Biological Station, Michigan, USA - KBS Corn C5-2 (SPAdes) (version 2) | ecosystem: Host-associated > Plants > Roots > Rhizosphere > Soil ...
TTTAGAACAGGGCTATGCAGGAGGACGACGCAGAACTGGTCTTTACCAAACTTGATGGGTGCGTGGCTTAGAACAACACGTCAGGAAATGTGGTCGCTGCCTGCAGCTGAGTGCTGCTACTGACTGCTGACCGCTGATTGCTGAGCACCCTCTGCCGCGACGCTCTCCGCACCGCTCATCAGATCCATCATGAGGTCGAAGGCTTCTTTGCGCACGCGCAGATCGTAGTAGACCAGCGTGAGCCCGATGGCGCTGACCGACCCGAAGAGCGTCATAGCCAACACGGAGCTGATGTCCCGCAAATTTAACTTCGTCAAATGGACAAGGTGCGAATGAATGATGGGCCACAGCCATAGCAGGCCGGCATTTAGCGAGTATTTCATAATGCCGGAGAAGATCATGGTCAGGAAGAAGACTATGATCACACGTGACCTGAAATCCTGGCTCAGGTCCGAGCTTCTGGGCAGCGCCTGCCCCACGGGGATGTTCTCCAGGACCATGGCGGGAATAGCGACCCCAAACACTCCAGCCCAGTAAACACCGGGAGCCAGGAACAACAACAACCCAAAACCGACAATGATCCCCACCATCAGGGAGACGGCCAATATTTTAAGGACCTTGCCGAAAACACGGAAAAAACAGCTCCAGATGGCCGTGGGCCGTTCTAGACAAACATCCGATACCGCGAACGTGGTGGCTGCTGTAACGATGCAAGAAACAAGCACAATGGCAACTATTGGGAAAAGCACTCCCAAGGCCCCCAATATCCCAACGCCATTCCGGATTGTGCCTAACGTTTTATCGAACAGAATCAGGATCACCAGCAGCACCCCGTTCGGAATGGCGCTGATGCCTAAAAAAAACAGGAAATTGTGCCGATAGATGTCAAAGGTTTCAGCGAGCAGGCGGCCAAGAGAGAGTGGGTGACGCATGGCGGGCATTTCTTACCTCGGAATAGCGTAAGGGGGCGCGCGCTCATTGTACAACCGCCGACCGCGAGGAGATCAATTGTTGACTGAAACTGTTCTTATGCCTGCGATCCAACTATTCCACAGTCACTGACTTGGCCAGATTGCGCGGCTGATCCACGTCGCAGCCACGGCGGACGGCGATGTGATACGCCAGCAGTTGCAGCGGCACCACTTCCAGGATCGGCAGCAGCAATTCCGGCGCATGCGGCACGTACACCACGTGGTCAACCGATTCCTTGATCTCCTCATCGCCCTCAGTGGCCACGGCAATCACAATGCCGGAACGCGCTTTTACTTCCTTCACGTTCGACATGGTCTTTTCATAGCGCAGCATAGAGTTCGGATCCTTCGAATCTTTCGTCGCCACCATCACCACGGGCAGATTTTCATCGATCAGCGCGTTGGGGCCATGCTTCATCTCGCCCGCAGGATAACCTTCCGCGTGGATATAGGAAATTTCCTTCAGCTTGAGCGCGCCTTCCAGCGCGATGGGATAGTGGATGCCACGACCGAGAAAAAGAAAATCCTGTACACGGTAATACTGCTTGGCCAGCGCTTCGCATTCTTCGTCGCGGGCCAGGATCGATTCAAGCTTGGAAGGCAGCTTGAGCAATTCGCCGATGTAGCGCCGCGCATCGTCAGACGTTGTAGCGCCGCGCAGTTCGCCCAGATAAAGCCCCAGCAGAAACAGCGCCGTCAACTGCGCCGTGAACGCTTTGGTGGATGCCACGCCAATCTCCGGGCCGGCATGGGTATAAACCGTGCCGGAAGCTTCGCGGGCGATCATTGCGCCCACCACGTTGCAGATGGCCAGCGTCTTGGAGCCTTTGGCTTTGGCTTCGCGCTGTGCGGCAATCGTGTCCGCCGTCTCACCGGACTGCGTGATCAGCAGCGTGATTTCCTTGCTGGAAGTTATGGGATCGCGATAGCGCCACTCGCTGGCATAATCCACTTCCACGGGAATGCGTGCTAGCCGCTCGATCATGAATTTGCCGGCGAGCGCGGCGTGCCAACTGGTGCCACACGCGGCGATATTGATCTTCTGCACATTGCGCAGCTCGTCTTCGGTGACGTCCATTTCTTCCAAAAAGACGCGGCCGGAATCCAGCGAGACGCGGCCCAGCGTGGTATCACGCACGGCGCAGGGCTGCTCATAAATTTCCTTGAGCATGAAGTGCTTAAAGCCGCCCTTTTCCGCCATGATGGGGTCCCAGGTTACATGCTGGATTTCACGCTTCACCGGCTTGCCATCAAAATCCGTGATCTGGACGCCGGTCGTGGTGATCACCGCCAGATCACCATCTTGAAGGAAGAAAATGTTGCGGGTGTGCGGTAAAAGCGCCGGGATATCTGAGGCAACAAAATATTCATTGTCGCCTATGCCGATTACCACGGGCGGACCGTTGCGTGCCGCAACGATCTTGTTGGGCTCCTCCTCGGAAATCACGCCCAGGGCAAACACGCCGGTCAGCTGTTTCACGGTTTTGCGTACGGCTTCTTCCAGGCTGGGACGATGCCCGTTGCCCTTGGCGTCAAAAGCTTTTTCAATCAGGTGCGCGATGACTTCAGTATCGGTCTCAGTGGAAAACTTGTGGCCTTCTTCAATCAGCTTCTTCTTGAGCGACAGATAATTTTCCACGATACCGTTGTGCACCACCACGATCTTGCCCGTGCAGTCGCGATGCGGATGGGCATTCTCTTCCGTAGGACGGCCATGCGTGGCCCAGCGCGTGTGTCCGATGCCCCAGCTGCCTTCCAGCGGCTTCAGGCGAATAACTTCTTCCAGGTTGCGCAGCTTGCCTTCAGCCCGGCGCACCTGCAGGGCTCCGCCGTTTCCATTGCCGCACACGGCAATACCGGCAGAGTCATATCCGCGATATTCCAGGCTTCTGAGGCCCTCGATAATGACTGGGACAACACGTTTTTTGCCTACGTAACCTACGATTCCGCACATGACCTTTACCTCTGTCGCTTCGCTCCAAACCGCTCCAGGACCTGCACAGCTTTAGTGCTATTGTGCTCCTGCGGCGGCGGACTCGGCACGCAAGTCGGCCTCGTCCTTAGCCATTCAATTGGACTCCGGTTGTCTCGCGGGGGATTCTGACTAATTCTACTCCGGGAGGGTTTAAAACCCCGAGCGTAGTGAGGGGCCCCTATTACCTTTGGTAATCCCTCAGATAATCCCGGAATCATTCGGCAGATTCCTATCACTTTCAATCCTTAGCGTGACACGGACCCTGGATGGATTCGTGTTCAATTCGCGTGTATTCGCGGCTAAGATTCTCGTGCGGATAGGGCGCCCTCCCCGTTCGCTTAGCTCAGGGTCGGGATTTCACTACATCTACTCCTCAATCCGATACGTAAATTCTTCAATCACAGGATTGGTGAGCACGTCTTTAGCAATCCGCTCGATCTCGGCTTTGGCGGCAGCTTTGTTCAGGCCTCCATCCAGGTTCAGTTCAAAGAACTTGCCCTGGCGGACCGCGTCGACGCCTTTATAGCCCATCTTTTTGAGCGCGCCGTGAATGGTCTTGCCCTGAGGATCAAGGACGGTGGTCTTGAGCATGACTGTGACGTAAGCCTTCATGGATAACTCATTTTAAACCTAGTTCTCACGAAGGACGCGGCGTTTTCCTCTTCCCTGCGGTCAGCGTAGATGTCGGTCACGACCTTGATCAGTGCAAGCGCCCAGGGAAAGTTTTTCCTGAATTCCAAGTCTTGACAAATCCGAATGCAGGAACTCTAATTTGGTTCCAAACCCCCTTTAGAAAATCCCCGGTGCTCGGCCAAAGCAGGCGAGCGATAGAGTCACAGCACGGCTGAGAAAGTTTTTTCCATCCGGCTGCGGCCCTGATGCGAATTGCCACAATGAGAGGGGGAACTGAATGCACGCTAAGGGCGAGCAACGTATTGAAGTACCTCGGGAGCGTCAGCAGGAAACGCGAGTAGCGGTGATTGCGGTCCATGGAGTCGGCAAGCATGAGCCGGGCTCCTCTGCCCAGGCAATGGCGGGTCTCCTGCTGGGATTGAATGCCTATAGTGATCCGCCGACAAGTAGTCCCTACTCCGGTTTTGATGCCACAAAGATCGAGGTGCCGCTTCCTGGTCCAAAGGTGTTTTCCGCACCTCAGGCGCCGCCAGTTTCCTGGTTTGAAGAGCGCCGCGGCTTTTTTGCCAACAAGTTCAGGTTGCGGAGCTGGAATAAAGGGCGGGTAGCGGCTGACCTCAATGATGAATTCACGCTGACACAAATCGGCGACTATGAGGGCGATCCGCTTTGTGGCAGATATGAGTCGGTCCGCCTCCAGGGATCACGGACCAGAACCAATGGCCAAACGGTGGATGTCGATATTTATGAGATGTACTGGGCAGACCTGGCCAAGCGTAACAATTCATTCATCCGGTTTTTCATGTCGTTGTACCAACTGCTGATTCACCTCAGCAGCCTGGGCCGGACGGCGATAGACCACGTGGCATTGGAGCACGCTGGTTCATTTCCATGGCTGCTGCTGCAGAGAAGTTACAGCTACGCGACTCGCGTGCTCACGCTGGGCATGTTCAACTTTCTGGTTTTGCTGCCGGTAGTGACTTTTGCGCCGATCATACTGGCACTCGACGCGCCAACCGCCTCCAGGGTGGCCGCAATTCTCCTTGCCGTGGCGGCCTCCGGAGCTGTTGCAGCGCTGGTCTGGAACTTCCGGCCTCGCGGTTCCAACGGCAGCGCACTGTTCTTTCTTCTGTTTGCCGCGATGAGCCTGGCGGCAGCCGTGGGCGCGTTCACCGTGCACCATTCCCTGCTCAAAGACAGCGAGTTAGCTTCTTTTACAGTGCTGGCTCTGGGTTGGTGGGTGGTCTCGCTGGCGATTGTCTATTTCTTCATCTTCAAGAATTACGATGAAGTCAGGGCCGGAGCCAAGGAGTTCGGCGTGGTCTGCATAGCCGCCGTGGTCCTGGGCTTTGTCGGCTGTTTGTGGTTTGCCGCAATCAAATATTCCGGCCAGATTAGAGAAACTTATGCCGCTGCGGGGTTTCTCATAATGCAGTACGTCTTTCTCGTCCTGCGTGCCTTGTGGATTGCTCTTCTTGTGCTGGCGATCTTTTCCTGGATCATGGAGTTTATCTGCGTACGCGTCACGTCGCTGCCAGAAGAAAGGGCGCGCGCACGCGCGGCTTTCCGCACCGGACGTTTCGCCCTTGCCGTGCCTACAGTCCTGCTGCTCCTCTTGACGATGTTCTTCTATAGTGGAGCGTTTTACTACACGCGAAACGAGGTTGCGCTATATCAAAACACCAAGGAAGAGCTGCCGCAGGCGCCGCTGCCGGCGTTCCTGAAAGATGCTGTGATCCCCCATGAGGAGATACCCAACCTTTTACGGCTGAATAAAGATGAAGGTGCTGAGGCGTGGAACCAGTGCTATCAAGCCCCTAAAAAAGACTGCAAGGAGCTGAACCGTCGACAGATATCGGCTTTGCTGGTCCAGAGCGCACCGGTAGGACTGCCACTGGTTCTGGTATCTCTGGGAATCGGATTCCTGCTGTTGCTGCTACTGGCTGCGCCTTCGGCCATTCAGGAAGCGACGCATCCGTTGGCGGCTACCAACGCCGCCTCGCGGAGATTGGGCAGCTGGCTCTCCGGAACATTTTCGGCGTTCCCGGGCGTCATCTATTGTTTCTGGCTGGCTGCATTTGGTGTGCCGGCCATTTACATTGCTGCCGCAACCGTAAGTTATTGGCTGAAGCCTCCAGAGCATTCCTACATGCTTCACCTCTACGTCTGGCTGTTTCACAAATCAATTGTGAACCTGACATTGAAGAGCGGGCCGGTGATCGCCGCCGCAGTGGTGTTCCTGGCTACAGTTGGCAAAGCTATCTTCAAATCAGCCAGCACCATTCTGGACACTGTTCTGGATGTCGACAACTACCTGCGCACTTCGCCGGCCGGCAATACGCCTCGCGCGCGCGTGGTGGAACGGTATACAAGCTTGCTGCACTATGTTCACAAACAACCCTATGACCGGATCATTATTGTGGCGCATAGTCTGGGTTCGCTCATCAGCGCCGACCTACTGCGTTTCTTGAATCACAACCGGATTCCCTCCCTGACCTCCTATGCGTTCGCCGGGGCCGGCCCGGGCAGCATTCCCATCCGCCTGTTTACCATGGGTAATCCGCTGCGCCAGCTCTTGAACCGTTTCTTTCCCGATCTTTATCAGTACATCCGGTCGGTGCCGGACGATTCCGGCGAAGCTCCACAACCACAGGTGCCGCCCGGCGTGATTCCGAAACACGCACGGCCGGACCCCAAAGATCTTGGCATTGAGGTATGGCTCAACTACTACCGGAGCGGTGACTATGTGGGCCGCTCGCTCTGGCTGGATCACTGGATGGACCGGACACAAGGCGGCGACCAGGCAGGAAAATTTCCGGGAGCACCAACTGCGGCCCCGTTCACCGATAAAGCCCTGGAGCGCGTGGAAGCCTGTATTGGCCTGGGCGCGCACACGCACTATTGGGACCGCAGTGCGCCGGATATCGGCATGGTTATCGACCGTTTGATTGATTAAGGCCTGAGTATCCAAATGCAGGGCCTGCCGGAGTGTTGGCCCATTTCACGTTCTAGCGTGGTGTCTCTGAAATAACTTGACAATGCATGAGACGAACAAAAATCATTGTGGACCGCAGCCGCCCTCGGCTGCGCGGAACAATCTTTGGGCAAGCAGGTACTGGCAGACCCTTTGTAAAGTTATTTGAGAGACACCACACTAGCTTCGTTGGGAGGAAGCGAAGCGGTTTGCGAGGGATCAATATCTGCAGAGATTCATTCTGCGCATCCGTGAGAAAATAGAAGTACCTCATGCCCACGACACACGCTTCCGCCATCACCCCTGAAGTGATCAAAGACCACGGCATCACGCCCGAAGAATATGAACGGATCAAGGCCTCGTTGGGCCGCGAGCCGTCCCTGACGGAGCTGGGGATTTTCAGCGTGATGTGGAGCGAGCACTGCTCCTATAAGTCGTCGCGCCTGCATTTGAAGCGGCTGCCCACGCGCAGCAAGCTGGTGGTACAGGGCCCCGGAGAGAACGCCGGCATTATCGACATTGGCGATGGCTGGGCCTGTGCCTTCAAGATTGAATCGCACAATCACCCTTCTTTTATTGAGCCGTTTCAGGGCGCGGCTACCGGAGTAGGCGGAATCTTGCGGGACATCTTTACCATGGGCGCGCGGCCTTTCGCGGTGATGGACTCGCTGCGGTTTGGGCCAATCACTTCAGGTTCGTCCGGTTCCGGTGCGGCGACCAAAGGTGTTGATCAGGCGACGGTGCACAAGAATCATTCCGTGCTGGAAGGCGTGGTCAGCGGGATTGCGTCGTATGGAAATTGTTTTGGCGTGCCGAACCTGGGCGGCGAGACGAAGTTTGAACCGTGTTACTCAGGAAATCCGCTGGTGAACGCGTTTGCGCTGGGATTGGTGCGGCGCGACCAGATCTTTTACGCCAAGGCGGCGGGTGAAGGGAATCCGGTGATTTACGTCGGGGCCAAGACGGGCCGTGACGGTATCCACGGCGCGACGATGGCCAGCGAAGAGTTTAGTGAAGGCTCTGAGCAGAAACGGCCAAACGTGCAGGTGGGCGATCCGTTCCTGGAAAAGCTGCTGCTGGAAGCATGCGTGGAAGCGATGCACACCGGAGCCGTCGTCGGCATACAGGATATGGGCGCGGCCGGGCTCACCTGCTCAACGTGCGAGATGGGAGCGCGCGGCGGCGTGGGAATTGAGATTGAGCTTGACCTGGTGCCACAGCGCGAGACCGGCATGAACGCTTACGAGATCATGCTCAGCGAATCACAGGAGCGCATGCTGCTGGTGGCGGAGAGCGGGCGCGAGCAGGAAGTGCTGAGGGTATTTGAGAAGTGGGGACTCGATGGCGTAATCGTGGGGCGGGTGACAAGCGGCGGCAGGCTGCGCGTGCTGGAGCACGGAAAGCTGGTGGCGGATATTCCCAACACCGCGCTGACTGACGATGCTCCACTGTATCACCGGCCAATGGAGCCATGGAGCGCGCCTGTTTCGCGTACGAAGCCGGCAAATGTGCAATGGAGTAGTGCGTCAGACTTCACAGGTGACCTGCGGCGACTGCTGGCGGCGCCGAATATCTGTTCCAAGCGCTGGATCTTTGAGCAATATGACTCCATGGTGCAGTCGAACACCGTGGAAGGCCCGGGCGCCGACGCGGGCTTAATGAGGATCAAGGGATCGAAGCGCGCGCTGGCCATGGCACTGGATGGCAATGGACGCTGGTGCTGGCTTGATCCCAAGCTGGGCTCGATGCATGCGGTTGCGGAGTCGGCGCGGAACGTTTCTTGCACCGGAGCAACGCCGGTGGCGGCCACAAACTGTCTGAACTTTGGCAATCCGGAAAAGCCACAGATCATGTGGCAGTTCTCACAGGTAGTGGATGGCCTCACGGAAGCCTGCGCCGCACTGGAAACACCAATCACCGGCGGCAACGTGAGCCTGTATAACGAGACGCTGGGCGAAGGGATATATCCCACGCCGGTCATCGGCATTGTGGGAACGCTGGAGAACGTGACGGACGCCATGACATTCCAATTCCGCCAGCCTGATCGTGAAGTTTTTTTGCTGAGCGGAACGGCGGGCTCTGCGAATGCGGAAGCTGAGTTTGGCTCGTCAGAATACGCCAAAGAAATCCTGGGACAGATATGGGGCGTGCCGCCGGCGCTCGATCTGACACAGGAAGCCGCTGTGCAAAAGTGTTTGCGCGAGCTGATCAAGGAACATGCGATTGAATCTGCGCATGACTGCTCCGAAGGCGGCTTGGCGGTGGCGCTGGCAGAGGCTTGTTTTGTAAAGCCAAAGTCCGGAACGGCAACGCCTTACGTCGGCGCGGAAGTTAACCTTAACTCCAATGGTGTCTTCACCGAGGGCGTTTTGTTCGGCGAAAATGCCTCACGGGTAGTGATAAGTTGCGACCCGAAAAAGGCTGAAATCATCCAACAAATAGCGGTAAGATGGGGCGTACGGGCGGACCGGATTGGGCGCACGATTCCTGAAAAACTGGTGATATCCATTGACGGCAGGCAAGCGGTCTCCGCAAAGGTGTCTGATCTACGGCAGGTCTGGGACACGGCGTTATTGAAAGCCCTGCACGTGGACGCGCCGGAGCATCTGGTGCCGGAAGTGTTGCAGAAGAGCTAGGTTTTCTGAAGTCCCGAGCGTAGCGAGGGATCACTATAGCCTGGAAGATTTCAGGGGATAACAAGGCTCCGTTTGGGAAAGATCTTTTCAGAGGGTAGGGATCCCTCACCCGCAAAATGCGCGGGTTCGGGATTTTAGAAAAAGTCTGGACTCGGGGAAAACGATGTTCGATAAGTTTAAAGATGAGTGTGGAGTTATGGCGGTGCACAATCACCTTGAAGCCTCCACCATGGCATATCTTGGTCTGCACCAGTTGCAGCATCGCGGACAGGAATCCGCCGGCGTGGTGTCGTCCAATGGCGAGCGTCTTTACATGCACAAAGCCATGGGAGAGGTAGCGGAAATCTTTACTGAAGATGTCCTCAAGAAGCTGCCGGGCAATCTGGCCATCGGACATACGCGTTACTCCACCACCGGCGATTCCGCTGTGCTGAACGCTCAGCCCATCATGGTGGACTGCAACAAGGGCATGATCGCCCTGGCGCACAATGGCAACCTGGTAAACGCCAATGAAATCCGCGCTCGCCTGGAAGCGCAAGGATCAATTTTCCAGACCACCAGCGATACTGAAGTGATCGTGCACCTGATCGCGCAATCCAAAGAACACACGCTCCCGGAAGCCGTTTGCGACGCTCTTCGCCGGATCGAAGGCGCGTTTTCTCTAGTCATGATGACGCGCGACCGCGTCTTTGCCATTCGCGATCCTCGCGGTTTTCGTCCGCTCTCCATGGGACGCATTCCCAACGGCGGCCCCACCGGCGATACCGTCGTTTTCGCCTCAGAGACCTGCGCCTTTGACCTGATTGGCGCCGTCTATGAGCGTGACGTCAAGCCCGGTGAGATGGTCGTCGTCGGGCCTGAAGGCACTTTCTCGCGCTACTTTGCGTCAGAGATGAAGCAATCCGCCTGCATCTTTGAGCACGTTTATTTCTCGCGTCCGGATAGCGTCGTCTTCGGTCGCTCCGTCCAGGCCAGCCGTGAAGCTATGGGCCGGCAGTTGGCCAAGGAATCGCCGGTAGAAGCCGATCTTGTTGTGCCCGTGCCGGATTCTGGCGTAGCGGCCGCTCTGGGATATTCCTCGGAATCGCTGCTGCCCTTCCGTTTTGGCCTCATCCGCAACCATTACGTGGGACGCACCTTCATTGAACCGGAGCAGCGCGTGCGCGACTTCGGCGTAAAGCTCAAGCTGAACCCTATCCGTAGCCTGCTCACCGGCAAACGGATAATCCTGGTGGACGATTCCATTGTCCGCGGCACCACCAGCCGCAAGATCGTCCGCATGGTGCGCGACGCCGGCGCAAAGGAAGTACACGTGCGCATCTCCTGCCCGCCCACCATTTCGCCGTGCTATTACGGAGTGGACACGCCTTCCAAGGGCCAGCTCATTGCGTCCAACAAGTCGCTGGAACAAATTCGTGACTATATTGGCGCGGACTCGCTGGCGTATCTCTCTCTGGAAGGATTGCGTGCAGCGTGTGCGGAAGGCGAGAAGACGACCTATTGTACGTCGTGCTACACGGGAGTCTATCCGACGGACTTCATTCCGCTCGATAAGATCCAGCCAGTGGCGGCAGAGAAGCCGTAAGGAAGAATCACTCGGCCGCCGCCATTAACTTGGAATACCGCTCTCATCATAGCCAAGGATTTGATCGTCAGTGCGGCTGTCACTGAATCGCGGCAAAGCATCCACTCTGCTGAGAATCTCGTGCAGTTTGTCCCGCTTTGTTGGCGCAGCGGACCGACTCGCAAGCCGTTGAAGACGCTTTTGAAGGGCATTTCGTATCGCGTCTGTAGGCGTCTCCAGCTTTATTGGCTACCTCTCGTGCTAGACGATCCGTTTCTGGGTCTTTGATATTAATAGCCATTTTTCTTTTTCTCTTGATCAGGTGAGACTTACTGATTTCTCCGCGATCAGCTTTTTCACCCGTTCCACAAACTGGTCCGCCGGCATGGCGCCTTCCGCCTGCATCTGACCGCGGACGCGCACGTTCACCGTCCCCGCCTCAACCTCTTTGTCTCCAAGGACCAGCACGAACGGGACCTTCTGGCTGGTGAGGTCGCGGATTCTCGAGTTCATCTTCTCCGCTCGATCATCCATGAACGCGCGTATGCCGGCGTCTTTTAATTGCTGCTCAAGTTTCCGGCCATATTCTGAGTGCCGCTCGCTGATGGGAACGATGCCGACCTGAATCGGCGACAGCCACACGGGGAACGCGCCGGCGTAATGTTCAATCAGCACGCCGAAGAAACGCTCGACTGACCCGAACAGGGCGCGATGCACCATCACCGGCTGTTTGCGCGTGCCGTCTTCCGCCACATATTCCAGCTTGAAGCGCTCGGGAAGGTTGAAATCGAACTGCACGGTCGATAGCTGCCACAGGCGGCCGATGGCATCCACCAGCTTGATGTCAATTTTCGGCCCATAGAAAGCCGCTTCACCGACAATAGTCTTGTAAGGGATCTTCAGCTCCTTCAGGACTTTTTCCAGCGAGTTGATGGCGCGGTTCCAGTTCTCCTCGCCGCCGACGAAGCTCTTCTTGTCAGTGGGGTCCCATATGCTCAGCTCCACCTGATACTCGTTGAAGCCGAACGTTTTGAGCACGGCCAGCGCAAACTCAATGCAGCCGGCAATCTCATCTTCAATCTGCTCCGGGGTGCAGAAGATGTGAGCGTCATCCTGGGTAAAGCCGCGCACGCGCAGCAGGCCGTGCATCACGCCGGAACGTTCATAGCGGTACACCGTGCCCAGTTCGCCCAGACGTACCGGCAGGTCGCGATAAGACTTGAGCGAGTCCGCATAGATAAGAATGTGGCCGGGGCAGTTCATGGGCTTCATGCGGTATTCCGCGTCGTCCAGCTCCATGGGCGTAAACATGTTTTGCGCGTAGTAGCCTTCATGTCCGCTGGTCTTCCACAGGTTCACGCGGAAAACGTGCGGCGTATAGACGAGCGAGTACCCGCGCTTGAGATACTCATCGCGCATCCAGTCTTCCATTTCCTTGCGGATGAGGCCGCCCTTGGGATGCCAGAAAATCAGCCCGGGCCCGGCCAGCTCCTGGATACTGAAAAGATCAAGCTGCTTGCCCAGCACGCGATGGTCGCGCTTCTTGGCTTCTTCAACCGCATGCAGGTGCTGCTCCAGGTCCTTCTTATTAAAAAACGACGTGCCATAGATGCGCTGGAGCTGCGGGTTCTTTTCGTCGCCCAGCCAGTAAGCGCCGGCGATGCTGGTCAGCTTGAATGCCTTGATCCTTCCGGTGGAAGGCACGTGAGGCCCACGGCAAAAATCCACAAAGCTTCCGTTGCGATAGGTAGAGATCGGCTCGCCCTGTTTGGTGAACTGCTCAATGAAGTGGACCTTCATGAAGTCGCCTTCAGCGCGGAAGCGCGCCAGCCCTTCATTGCGCGGGATGAGTTCACGCTCAAACTTTTCGTCGCGCGCGGCCACTTCGCCCATGCGCTTTTCGATTCTCTCCAGGTCTTCCGGCGTGAACGGCGTAGGACGGAAGAAGTCGTAGAAGAAGCCGGTGTCGGTGGGCGGGCCGTGGCCCAGCTTGGTTTCAGGGAAGAGCTCAAGCACGGCCGTCGCCAGCAGATGGGCTGAGGAATGCCGGTAAACATACAGCGCGTCAGGATCGCGGTCCGTGAGCAGGCGCAGGTCCACGTCTTCTTCCAGCGGCTTGCTCAGGTCGGCAAACTGCCAGCCATCTTTGGCGGCAGGCGCATGCA
>Ga0207667_10007672_pt1 | contig 12916 bp, 10 predicted proteins | sample KBSCornC52_FD_184301 | JGI IMG/M metagenome (GOLD analysis project Ga0207667, IMG submission 184301) | Corn rhizosphere microbial communities from Kellogg Biological Station, Michigan, USA - KBS Corn C5-2 (SPAdes) (version 2) | ecosystem: Host-associated > Plants > Roots > Rhizosphere > Soil ...
AGGCGAGAGCGCAGGCCAAGCCGAGCCAAATTCCCAGCAAGTTTTGCATAATATTCGCCCCGAAAAGTATTTGATGGGACGAAGTTATGAGTTGTATGGTTAATTAACTGATAAAGTGTTGTTGGTATAATGATGTACGTGCTATCTCGTAGGTGGTATTACTTGGAGATTTAGTTCGATAGATGTGGGCAAAGACCCCTCACCCCCTGCGGGGACCTCTCCCCGACGGGGAGAGGAATAATGGGGGCACGGCCTATCGTATTCCTCTCCCCTGGGGGAGAGGTCGGTCCGATAGGACCGGGTGAGGGGCCTTGGCTGCCTGACGTCCAGCCTTCGCCTGAATGTGGATTGTGCCCTACAGGGCGGCGAGGCGGCGTTGCTCGTTGGCGCGAACGGTGCCGAGCAGGGCATCGATGCCGGAGGCGGGCAGGGGGGGCGAGAACAGGAACCCCTGCACCTCGTCGCAGCCTTCGTGGCGTACCGCTTCCAGTTGCGCCTCGGTCTCGATGCCTTCGGCAGTGGTCGCGATGCCGAGGCTGCGGCCGAGACCGATCATGGCATTGATGACGGCCGAGGTGCGGGCTTCCCCGCCCGGGCCTTCGATGAAGGCGCGGTCGATCTTGATCTTGTCGAAGGGAAAACTCCGCAGATAGCGGAGAGAGGAATAGCCGGAGCCGAAATCATCCATGGCGATGCGGACCCCCATGGCGCGCAGTTCGTGCAGGGCGGCCAGGGTCGGTTCGGTGTCGGCCAGGAGCAGGGTCTCGGTGATTTCCAGTTCGAGCCGGGTGGGGTCGAGGCCGGCCTCGGCCAGGGCGTTGCGGACCGACTCGACGAGGCGCCGGTGCTTGAACTGGGCCGCCGACAGGTTGACGGCGATGCGGATATCGGCCGGCCAGCGCGCCGCGGCGCGGCAGGCTTCGCGCAGCACCCAGTCGCCGATCTGCACGATGACGCCGGTTTCCTCGGCGATGGGGATGAATTCGGGGGGCGGAATCAGGCCGCGCTCGGGATGGTCCCAGCGCAGCAATGCTTCGAGCGAGCAGATGCGGTTTTCGGCGAGGTTGAGCAGGGGCTGGAACACCAGGCGGAATTCGCCGCGCGTCAGGGCGCCCTTGAGGCCAAGCTCGATGCCGCGGCGATATTTCAGCGCTTCGTCCATGCCCGCCTCGAAGAAGGCGTAGGCGCCGCGGCCCTCGCCCTTGGCGCGATACAGCGCCAGGTCGGCGTTCTTCAGCAGCGATTCCGCGTCGCGCCCGTCGCCCGGGGCCATGGCGATGCCGACCGAGGCACCGATGATGATCTGGTTGTCATCGACGAGGATCGGCTGGGCCAGCGAGCGGACGATGCGGTCGGCGATCAGGGCGGCGTGGGTGGGGCTGTCGAGCGGGCCGACGAGGATGGCAAATTCGTCGCCGCCCAGCCGGCCGATGATGTCGCTCTGGCGTGACGCCTCGCGCAGGCGCCGGGCGACGGCAATCAGCACGGCATCGCCGACGGCGTGGCCGAGGGTGTCGTTGACGGTCTTGAAGTGATCGAGGTCGACCAGCAGCACGGCAATGTTTTCCTGCCGCCCGAGACGCGATTCGATCTTGGCCATCTCCTCGCCGAACAGCACGCGGTTGGGCAGGTCGGTCAGCGCGTCGTGGCGGGCGAGGTGCCGGATGGTTTCCTCGTGATTGTGCTGTTCGGTCACGTCCTCGTGGGTGGCGAGCCAGCCGCCGCCGGTCATCGGCTGGTGCAGGGCGGCGATGACCCGGCCGTTGTCGAGTTTGATGTGTTCCTTGAACGGCTTGCCGCCGGCAATGACGCTGCGCATCAGGTTCTCGCGCGCTTCGCGTTCGCCGCGGCTCAGGGTGTCGGTCTTTTCGCCTGCCGCCAGCATGTCCCAGAACGAGGTGCCGGGCTGCACCAATTCGGGCGGCAGGCCGTAGATCTCGGCGTATTGATGGTTGCATACGATCAGCCGGCCGTTGCCGTCGAACATCGACAGGCCGTGCAGCATGTTGTTGATCGCCGCGTCGAAGCGGATGTTCTGCACCTCGAGTTCGTGGGTGCGGGCCTGGATCAGCTCTTCCTTCTCGCGCTGCTCAGTGATGTCGAGGTGAATGGAAACCCAGCCCCCATCGGCCATGGGCTGCTGGATCACCGAGATGGTGCGTCCGGCCTCGCGCTCGACGAAGCGCACGGTGCGGCCGTGCTCCTCGGTCATCTGCCGGAGGGTTGGGGCGTAGCTCTCTGGGCGCTCGCTGTCGGGCACAGTGCCATGTGCGACGCGGAAATCGAAGATGTCCGCGGCGTGCGTGCCGGGCGCCACCAGTTCGGGTGGCAGGCCGTACATTTCGGCGAACATGTGGTTGCAGATCACCAGCCGGCGGTCGGGGCCGAACATGCACAGGCCCTGCGGCATGTTGTTGACCGCGGCATCGAAGCGCAGGTTCTGATGCGCCAGCGCGGCCTCGCGCAGCATAGCCAGGCGCTGCCGCTCAACTTCCTCGGTAACGTCCTCGTGCGTCACCACCCAGAATTTGGGGCGCCGGATGTGGGTCGACTTGATGACCCGTCCGGCGATGGCCTTCTGGTAGTAGTGGACGGGCTCGCCGTCGTCGCGGTCGGTGAAGCGGGCGACGTAGATGGCGTGGATCTCGTCGGTGGTCATGCCGGCATGGTTGCCGATGCCGGCGGTCAGGGTGACGATGTCGCGAAGGGACATCCCGGTGTGCACGCGGTCAGCCGCGAAATGGTACATGTCGAGGTAGTTCTGGTTCCACAACACCAGATGCAGGTCGTCGTCCCAGATGGAAAAGCCGTAGGGCATGCTGGCGAGCGCCGCATGGAGCAATTGGTCGTCGGTGCCGATCCCCTTCCTCCCTGCCATGCGCGCCTGTCCCGGACCCCTGCGAAGCTATCGGGGCACAGGTTCGCGGGGCGAGCCTAATGGCGCGTTAAACCGGGGGCGAATAGTGGTGAAAGCCCTTAATCATTGCTTGCGGCGGTTACGCGCGGCGTAGGTCTTTAGCCTGAGGCCCTGCAGCTTGATGAAACCTTCGGCGTCGTGGTGATCGTAGCTGCCCGAGCCCTCCTCGAAGGTCACCAGATCCTCGGAATAGAGCGAGAAGGGCGAGGTGCGCGCGATGACGTAGGCGCTGCCCTTGTAGAGCTTCAGCGTGACTTCGCCGGTGACATAGGCCTGGCTCTTGTCGATCAGCGCCTGCAGCATCTCGCGCTCGGGGGCGAACCAGAAGCCATTGTAGATCAGCTCGGCATATTTCGGCATGATCTCGTCCTTGAGATGGGCCGCGCCGCGATCCAGGGTGATGGATTCGATGCCGCGATGGGCGGCGAGCAGGATGGTGCCGCCGGGGGTCTCGTAGACGCCGCGGCTCTTCATGCCGACAAAGCGGTTTTCGACCAGGTCGAGCCGGCCGATGCCGTGCTTGCCGCCGAGCGTGTTGAGCTCGGTGAGCAGGGAGGCCGGGGACAGGCGCCGGCCATTGACCGACACCGGGTCGCCCTTCTCGAAGCCGATGGTGATGATCTCGGGGGTGTTGGGCGCCTGCTCGGGATCGGTGGTGCGCTGGTAGACGTAGTCGGGCGCGACCTGGCCGGGATCCTCGAGCACCCGGCCTTCCGACGAGGTATGGAGCAAATTGGCATCGACCGAGAACGGCGCTTCACCGCGCTTGTTCTTGGCGATCGGGATCTGGTTCTTCTCGGCATAGTCGATGAGGCTGGTGCGCGAGTGGAGTTCCCATTCCCGCCATGGCGCGATGACCCGGATGGCGGGATTGAGGGCGTAGGCGTTGAGCTCGAAGCGCACCTGGTCGTTGCCCTTGCCGGTCGCGCCGTGGGCGATGGCATCGGCGCCGGTCGCTTCGGCGATCTCGACCAGCCGCTTGGCGATCAGCGGCCGGGCGATCGAGGTGCCGAGCAGGTACTGGCCTTCATAGACCGCATTGGCGCGGAACATCGGGAAGACGAAGTCGCGCACGAATTCCTCGCGAACGTCCTCGATATGGATGTTCTCCGGCTTGACGCCGAGCAGCAGCGCCTTGGCGCGCGCCGGCTCCAGTTCCTCGCCCTGGCCGAGATCGGCGGTGAAGGTCACCAGTTCGCAGCGATAGTGCTCCTGCAGCCATTTCAGCATGATGGAGGTGTCGAGCCCGCCGGAATAGGAGAGCACGATCTTCTGGATGTCTTTGGCCATTTTTTCACACGCCCCTGCGCGAGGGGCGACAGTCCCCAGCCTCCGATTCCGCGAGGCGCCGGGCCCGAAGGCGGACGAATTCGTTGGCCATCTCTATTCAAAGCCCGGCTGGCGTGCAATGTGTCGGCGTCAAGTTTGCTGGGCCCGCCATGCCTTCCTTCGTTCCCGACCTGCCGGTCATCCTGGCGTTCGCCTTGGCCGCGGCGGTGCTGGCGATCACGCCCGGTCCCGACATGGCGCTGCAATTGTCGCGCACCGTCAATTACGGCCGCAGGCACGGCCTGTTGACCATGGCCGGGGCGATGAGCGGCATCGCGGTGCACACGACCCTCGTTGCCCTCGGCATTTCGGTGCTGATCATCGCCGCGCCGACACTGTTCTGGGGGCTGAAGATCGTCGGGGCGATCTATCTGCTGTGGCTCGCCTACCAGGCGATCGTGCATGGCGGCGGCCTCAAGCTCGCGGCCAGGGCGAAGCGCCCGCCAACCCTCAGGGAGAGCTATGTCTCGGGCATCGGGATCAATCTGCTCAACCCCAAGGTCGTGCTGTTCTTCGTGACTTTCCTGCCGCAGTTCGTCGACCGGCACGACGGCGACGCGCCGGGAAAGCTGTTCTTCCTGGGGGCCGAATTCATCCTTGTCTCGATTCCCTTCGGGGTGCTGACAGTCATCGCGGCCGACCGGGTGGCGCGGGTGCTGACCGGCGCGAAATGGGTGCAGCGGGCGCTGAATTGGGGCTTTGCCGGCGTGTTCACGACATTCGCCGGGGTGATCCTCGCGGCGCAGGCGAGGCACTGACATTGCCTGCTGCCCCGGCGTTCCCATCTGTCTCGGCGTCATTCCCGCGAAGGCGGGAAGCTTCGTTTCATGGCGCATACGGCATTTCGAGCCAAACCGGGATTCCCGCTTCCGCGGGAATGACCCGAAGACGGAGCCGAGGCGGTAAAGCTGCCCGCTCCCTCAAGTGAACTATCGCCACGCCTTCCATGCCGGCGGTTTCGCCGATGTGGTGAAACATCTCATCCTGACGCGGCTGATCGAGTATCTGAAGCTCAAGCCGGCGGCCTTCCGGGTGATCGATACGCATGCCGGAATCGGCCGCTACGATCTCACCGGGGACGAGGCGGCGCGCTCGCCCGAATGGCGCGATGGCATCGCCCGGCTGCTGGAGCGGCCGCTGCCGGAAGCCGCGGCGGCGCTGGCAAAGCCCTATCTCGACGTGGTGCGCGGGGAAAATCCGGGCGGCGGCTTGACCATCTATCCGGGGTCGCCGCTCCTGGCGCGAAAACTGCTGCGGGCGCAGGACCGGCTGTTCGCCATCGAGCTGCAGCCGGAGGACGCGGCGGCCCTGGGGCAGGTGTTTGCCGGGGACATCCAGACGCGCGTCATCGCGCTCGACGGCTGGCTGGCGCTCGGTGCGCAATTGCCGCCGAAGGAGAAGCGCGGGCTGGTGCTGGTCGATCCCCCGTTCGAGGTGGAGGGCGAGTTCGAGCGGCTGGTCGAAGGCCTGGTGAAGGCGCACAAGCGCTTTCCGGCCGGGGTCTATGCCCTCTGGTATCCGCTCAAGGACCGGCGCGAGCGCGACGCGTTTCTCGGCGCGCTGGTGGCGACCGGTATCGCGAAAATGTTGCGCATCGAGGTGACGGTGCGGCCGCCGGCCACGCCGCCGCTCCTGTTCGGCACCGGCATGATCGTGGTCAATCCGCCGTTCACCCTGGAGGCCGAGCTGAAGCAATTGCTGCCGCCGCTGGCGAGCGTCCTTGCCGACGCCAGCCGCGGCGGCTGGCGTATGGAGTGGATCAGGGGGGAGTGAGCACAGGACTGAGCGTGTGGCGACCCCTCACTGGCCTGCCGGCCACCCTCTCCCCAGCGGGGCGAGGGTTCGGCTGCCTCACCGCCATCGTTCCCTCGCCCCTTTGGGGAGAGGGTCAGGGTGAGGGGTGGCCCAGCGCCTCGAGCAGCGGCTTGATCCGGTCGCCGTAGCGGGCGGCGAGGCCGACGGAGGTGCTGTAGATCGGGCGCCGCACCTGGGCCGAACTCGCCGTCTGCACCGAGCGGGCGGTATTGAAGAAATTGCGGCACTCCTCGCGCCAGTCGAGGCCGCAGGCGGCCAGCAGTCTTGGCGCCTCGGCGTCGAAATCGGCGACCAGCGCCTCGTAACCGATGTCGTGGACGGCGCCGGGCAGGACTTTGTCCCAGTGCGCCATCAGGTCGGCGTAGAGCGCATAATAATGGCCGATCTGGCCAAGATCGTAGGCGTAGCGCAGGCCATCGGCGCCGAAATAGGTCTTGAAGATGGACAGGCACGTGTCGACGGGATCGCGCCGGCAGTGGATGATTTTCGCATTCGGCAGCAGCAGGCGGATCATGCCGATGAGCAGGAAATTGCCGGGCGTCTTGTCGGTGATGTGGCGGGCCGACGCGGAGAGGGCGCGGACCTCGCGCACATAGTCTTCCCCGAGCGCGCGCAGCCGGGCGTCATCGATCCGGTCGAGCAGGGTGCCGAAGCGGAACGGGCCGTGGCGTCCTTCGCCGAGCGAGCCGACGAGGCGGTTGAGCAGGGTGAACTCGCCGCCGCCGCGCACCTCGGGATGGCTGGCGATCACCTGCTCGACGAGGCTGGTGCCGGAGCGCGGCATGCCCAGCACGAAGATCGGCGTGGCGTCCGGGGTGCCCGACCCGGCGTGCCGGGCCAGAAGTTCGGGCGTGAAGGCCGCCTTGATATCGGCGAACAGGGCATCGGAATCGGCCGACGCATAAGCGAGGCGCTGCCGCTTCAACTGGTTTCCGGCGACAAAATGGTCGAAGGCGGCGGCGTGCGCGCCGGTGTCCTCGAGCGCCTTGCCAAGGCCGAAGGCCAGGTGCAGGCGTTCGGCATCGCTAGTTGCCGGCTGCGCGTCGAGGCGCTGCATGGCGGCGATTTCGGCATCGCCCGGCCGGTGGCGGACGATGTTGGCCAGCATGCGGTGCCACTCGCCGTGGCTCGGGTCGAGGGCCAGCGCCTCGCGAAAATGGGCCGCGGCGTCATCGAGCCGGCCGTAATGCAACTCGATATTGCCGAGGTCGTACCAGGCAGCGGCGTAGCGCGGGCGGCGGCCGATGATGTCGCGGCAGACGGCGATGGCGTCGTCGGGCCGGCCGAGGGCATCGAGGGCGCCGGCCATGGTCTGTTGCGCCTCGATCATGCCGGGGCGCAGCTGCAGGGCCTGCTGGGCGCCGGCGAGCGCGGCGGCGGGCAGGCCGAGCCGGAGCTGGGCGAGGGCCAGATTGTTGTGCGCTTCGGGGAAGGCGGGACGCTGCCGCAGCGCTTCGGCGTAGCAGTCGGCGGCCTCGGAATCACGGCTGGCGGCGGCGAGCACATTCCCGAGATTGACCCAGGCTTCCGGAAATTCACGGCGCTGGCGCAACGCTCCGGTGAGGGCGGCCTCGGCCTCGACAAGCCGGCCAAGCTGCTGCAAGGCCAGCCCGTAGTCGCTGAGCGCCGCTGGATCGCGGGGTTTCAGCGCGGTCAGCCGGCCGAGCCGCTCCGCCGCCTTGGCGGGCTGGCCCAATTGCAACGCCACGGCGCCGCCCATGTGCAGCGCATCGGCCTGGCGCGGATCGAGCGCCAGCACCTGATCGCAGAGTTCGCCGGCACGGGCCGGCTGGCCGGCTCGCAACAGGCGGAGCGCTTCGACCAGCATCTGCTGCTGGCGGGTCGGGGCGCGGGGCGGGCCAGGAGCGGGCATCAGGGCTCCATCGTCCGGCTGGCGTCACACGGCAAGCGCATCGCGCTCGGTCTTGCGCAGGCGCTCGGTCTCGGATTTGAGCTGGCCGCAGGCGGCGAAGATATCGCGGCCGCGCGGGGTGCGCACCGGGGAGGCGTAGCCCGCCTTGTTGACGATGTCGGCGAAGCGCTCGATGCGCTCGGAGGACGAGCAATCGTAATTGGTGCCGGGCCAGGGGTTGAACGGGATCAGATTGATCTTGGCGGGGATGTTCTTCAACAGCCGGACCAGTTCGCGGGCGTCGGCATCGGTATCGTTGATGTCCTTCAGCATCACGTATTCGAAGGTGATGCGGCGGGCATTGCTGAGGCCGGGATAGGTGCGGCAAGCCTCGAGCAGGTCCTTCAGCGGGTATTTCTTGTTGATCGGCACCAGCATGTCGCGCAGATCGTCGCGCACCGCGTGCAGGGAAACCGCCAGCATGACGCCGATCTCGCGGCCGGCCGGTTCGATGAACGGCACGACGCCGGAGGTGGAGAGGGTGATGCGGCGCTTGCTCAGCGACAGGCCCGCTTCGTCCGAGGCGATGAGCAGCGCCTGCTTGACGTTGTCGTAATTGTAGAGCGGCTCGCCCATGCCCATCATCACCACATTGGTGATGGCGCGGCTGTCGCCTTCCGAGCCGCCGGAACCGCGTGGGCCCGGCACGAGGCCACCGTCGTCCGGACGCAGGCCGCCCGGGAAATCGCCGAGACGCTCGCGGGCCATCAGCACCTGGCCGAGGATCTCGCCCGCGGTCAGGTTGCGCACCAGGCGCTGCGTGCCGGTGTGGCAGAACGAGCAGGTCAAGGTGCAGCCCACCTGCGAGGACACGCAAAGCGTACCGCGGTCGGATTCGGGGATGTAGACGGTTTCGATGTCGACCGGCGGCAGGCGTGGATTTTCCGCGTCACGGAAGCGGAACAGCCATTTGCGGGTGCCGTCGGTGGAAATCTGTTCGGAGACGATTTCCGGCCGGTCGAGCTGAAAACTCTCGCCCAGCCGGCGGCGCACGTCCTTCTGGATATTGGTCATGCGGTCGAAATCGGTGACGCCGTTGACGTAGATCCAGTTCCAGAGCTGGCTGGCGCGCATTTTCGCGTCGCGCTCGGCGATGCCCGTTTCGCTCAGGGCCGCGGCAATGCCGGACCGCGACAGGCCGAGCAGCGAGCGGGGCCCGCGCACGGGCGGGCGGGGAGGGGTCGAAAGATCGAGCGAAATGGTCATGTGATCCCGCTCCAGCGGGCAGTGAGCACGGCAAAGATGAGAAGTGCGGGCTCGTAGCACAAGCGGGCGCGGTTGGCAAAAGGGGGAGGGGCGAGCATGGGGCGGCTGGGTGAGGGAAGATCCGCCGGCACGGTGCCTATGGCAGGACCCCCACCCCAGCCCTCCCCGCAAGGGGGAGGGAGACGAAGGCAGTGAGGCCGGATTCCCTCCCCCTCAATCTTCAGGAGGACTAGGAACGCTCAGTTGCGAAGAGGGGCGGAAGCTTGCGCCGCCCGGCGCCCGTCAGCAATTGCCGTTGATGGCCTTGCTGGCGGCGGTGGCGCCGGAGAGGGAGAAGGTTTCGCGGACCTTGATGCCCTTGTCGGAAGTGGCGTCGATCACCGCGGTGCTGCCGGCGCGCATGGCGCCCGCAAGGGTGTCGTTCTGGGTCGGATCGTCGAGCCAGGCGGCATCGTCCTTGGTGAACAGCTTGAAGGTCTGGCCTGCCACGGTGAGCGTTGCCGGCTGATCGGTGGCGTAGGCAAAGCCGGCGACGAGGTTGAATTCGTTGGTAATCTGCTGGCTCGGCCGATGGGTGAGATAGAGATAAGCCTGGGTGTAGCCGTCGGGAGAGGGGGAGACCTCGGTGGGCTTGGCCATGGCAAAGCAGATCTGGCCGTTGCCGCTCGCCGCCGAATAGGCCGACCAGTCGTGAAAGCTGCCGATCGACTTGACCGATTGCGCCAGGGCCGGGGCGCCGCAGAGCATGGCGCCGGCCACGACGCCAAACAGGGCGCCGAGCCCGATGCCGGATTGCTTCATGGTCAGCTACAGGCCTTGTCGATGGCTTCCAGCGCCGCCGTGACGCCGGCCAGCGAGTAGGTGTCGGTGGTCAGGGTGCCGCGCTGCGAGGTGCCGGTTACGGTAAGGGTCGACCCCTTCTTCAGCGCCGCAACGAAGCCGGATTCGTCGGCGGTGCTGGCGAGCCAGGCGCCGCTGCCCTCGGCGATCATCGGATAGGTCTTGCCGTCGATATTGGAGGCCGGCTTGCTGTCCTTCTTGATCGGATAGCCGATCAGCGTCTGCACCTCGTTCTTGATGCCGAGGGCCTTGCGATGCACGACGAGGAAATGCACCGGGTCGCGATTGAGGCCGGTCGGCTTGCTGGCGGAGGGCTCGGCCGAGACATAGCAGATCAGGCCGCTGCTGTCCTTGCCGGTCCAGGCGGTCCACGCCTTGAAGGTACCGATGCTGGTCGGGCCGGCGGCGGCCGCTGCCGCCGGTTTTGCTGCCGCGGCAAGGGCGGGTGTGCATGTCAGCAACCCTCCGACGAGCAGCGCTGCGAACAATCCCTTTGGCATCGATTTCATGGGTAACCATCCTGTTTTGGAGGACCCGTCAGCGGACAGGTCCGAGGCGATCCCGCCGCCACAGGTCGGACAAGGTGGTTCGACGCGAACCGTAGGAGCTAAACGGGCCGTATTTGAGCCAAATTGCGACCTAGGCGGCAAACATGTCGGCAATTTGTCGCGAGCAGTCACGACTGTTTCTGTTTGCGCCCCGATGGTGAAGTTTTCGTTAATGGCCCGGTCAGGCGGCCAGCGGGTAGGTCTGCTCGATCAGGTACGGTCCCCCGCCCACCGAGTCCCGGCTGGAGAACAGCACAAACCGCCCGACGGCAAATTCGAGCGGCGTGAAACGGCCGGAGAGGGCGATGAAGCGGGCGATTTCCTGGGCGCTGGTGCCGCGCAACCGGGCCAGCGAAACGTGTGGGGTGAACTTGCGCCCCTCGGGGGGCAGGCCCAGCATCTGCAGCACCCGCTCCTGCGCCGCCTGCAGGCGGATGAGGGTCGAATTCACCTCGAGCCCGGCGTACAGGGCCCGCGGCTTGTCGCCGCCGAACGAGCCGAGATGGCTGAGCCGCAGGCTGAACGCCTCGCCATTGGCCAGCCGGTCGAGGGCGTCGGTCACCTCGTTGGCGGTAACATGATCGACATCGCCGATGAAGCGCAGGGTGATGTGATAGTTCTCGGGGTCCATCCAGCGCGCGCCGTAAAGGCCGCCACGCTTCAGCGACAGGGCCAGCGCCACTTCGGGTGGCACTTCGAGGCCGGTGAAGAGCCTGGGCAAAACCACTCTCCTCGTATGGGCCGCCGGCAGATCGCGCCCGCGGCGATGGTCTTTGGAGCGACATCCAGTTCCGCTCGCAACGGACTGCACGCCGCAAAGTTCTCCCGATACCTCCGCCGTCCGGGCCTTGCGGCCCCCGGGGATCGGTCGTCGCCCGCGACCAGCGATTCGGCCCGGGCGCAGGCAAGCCTAACAAGCCCGCGCGCCGCCGCACAGTGCCTTGGCACAAGGGCTCGCGCGGCAGTTCACCTTACCGAATGGTATCTTGTATTGGATCGCGGCCACCGCCATATTGCCTCTCAAAGCGGGATTGCGTTCCGACGTCCGGAGACCCCGCCGACGAAAGGGAATTTGAACCATGGCCGAATTCGACCGTCCGACCGTTACCGCGGGGGCCGGCTCCGCTGCGGTAGTCGATCAGGGGCTGCGCAGCTACCTGCTGCGCGTCTACAACTACATGGGGCTTGGCCTTGTGGTAACGGGCCTCGTCGCGTGGTTTGCCTTCAACGCGGCGACCACGGGTAACGCCGCTTCGGCGGCGACGGATGCGACCGGGGCGACGCTGGCCTTTGCGCCGGGCCTCTATCTCACCAGCTTCGGCGCGGCGATCTATACCAGCCCGCTGATGTGGCTGATCGTTTTCGCCCCGCTGGCCTTCGTGCTGGTGCTGAGCTTCGGCATCAACAAGATGAGCGTCGCGGCGGCGCAGCTCAGCTTCTGGGCGTTTGCGGCGGTGATGGGGCTGTCCCTCAGCTCGATCTTCCTGCAGTACACCAGCACGTCGATCGCCCGGGTGTTCTTCATCTCGGCCGCGACCTTCGGGGCGATGAGCCTTTACGGCTACACCACCAAGCGCGACCTCACCGGGATGGGCTCGTTCCTGTTCATGGGCCTGATCGGGGTGGTGATCGCCTCGGTGGTCAACATGTTCATCGCCTCGAGCGCCCTCACCTTCGGGATCTCGATCCTCGGTGTGCTGGTGTTCGTCGGCCTCACCGCCTACGACACGCAGCGCATCAAGATGAGCTACTCGGAGAGCTACGGCGCCACGGCGCTGGCCAAGAGCGCCATCATGGGCGCCCTGTCGCTCTATCTCGACTTCATCAACCTGTTCCTGATGCTGCTGCGCCTGTTCGGCGGCAACCGCAACTAAGCGACGCCGGACGCCAAGCCGGATTGGAATGCGTGGGGCCGCGGTCTAGAAGGATCGCGGCCCCACTGTTTTCCGAAAGGCAATGCCGTGCCCGCTGCCGACTGCACGCTCAGGGATTTTGACTGGCGGGACGTGCCCGCGCTCACCTCGATCTACCGGCACTATGTCGAAACGTCCGTCGCCACTTTCGACCTCGAAGCGCCGGGTGAAACGTTCATGGCGGAAAAATTCGGCCACATGATCGATATCGGCCACCCGGTGGTGATCGCCGAGCGGGCGGGGCAGGTGGCCGGCTATGCCTATGCCTCGGTCTACCGCACCCGGCCGGCCTATCGCTTCACCTGCGAGGATACGGTCTACCTGGCGCCGGACGCGGTAGGGCGGGGAATCGGCAGCGCGCTGCTCGGAGAGACGATCGCCCGGTCGCAGCGTTTCGGCTTCAGGCAGATGCTGGCGGTAATCTCGGAAGGCGGGG
>Ga0207667_10007677_pt1 | contig 12912 bp, 14 predicted proteins | sample KBSCornC52_FD_184301 | JGI IMG/M metagenome (GOLD analysis project Ga0207667, IMG submission 184301) | Corn rhizosphere microbial communities from Kellogg Biological Station, Michigan, USA - KBS Corn C5-2 (SPAdes) (version 2) | ecosystem: Host-associated > Plants > Roots > Rhizosphere > Soil ...
GGCCAGCTGCTGCGCTACAACAGCCGCCTGCCGCTCGTCGTGTACGTGCCGGACGGTTTCGACGTGCGCTACCGCGTGTGGCATGCGTCGAAGGACGTGCAGCACGCCGTGACACGGTAAGGTACCCGCGCGGCCATGCCGGGCGCTTGCCGCCGCCGGGCCGCGCGCGGTTTCGCGCGTTTCTTTCCGGGGCCCGCCCTTAGCCGGCGCGCGCGCCTACGAGCGCCGGCCACGCGGCCAGCGCGGCTTGCGCGACCGCTTCCAGATCGCGACGGCTCGCGCCGTCGCGCGCCTGAATCGACATCCCCTGTTGCACCGTCACGTAGTAGCGCGCGATCGCGTCGAGATCCGCGTGCGCGGAGATCTCGCCCGCTGCAACGCCTTCGCCGAGCCGCGCGCGTAACGCGGCGACCGTCTGCTCGCGCATGGCGATCAGCATTTGCCGGACCGTGTCCGATCGCTCGGCCGGATGCAGCGCCGACAAGACGATCAGGCAGCCGGCCGGCTTGGACCGACGCGTGAATACGCGCGCGGTCTGCATCAGGTAGTTCTCGATCGCGTCGTGTGCGCTGCCGGCCTGTTCGACGCCGTCCCAGATCTCACGGCCCTCCGTTTCCCGATAGTGCTCGATCGCCTGCCGGAACAACGCCTCCTTGCTGCCGAACGCCGCGTACAGGCTCGGCGACGCAATGCCCATCGCGGCCGTCAGGTCCGTCATCGACGCACCCTCGTAGCCGAGGCGCCAGAACACCTCCATCGCGCGATCCAGCGCAGCTTCCTTGTCGAAGCTTCTCGGTCGGCCCCGTTCAGCCATGACATTCGTCCCTTCGTCGATATCTGTATCGATCGATAAAATAATTCAATTGACAGCGCCGCGCAACCTGCTACATTCTGTGCTGGTCGTTACATAAATGACCACAGGAGCTTTCATGAATCGACTTCAGGGCAAGCGTGCACTCGTCACGGGCGGCAGCCGCGGCATCGGCGCGGCCATTGCGAAGCGGCTGGCGGCCGACGGTGCGGACGTCGCGATCACTTACGAGAAATCGGCGGAGCGGGCGCGGGCCGTCGTTGCCGACATCGAGGCGCTCGGCCGCCGGGCCGTCGCGATTCAGGCCGACAGCGCCGATCCGGTTGCCGTGCGCGGCGCGGTCGATCATGCCGCGCAGACGCTCGGCGGTCTCGACATCCTCGTCAACAACGCGGGCATCTTCCGCGCGGGCGCGCTGGACGACCTCACGCTCGACGATATCGACGCGACGCTGAACGTGAACGTGCGCGCGGTGATCGTCGCATCGCAGGCGGCTGCGCGGCATCTCGGAGAGGGCGGGCGCATCGTGTCGACCGGCAGTTGCCTCGCGACGCGCGTGCCCGATGCGGGGATGAGCCTCTATGCGGCGAGCAAGGCCGCGCTGATCGGCTGGACGCAGGGGCTCGCGCGCGATCTCGGTGCGCGCGGCATCACGGTCAATCTCGTGCATCCGGGGTCGACCGATACGGACATGAATCCGGCCGACGGTGAGCATGCCGGCGCACAACGTTCGCGAATGGCGATTCCGCAGTACGGCAAGGCCGAGGACGTGGCGGCACTCGTCGCGTTCGTCGTCGGGCCGGAAGGGCGGTCGATTAACGGTACCGGGTTGACAATCGATGGCGGTGCGAATGCATAAGCGTAGAAGTGCGATGTAATTTGCTTGCGTGCTGCCGGTAACCGCTGCACCGATGCCGCGCGCGATCTCGCGGTCGCGCGCGCCTCAATCAGCCCAGACGTTCGCGTGTTGAAGAAGGTTCGGGATTCTATGCAATATAGGATGCGCGTCAGCCGCGATGAATGACGGGGGACTGCGAACGGTGCCGCCGCACGGAATTCATTTACAAAGTGCGCTGGCGTACTTACGATGACGCCAACCTAGGCTAGCGGAACATCGTATGCGTACAGTCGATCGGGCGATGCTTGCCGCGCTCTGCCTTTGTCTTGCCGCATGCGGCGGTGGTGATGACAACACTGCGGCGGCACCGCAAACCGTTGCGGGTACATCGACATCGTCCGGCGCGTCTGCCGGCGCCGCATCCGCCGCATCCGGTCCGTCCAGCGCATCGGGCGCATCGACTTCATCGACGAATTCCGGCCGCTCTGGCCCGACCTCCGGGGCGACCGGCGCCACTCCCGGCGCGCCGCTTCCGCCGTCCAGCGGCTCCAAACCGGTTCCCGTCGCCGATGTGACGGTTTCTCCGGCCGCCGACGGCAGCGATCAGGCCGACGCGTTGCAGAAAGCATTCGACAGCCTGCGGGCCGGCCAGCGCCTGGTGATCGCGCCGGGCCGCTACGTCGTCGGGCATTCGCTTGCGGTGACCGTGCCGCAGGCGGTGATTTCCGGATACGGTGCGACGCTCGCCGCCACGAATCCGGCCGACCAGACGCTCGTGATGAGCGGCGCCGGTTCGACGCTTGTCGGCGTGACGCTCGCCGGCACCGGCACGACGCGGCTCACGACGCCCGAGTCGACCAAGGTCGAAGTGACGGGCGCGGACGTTCAGGTGCTTGGCGTGACGATCCAAGGGGGCGCGAGCGCGGGGATTTTCGTGTTCGGCGGCAACGGTATCGCGATCGTGGGCAATACCGTGCGTGCGACGCTGGCCGACGGCATCCATACGACCTACGGGTCGACCAACGTGCTGGTGCAGAACAATACGGTGACGGGCACGGGCGACGATCTGATCGCCGTGGTCAGTTATCTCGGCGACGGCCGGCTCAGCAGCAACGTGCTGATCGACCACAATTCAGTGTCGGGTAACGCGTGGGGGCGCGGTATTACCGTTGTCGGCGGGCAGGGCGTGACGATCTCGAACAACACGGTCGACGGCGTCGAGAAGGCGGCGGGTATCCTGGTCGCGCAGGAAGACAGCTGGAAGACTTATGGTTCATCGAACGTCGTCATCGCCGGCAATACCGTGACCAACATCCAGAACTCGAACGTGAACAACGGCCTGCAGCCGACGCAACAGGGCGCGATCGAGCTGGATACGTGGACGGGAGCGGTGTCGAGCGTCGCGGTGACGGATAACCGCGTGTCGGGGTCCGGCTATGCGGGGTTCCGGGCGTATGGGAACGTGTGTTCGTTCAGCGTGACGGGCAACACGTTCTCGTCGATCGCCGGGTTGCCGGTCGGGCTGTTGACGAACGGGTGCGCCGTGGAGCAGATCGTCGTCGATGCGAATCGGCTCGGGGATGGCAGTGTGCTGGCGCTGCCGGCCGGGGCGTCGTCGACGGGGACGTTTGCGGTGACGGGGGTGAACGCGAGTTTGTTGCCGAAGGTCAGGGCGGGGTTGATGCGGTGAGGGAGTGGTGAGGCCGGTGGCCATTGCCTGGGTAAAGCTCGGCGGATGCGGTTTCGGCGGAGCAGGCGGCCAGTTGTGAACGTGGGCGATCTAACGACAGGATGTGGCGAACGCGGGCGACGCGATTTCCAGCCCAGGGTGGTGACAACTGCGCGGGATGGGGATTCCATTCCACGTGAACGCTTGAGGCGGTCCAGTCATTGCAAGAGCGTTTTTCACCGGGCAGCGTAGCGACGCTCCGACGCGGCCATGATGGCAGCCTCGTGCGCTAATAGATCAAGACAAAACGATAGGTGGGATCAGTCGTGCTGGTGCAGCAATCAAATCAAAAAGCCCGCTTGCTTTCGCAGAGCGGGCTTCGATGTTGGTTGCGGGGATAGGATTTGAACCTATGACCTTCGGGTTATGAGCCCGACGAGCTGCCAGACTGCTCCACCCCGCGGCGCGAAGTGTACCCGCACTGTTGCGGTGCGTCAAATGATCAATGATATGGCTCGTCCGGGGCGATCGCGCGTCGCCCATTAGAATGCGCTCGCTTGCATTGCCTGGGTTCTCTCGGATACCCGAGTGTTGCCTTGGTTTCGATCAAGTAACCGATCCATGTTTGTTACCGTCCGGTGGTTGGATAACACTTTGGGTAACAGCCGGAACACCTGATCGAAAAACGCGGCGCGCAGTGCCCGCGCATTCCGAAGGGCGCCGGAAGGACCCGCGCGGAATCGGCGGTTGTTTCTGCTGCTGGTCGCTGATGGAAGGTTGCAACAAAAAACCCCGCACAGCCAAGCGTGACGGGGTTCTTGTGGCGAAGCTGGTGAAACTTTTGGGGCTTTCTGGTCCCCCCGACAGGAATCGAACCTGTATCTAGCGCTTAGGAGGCGCTTGTTCTATCCATTGAACTACGGGGAGCGGATAGTTTGAGCGGGATGGACTGAACCCTTGTGAATCAGGCTCTTAGCCTTGTCCCGTGTGCCTTTCCGGGATTTTCGTCTTTCCGCGCATGACGCGAAATGACGGGTTGTGAAGCATAGTTTAACGCCCCGCCTGCTACAATTCTGCTACAAATCGACCCTGTAGCAGCGTATGTGGATGACGCATTGCTACAGTCCACAAACGGGGTGTTTCATGGCTTCGATCCTCAAGATCGGCGACCGCTGGCGTGCTCAAATCCGCCGGCGGGGACAGAGTATAGCAAAGACGTTTCGAACCAAGGGCGCGGCCGAAGCGTGGGCGCGAGAGATCGAGGGCGGTATCGACAAGGGCCAAGCCGCCGTCGACGAGCAGACGATCACGGTCGGCGAGTTGGTGCGCTTGTATCGAAACGCTCGCAACGATTCCGGCCGGCCGGTCGCCGAGAAGTCGAACGAAGACTACATGCTCAAGCGGCTGGAAAGTCACTTTGATGATGAGGTGGCGGCGAAGTTGTCGACCAAGCGGCTGGTCAAGTTTGCCCAGGAGCGCAAGAAAGAGGGGGCGGGGCAATACACGATCGACATGGACATATCCAAGCTCGGGACGGTGTACAAACACATGGCCTCGCTACTGGATCTGCGGTTGCCGCACGCCCCGAGCATCGCGCGGCCAACTCTCGATCACCTGCAGCTCATCGGGCCGGGGAAGCATCGCGACCGGCGGCCGACGCGTGAAGAGATCGTGAAGATCTTCCAGTGGTTTGCAGAGCATCCCGAACGGGAGCAGGCGGTGCCGGATGTGATCCGGGTTGCGATGAAGAGCGCGTTTCGCCGGGGCGAACTGTTCCGATTGACGTGGTCGGATCTGGACGTCGAGCGGCGGCTCGCGCTCGTCCGCGATCGGAAGCATCCGCGACAGAAGAAGGGCAACGACGAGTGGGTGCCATTGATTGGCGACTCGCTCGAAGTGTTGCTGCGTCAGCCCCGCTATCCGGTGCCTCCTGCGCACGAGGCAAAGCGCAAGGCGGACCCGACGACCGAGCCGCATCCGAACGAATATATCTTCCGGTTCGACAAGAGCACGGCCAGCAAGTACTTCAAGCTCGCGTGCGACGACAAACGAATCGTCGATCTACGACTGCATGACCTGCGGCATGAAGCGACGAGCGCGTTGTTCGAAGACGGATGGGACATTCCGGAGGTCGCGGCGGTTACCGGCCACAAAGATTGGCGCAATTTGAAACGCTACACGAATCTTAGTCCCGAGCGAGTGGCGCAGAAGGGCCGACTTAGCGCGTCTGCGGGTGGACCATCGGACGTGCCGAATGCAGTCCATTCCGATGCCAGTGCAACTCCTCCGGAAATGGCATAGTCCGGCTGCAGCCGCGTTAGAATGGCGACGCACTCATTCGACGAAGTCATGGACGTTGAAAGATACGCTCACCAGACCTTAGCCAGAGAACACTATGGCCACAAAAAAGCAACAGTCGACGAAGGAAATTGAGATCATCGCCTTAAAGGATCTCCGCCTCGACGCGGAGAATCCGCGCTTGCCGACGACCGTCGAACGGACGCAAGAGGCGATGATCGACTATCTCGCGACTACTACGTCCATAGAAGACTTGATGTCGGCGATCGCTGAGAACGGCTATTTTCCCGGCGAGCCCTTGATCGCTGTGAAGCGCGACAATGAAGATGTTTATGACGTCGTGGAGGGTAACAGGCGACTGACTGCGGTCATTCTCCTGAATGATCCATCGCGCTGCTCGAAGCCAACCGCTAGGATGCGGGAACTGTCGGATAGTACTGATTCGATTGATGAGCTGCCGGTCGTTGTCAGGGAAAGTCGTGAGGAGGTGCTCCCATACTTGGGCTTTCGTCACATCACCGGCGTGAAGCAATGGGAACCACTCGCTAAGGCGCGTTACCTGAAACAACTGTTCGATATGACCGACGCTGGCACCGTGCCGGGCGATCGGTACGCCGAAGTTGCCAGCACGATCGGCAGTCGACGCGATCACGTGAAGCGCAACCTGGACGCGCTGGCAGTGTACGAAATGATCGAGGGTGAGGACTTTTTCGCGATCGAGGATCTCGGCGAGGAATCCATCAAATTTTCGATTCTCTCGACGGCACTTGCGGATGAAAGGATTGCGGCCTTTGTTGGTAGTGCGGTTTGGGATGCTGCGGCAAATCAGTATCTTTCGACGGATCCGATCGTTGAGCCGAAGAGCCTCAATCCGCAGGGAGTTCGCAAACTCGCTGAATGGTGTTTTAAGAAGGACGACAAGGGCAACACTGTTCTAGGTGAATCGCGTAATCTGCGGCAACTGGCGGCTGTAGTGTCTACCAGTAAGGCGCTCGAAGCGATGCAAAGTGGCGCATCGCTTGAGTACGCCTATCGCATGACCAAGGGCGTCGGGACAGAGTTTCTCGAGCTTCTTTACGAAGCGGAGGCAACGGTGCGGCGTGCAGTTTCGATGATCGCGGATGTCGACTATTCATCCGAGGCTCATGAGGTAGCGCGGACAATCTATAAGAACGTGAGGCTGATCGGAACGCAAATCGCGGACAAACAACCGAAGGATGCAGCCGATGAGTTTTGAACCGGGTGCCCTGCATAAGACGACTCCCCATCTGTTTGCAGATCTGGTCGAGTTGCTGCTGCTAACAAACGCGTACGGGCGAACTGGCTACCACAAGAATGAGATTGGCGACGTCGCGGAGAGACTACCGATAGCGGCAGAGGATTTGGACTTGCCGCCCCTTCGCGCGCGTGCAGAGGAGAACGGGGCCGAAGTGTTGGATCGCCAGGAGCGCTACGTTGAAGACCTCTGGCGAATTTTGGAATACCGGGCGGCAGTGATGGGAGCGGCGTATCCCTTCCGCGTCGCAAGAGGGCGAATCGACTTTGACGATCCGTTAGACACGCCAGAAAAGCGCCTCTACCGCTTGCTGCTGGCATGTTCGAGACTTCGTTCGTTCCCGAACAATGGATGTCGGCAGCGATGGGCCGCTGCTTTCACTAGTCTTTGTTCGGTCGCTTTTCGAAGCATGGTGCCGGCTCACGCCACCGTCAGAATTTTCGACGCGAATTCGGTCGACCGCCAAAGTTACTATGGAGTCAATCTTCGCGACGCATTGCAGGTATTGGGCAATGACTTGCGGCCGACGTATGTAAATGCCGAAAATTGTGCCGCCGATGCTACGTCTGGCGATGCGGGACTAGACCTAGTCGCAGTGGTGCCGTTCAGCGATGGGGCGGCAACGGTACATGCGATGTTCGCACAGTGTGGTGCCCAAGAAATCGAGTGGCCGTCAAAGGTGCTTGAGGCGCATCCAATCGCCTTCAGTTCCTATTTCCAGTTCCTCCATCCGCCGGCCAACGTCGTGTTTATTCCGCTGTCGTATCGGAAATCGGATGGTCACTGGGTCAATGTGAACAGAGTTTCAGGATGCGTGATGATTGACCGAGAGCGCATTTTCCACCTCGTTGCACATCAGGACGCGGAAGCCATCGTGAATGAACAGTGGTTTGCAGCGTTCGAGACAGAATTTGCTGCAGTCACGACCCCCGAGCCTGCGCAAGCCGCACAATCTGCGCAGGCCGCATAGAGTGGCGGGGCGGGTGCATGCGTACCGCGCCCCGCCTCCAGATTTCTACGACCACACGTCGGGGAGAGCTGCAGCAACTGCCTTGAAGAGCGGGGGCGGTACAGCGTTGCCAACTACCCGATACTTCATTGCCAATGTGGCCGCGTCAGTTTCTGGGAAAGAGAATTTTTTCCCAAATCCCTGAAGTCTCGCGGCTTCGCGATAGGAAAAGCGGCGGGCGGGTTCGTTGGATTCGAACACCCACTTATCCGTATGAACACGTTGCAGTGCCGGGCTCATCGGATGAAGTGGCATGTGGCGCATATGGCTCACAATCGTCTTGGACGTTTCTGTCCAATCACGACGCCTGTTGCGAGACAGGTAGTACCAGTGGAACGGGTCTTCGCAAAACTCGCCAGTCGGCCAGTCGGGCAGGCCGGCTAGGGCATCTCGTATCGTCACTAGCGGCTTGCGTCCATGTTGTCCATGCGATGCAAACGGAAACGAGTACTCGACACCCAAGTCGTTGCGGATGCCAACGATGATGATCCGCTTGCGTTCTTGGGCTACGCCAAAATCTTGTGCGTTTAGCACGGCAGGTTGAACGTGGTATCCGTGCTTTCCGGCCGCTGAGAACTTGCTGATCTGGTCGTCAAGCAAGTGTCGGAAGGTCGAGCGAATCATCCCCGAGACATTCTCAACGATGAACGCCTTCGGTTGCATCTGTTGCAGAGCCCGCAAAAATTCGAGATACAGGTAGTTGATGTTTCGGTTCGCTTGGCGTGCGCCGCCCTGCGAGAATCCTTGGCACGGGTAACATCCGACCAGCAACTCCGCTTTTGGAAAGCTCTTGATGGCCGCAACGTCGCCGAGACGATAATCCGTTTCTGGATGATTGTGCAGGTAGACGTCGCGCGCATACGGCAGGATGTCGTTCGCAAGCAGCACGTCGAAGCCGAGGGAAACCAATCCCGCGTCCGATCCACCGCATCCTGTAAAAAGTGAGACTGCCGTTGGCATTTTTCCTCCTGTCGCCGGCATTATATACAGAGGCGTGCCGCCTCCGAATTTGTTAGGCGGCCGCCTTCTGGCGGGCGAGGCTGGACATACTATCGAGGTAGTCCGCGACTGCGTCATACGGTGCGAACCTTGCCCCGCCTTCCTTGTACGTCGGGATCGGGAACGTCTCTGCACTAATCTGGTTGCGGATGGTCCCCTCCGACATCAGCAGCAGCTGTGCGAGCTGCGCCAGTGTCATGCGCGGGCCGTACTTCTCAAGTATGTATGCGCGGGTCAGCAGGCTCACAGCGCCCTCCCGTTCAGGTTGTTGGGCGCAGAGTGAAGTCGCGCTTCGGCGCGCATGTTGATTAGGTGGTTGATGGCTTCAGCCAGCGCCTCGTCGGGGGTGTGCGACGGGATCATCGGTGACAGCAACTCGAAAAGCGCGCTGCCGACGTTCGCGAGACCTGCGATCGTCCGCCGATCATTCGGCTCGAAGGCTAGGTCAGCATCGTAGATGGCGTGGAAATGGTCGATTGCCCGTGTCGCATGAAGGTATCGCTCTGCCTGCTCCATCAGATCAGTGCAGTCGACGTGAGCGGCACGCAGGCGCTTCACGGACGCGACCACGATCTCACGAGCTTTGGCGATGTGTGCGGCATAGAGAGCTTGATCAGTCATGTTGAGCTGCCTGTGTGATGGAGTTGGGGAGCGCGCGTGCGAGTTGCATGAGGCCGGTTTCGAGCGTGATGCCGGCGGTTGCTGCCCAGGTGCGCGCGTCCTGCGCCGCCTTGTGGCGCACGAACGACCCGATTTCGTCGGCCATCAGATCCAGCAGATCGACGTCGGCCGCGTGCGAGATCTCGGTGATCAGTGCACGAATCTCGGTGCGAAGGGCATTGAGTCGCGCGAGCCTGCCTTGGCGGTCGTCCGCCAAGGCTTCGTTCGTCTGGATAGGTTTGCGGCGCGCGAGCGGCGCTTCGTCCTTGTGGATCGCTTTTGCGGGCGTCAGCCCGCCGCTGTTCGACTGCATTGAAGTACCGTTGACGCTCGCCAGTGCGATAGCCGGGCGCTTCTTCGCGTGTTCCCGCTTTCGCGGCAGCGGACGTGGGGTAGAAAGGGCCGGGCGCGGGGTCAATTTGCAGCTCCCGTCGGGAACGGCCATGCGGACGCGGGGTCGAGACCGGGCTTTGCTTTCCGTGCCGGGAATGAGGCATCGAGCAGCGCCTTATTCGACGAGATCCGCTGCTTATGCCCGATGGCCGTCAGCACATCCGACAAATCGGGGCGTTCTCCCTTGGCGGTGGCGGCTGAGAATTCAGCAGTCATGTCGGGATCTGGCATCTCGATGATCTCGTTCGCCCATTCGAGAATGCGCTTGAATGATGCTTGCTCGGCCTTTGTTCGCCCGTGGACCGGTGATTTGATCGTGTCGATGAGCCGCGCTGCGCCGGAACGAATTGCTTGAACGCGCGTCCATACCGCGCGCGTCTGTGGCGATACCTTCAGCGGGTCGCTCGCGAAGCTGGTGCCGGTGTTGTATTCGATCGCGTAGATCCACGCGCCGGGTGCGGGCTGTGCGACGCGAATGTATGCGAGCGGTCCCTTGATTCTTCCGGTCCGCTCCGGTCCGCACACTGTTTCAAGTGGCTTGCAGCAGCCATTTGCGTCCGGTTCGGAGACCGGCCAGACCTTTCCGGACGAGGGGCAGCCGAGTAGATCGGCGAGCGGCATCAGCGCTGTATGAACCGCTTCGATCGTCGGCTTTGCCAGTCGGCCAAAATTCTTGTCGTGGAGTACAGCCTGCAAGGCCTGCAAAAGTTGCTTTGATTGCTTCTCGCTGATCTTGGCGGGGGCGCTTTGGCGCGACGCGGCCTGCATCGGCGCCTGCGTCTCGATCGTGGTTTCCGCGGCCGTCGACGCGACGAGCGGCGCGGCGTCGGTGTTGGCGACTGCGGGGGCTGCGTGCCCGGGCGAAGGTTCCGGGTCCGGCTGCGTGTCGAGCAGGGGCGCAGCTTCGAGGTACTTCTTCGTGACCTTCGTTTTGCCGGCTTCAGCGGCTTTGGCGATCCCGACTACGATGCGTTCGAGCGCTTTGTCGCCACCGTGCAGGCGTATCTGTTCGATGGCCAGTGTGCCGGTACATTGGCCGTTCCTTACGAGCTGATGCAATTCGGCCGGTGCACGTTCGAGCAAGCCTACGTCGCGGACCGTTTGGTCAGTGACGTTCAGGCGCTTACAGATCGCAGCAAGGGTCATGCCGTGAATGTCGCGCAGCTCTGCGACGGCAGCGGCCAGATCGAGCGGCGACGACGGTTTGCCGTTATTGCTCAGATAGCCGTCAATCACCATTTCGGCGCGGTTGACGGTCTTCGCGTCGCGGACGACAACCGGGATCTTGCCGAGATCTTTCCCGGTTGCGATCACGTGTCCCGCCGCGAGATAGCGGTGCTGCCCCTTGTAAACATAGAGCAGATCCTTGCCGTCAACCTTTCGGGCGTAGCAATGGAGGGGGGAGCCCTTGTCGTATCCGTTCTCCCGCATAAGCGCGGCGAGGTGTGACACCCATTCGGTATCAACCGCGCGGATGTTGTCGGCTGGGTCGTAGTGCAACTGATCGTAGGGGACCATCCACAGGTCCGCTGACGTTGCGCCGGCCGCTGCTGCTGCTGCCTTGATGTTGCCGGTCGGGATCGGCGCGGTCAGGTCGAGCTGTTGCGTACGGTCGTCCATTACGCGGCCCTCCGGCGTTGAACCAGCAATTCGAGGCGTGCGACTTCGAGATCGATGCTCTGACGGAAAAGCCGGAGATAGCGCAACGCATGTGCGGCGGAATCCTGGAGCGCATCCGGTGTGATTTCGAGCGGATACAGATGCGGGAAGGACACGGCGACGTGGTTGCGTTCGTCGCGCGTAACAATCGGATGGAACGCGGGGCGGGTGTGCGTCGACCCGGCCATTTCGTCGGCGCGTGCGGTTCTTCGCGGTCTGAAGGTATCGGTCGCACCAGTGGCGTACGTGCCGTCTGCCTGCTTGCACGGGATCGGCAGCGGGGGGGCGGCGTCGGAGCCGGCAAGCCAGTAAACGAAACGCAGATCGTGCGGACGCGGTTGTCGCCGCAGCAGCCCGCCTCGGGCGAGCTTGTCGATGTGCTGAGCGGCAACGCCGGCCATGTCGGCGAAGTGCGATTTGCATACTTCGTCGGACGTCATCGCGCGATCCAGTCGCTTGAACACGTCGAGGATGCGGATGGTGAGTTCAGCACGTTGCGCCGAAGTCATGTCGACGAACGGATTCGCGCGCTGATTGGAATGGGTGGTCGTCGTCATCACGCGGCCTCCTTAACGGCAAGCGCGCGCGGCTTGCGAGGTCCATTTACGCGGGCAACAACATCGGCCGTCGCAGCTTGGAGTGCTTGCTTTGCGCCGCGCAGGCGCTTGATCGCAGTCGCGCAGTCGCCTTCGTCCGGAATCGATATTTGCGTGCCGGCGATCTCGTTACCGTCGAGGATCAAATACAGCGTATGAACGCTGTCCGCCAAGGGGCGGCGACCAACAACGTATTTGCCGACGAGAATCGGCGTTGAAGGGCGTCGGGCGTTCGGGTCGTAGCGGACGATAGTGCGAAGCGACAGGGTGTCGCGGCGGCACTCAACGTCGACGATGGGGAGGGGCTGGAGTTTCTTACGCGGCATGGTGGTGGTCTCCATGACGCCGGGGGCGCACGCCCCGGCAGGGTCGGGGCGGTTTAGACGGTGACGTGGTAAGCGGTCGTCGGCACGACGACCGGATCGTCTTGGAACACGTTCACGGCAACGAACAAGAGGGCGGCGATGATCGTCCAGCGGAAGATCGGCGACTTTTCAAAGTTGCTTTGGCGGGCGGGTTCAGACGGCGTGATGCGGGGTGCCTGCTCGTCGCGGAGCCAGTCCTGACGGGCTTCCGCGTTCAGATCATTGGGTTTCATGGTGGGATCTCCGGTTTAGCGTCAGGCGACGCGACAGCCGGAGTATCCCCGTTAGGATATTCGTATGTCAATCCCTATCGGGATATTTTGACGAGAGAATACCCCG
>Ga0207667_10007682_pt1 | contig 12905 bp, 11 predicted proteins | sample KBSCornC52_FD_184301 | JGI IMG/M metagenome (GOLD analysis project Ga0207667, IMG submission 184301) | Corn rhizosphere microbial communities from Kellogg Biological Station, Michigan, USA - KBS Corn C5-2 (SPAdes) (version 2) | ecosystem: Host-associated > Plants > Roots > Rhizosphere > Soil ...
TGCGACTCCGGCGCCGCCCCGCGCGACCTGAACAGCGACGTGTTCAATCCATTGCGCCCGGGAAACGTCACGCCCAGGCGCGTCGCGGCCGCCTCGTAGCGCTGCGCGAGCGCCTCGGCCACGCTGCCGGTGCCCACCATCCGGTTGCCAAAGCGCGCGTCGTAGTCCTTGCCCTCGTGCATGCGGTGGATGAGGCGCCAGACCTCGGCGGCGCGCTCGGGGTACCAGCGCCGCAGCCACTCGGCGAACAGGTCGCGCACCTCGCGCGGCAGGCGCAGCAGCGTGTACAGGCCCTGCGTGGCGCCGCGCGCGACGCAGGCCTCCAGGATCGCCTCGATCTCGTGCTCGTTCAGGCTGGGGATGACCGGCGCGATGTACACGGCCACCGGGATGCCCGCGCCCGTGAGCGCCTCGATCGCCTCCAGGCGCCGCGCCGGCGAGTTGGCACGCGGGTCGAGCCGGCGCGAGAGCTCGTGGTCCAGCGTGGGGATCGACATGTGCACGCGCACCAGGCCCTTGCGGGCCATCGGCGCCAGGATGTCGATGTCGCGCGTGACCAGCGCCGACTTGGTCGTGATGCCCACGGCCACGTCGAACTCCGCCAGCACCTCCAGCACCTGGCGCGCGATCGCGTAGTGGCGGTCGATCGGCTGGTAGGCGTCGGTCGCCGCGCCGAGCGCGACGATGCCTGGATCGAAGTCCTTGCGGCTCAATTCCCTGCGCAGCACCTCGGCCGCGTTCATCTTCGCGAACAGCCGGGTCTCGAAGTCCAGCCCCGGCGACAGGTTCAGGTATGCATGCGTCGGCCGCGCGAAGCAGTAGACGCAGCCATGCTCGCAGCCCTGGTACGGGTTGATGGTGAAGTCGAACTCGAGGTCGGGCGACTGGTTGCGGTTCAGGAGGGACTTGGCCTGGCGCTCGGTGACCAGTGTCCGGCGCGCTGCGGGATCGACGTCGGCCGCCGCGTCCCACTCGTCCTTGACGTAGCGCGACGGCCGGTTCGAACCGGCCCCGCGTCCCTTGACGAAGACGACGGGATGGTCGGCGGCCCGCCTGGACGCGTCGGACATGGGCGGCCTTCAGTCGCGGAACAACGCGTTGAGCTCCGCGTGGCTGGCCGCGCCGGCGAAACCGTCGAACGAGCCCTGCTCGGCGATCGTCCTGGCGGCGCGCATGAAGCCGCCCCAGGCGCTGCGCGCCATCCCGCCGCCGACGCTGACCCGGCGCACGCCCAGGGCGGCGATGTCGGCCAGCGTGAACTCGCTCGTCGCGCCCACCAGCAGGTTGACGGGCTTGGGCGCGACGGCGGCGACGACGGCGGCGATGTCCGCGCGCGTCTTGATGCCGGGGGCGTACAGGCAGTCGGCGCCCGCCTCGGCATAGGCGCGCAGGCGGACGATGGTGTCGGCCAGGTCGGCACGTCCGTGCAAGTAGTTCTCGGCGCGGCCCACCAGCAGCGTGTCGCCACCGGCGGCATCGATGGCGCCGCGCGCCGCGCGCAGGCGCGCGATGGCGTCCTGCAGGTCGTGGACGGGACGCGCGGGGTCGCCCGTCGAATCCTCGATCGACAGGCCCGCGACGCCCGTGTCCACCGCCAGCCGCACGCTGTGGGCCACGTCGGCGGGCGTCGCGCCGTAGCCGCTCTCGAAGTCGGCGTTCACGGGCAGGTCCGTGGCTGCCACGATCTCGCGCAGGTGCGCCAGCACCGCGTCGCGCGGCATCGCGCCGTCCGGTTGCGCATGCGACCACGCGAAGCCGGAACTGGTGCTCGCCAGCGCCTTGAACCCCAGCGACGCCAGGTAGCGTGCGCTGCCCGCATCCCACGGGTTCGGGAGGACGAAGCAGCCGGCGGCATGCAGCTCGCGGAAGGCGCGGCGGCGGGCGGCGAGGGTCGTCGGGGAGGGCGTGGTCATGCTGGAGGCTCCTGCGTTGGGGTAGGCCTGCAGGTTAACGCCCGCGCCCGCGCGACGCTTCGCCGGTCAGCGAATCACCGCGGCCACAGCATGTCCACCAGCTTGTCGACGTCCGGCTTCGGATGCATGCCCCGGGTGGCGTCCTTCCACTCCTGCGGTGCCGGCGCGTAGGCCTTGGGCGCCTTGTCGCTCCACACGCTCACGCGCAGCGCGAACACGATCTCGCGGCTCTTGACCGTCATCGCCGGCGTGTGGTCGACGGCATTGGCCAGCGCGACGGTCGTGGGCTCGGCCAGCGCGGGCTTGAAGTCGAACCACGTGCGCGTCTTGCCATCGGGCCGCACCGCCACGACGATGAACCCTGCCGACGGGATCTGCGCCGGATGCGCCCGCATCGCCTCGGTGACGGCGGCACCGAGCGTCTTCAGGTAGGCCGCCATCGCGTCGGAGCCGCCGTCCACGCGCTGCTCGATGATGTCGCCCTTCTCGAGCAGCACGACGTCGTGCTGCACCAGCGGCTCGACGGCCTGCGCGGCGGAAGCGAGGGCCAGCGCGAGCGCGGCGGGAAGCAGGCGCAGCCAGGTGCGCGAGGCGGGGCGGGAACGGGTCATGGCGCAATTTTCGCATTGGCCGCCGGTCGAGCGGGCGCCCTGGCCAGCCGCCGGATCGGTTCCAATACGTCCATGAAATCGAATCCGAACGGCGGCCTCGTCTACTCGACCGACGCCGGCCGCATGTGCCCCGGCTGCCGCCAGCCGATCGCCCAGTGCGCCTGCCGTGCGGCCGTGGCGCCGCCCACGGACGGCGTCGTGCGCGTCCTGTTCGAGACCAAGGGCCGCGGCGGCAAGGGCGTGACGGTGGTGCGCGGCCTCGGCCTGGCCGATCCGGAACTCACGGCGATCGGCAAGAAGCTCAAGGCCGCCTGTGGCGTCGGGGGCACGGCCAAGGACGGCGTCGTCGAATTGCAGGGCGACCACCGCGACCGCGTGCTGGCACTGCTGCCGACGCTGGGCTTTCGGAACGTGAAGAAGGCGGGCGGCTGAGGAAGCGTGTCGTCGGGAGTGGATCCTGCGACTCCGCTTCGCTTCGCGCAGGATGACGGTGCATCGTGTCAACACGGCCGTCATCCTGCGCGAAGTCGCAGGATCCACCCCCGCCAAGGCCGCCTGACGGCACTTGTCCATCGGCAGCCGCGATCTCGCGCCGACAGGCGCGGCCACCCCCTGTTTCGCACCCGAAGTGGCGCTAGGGATGTGACGGACGAGTGCGCGCGCCTATTGTCGCGCCGACCCATCGCGGCCGAACAACGCATTCCAACGAGAGGAGATTTCATGACATCACGCCAAGCCTGGATCGCGGCAACGCTGCCCCTGGTCCTCACCCTGGCCTGCGGCAGCGCCGCCGCCCAGGAGCCCACGCTGGCCGGCCTCGCCGCCCAGGTGAACGTGCTGGCCGGGCAGCTGAAGGAGGCGAGCGCGCTGGCCGCCCGCCAGCAACAGGCCCTGGACAGGCTGCGCGCGAGCAACGACGCGCTGATCTCCCGGCTGGGCTGCGTGCTGCGCTTGAGCGGCCCGCGCGATCTCGTCGTCGACGGCTGCAACCTGCATGTGCGCAACGGCATGGGCCAGACGGGTACCACGAACAGCTACGGCAACCTGATCATCGGCTACAACAAGAACGAGGTCTCGACGCGCACCGGCTCGCACAACCTCATCGTCGGCGACCTGCACGAATACACGAGCTACGGCGGCATCGTGTCCGGCGTCGAGAACACGCTCTCCGCCTCGAATGCCACCATCCTGGGCGGCGGCCAGAACCACGCCAATTTCACCAGCGCGACCATCCTGTCGGCCGATCGCGGCAACGCGGATGGCAACGTGGTGCTGATCGGCGGACAGCGCAACTACGGCTCGGCGGACGCGCACTTCGGCGTCGTCATCGGTGGCGTCGAGAACGGGGTGACGGGGCCGAGCGCGGTGGTGGTCGCGGGCACCATGAACGTCGCTTCGGGGGGCGATTCGCTGGTGTGCGGCGGCAGCGAGAACACCGCGGGCGGCGGCCGCGACGTCGCCTGCGGCGGCTCGCGCAACAAGAGCACCGGCAGCGGCAGCGTGCTGATCGGGGGCAACCAGAACGCGGTCTCCGGCGCGAACGGCGTGGTCACGGGCGGGCAGCACTGCGACATCGGCGCCGTCGTCGACAAGTGGGCCGCGGGCGCGCTGACCTTCCCGGGCGGCTGCACCGGGTTCGCGAACTGAGGCCGGGAGCCGGGCCGCAGGCCTGGCTTCCTATTGGCCGGAGAGGCGCTCGTAGCGGCCGCCGAGCCCGCCCCAGGCGTCTCGTGCAGGGTCGGTCACGTCGACATGATCGCCGCCCCAACGGCATTCGAGCTCCACCCCGGTGGCCAGGTGCGCGGCCTCGAAATGCAGCGACTCGACGTCGCGTGTCCAGGCCACCACCGAGGTCAGGCGATGGGGCGCCGATTCGATGTCGTGTCGGGTGAGCCCTCGACGCTCGGCCAGGTTGGCGATGACCACGCGGCCATCCGCGGTGATGGCGAGCCAGCTGCGACGCGGCTCGTTGTCGTAGCGGTCGAACTCCCCGGGGCCCCGGTAGATGCCTGGATTCATGCTGCTCCGTCCCTCCATGCGCGCCCTTCCGCGCGCTCGTGACACGCGACCACGTCAGTCCTCGACATCCCCCAGCCCCGCATCCGCCGGCAACTCGCGCAGCTGGATCACGTTGCCCTCGGGGTCGCACCCGTCGCACACGCGCAGGCCCTGGAACTTCCACTCCTTGCCTGGCGGATCCAGCACGCCGCCGTTGGCCTCGGCCGTCGCGCGCGCCTGCGCCAGGCTGGGCACCGCGAAGACGAGCTTGAACGCCGTGTTCTCGCGCCGCTGCGGCGGCGTCGTGATGACGATGCGCGCGGCGGTGGCGGCGGGAATGGCGACGATGACCAGCTCCACGGTCTCGGACTCCAGCACGATGTGGTCATCGACCTCGTGCATGACTTCGAGGTCGGCCACCGCGGCATAGAAGCGCGCAAGGACGTGGATGTCCTTGGCGTACACGATCGCGCCGGCGTTGAAGGGTTGGGCCACGGGCGGCTCCTGGAATGGTGTCGCCCCGCAGTATGCCAAGCGCGCCGGGTCAGCTTGCCGCGTAAGGCTCGCGCGGCCGCTCGTTCTCGTCGATGCGCAGCCGCTTGCCCAGTGCCGGGAAGGCGCGCTGCGGGCAGCCCTGGCGGTCGCAGACCTTGCAGCCGGCGCCGATCGGGGTGGCGGCTTCGGGGTCGGACAGCGCAAGACCCTTCGCGTAGACCAGGCGCGACGCATGGCGCACGTCGCAGCCCAGTCCGATCGCGAAGGTGCGCTCGGGCGAGCCATAGCCCCCGGTGGGCCGCACGATGCTGCGCGCGATCCACAGGTAGGTCCGCCCGTCGGGCATGCGCGCCAGCTGCGTCAGCACCTTGTGCGGCTGCGCGAAGGCCTCGTACACGTTCCACAGCGGGCAGGTGCCGCCCGTGTGCGAGAAGTGGAAGTCGGTGGCCGACTGGCGCTTGGAGATGTTGCCCGCACGGTCGACGCGCACGAAGAAGAACGGCACGCCGGGCGCGCCCGGCCGCTGGAGCGTCGACAGGCGGTGGCACACCGTCTCGAAGCTGACGCCGAAGCGCTGCGCGAGCAGGTCGATGTCGTAGCGCAGCGACTCGGCGGCCGCGAGGAAGCGGCGGTAGGGCAGCACCAGCGCGCCGGCGAAGTAGCTCGCCAGGCCGATGCGTGCCAGCGCGCGCGGTTCGGGACCGCTGAAGGAGCCTTGCGCCACGAGGTCGTCCAGGACCACCTCGGCCTCGAGATAGGCCAGTTGCGTGGCGAGCTGGAACGCCCGCTGGGCGGGCTCGGCGGCCGCGTTGACCCAGACCTGGCGCGCCGCGTCGAAGCGGCGCAGCAGCCCGGCATCCGACTCGAACTCGCGCGTGGCGACCCCGTGGCGCTCCATCAGGTAGGTCTCCAGGTGCGCGGCGATCGCGTGCGCGTCGCCTGCGCCAGGCGCGGGCTGGGCGCGCGGCTTGACGGCCATCACGTCCGCGAACAGGCGCTCGGCGAGCTCGTCGAGTTCGGCGATGTGGTTCTGGCGCTCGTAGAAGAAGTGCCGCACCTCCTCGTGCGGCTGGCGCGTGGCCTGCGCCAGTTCGCCGGCGCGCTCGCCGAGGCCCGCGGCGAGCGCGGCCAGGCGGTCCTCCGCGTCGCGCCCGCGATGGTGCAGGCGGATCAGCACCTGCGCGAGGGCCGGCATCTGCTGCGCCATCGCGCGCAGCTCGGCCTGCGACACGCTGCCGCCCTCGGGGCTCTGCGCGACGACGTCCAGCAGCTGCGCGGTCAGGCGCGCCTCGTCGTCGTCCGAGAACAGCTGCAGGTCGACGCCGAGCGCGGACTGCAGGCGCAGCTGCACCGCCACGCCGAGCGGGCGCTGGTTGTTCTCCAGCTGGTTGAGGTAGCTGGGCGACAGCTGCAGCAGCTGGGCGAGTGCGGCCTGGGTCAGGCCGCGCTGCTCGCGCAGCGTCCGTAGCTTCACGCCGAGGTAGGTCTTGCGCATGGGGCGTTTGAAGTTCGCAAACTTCGCAGAATTGGCGGGATTGTTCGCAAATCTTCGCTATTTCCCCAGGAATTGAAAAGCATTACCCGACTGCGAAGATTGCAAATATGATAGGCGCACACTCGCGCATGGAGGCTTTGACACCGCTGCGCGCGCTGATCAATCGCCCGGCCGCCGATCGCAGACGCCGGCGCCACAGACCCCAGAGGGAAGAGCCATGTCCGAGACCACGACCGCCCCCACGTTCAAGCCCAAGAAGTCCGTCGCCCTGTCCGGCGTCACCGCCGGCAACACGGCGCTGTGCACCGTCGGTCGCAGCGGCAACGACCTGCACTACCGCGGCTTCGACATCCTGGAGCTGGCCGAGCAGACCGAGTTCGAGGAAGTGGCCCACCTGCTCGTGCACGGCAAGCTGCCCACCGGGGCCGAACTGAAGGCCTACAAGGCCAAGCTCAAGTCGCTGCGCGGCCTGCCCGCCGCCGTCAAGCAGGCGCTCGAGACGCTGCCCGCCGGCGCGCATCCGATGGACGTGATGCGCACGGGCGTCTCGGTGCTCGGTTGCACCCTGCCCGAGAAGGACGACCACAACACGCCCGGCGCGCGTGACATCGCCGACCGCCTGATGGCGTCGCTGGGCTCGATGCTGCTGTACTGGTTCCACTACAGCCAGAACGGCAAGCGCATCGAGGTCGAGACCGACGACGACTCGATCGGCGCGCATTTCCTGCACCTGCTGCATGGCACGAAGCCGAGCGCGGAATGGGAGCGCGCGATGCACACGTCGCTGAACCTGTACGCCGAGCACGAGTTCAACGCGTCCACGTTCGCCTGCCGCGTCGTGGCCGGCACGGGTTCGGACATGTACTCGGCCATCACCGCCGGCATCGGCGCGCTGCGCGGCCCCAAGCACGGCGGCGCCAACGAAGTGGCGTTCGAGATCCAGAAGCGCTACGACAGCCCGGCCGAGGCCGAGGCCGACATCCGCCGCCGCGTCGAGGCCAAGGAAGTGGTCATCGGCTTCGGCCATCCGGTCTACACCGTCAGCGACCCGCGCAACGTCGTCATCAAGGGCGTGGCCAGGAAGCTGTCGCAGACGGCCGGCTCCACCAAGATGTTCGACATCGCCGAGCGCCTGGAATCGGTGATGTGGGACGCCAAGAAGATGTTTCCCAACCTCGACTGGTTCAGCGCCGTCAGCTACCACGTGATGGGCGTGCCCACGGCCATGTTCACGCCGCTGTTCGTGATCTCGCGCACCAGCGGCTGGTCGGCGCACATCATCGAGCAGCGCATCGACAACAAGATCATCCGCCCGAGCGCGAACTACACCGGTCCCGACGACCAGAAGTTCGTGCCCATCAAGGATCGCCAGTAAGTCGCTCCACGAGCCCCCAGCCAGCGCGAAGACGCCCGCCGCATGAACACCGAATTCCGCAAGAACCTGCCCGGCACCGCGCTGGACTACTTCGACGCCCGCCAGGCCGTCGACACCCTGCGCCCCGGCGCGTGGGACAAGCTGCCCTACACGTCGCGCGTGCACGCCGAGAACCTCGTGCGCCGCTGCGCGCCCGACATGCTCGATGCATCGCTGATGCAGCTGATCGAGCGCCGCCGCGACCTCGACTTCCCGTGGTACCCGGCGCGCGTGGTCTGCCACGACATCCTGGGCCAGACGGCGCTGGTCGACCTGGCGGGCCTGCGCGACGCCATCGCGGACATGGGCGGCGACCCCGCCAAGGTCAATCCGGTGGTGCAGACGCAGCTGATCGTCGACCACTCGCTGGCGGTGGAGTTCGCCGGCTTCGACCCCGACGCGTTCGAGAAGAACCGCGCGGTGGAGGATCGCCGCAACGAGGACCGCTTCCACTTCATCGAGTGGACGAAGAAGGCGTTCCGCAACGTCGAGGTGATCCCACCGGGCAACGGGATCATGCACCAGATCAACCTGGAGCGGATGTCGCCGGTGGTGCACGCCAAGGACGGCGTGGCCTTCCCCGACACGCTGGTGGGCACCGACTCGCACACGCCGCACGTCGACGCGCTGGGCGTCATCGCCATCGGCGTCGGCGGCCTGGAGGCCGAGAACGTCATGCTGGGACGCGCGTCCTGGATGCGGCTGCCCGACATCGTCGGTTGCGAGCTCACCGGCAAGCCGCAGCCGGGCATCACGGCCACCGACATCGTGCTGGCCATCACCGAGTTCCTGCGCAAGGAGAAGGTGGTTGGCGCCTACATCGAGTTCTTCGGCGCGGGCGCCGCGGCGCTGACGCTGGGCGACCGCGCCACCATCTCCAACATGACGCCCGAGTTCGGCGCCACGGCGGCGATGTTCTTCATCGACGACCAGACGCTCGCCTACCTCACGCTCACCGGCCGCGACGCGGCGCAGGTCAAGCTGGTCGAGACGTACGCGAAGCAGGCGGGCCTGTGGGCCGATGCCCTGAAGACGGCCGAGTACGAGCGCACGCTGCGCTTCGACCTGTCGACCGTGGTGCGCAACATGGCCGGCCCGTCGAACCCGCACAAGCGCCTGCCCACCAGCGACCTCGCCGCGCGCGGCATCGCCGGCGCGTGGACGGAGACGCCGGGCCAGATGCCCGACGGCGCCGTCATCATCGCGGCCATCACCAGTTGCACCAACACCAGCAACCCGCGCAACGTGATCGCCGCGGGCCTGCTCGCGCGCAACGCGAACGCGCGCGGGCTCCAGCGCAAGCCGTGGGTCAAGTCCTCGCTGGCCCCGGGCTCCAAGGCCGTGCAGCTGTACCTCGAGGAGGCGAACCTGCTGCCCGAGCTCGAGAAGCTGGGCTTCGGCATCGTCGCCTTTGCGTGCACCACCTGCAACGGCATGTCCGGCGCGCTCGACCCGAAGATCCAGCAGGAGATCATCGACCGCGACCTGTACGCCACCGCGGTGCTCTCGGGCAACCGCAACTTCGACGGCCGCATCCATCCGTACGCCAAGCAGGCCTTCCTCGCGTCGCCGCCGCTGGTCATCGCCTACGCGATCGCCGGCACGATCCGCTTCGACATCGAGAAGGACGCGCTGGGCACCGACGCGAACGGCCAGCCGGTGCACCTCAAGGACATCTGGCCCAGCGACGCCGAGATCGACGCCATCGTCGCCAGCAGCGTCAAGCCCGAGCACTTCCGCAAGGTCTACGACCCGATGTTCAAGCTGCAGGCCGACACCGGCGAGAAGATCGACCCGCTGTACGCCTGGCGCCCGCAGAGCACCTACATCCGCCGCCCGCCGTATTGGGAAGGCGCGCTGGCCGGCGAGCGCACGCTGCGCGGCCTGCGTCCGCTGGCGGTGCTGCCCGACAACATCACCACCGACCACCTGTCGCCGTCCAACGCGATCCTGCCGGACAGCGCGGCCGGCGAATACCTCGCGAAGATGGGCCTGCCCGAGGAGGACTTCAACTCCTACGCGACGCACCGTGGCGACCACCTCACCGCGCAGCGCGCCACCTTCGCGAACCCGCAGCTCGTCAACGAGATGGCGGTCGTCGACGGCAAGGTCAAGAAGGGGTCGCTCACGCGGGTGGAGCCGGACGGCGACGTCGTGCGCATGTGGGAAGGCATCGAGACCTACATGCAGCGCAAGCAACCGCTGATCATCATCGCCGGCGCGGACTACGGCCAGGGCTCGTCGCGCGACTGGGCGGCCAAGGGCGTGCGCCTCGCGGGCGTGGAGGCCATCGTCGCCGAGGGCTTCGAGCGCATCCACCGCACGAACCTGGTCGGCATGGGCGTGCTGCCGCTGGAGTTCAAGCCGGGCACGAACCGGCTGACGCTGGGCATCGACGGCACCGAGGTGTTCGACGTGATCGGCGAGCGCAAGCCGCGCGCGGACCTGACGCTGGTCATCGAACGCCGGGACGGCGCGCGCCTGGAGGTGCCGGTGACCTGCCGCCTGGACACCGCCGAGGAAGTGTCCATCTACGAGGCCGGCGGCGTGCTGCAGCGCTTCGCGCAGGATTTCCTGGCCTCGTCGGCCGAAGCTGCCTAGAAGAGACCCCATGTCCCACGTTCCGCAGATCAAGATCCCCGCCACCTACATGCGAGGCGGCACCAGCAAGGGCGTGTTCTTCCGCCTGCACGACCTGCCGCTGTCCGCGCAGCAGCCCGGCGCCGCGCGCGACAGGCTGCTGATGCGCGTGATCGGCAGCCCCGATCCGTACGGCAAGCAGATCGACGGCATGGGCGGTGCCACGTCGTCCACCAGCAAGACGGTGATCGTGTCGCGCAGCGCCCGGCCCGACCACGACGTCGACTACCTGTTCGGCCAGGTCGCCATCGACCAGGCGTTCGTCGACTGGAGCGGCAACTGCGGCAACCTGTCGGCGGCCGTCGGCCCGTTCGCGGTGGCCAGCGGGCTCATCGACGCATCGCGCATCCCGCACGACGGCATGGTCGTCGTGCGCATCTGGCAGGCCAACATCGGCAAGACCATCGTCGCGCACGTGCCCATCGCGGGTGGGCAGGTGCAGGAGACGGGCGACTTCGAGCTGGATGGCGTCACGTTCCCGGCCGCGGAGGTCGCGCTCGAGTTCATGGATCCGGCGGCCGACGAAGGCGAGGGCGGCGGCTCGATGTTCCCCACGGGCAACGTCGTCGACGAGCTGGACGTGCCCGGCATCGGCAAGCTGCAGGCCACGCTGATCAACGCGGGCATCCCGACGATCTTCGTCAACGCCGAGGCCATCGGCTACACCGGTACCGAGCTGCAGGGCGCGATCAACGAGGACGCCAAGGCGCTGGCGATGTTCGAGGCCCTGCGCGCGCATGGCGCGCTGCGCATGGGCCTGATCCAGCAGCTCGTGGAGGCGCGCACGCGCCAGCACACGCCCAAGATCGCGTTCGTCGCCAGGCCGGCCGACTACGTCGCGTCGAGCGGCAAGCGCATCGCAGCCAAGGATGTCGACCTGCTGGTGCGCGCGATGTCGATGGGCAAGCTGCACCACGCGATGATGGGCACTGCGGCGGTGGCGATCGGCACCGCCGCGGCCATTCCGGGCACGCTGGTCAACCTGGCGGCCGGCGGCGGCCACGCGCGCACCGCGGTGCGCTTCGGCCATCCGTCGGGCACGCTGCGCGTGGGCGCGGAGGCCCGGTTCGTCGACGGGCAATGGCGCGTCGCCAAGGCGCTGATGAGCCGCAGCGCGCGCGTCCTCATGGAAGGCCATGTGCGCGTGCCTGGCGACAGTTTCTGAAATCCAGGATCGATTCGATGTCCACTCGCAAGACCCTCAAGACCCTCGTCAACGCCCGCCGCGGCGCGATCGTGCCGGGCGCGTTCAATGCGCTGTCGGCGCGCGTGATCGAGGACCTCGGATTCGAGGCCCTCTACGTCACCGGTGCGGGCGTCACCAACATGAACCTCGGCTTGCCGGACCAGGGCTTCATGGGCTTGGCCGAGATCGCCGAGGCCACCAGCCGCATCCGCGACGCCGTCCGCCTGCCGCTGATCGTCGACATGGATACCGGCTTCGGCAATGCGTTGAACACGTACCACTCGGTGCGCATCCTCGAGCGCGCCGGCGCCGACTGCGTGCAGCTGGAAGACCAGGTCGCCCCCAAGCGCTGCGGCCACTTCTCCGGCAAGGAAGTGATCTCCACGGAGGAGGCGGTCAGCAAGATCAAGGCGGCTGTCGACGCGCGCACCGACCCGGATTTCATGATCATGGCGCGCACCGACGCCGCCGCCGTCCACGGCTTCGAGGCCGCCGTCGAACGCGCGCAGCGCTTTGCCGAAGCGGGCGCCAACATCCTGTTCGTCGAGGCCGTGACCACCGCCGAGGAGATCCGCGCGCTGCCCAGGCGCCTCGGCCCGCCGCAGCTGATGAACATGGTCATCGGCGGCAAGACGCCGATCTTCGGCGCCGAGGAACTCGGCCAGCTGGGCTACGGCATCGTGCTGTACGCCAATGCCGCGCTGCAGGGCGCGCTCGCCGGGATGCAGCGCGCGCTGACCGTGCTGCGCGACACCCGGCGCATCGACGAGGATCCGACGCTCGTCGCGCCGTTCAAGGAACGCCAGCGGCTGGTGGGCAAGCCCGAATGGGACGCGCTCGAGAAGAAGTACACCTGACGAGGCCCAAGGGGTCTGGCCTCTCCTCGAATCGCGCCATGTCCTTGATCGAAGGTCCCGCGTCGATCGCGATTCGAGGACAGGCCTGACCCCGATCCCAGGCGCGAAGGTTTCGAGCGCAGCCGGGGTCAGGGCCTGTCCTCCCTCCGCGGCAAGCGGCACCCCCTTCGACCGGCGTCAATGCGCGGATGGAGGATGTTCAGACCGGGGACATGGGTGACACCCGTGCGAGGACATGGGTGACAGTCACGTCGATGTGGATTTGACTTGATTCAGATCGAACCTGTCGACCCGTT
>Ga0207667_10007684_pt1 | contig 12904 bp, 6 predicted proteins | sample KBSCornC52_FD_184301 | JGI IMG/M metagenome (GOLD analysis project Ga0207667, IMG submission 184301) | Corn rhizosphere microbial communities from Kellogg Biological Station, Michigan, USA - KBS Corn C5-2 (SPAdes) (version 2) | ecosystem: Host-associated > Plants > Roots > Rhizosphere > Soil ...
CCCGGTGCCAAGACCATCTGGGAAGGATTGCGTGATGTACGCGCTTCCGCTCATACAATCAAAACCCTACGCGGAATGGGTGTTCTGTCGAGTTGTGTATAACGAGGTGGGTCTGCGGTTGACGTCGCGCATTGCGTGTAGTGAACTTCGAGACCAGTGCTATTAAGTCGGAAACATGACAGCTTCCGGTTCCCCTACAAAAGACAATTCCGCCCGTGAAAACCGCTTTCTCTTGTTTTATGTTTGTGTTGTCACTTCTCGCCATGTCAAGCATCACTGCACAGGAAATACCTGCCCAGGCACCATCTGAGCCGCATGTACTTGCTCAAGTATTTGACGGCAACGGGGGGTATGGTCGGCTGTCTGCAGGTATTGATATGCGGATGGTTTCAGTCAGGGACGTCCGGCCAGGGAGCGGCCACTATTTGTACAGAAAGAATGGAAGCGAGTGGTCTACCGTGGATTCGTCTATTGAAGGCGTGAACTTGTTCTTGACTAAGGCTGTGGAATCAGCCGATGCCAAGCTGTTTCTTGATAAATACCTGTTCAAACTGCTTGTGACAACCATGGCCGCCGAGTGGACGTATGTCATAGACGATGAATTTATGATCGATTATCGCGGACTTGAGGTTGTTGACGAGATGCGGGAAACGATTGAGAAATTAAGGCCGCTGGTTCATAGGCCGAAACCCACTTTCGTCGGCCATAAGTGGCAGATCTGGGCAAATATTGCCACACCCCGGGGTGGTGTTGAACGCTGGGAGGTCGAGGGCACGCTTTCGCCTCTTCAAATCACCACGGTCAAGCGTGCACTGCTTCATCCGTCTGGCTGGTTCGAGGTGCTTGACCAAATTTCTTGACCAATACGGACGGTGAGATGAAAATTATTCGGTATCTTTTTATTGTTATTATTATGCTTATTGTGCCCGCCTTTGCGGGCGCATCAGGAGAAATACCAGCTTCTTATGTGGCGATAGAATGCATGTGCATCCCGGATAAGCCTACAGCAACGGTGGTGCTGACTGCGGACCCGGAATTTGCAGCATCCTGGGAGCCTACTCAGGAAAACATGTTCGTTGTGATGCAGGTTCGCGCGTATCTTGTCGATGCTGATACTTACGCCAAAGTTTACGATTTTCTTGTGGCCGAAGCGGAGACGAGAAAGGGAGAGACTTTATCTTTGGATGATGGAAGTCCCTATTTCGAGATTTCTGGCAGGATTATTTCTGGAAAAGTGAACACTTCTGGTAACCGGTTCGGCCGGAATATTTTTGGATGGTCCTTGTTTGACGATATAAAAACCTTTGCCATACCGTTGAAGGACAAGGAGTCTTCGGAAATGATGAAAGTCGTTGCGAAGTATCTGGCCGGGCAGGGTAGTGACGCGGGCTTGCAGCTGGCGTTAAATCAACGGCGTTAAAGGGTGTGGACAAAATCACACCGATCGACGCGTCCTGCTATCATCTTCTTTCGTTTGCTCGTTGCATTGGCACTTCGCCGCCCTCGCGGCAGCTATGGCCGCTTCGTGATGCCGCAGTCTTAATCGCTACTTTGAATTTAATGAAACACACTAAAGAATGAAAAAAATGTTTAGGGGAATAGATGAAAAAGACTATCTAAAAGATGACGAATTTCGCTTATCGGCGAGTAGCCTCGACAATGTTACAGTCCTTTCATCGATCTCGAAATCGGTATTGGCTTTGCTGTTGGTATTGTCTTTTGTTGTGGACCCGAAAATCTGGCTCGCTCCGCTCACGGGCCACTGGGCTCTGCAGATATTACTTCTGATAGCTATATTCGGCAGTTGCTATTGGATAGCGAGCCAATACGAAAAAGATATCAAGGGCGAATGGGTCCCTTTGCACGCTGCGGTATATCCGCGGCTGGTCTATTTTTTCATGCCGTTGTTTCTTATTAGGATATTTAGTTCTTCCGTGCTAGGGTGGTACGGTGCTCTCGTGTTCCTGGGGTTGGCATGCCTGGGCGGAATCCGCGACTTGCTAGCGCGCGTTTCTGATCCAGATGCGGTATGGACACCTTCGCCGCCGTCGAACAACCAACCGGTAAGTTCGTTACCCGCTCAGTTTTGGCAACGTGTGCGCGCTGTAGTTCAATGGTCTCTTCGTTTTGTTGATGAGATCTTGTCAGCCTTCTGGCTCCAAATCGTTTTGTTCCTTTCCGCTATGCGAGACTGCGTCATCTTTGTCTCTTACTTTCTCGTTACACTCGGCGCCATTGTGATTGTGTGCACGAACAGGATAATGAAAAGGTCAGATCGGGGAATTCGTGGTGCGAATGATAAAGAAAGAGGCAGGACGTTAACTCTTGCGCATTTAAGTGATCTACACTTCATGGGCCCCGGAACAAAACTTGGGCTGGAAGGCCAAAACAGAAACAGCGAAACAAGCGCATTCTTTGCAAGGAATGCAGGACTCTTGGGCTCAGTAGATGTGGTGGCGGTAACAGGTGATATTACCGACACGGGTTTTGTCGATGAATGGGTGGAGGCCGACCGCGCATTCGACATCATATCGCGTGCTGCTGAATGCAATCAACATCGCCCAAAGTTTGCATTTGTACCCGGCAATCATGATATTAACGTATTCGCTTCCTTTGGGAATTCAGTTGGCGATTTGAAAAAATACGATAAGAAACTTGCACTGTTCGCGTTGGGAAAATATTCAAACCGTCAAGTGCGCTTGATCCGCTACCTCGCCTTCTGGCACAAGTGGAGTGCGACTGGCTCTACCTTTCTTGATAAACGAGGGCGAATATCTTGTGCCAGCGCTCACCTTGAAGCTATAGGTGAAAATTTAAATCGTTATGCCAATTCTTCTAAACAGAAATCTGTTACTCGCAACTACGTAGAACGTAATTTTGACGGATTGTTCCCCTCTGCAATAGAAGTTCCGGGCAAAGCTATGATATACATGCTCGATTCGAATGCTAGAACGTGGCACATTATTGCAAACTCCTATGGCATGTTTGGGCTAGGTCAGCTTTATCGCCTTTGGTGCATGCTTTCGTTGCATCCCAAGAACCACGCTGCAGTCTTCCTTCTACATCATCACATCAGGCCAGGAACGAAAAAAATCAGCTATAAAAATCCTAGTTTGCGCAAGCGATTGGAAGAGTTCGTCATGGTAACAGTGGATGCATTCTTGTTCCGGATGATCGTTCAGTCAAAATTGCGCCAAAGCACCCTCGTGTTTCACGGTCATACCCACTTCGAACGCCAGTACATGTTTGGACGTCATAGCGTAATCTGTGCGCCCTCTAGTGGGTACGGCGAGGGTTCACAGGCGGATTCGGAGAATATCGCCTATATCCATGAGGTATCTATAGACGAGTCGGGGAATGCAGCGATACATAAGACCAGAAAATTGGGAACTTCTTTGAAAATTTAAGATTCCTGATAGCCGCGGCGACCGTCACAACAGTGGCCAAGTCGAGCGTATCCACGACAAGGTTGCATTTCCACCTTCAATCTCTTTGTCGCATCGACACGCTCTCACGGTCCTGTGGTGAGCAATGCTCAGACTAAGGTTCAATGGGGATTATGCAGTTGATTTCTTCTATACCCTCTTGGAAAAGCCACGCAGTTGCGGCAAGCGCAGGCATGTTTTCATGGAGAACATCCCGGGCTGTCTTCCAGGGATAACAGCATGCCCGCCCGATCCATGCCGCTCACTGCAACGTCGATCCCCCTTGGCCTTGACCCGCACTCGAGCTCCCGGCCATCTGGCGACCATTCCCTGCCAGCCACCCGTCGATCTCCGGCAACCGCGCCGCATTCACCTGGATGCGATCCTTGATGGCCGCGACGGCCGCCTCGACGTCGCCGCGCGAGGTCGGCGCCAGGTTCGCTTGCGCGTACGCGCCCAGCTTGCCGACCATGGCCGGGTCCGACGACCCCATCGCCAGGCGCGCCAGGTAGCGGCTGCGCGAGCTCGCATCCACGCGCTCGTTGATTTTCGCGAGGTTCGCGATGGCGAAGTCGAATGCCATGTCCGGGTAGCGCGCGGCCACTTCCGAGATCATCTCGGCGCTGATCGTCAGGCCCGGCTCGTCCGTGAGGGCGAGCTGCAGGGCGCGCTGGGCGAGCGCGCGGTCTTCCGTCGACGCCAGCAGGGCGTAGCGCTGGTCGCGCACGAGCGGATTCGTCTCGTTGCGCGCCGCCGCGCGCAACTGGTCCCATGTGGCGCCATCGGCATGCTGGGCGACGACGCCCATCACGGTCTTGCGCAGCGGGCCCGGCACTGCATTGGGGTCGGTCGCCAGCGCGGTGTAGCGGCGGCGCGCCTCGGCGATGAGGTTCGCGTCGCCCAGGTCGCTCAGCACGACGACCAGCTGTTCGCGCAGGCTGGCGACCGAGGTCGGTTCGCCCGGCCGCGCGTTCCAGCCCACCTGCGCCATCAGCGGCGCCAGGCGTCCGATGGCGAAGGCGTCGAAGCGGCGCTGGCGCGTGTCGTCGCCGCCGCGCGCCTGTTCGCGATAGCGCGCGTGCAGGCCGTCCAGCATGCCCGCAATACGGGTCCACACGGCCGGATCGGCGCCGGCCGGCGTCGCCTTCACGAGGTCCAGCATGCTCGATGCCGGCTGCAGCCCGGCCAGGCCCAGCGCACTGCTGTCCGCGAGCAGGCCGATCTGGTCGATCGGGGCCAGCGCCGCGAAGCCTTGCGCCAGCCGGGCGAAATCGGCCGGCGCGTACAGCGTGCGGTAATAGCCGCTCTGGCCCGCGTTGACGATGACGGCGCCGCAGCCCGGCAAGGTGAGCGTGCCCTTGCCGCCGGCCACGAGCGTCGTCGCCTGCCTGGCATTGCCGGCGATCTGCGCGATGACGGGCACGCGCCACGCGAGCGGGGCTTTGCCCGGCTGGTCGCGCGCGAATTCGTCCTGCGTCAGCATCACGGTCGTGTTGCCGTCGCGGCACACGGGCTCGCTCACCTTGATCAGCGGTACGCCCGGCTGCAGGGTGAAATCGTGGGCGATCGCGGTGACGGGCTTGCCGGCCGCCTTCTCGATCTGCTTCCACAAGTCGTCCGACACCGTGTTGCCGTACGCATGCGCCTTCATGTACGCGCGCACGCCGGTGCGCCAGGCGTTCTCGCCGACATAGGCTTCCAGCATGCGGATGACGGATTCGCCCTTCGAATACGTGATCTCGTCGAACGCCTGGCTGGCCTGCTCGACCGTCTCCACGTGCTGCACGACGGGGTGCGTGCCGGCGACGGAATCGCGGCGCATCGCGGATTCGCGCGTGGCGACGGCGCCCAGCTGGGCATTCCACTCCGGATGCAGGCGTGCCGTCATGCGGCTTTCCATCCATGACGCGAAGCCTTCGTTCAGCCACAGGTCGTCCCACCAGCGCATCGTGACGAGGTCGCCGAACCACTGGTGCGCCATCTCGTGCGCGGCCGTGACGAAGATTTCCTGGCGGTCGTGCTGGGTGGAGATGGCCGGGTCGAGCAGCAGCGCGTATTCGAACGTGAAGATCGCGCCCCAGTTTTCCATCGCGCTGAAGAACTGGCTGCGGCCGGCGCCGGCCACGTTGTCCAGCTTGGGCAGCGGGTACCGCACGCCGAAGTAATCGTTGTATTCGCGCAGGATGGCCTGTTGCGACGCGAGCGCGAATTGCGCCTGCGCCAGCGCGCCGCGGCGGGTGACGACGCCGACCTCGATGCCGTCCACCTTCGCGCTCGCCCGCTCGAAGTCGCCGAGCGCGAAGAACAGCAGATAGGTCGACATCTTCGGCGTCGTCGCGAACGTCACGCGCTTGCGGCCGTCCGGCAGTGGCGCCGTGTTCGTCGCAGGCATGTTGCTGACGGCCATCTGGCCGGCCGGAACGACGACGTCCAGCGCAAAGCTGGCCTTGTACGCGGGTTCGTCCCACGAGGGGATCATGCGGCGCGCGTCCGAATTCTCGAACTGCGTGTACAGCGCACGCTCCTGCTTGCCGCCCGCGCCGGGATAGTCCAACGAGAACAGGCCGACGGCCTGCGTGCCGATCACGCCCGTGTAATCCATCGCCAGGTAATACATGCCCGGTGCGACGGGCTGGGCAAACGTGAACGTGGCCGTTTGCGCATCCGCGTCGACGGCGACCGTGGCCTCCTGTCCGGCGCCGCCGGCGGCCGGGGCCACCGTTACCTTGGTGAACCTGAGGTCGGCCGCGTTCAAGGTGATCGAGTTCGTCGCCTTGCCGATGTTGACCGTGACGACGGCGCGCGCGCTGAACGATGCGGCGGCCGCGTCCGGCGTCAGCGAGACCTGGTAATGCGTCGGAACGACGCCGCGCGGCAGTTGGGTGGTGGTATCAACGCTGGCTGGCGCGCCCGCGCGGGCGCGGGTAGGCGCGGCGCTGGCGTGCACGAGCGGCGCGGTCGCGAGGGTCAGCGCGACGGCGGCGGAGAGCAGAGTGCGGTGCATGGACATCCTGTCGAGTATGTACGTCGGACCCGCGCAACGGATGGGGTAGGCGCGCGCGGGCAATCCGCCAATCTACGGGGAAACGGCGCGGACTGTCAAATGAACAGGCAGACAGGTAAGGTATGATCGTCCACGCACGATAACAGGGGGACGATCGATGAAACTGTACACGAGCAGCCGCGCTCCGAACCCGCGCCGCGTGCTGATGTTCATGGCCGAGAAGGGCATCAGCGACATCCGGCTGATGCCGGTCGACATCGGCAAGGGCGAGCACCGCGACGAGGCGTTCACGGCGCTGAATCCGATGGCCCAGGTACCCGTGCTGGAGCTGGCCGACGGCCGCACCCTGGCCGAGACGCGCGCCATCTGCACCTACCTGGAAGGCCTGTACCCGAATCCGAACCTGATGGGCGAGGGCTTCGAGGAGCGCGCGTTCATCGAGATGATGGACCGGCGCTGCGAGCTGCAGCTGTTCCTGCGCATCGCCAATGTCATCCGCCACACGCATCCGGGCCTGGCCGTGCTGGAACAGCCGCAGTTTCCCGACTTCGGCGCCGCGCAGGGCGCCAAGGTGCGCGAGACGGCGCATTGGCTCGACGGCGTGCTGGCCGACCGCGACTTCGTGGCCGGCGAGCGTTTTACCATCGCCGACATCACGGCGTTCTGCGCACTGGAATTCGCGCGCGGCCTGCTGAAGTTCCGGCCGGGCGAGGAAGGCTATGTGAACCTGCAGCGCTGGCGCGACCGCATCGCGCAGCGGCCGAGCGCCCAGGTCATGTAATCAGCCGACTCTCTTGTACCATGGCCGGTCGCCAGCGATGGCCTGGTAGTCGCTCGCGTACGCGTTCGACACGGCCATCGGCCGGTCCAGGCACAGCACGCCGAAACGCGCCAGGCTGTCGTGGAACAGGCGCAGCACGCGCTGGCGCAGCACGGGGCCGAAGTCGGACAGCGTGCCGCAGCACAGGATTGCCTGGAACTCGTTGAACGACGCATCCGTCACGAGGCTGTACTGCGACCACGTGATGCGCCGGCGCAGGTCCGGCAGCAGGCGCGCGTGGCCGTCGCGCACCTCGAAGTACGCCGCCAGCGGCGTGGTGCCGCCGCTGGCCGCATGACGCGCCCGGGCGGCATCCAGGTCGGCGATGGGCAGCCACGCGTCCTGGTACTGTGCCACCAGTTCCTCGTTGGCGAGTGTCGCATGGATGTCCAGCTTGCCCAGCACGCCTTCTTCCGCGAGCACGATGGCGAGCGTCCACGCCTCGCCGACCCCGGCGCATTCCGCCACCCAGACCCGCGGCACGGGCCACGCGCGCAACGACGGCGCCAGCACGGTGCGCAGGCGCTGCACGTGGCCCGGATTGTCGAACAGGCCGGCCGGCTGCGGCGCCAGCATGCGCAGCAGCGCGGACGCCGCGGCCTGGTCGTGCAGCACCTGCTCCTGCAGGCCGGACAGCGTGGCCGCGCCGCGCGCGCGCATCGCGCCCGCCAGCCGGTGGCGCATGGCCGCGCGGTCGTACGACCGGAAGTCGTGGCCGAAGCGCTGGAACAGGGCTTCCAGCAACAGCTCCGCTTCCAGCTCCTCGACCGCCAGCCCGGCCGCCAGGCCGGTCCATGCCGTCATGGGAACCGCGGCCATCAGTGCAACCACACCCGCATCATCGACAGCAGCTGGGCCACGTCGACCGGCTTGGTGATGTAGTCCGAGGCGCCCGCGGCGATGCACTTGTCGCGGTCACCCTTCATCGCCTTCGCGGTCAGGGTGATGATCGGCAGCGACTTGAATTTCGGGATGCGGCGGATGGCGCGCATCGTGTCGTAGCCGTCCATCTCCGGCATCATGATGTCCATCAGGACGATCTCGATGGTCGGATCCTTTTCCAGCACCTCGATGCCGTCGCGGCCGTTCTCGGCGAACAGCACCTGCATCTGCTGGCGCTCCAGCAGCGACGACAGCGCGAAGATGTTGCGCAGGTCATCGTCGACGATCAGCACCTTGCGGCCCGCGAGGCCGCCGTCCGCCGCGTGGATCTCTTCCAGCATGCGGCGCTGCGTTTCCGGCAGGCTGGCCTGCGAGCGGTGCAGGAACAGCGCCGTCTCGTCGAGCAGGCGCTCGGGCGAGCGCGCGTCCTTGACGACGATGGTCTTGGCATAGCGCTTCAGCTTCGTGACCTCCTTGCGCGACAGTTCCTGCGCCGTGTAGATCACGATCGGCAGGTCGCGCAGGCGCGGCTGCTTGCCGATCTGGTCGAGCAGGTCGAAGCCGGAGATGTCGGGCAGGGTGAGGTCCAGCACCATGCAGTCGAAGTGCTGCTGCGCCAGCGCCTCCAGCGCGGCCTTGCCGTCTTCCGCCGTCACGATGCGCACGTCCGAATCGCCGATCAGCGACACGATCGCCTCGCGCTGCGCCATATCGTCCTCGACGACGAGGAGACTCCGCTTGCCGCCCATGAGGAATTTCTGGATGCGCTTGAATTCCTCCTGCAGCATCTCGCGGCTCACGGGCTTGTTGATGTACGAGATCGCGCCCTGGCGCAGCGCGCGCTCGCGCTCGCGCAGCGACGACATCACGTGCACCGGGATGTGGCGCGTGCTCGGATCGCGCTTCAGGCGGTCGAGGACCGTGAAGCCGTCGATGTCGGGCAGGTCGATGTCGAGCAGGATCGCGGACGGCAGGTAGTCGCGTGCCAGCGACAGCGCGGAATCGCCGCGGTGCGTGACGATGCCCTTGAAGTTCTTTTCGCGCGCGAAGTCGAGCACGGCCTTGGCAAAGCGGTCGTCGTCCTCGACGATCAGCACGGACGGGTCGCCCGGCACGATCAGGCCGCGGTCGTCCAGCATGGTCGCGTATTCGACGACGCTGCCGGAAGCCTCGGACAAGGTCAGCGTGGTGACGGGGCTGACGGTGTCCGGATCGGCCTCGGCTTCGAGCAGCACGGCCGGTGCCGGGAGGGCGGACGGCTGCTGCTGCGGCGGCGCCAGGCGCGCCGGCTGCGGCTGGCGCGTCTGTTCATAGTTGATGAAGCCGGCGCGGTTGTACGGCAGGTACAGGGTGAACGTGGAACCGATGTTGACGGTGGACTCCACACGGATCTCGCCGCCGAGCAGGCGGGCCAGCTCGCGCGAGATCGACAGGCCCAGGCCCGTGCCGCCGTATTTGCGGGCGGTGGAGCCGTCGGCCTGCTGGAATGCCTCGAAGATCAGCTGCAGCTTGTCGGCCGGGATGCCCACGCCCGTGTCGCGCACGGAGAACGCCAGCACGGCGTCCGCATGCAGCAGGTGCGGGTGGTCCGCGGTCCAGCCGCTCGTCACGAGGCTGATCGCCAGCGACACGTTGCCGTGGCTGGTGAACTTGAACGCGTTCGACAGCAGGTTCTTCAGGACCTGCTGCAGGCGCGTCGTGTCGGTCATGACGGCGGTCGGCAGGTTGTCCGCGAGTTCCACCGAGAAGCCCAGGTGCTTCGCCTCGGCCATGTGGCGGAACGTGCGGTCCACGTAGTTGCGCAGGTTCGAGAAGCGGTATTCCGAGACGTCCAGCGTGACGGTACCGGACTCGATCTTCGACAGGTCGAGAATGTCGTTAATCAGGGTCAGCAGGTCGGAGCCGGAGCCGTGGATCGTCTTCGCGAATTCCACCTGTTTCGACGACAGGTTGCCTTCCGGGTTGTCGGACAGCTGCTGCGCAAGGATCAACAGGGAGTTCAAAGGGGTCCGCAATTCGTGCGACATGTTGGCCAGGAACTCGGACTTGTACTTCGACGACAGCGCCAGCTGCGTGGCCTTTTCTTCCAGTGCCAGCTTGGCCTGTTCCACCTCGCGGTTCTTGCGTTCCACCTCGATGTTCTGCTCGGACAGCAGGCGCGCCTTTTCCGCCAGCTCCTGGTTGGTCTGCTGCAGTTCCTGCGCCAGCGACTGCGACTGGGTCAGCAGCGATTCCGTCCGGCTGTTTGCCTCGATCGTGTTCAGAACCACGCCGATCGATTCCATCAGCTGGTCGAGGAACGACAGGTGGGTTTCCGTGAAGCGGTCCAGCGACGCGATCTCGATGACGGCCTTGACCTGTTGTTCGAACAGGATAGGCAGCACGACGATGTTGGTCGGCGGCGCGGAGCCGAGGCCCGAGGACACGACGATGTAGTCGCGCGGGACGTCGGTCAGCCAGATGCGGGTCTTCTCCAGCGCGCACTGGCCCACCAGGCCTTCGCCCGGCAGGAACGACGTCGGCAGCTTGCGGCTGGAGCGGTAGCCGTACGAGGCGATCATGCGCAGGCGCGCATCCGACTCCTGCGAATCCATCATGTAGAACACGCCGTGGTGCGCCGAGACGAGCGGTGCCAGTTCGGACAGGATCAGTTTCGTCACGGCCTGCAGGTCGCGCTGGCCCTGCAGCAGTCGGGTGAAGCGCGCGAGGTTGGTCTTCAGCCAGTCCTGCTGCGCGTTCTTCTGCGTCGTCTCCTTCAGGTTGCGGATCATCTCGTTGATGTTGTCCTTCAGGTACGACACCTCGCCGCGCGCTTCCACCTGGATGCTGCGCGAGAGGTCGCCGCGCGTCACCGCCGTCGCGACCTCACCGATCGCGCGCATCTGGTTCGTGAGGTTTGCCGCCAGCTGGTTGACGTTTTCCGTTAAGTCCTTCCACGTACCCGCGACACCGGACACGTTTGCCTGGCCACCGAGCTTACCCTCGGTACCCACCTCGCGCGCCACGCGGGTCACTTCGGAGGCGAACGACGACAGCTGGTCCACCATCACGTTGATGGTGTCCTTCAGTTCGAGAATCTCGCCCTTCACGTCCACGGTAATCTTCTTCGAGAGGTCGCCGCGCGCCACGGCGGTGGTCACCGCCGCGATGTTACGCACCTGGCCCGTGAGGTTCGACGCCATGAAGTTCACGTTGTCGGTCAGGTCCTTCCAGGTACCGCCGACACCAGGCACGTATGCCTGGCCGCCCAGTTTGCCCTCGGTACCCACCTCACGCGCCACGCGGGTCACCTCGGATGCGAACGAGGACAACTGGTCCACCATCACGTTGATGGTGTTCTTCAGTTCGAGGATCTCGCCCTTCACGTCCACTGTGATCTTCTTCGACAGGTCGCCGTTCGCCACGGCGGTGGTCACCTCCGCGATGTTACGCACCTGCGCCGTCAGGTTACCCGCCATCGAGTTCACGCCGTCCGTGAGGTCTTTCCACGTACCCGCGACGCCCGGCACGTTCGCCTGGCCGCCCAGCTTGCCCTCGGTACCGACCTCCCTTGCGACGCGGGTAACCTCGGACGCGAAGGAGTTCAGCTGGTCCACCATCACGTTGATGGTGTTTTTAAGTTCGAGAATCTCGCCCTTCACGTCCACCGTGATCTTCTTCGACAGGTCGCCGTTCGCCACGGCGGTCGTCACGTCCGCGATGTTACGCACCTGGCCCGTGAGGTTACCCGCCATCGAGTTCACGGAGTCGGTCAAGTCCTTCCACGTACCCGCGACACCTTTCACGACCGCCTGGCCGCCGAGTTTACCTTCCGTACCGACCTCCCTTGCGACGCGGGTCACCTCGGATGCGAACGACGACAGCTGGTCCACCATCACGTTGATGGTGTTTTTAAGCTCGAGAATCTCGCCCTTCACGTCCACGGTAATTTTTTTCGAGAGGTCACCGTTCGCCACGGCGGTGGTCACCGCCGCGATGTTACGCACCTGGCCCGTGAGGTTCGACGCCATGAAGTTCACGTTGTCGGTCAAGTCCTTCCAGGTACCGGCAACGCCCGGCACGTACGCCTGGCCGCCGAGCTTACCCTCGGTACCCACCTCCCGCGCCACGCGGGTCACCTCGGACGCGAAGGAACGCAGCTGGTCCACCATCACGTTGATGGTGTCCTTCAGCTGCAGTATCTCGCCGCGCACGTCCACCGTGATCTTCTTCGACAAGTCGCCGTTCGCCACGGCGGTGGTCACCTCCGCGATGTTACGCACCTGCGACGTGAGGTTACCCGCCATCGAGTTCACGGAGTCCGTCAAGTCTTTCCACGTACCGGCAACGCCCGGCACGTAGGCCTGGCCGCCCAGCTTGCCCTCGGTACCGACTTCCCGCGCCACGCGCGTCACCTCGGACGAGAACGACGACAGCTGTTCCACCATCGTGTTCGCGGTCGTCGCCGCGCGCAGGTACTGGCCCTTCAGCGGGTGGCCGTCCACTTCCAGCGCCATCGTCTGCGACAGGTCGCCTTTCGCCACGGCGCCGATGACGCGGGCCATCTCGGTGGTCGGGCGCACCAGGTCGTCGATCAGCGTATTGACGGAGCTGATGATCGTGGACCAGCCGCCCGCGGCGCCCGGCACGGACGCGCGCTGCGTCAGATGGCCTTCGCGGCCGACGACGCGCGACACTTCGGTGACCGCCTCGACCATCTTTTCCTTGGTCTCGATGATGTCGTTCAGGGTGTCGGCGATCTTGCCGGACACGCCGGTCCAGTCGGACGGCATG
>Ga0207667_10007685_pt1 | contig 12904 bp, 12 predicted proteins | sample KBSCornC52_FD_184301 | JGI IMG/M metagenome (GOLD analysis project Ga0207667, IMG submission 184301) | Corn rhizosphere microbial communities from Kellogg Biological Station, Michigan, USA - KBS Corn C5-2 (SPAdes) (version 2) | ecosystem: Host-associated > Plants > Roots > Rhizosphere > Soil ...
CGCCACCACGCGCGATGTGGACGCAGTTGCGGCGCTCGACGCTGTTCTATCCGCTCGTCGGGTTGATCGTCGTGTGCGTCGCGATGATGATCGCGAGCCCGAGCTTCCTGTCGGCGGCGAACCTGGAAAACGTGCTGCGCCAGGTCTCGATCAACGCGATCATCGCGGTCGGCATGACCTGCGTGATCCTCACGGGCGGGATCGACCTGTCGGTCGGCTCGGTGATGGCGTTGTCCGGGACGCTCGCGGCCGGGCTGATGGTGGCCGGCGTCAACGCCGTCGCCGCGCTCGCGATCGGTATCGCGGTGGGCTTCGGGTTCGGCTTCCTGAACGGCGTGTTCGTCGCGTTCGCGGGGATGCCGCCGATCATCGTCACGCTCGCGACGATGGGCATCGCGCGCGGCCTCGCGCTCATCTATACGGGCGGCTATCCGATCGACGGGCTGCCCGACTGGGTCGAGTTCTTCGGCAGCGGCAAGGTGCTCGGCATCCAGGCGCCCGTGCTGATCATGCTGATCGTCTATGCGATCGCGTGGCTGCTGCTCGATCGCATGCCGTTCGGCCGCTATGTGTATGCGATCGGCGGCAACGAGCAGGCGACGCGCCTGACCGGCGTGCGCGTCGCGCGCGTGAAGCTGATCGTCTACACGCTGGCCGGGCTCACGTCCGCACTTGCCGCGATCGTGCTGACCGGGCGCCTGATGAGCGGACAGCCGAACGCGGGCGTGGGCTTCGAGCTCGATGCAATCGCGGCCGTCGTGATGGGCGGCACGTCGATCTCGGGCGGGCGCGGCGCGATTCTCGGCACGCTGGTGGGCGCGCTGCTGCTCGGCGTGCTCAACAACGGACTGAACATGATCGGCGTGAACCCGTATGTGCAGAACGTGATCAAGGGCGGAATCATCCTGCTCGCGATCTACATCAGCCGCGAAAGATCGCGGTAACCGGCTGTTCATCAGAAATCCAAATCATCGCTAACGGAAGAGATAACTCATGACGACACCCGAAGCCCAGCCACGCATGACCGCGGTGGTTTGCCACGGCCCCGAGGATTACCGCGTCGAACAGGTCGCGAAGCCGCACGCGGGCGCGAACGAACTCGTGATCCGCATCGCCGCGTGCGGGATCTGCGCGAGCGACTGCAAGTGCTATACCGGCGCGAAGATGTTCTGGGGCGGCCCGAACCCTTGGGTGAAGGCGCCCGTGATTCCCGGCCATGAATTCTTCGGCTACGTGGAAGCGCTCGGCGACGGCGCGGCGGAGCATTTCGGCGTGGCACCGGGCGACCGCGTGATCGCCGAGCAGATCGTGCCGTGCGGCAAGTGCCGCTACTGCAAGTCGGGCCAGTACTGGATGTGCGAGGTGCACAACATCTTCGGTTTCCAGCGCGAAGTCGCCGACGGCGGGATGGCCGAGTACATGCGCATTCCACCGACCGCGATCGTCCACAAGATTCCGCTCGGCGTGTCGCTCGAGGATGCGGCGATCATCGAGCCGCTGTCGTGCGCGATCCATACCGTGAACCGCGGCGACCTCCAGCTCGACGATGTCGTCGTGATCGCCGGTGCGGGCCCGCTCGGGCTGATGATGACGCAGGTCGCGCACCTGAAGACGCCGAAGAAGCTCGTCGTGATCGATCTGCTCGACGAGCGGCTCGACCTCGCGCGGCAGTACGGGGCCGACGTGACGATCAACCCGACGCGCGACGATGCGCGCGAGATCGTCCGCGCGCTGACCGACGGCTACGGATGCGACGTATACATCGAGACGACCGGTGCGCCGGTCGGCGTGAACCAGGGGCTGGAACTGATCCGCAAGCTCGGCCGCTTCGTCGAATTCAGCGTGTTCGGCGAGGACGCGACCGTCGACTGGTCGATCATCGGCGATCGCAAGGAGCTCGACGTGCGCGGCGCGCACCTGGGGCCGTACTGTTATCCGATCGCGATCGACCTGCTCGCGCGCGGGCTCGTCACGTCGAAGGGCATCGTCACGCACGGCTTCGCGCTGGAGGACTGGGACGACGCGATCCGCGTCGCGAAATCTCCCGAATCGATCAAGGTGCTGCTCAAGCCGGCCCGTTGAACGCCGGCGCGTGCGCCTCACCGGAGACATCATGGAATACGTCATAGGCGTCGACATCGGCACGCAGAGCACCAAGGCGCTGCTCGTCGACCGGCACGGCACGATCGTCGCGCGGCGCTCGGCCGGCTACCAGCCCGATACGCCGCGCCCGCTGTGGGCCGAGCAGTGGCCGCAGGTGTGGTTCGACGCGGTGCTCCACTGCATCGCGGGCTGCGTGAGCGACGCGCGCGCGAAGGGCGCGCCGGCCGATGCGATCCGCGCGGTGTGCGTGAGCAGCCTGTACGGCGGCTCCGGCATTCCGGTCGACAGCGACATGCGGCCGCTCCATCCGTGCCTGATCTGGATGGACCGGCGCGCGACCGCGGAAGTCGACTGGGTGAACGCCAACGTGAACGTCGAGCGGCTGCGCGTGATCACGGGCAACGGCGTCGACAGCTACTACGGGTTCACCAAGATGCTGTGGCTGCGCGAACGGCGCCCGGAGGTCTGGGCGAACGTGCGCTACTTCCTTCCGCCGAATGCCTACGTGATCTACCTGCTGACCGGCGAGGTCGCGGTCGATCACAGTTCGGCCGGCAACATCGGCGGCGTGTATGACGTCGCGCGCCGCGAGTGGTCCGACGACGCGCTCGACATGCTCGGCATCCCCGCGACGATGATGCCCGAGCGGCTGGTCCAGTCGACCGATATCGTCGGCGGGCTGCTGTCGCAATGGACGGAGCAGCTCGGCTTGCCGGCCGGCACGCCGGTCGTCGCGGGCGGTGTCGACGCGGCCGTCGCGACCTTCGCGGCCGGCGCGACGCGCGGCGGGCAGCATGTCGCGATGATCGGTACCAGCATGTGCTGGGGCTATGTGAACCAGCACGTCGATGCGCGGCACGGGCTCGTCAGCATGCCGCACGTGTTCAACGGGCAGCGCGACCTGTACGTGTTCGGTGGGGCGATCACGGCCGGCGCGTCGGTCGCCTGGTTTCGCGACCAGTTCTGCCATGCGGAGATCGATGCGGCGAGGTTGCTGCCGCACGGCGATCCGCACGTGCTGCTCGAGGAAGCGGCCGAGAGCGTGCCGCCCGGCGCGGATGGCGTGCTGTTCCTGCCGTACCTGATGGGCGAACGCAGCCCCGTGTGGGATGCGCAGGCGAGCGGCGCGTTCGTCGGGCTGAGTCTCGCGCATACGCGTGCGCACCTGTATCGCGCCGTGCTCGAAGGTGTCGCGTTCGCCCTGCGGCACAACATCGAGGCCGGCCGGCGCGGCACGGTGGCGCTGGACGACCGGTTGATCGTCGTCGGCGGTGCCGCGCATTCGGCGCTGTGGATGCAGATCATTGCGGACGTGACGGGTTTTCCCGTGTGGACGATCGAGCAGGACGTCGAAGCCGCGATGGGCGCCGCGCTGCTCGCGGGCGTCGGGGTGGGGCTCGTGTCGCACGACGACGCGCAGGGCGGCTGGGTGACGCTCGTCGAACGCGCACGGCCCGATGCGGCGCGCGCGAATGCGTATGCGGCGCGCTTCGCGCTCTATACGGCGCTGTATCCGGCACTCAAACCGACCATGCACGCACTGCGCACGTCATCATGAAGACGCGATTCGATTTCAGCGGTGCAAGGGTGCTCGTCACCGGCGCGTCGAGCGGGATCGGGCGCGCATGCGCGGTTGCGCTGGCGCATGCGGGCGCACGGGTCGTCGCGGCGGGGCGCGATGCGGCCGCGCTCGACGTGCTGGCCGGCGAAATTGCCTGCGAGACCTTGCGCGTCGATATCGGCGGTGATGAACAGGCGATCGATGCGGCGCTTGCCGCGTACGACGCGTTCGATGCGCTCGTCAATTGCGCGGGCATCGCGTCGCTCGAGCCGGCGCTCGAGGTCAGCGCCGATCATTTCGATCGCGTGATGGCCGTCAATGCGCGGGGCGCTGCGCTCGTCGCACGGGCCGTCGCGCGGAAGATGATCGCGCGCGACGGGCGTGGCGCCGTGCGTGCGCGGGGCAGCATCGTCAACGTATCGAGCCAGGCCGCGCTGGTCGGCTTGCCCGAGCATCTGAGCTATTGCGCGTCGAAGGCGGCGCTCGACGCGATTACGCGTGTGCTGTGCATCGAACTTGGCGCGCACGGGATTCGTGTGAACAGCGTGAACCCGACCGTCACGCTCACGCCGATGGCGCAATTCGCGTGGAGCGAACCGGAAAAGCGCGCGCCGATGCTCGCGGCGATTCCGCTCGGGCGCTTCGCGGAGCCGGACGAGGTGGTCGAGCCGATCCTGTTCCTGCTGAGCGATGCGGCGTCGATGATCAGCGGGGCGTCGCTGGCGATCGATGGCGGGTATACGGCGCGGTAGCGGGCGATCGGGCGACGACGGGCGACAGCGGGGTTGCCGTTCGTCGTCGCGATGCCGTCGCACGTCGTCCCGCATGCCGGCACAGGCCGCATGATGCGGCCGAATGCGATGCGCGGGTCGATGCCGCCTACACAGGATCCTTGCTCGGCGGCCCGTCGGGCTGCTGCGGGTTGTCGTGCGGATGTCCCGGCGGCGGTGGCGACAGCGGGTCGTCTTCCGGATCGCGGTTCGGATCGGCCGGGGGCTCGGGCATCGGGGTCGTGTGGTCCATGGAGCGCTCGTGCATTGCGTGACGACGGTGGCGCAGAGGGCGCGCCTCGTCTTCGTTATAGGCAATCGGGCGAGCGTTTGCAGCGGGATTCTCGTGGCGGCATCCGGATCCCCGGCGATAGTCGAGTGTCTGCAGGTATCGCGCCGGATCTCGCGGTGGCACGTATGGGCAATGCGCTACGCGGCCGGCGCGCGCCGGTATCAGCGCAGATCCGCCGGCGTATCGACGTCGCGCAGGATGCCGGGATCGTCGACGTCGAGCAGGTTCACCGGCGCGCTGGCGAAGAGCGCGCGGGCGCCCGTATCGCCGTCGAGTGCGGCGAGTGCATCGTAATGGTGCGCGGCAAAACCGACCGGATGGCCGCGCATGCCGCGATGCATGGGGGCGACGATCGACGCGTCGTCGGCGTCGAGCGCGCGCGTGAGCGTTTCGTAGGTGGACGCCGCGATCCACGGCATATCGGCGAGCGCGACCAGCCAGCCGGTCGCTTCGGGCGTCGTGCGGACACCGACCGCGAGGCTCGCGCCCATGCCGCGGATCGCGTCGGGTGCGTAGACGACCTGGCAGCCGGCTTCGTTCAGCAGAATCGCGAGTTTTTCGGCGCCGGGGCGCACGACGGCGATCACGTCCGCCGTGGCTGCGGCGAGACGACGCGCGGCCGCGACCGCAACCGGCGTGCCGTCGGGAAGCCGCGCGAGCAGCTTGCTGTGCAGACCGCTTGGATCGAAGCGTTGACCGAGACCGCCGGCGAGCAGGACGCCGGTGGCGAGTGACGCATAGGACATCGGCGCGGGGGGAGGAAGGCAGGTGGGCCGATTGTGCGGGAGTGGGCGGGGATCGGCAAGTGCCGATGTTACCGACAATGTGCGCGTTACCGCCGGAAAGAATGTCCGCGGGCTGCTTCGTTGAGCGGAGTTTGCTCGACAGGGCTGGATAGGGCGAGCGATTCGCTTTGCATCACGACGCAATGGCGGTCGCGGGACTGCCAATGCCACCATTCGCACCGGTAATGCGTGAAAACGGTATGGGGCGGCGCGTTGCTGGGTCGTTGACGGTTTCGCGCGATCGTCGTGCGGCGGTTGCAGGTTGCCAACACGTCCTTTCGGGCGGGTAATGCGTGAAACCGGTATGGGGTGGCGCGTTGCTCGGTAATTGACGGTATCGACCGTCGCGCTCGGTTAGGTCAGACGAATCGCCCGTCGACTGGCATCCGGCTTTGTCGGTGTCGTGATTCGGTCGATGCGTCGATGACGATCACCAAAGCGTCTTCACATGGGCATACGCACGGATCTTTTCGTCGCGCGTGACGAGCGGCGCGCCGAGCCGCCGCGCGGTGGCGACGATCATGCGATCGGCCGGATCCTTATGGAACGTGCCGGGCAGGGCGGTGGACTTCGCGGCGATGTCGGCGTCGACGGGCACGAAGCGCATGCCGTCGATTTGCGCGACCGTCGCGAGCCACGCATCGACGTCCATCGTCAGCACGAGGCGTTCGTTGCGCACCAGCATCGCGATTTCCCATGCGGAGATCGCGGACGCGGCGAGCGCGCCTTCGCCGCGCGCGCGATCGATTGCGCTGCGGGCCTTCTTGCTGAGTGACGGATCGCCCGCCACCCACCACACCAATGCATGCGTATCCAGCACGATCACCGCGACGCTTCCCAATCATCTTCCGCAATCGGATCGAGAGGATTGTCGTAGCGCATGACCGAGCCGCGCAATATGTCCAATGGCTGGGCTTCGCGCGCGTGGTACGGCCGGATTTCCAGCGTCGGCTTGCCGTGGTCGGTAACGATGAGGCTTTCGCCCGACGCCTCGACGAGCCGGAAGTATTCGAGTGCGCGAGCCTTGAATTCGGATTTCGATACGGGAGCGTGCGGCATCATGATATGAGCATGGTCATTTGACGATGGTCATTTTAGATCGGCGTGGGGACCTGATGCAAGCGACGAGTGGGATACGATCGACAGCGCGAACGCATCACCGACCTGTTCGCAGGAACCCCGGTCTACAAGCCGTCCGGCTTTCCGACAGCGCGCGTGACGGTTGGATTTCAGGTGACGGCTCAGTTTTGAGTGGGTTGCAATCTGTGCGCATCAGGCTTGTTTGGCAATGACGGATTCACGGCAGCAATCAATGCTGGAAGATAGGAAGCTGACTGCATTTTTTTTTTTTTGCAGCGGCACATCGATGGGCTATTGTCGCTGCATTCCGAGCCGCGTCCAGCATGCTTCCACTGCAGTGGTCGCCCGAGCAGATCGCCGGTTGGCTTAAGCACGTGTACGCGGTCAACAGGAACTATCAGGTGTCGCACGAGACCATATACCGCAGCCTCTACATACAAGCTCGTGGTGCGCTCAAAAAGGAATTGCTCGAGCATTTACGGCGCTCGCGAGCCATGCGCCGTTCGCGTCATCACACAATGAAGACGGATGACCACGGCAGAATTTGCGACACTGTCCCGATTAGTGAGCGCCCCGCGACGGTTGACGATCGCGCGATACCGGGCCACTGGGAAGGCGATTTGCTGTTCGGCAGCGCGAACAGTCAGATTGCCACGCTCGTCGAGCGTCAGAGCCGCTTCGTGATGCTAGTCAAGGTCGGCAGCAAGGATACGGAAACGGTCATCAATGCGTTGATTCGGCACGCCGGCAAGCTTCCTCAGGAACTCTACAAATCACTGACCTGGGACCGGGGCAAAGAGATGGCCGATCACACACGCTTCACCGTGGCCACCGACATAACGGTCTATTTTTGCGATCCGCAAAGTCCTTGGCAACGTGGCTCGAACGAAAATACCAATGGGCTCCTGAGACAGTATTTCCCCAAGGGGATCGATCTCTCAGCCTATTCGCAGGCCAAGCTCAACGCCGTAGCCAGGCGGCTCAATGAGCGCCCGCGAAAGACGCTAGACTTCGATACACCGGCTGAGCGATTTCATCAATTCGCTGCATCGACGGGTTGAATCCGCAAGCGAATACTGCTGCTCGTGGGGCGGCACAAAACAACGAAATTCGCCTTTGGCGGCGATGTCTGAGAGAGGTAGTGATGACTGGCTGTTCGGAGCGGGATGCCGATGGTGGCGCTTGGCGTCGTGCAGGTCCTTACGAGTTTGTTCACCCGAGTGGGTGGACGATAACGAATCGCACTATTCGGCGCAGACCCGTGTGGACGCTGCAACGCGGGTATCGATCGGAGGGGGGATCTTTGTCTCCGTGCGACGCGATGAAACGACACGATCCAGCCCGGCGCCTGCCGCCTCGGCGCGCGCTCGGCCCTTCCCGCGTGCGTCCGCCTCGCCGTCGGCTTTCCGTGTTCCAAGCAGAAGGACTCAACGTAGGGCGCAGCCGAGTCAAGATTCGCCGACTGATGCAGCGCTTGAGCCGATTCGACCACTTGAAGCCCTAGCACACGGTTTCATAAAGACTGGTCAGTGCGCAGGAGCGTGTATGATCACATCATTTCCTGAGAGTCGACCGCGAAAATGAAGATTTGGTGGGGAATTTTGCTGTTATCGACGACAATGCTGGCAGGCTGCAACTCCGTTTCCATAGATGCTGCGAAACGGGCCAACCTTCAGCAGGTCAGTGTTTCAAATATTGTTAGCATCCCAACTGATCCATATTTCACCGGTAGAGCCGATGCGTGGGGAGCAGGAATAGGTGGTGCTGTGGGCGCAGCAGTCGCATCCTCTTCAAAATTTGACGATCCAAAGCAACAAATCAGTTATTTCCTAAAGCAACAGAAGATCGACGTAGGTGGCATCGTGAGAGCCACTTTCCTGAGTGGACTTGTGGCCGATTCAAAATGGTCGTCTTTGGTTCGTGACGAAAGCGACACACATTTCGATCTGAAGGTTAACTTGTATGGACTTGCCAGTACTCCTAGCCCATTCTCGTCCGACTACAAGCCAATGCTCTCGGTTACTGCTTCATTGATTGACAAGAATGGCAACGTAGTTTGGCGCGCAACTGATTTTGTGGCAACGCTCAACTCGGCTACGCCCGCGGCGACCTATTCCGCCTTCCTTAGCGACCCAAGATTCTTCCGGGATGGCTTTGCAGTCGCGGCGGCAGAAATTACACGCTCGCTGCTCGCTAAACTGGATCAATAACCGATTTTGAGAAAAAGACATAGTTTCCGTTAGATTCTCCAGCAAGCGGTTTCCTTCGGAGGTGGGGTGCAGGTGCGGTGGTCGCGGGAATTCTGTTCGCCGTCGCCATCTGGCTTGAGGACGATTGATTCGGAAGTCTCGGTATCTTGAGCTATAGGAAGATGATTGCTCTTGGCTGTGAACTGTGTTGAGGGCACCGGGTATCTTTCGATGCGCACTTCCTTCTTGATCGTTGTGACCACGCTGATGCTGTTGGCGTGTACAGGTACCGCTCGGCCGAAAATCGTCCCGCCCACGGCAGGTGTCATCACTAGTCAAGACAGAGCGAACTCGTCTCAGGAGGCTGCAGACAACGACCGCACGGAAGATTCGATGCACGGACCGTTACCTGATGCAGGACAGCACCGAAGCCATGCTGGAATTTGGAGTGCTGCCGCAGTATGCATGCATCACCGAGAAAGACATCTATCATGCTCTGCCCGCTGCGCATCTGATCGGTGCCGGGTTGGGCATTCCGGTCATGAGCTTGTACGTCGGATATAGAGGGCGCAGTAACGACGATTTCGGCACGATGCTTACCTTCACGTTCTATTCGGATTCGCCCTGCGCGGCAAGTGCCAAAATCCGTCAAGCGCAGGACGACGGCATGCGGTTCCAGCGAACGCTGTGGAATCATGCGCTGTGCGTTGCCGAAGAGCAGCATGACTACTCCCGACATGCCATTTTGACGGTGTAGGGCGGCTTAGCAGCCTCTCTCTGTTGTTCGAGTAATCGTTCCCGTTCGAGCTTTCGGTTGAGGGCCACGTCTAGACCTGAGCTTCGAATCTGACGTTGTTTCTCCCATGCGGTAACCGCTGCGGAGAGGGGCATCACAGGCCATTCGCCGAGCTTGATTTGCTTCATTTTGCCATCGAGCGGTGACTTGTATCGATAGACCCAAGCTCTGCGCTTGGCTCCTGCACTGATACGCAAGCCAGCGAATCCGTCGATCGGCTCGTCAGTACCCTGAACCATGCGACGGATTTTGTTCGCATCAAACTTCATTCCCACCCCCAAATTACCTACGCCAAAACCTACGCCTTGGCTTTGGGTTGGGGTGATCCTCACGCCTCTACGACAGACTCCTGCATCCCGCTACGCATCCGCCCATTTCCTCAACAGGTTGTGATAAATCCCCGTCAATGAAATAACCATCGGATCCTTCGCGCCTTTTTCCGCCGACAGCGCCTGAATCTGCGTATCGAGCTGAAACAGCAGCGTGCGGTCCCCATCGTCGCGCACCATGCTCTGAATCCAGAAGAACGACGCAACGCGTTCGCCACGGGTAACGGGCGTCACGTGATGCAGGCTCGACGCCGGATACAGCACGAGATCGCCGGCCGGCAGCTTCGCGCGATGCACGCCGTACGTATCTTCCACGCACAGCTCGCCGCCGTCGTACGCATTAGGCTCCGCGAGGAACAGTGTCGCCGACAGATCGCTGCGCACGCGGAAATCCGTGCCGCGCAGCAGCCGGATCGCGTTGTCCACGTGCGTGCCGAACGTCTCGCCGCCTGCATAGCGATTGAAGAGCGGCGGAAACACCTTCAATGGCAGCGCTGCCGAAAAGAACAGCGCATGACGCGCCAGCGCATCCTGGATCGCGTCGCCGACCGCGCGCGCGACGGGCGATCCTTCCGGCAACTGCCGATTGCGTTTCGCGAGCGCCGACTGCGCGCCGGACGTCGCATTGCCGTCGACCCAATCGGCAGCATCGAGCAGCTCGCGGCATTGCGCGACCTGCGCGTTGGTCAGCACGCAGGGGATATGAAGCATCATGATTCGAATTCCATGCCGTGAGACGGCAGCCGTAGCGCCGCCGCGCGCAACGCAGCGAGCGGCGACGACGCAAGATACGCACGCATCTTCGCGACGAACGCTGGCGTAGCGGTGGCCGGCACGCGCGCGAGCCAGACGAGTGCTTCGTCGATGCGCCCGCGCTCGGCGAGCAGCCGCGCATAGTTGAACTGGCCGCGGAAGTCGCCGGCCTCGGCGGCGCGGCGATAGTGATCGAACGCGGTGTCGACATCGGCGGGCACGACCCAGCCGTCCTCGTAGAAACCGCCGATCAGGTTGATCGACTTCGCGTGTCCAAGCGCGGCCGCGCGGCGAAACCAGTCGAGCGCGTCGGCGCGGTTCTCGTCGACGCCGTTGCCGAGCGCGAGCGCCGTCGCGTAGTTGTACATGCCCCAGTCGAGGCCAGCCTGCGCGGCGAGCCGGTACCAGTACACGGCCACCGGCGCGCACGCGGCCGTGCCCCAGCCGAACTCGTAGCAGCGCCCGAGCATGTTCATCGCCATCGGATGGCCGGCCCGCGCCGCATGCCCGAACCAGCCGAACGCGGCGGCCGGATCGCGCGCGACGCCGTGTCCATCGAGCAGATACTGCCCGTAGACGGCCTGCGCGTCGACGATCCCATGATCGGCCGCCGCCGCGACCCACGCGGCGGCGCGCTCGGGCGGCCCGGCCAGGATGTCGGCGAACGCGCGCGGCGACACCGACGCGAGCGCCTTCAGCGAGACGGCCTTCATCGATCAGTAGCGCGCATTCAGCGTGATGAACGCCGAGCGGCCCGGCGCAATCGACGCGTAGTGCGCCGGATACGCCTGATCGAAGTACGTGCGGTTGAACAGGTTGTTCACGTTCAACTGCAGGTCGAGCTTCTTGTTGATCCGGTACTGCGCCATCGCGTCGAAGCGCCAGTACGACGGCACCGCCCGCAAGTTCGCCGGATCGCCGAACACTTCCGACATGTAGAACGCGCCGCCGCCGACGGTGAACTTCGGCGTCACGTCGTAGTTCGACCACATCGTCAGGCTGTGCTTCGGCGTGTTCGGGAAGCGGTGGCCGTTGTTCGCGGCGTCCTTGCCGTTGTCGCGCAGCTCGCTCTTCATGTACGTGTAGCCGCCGAACACCTGCCATTGCTTCGTGATCTGGCCGGCGACGCCAAGCTCGAGACCCTGCACGCGCTTGTTGCCGACCATCGCGTACTGGTTGTTCGGCAGCGTCACGCGCGCATTCGTCGTATCGATCTGGAACAGCGCGGCGGTGAGCGCGAGCTGGTCGTTCAGCACGTTCCATTTCGTGCCGAGCTCGATGCTGCGGTTCTTTTCCGGCGCCATCTGGTCGGCGTTCGGCCCGACGCCGCCGCGGCCCGGCGTGAGCGACTGCGTTTCGCTGCCTTCGCCGAGCAGCATGCCGGCCGGCGTCGACGACGTCGCATACGACGCGTAGACGCTGCCGTTTTGCGCGGGCTTGAACACGAGGCCGGCCTGCCAGTTGAAGAGCGTGTCGTCGCGCGTGTAGGTCTTGCCGCCGTTGGCCTTGGTGTCGGTGAAGCGGGTCGAGTAGTCGTCGACGCGCACGCCGGCGTTCACTTGCCAGCGCGGCGTGATCTCGATCGTGTCGAAGCCGTAGATCGACTTCGTCGTGGTGCGCGCATGCGCGTAATCGTTGTTGCGCGTGACCGAGCCGGCCCACGGATCGCTCGGGTTCGGCGACCACAGGCTCGTGCAGTTGTAGCCCGATGCGGCGCCGATGCCCTTCTGGCAGATCTTGCCGGTGTCGGTCGCCACCTTGTACGAATCGCGCTTGCCCCATTCGCGCGACAGTTCGATGCCGGTCGTGAAACTGTGCTTGAACGGGCCGGTACGGAATTCGCCGAACAATTCGGTCAGGTTCGCGAGGCTGTTGATCGAGCTGTCGCGGTTGTTGTTGCGGCGCCAGACCTTGCCGTTCACCACGTTGCCCTGGCTGTCGTCGGGCTGCGTCCAGATGTAGTCCTGCGTCGATTCCGTATAGCGCGTGGTGTTGCGCACCGTCAGCCCCGGCGTGATGTCGTGCTCGATCCGGATCGTGCTGATGTCGGACGTGGTCTTGCGGAAGTCGCGGTCGATCAGGCCGTAGAAGTTGTGGCGATCGACGGGCGCCGGATAGATCGTGTCGACGTTCGCGGGCTTGTTCGACGTCGTGTAGAAGTACGGAATGCCGCCGTCGGGCATGTCGTCGGTCGACAGGTGGTAGTAGCTCGCGGTCACGCGCGTCGGCGTGCCGAGACCGAACGC